>Ga0182012_10000209_pt1 | contig 66121 bp, 61 predicted proteins | sample 612S2SmetaG_FD_120486 | JGI IMG/M metagenome (GOLD analysis project Ga0182012, IMG submission 120486) | Permafrost microbial communities from Stordalen Mire, Sweden - 612S2S metaG | ecosystem: Environmental > Terrestrial > Soil > Wetlands > Permafrost | place: Sweden: Stordalen | collected... | reverse complement strand
CGGATCCGAACCGGGATCTGGATCGCCACTGGAGCGGCGCCCTTCCTGGCGTTCTTCGTCGCGGCGCTAACTCATCAGATCCGGCGGATCGCCGGCAGCGATTCGCCGCTGGCAACGGCCCAGTTGATCGCCGGCTCCTGTCTGATCCTTGAGTTTCTCTTCCCGCAACTGGTTTGGCAGACGGCGGCCTACCGGAGCGAGCGCAGCCCCGAGACTATCCAGATGCTCAACGACCTCGCGTGGTTACCGTATGTCGGGATAGTGGGAACGGCGATGGTGCAGATGGCGATCATCGCGATAGTCGTGTTTCAGGACCGGCGTCCGCAGCCGCTTCTGCCACGCTGGAGTGCTTACCTCAATATTTGGACCGCATTGGGCGTCGCGCCGGGCAGTTTCGTCGTGTTCGTGCACAACGGCCCCGTGGCCTGGAACGGGATACTGGCCTGGTGGATGCTCTGCGTGTCGTTCTTCGTCTGGATGGTGGCCATGACTTGGCTCATGTTGCGCGCCAGTCACATCGCCGAGCGCACCGAGGCAGCGAGCGCCGCAAGATTGCAGCCCAATCTCGGGTAGACAAACCTATTGATCTTAGGTTAATGCGGCTCCCGCGCGCCGCTGTTACTGCTTTCGAGCAGCGAATAGTCGATACTATGACTATGGCCCGTCCGTCGAAGCCCCTAATCCGCCGCGACGCCGTGGTGGAGGCGTCGCTGCGCATCATCGACACGGAGGGCCTGGACGCGTTCAGCTTGCCCCGGCTCGCGCGGGAGCTCAATGTGCAGGCGCCGTCGCTCTATCACCACTTTGCAGACAAAGCGGAGATTTTGAAAGCGGTGGCGCGGGCAATAGTGGTCGAGACACGCTTGCCCGACCCCAAATCGGTGCCCAATTGGATTGAGTGGCTTGTGGCGCTGAGCTTGGCGTTTCGTGAATCGATGTTGCGACACCACAACGCCGTGCCTCTGTTACTGCGGTTCATGCCCCGAGATGTGCTAATCCACAATTACAACGAGTCCGCGGTTCATCTCATCGAGATTGGTGTGCCGCTGGAACAAGTGGTGTTGATTCTTGATGGCCTGGACAAGTTGACCTTGGGCGCCGGCATCACCGAGGCGATGCACGGCGACGACGGGAGAAGTCGCCCATTCGCCAACGCCGATCCAACTACCGAACCGGCTTTGGTCGCGGCGGTGGCTGCTAATGGGCGATCCGCGACAGGGGCGTTCGCCGAATCCATCCGCAGTTTCCTGCGCGGTGCGGCGCCGCTGGTGCCGGAGACGGCGCCGCCGCCGCAGCATTGGGGTGACTTCGGTTCGGCGGCAACGGATCTCGAGTCGACCGCCTCATAGTGGGACGGGGCTGGCCGCGCGGAGAAAACCTTATTCCGGTAGATAAGTACGTGTCAACGATCTCAGTCGCGTTGGGCGCACCGGTTACCGTTCCGCCCGCTGCTCAGCGGTCGGAGTCGTCGGTGACCGGCGGCCGGTACACCGATTTCAGCGCGACGTAGGGCGTCAGGCCCTCGGGCCCGAGTTCGCGACCCAGCCCGCTGGCTTTGACACCGCCAAACGGCCCGAGGACGTCGAGGGCGTAATGATTGATTCCCACCGAGCCGGTGCGCATCCGGGCTGCCAGCGCCGCGCCGCGTCCAGGGTCGGCCGTCCACACCGTGCCACCCAGGCCGTAGTCGGAATCATTGGCGATGGCGATGGCCTCATCGTCATCGGCGTAGGGCAGCACACACAGCACCGGCCCGAAGATCTCTTCACGGGCAATCGTCATGGCGTTGTCAACGTCGGCGAAGACCGTGGGTTCGACGAACCAGCCCAGCGGCTGGTCCGCCGGGGCGCCGCCGCCGGTGGTGAGCCGCGCACCGCTGGAGCGGCCGCTGTCGATGTAGCCGAGCACACGGGCGCGCTGGCCCGCGCTCACCAGTGGACCGATCTGGGTGGCCTTGTCGAGCGGGTCGCCAACCTGCAGCGCGCGGACCGTGTCGGTGACCGCGTCGACGATTTCGGCATAGCGCGCGGCCGGCGCCAGGATGCGCGTACTGGCGTGGCAGGTCTGGCCGTTATTGGGCAGACAGATGTCGGGCAGCGCGGCCACAAAAGCGTCCAGTTCGGCGTCGTCGGTGATGATCGCCGCGGACTTGCCGCCGAGCTCCAGAGTGACGGGCCGTAGCAGCCGCCCACAGATCTCGCCGATTACGCGTCCGGCGGCGGTGGAGCCGGTGAAGGCGACCTTGTCGACGCCGGGATGAGCGACCAGCGCGGCACCGGCCTCGCGGCCGCCGGGGATCACGTTGAGCACACCGGCTGGCAGGCCAGCCTCCATCGCGGCGTCGGCCCACGCGAAGGCGTCGAGCGCTGTTTCCGGCGGCGGTTTCAGCACGACCGTGCAGCCGGCGGCCAGCGCCGGGGCGATCTTCATCGCCGCGAGGCTCATGGGGTAGTTCCACGGGATCACCGCTGCGACCACCCCGACGGGTTCGTGGCGGACGCTGACGTGCGCAAGCGCGCCGGGCCGCCGGTCTTCGTCGTCGATGTGTTCGGCCAAACCGGCGTAGTAGTTCAGGGCGATGGACGGGAAGAAGCCGTTGGCGCCCAGGGAAAGCCGTCGTGGCATGCCGTTTTCGCGGCTGACCAGTGCGGCGGTGTCCTTGCCGCGCGCTTGGAGCGACGTGGCCATGGCGCGCATCACCTCGGCGCGCTGGACGCCCGAGGTGGCACACCACGGACCGCGCAGCGCCTCGGTTGCGGCGCTCACCGCCGCGTCGACGTCGGCGGTGCCCGCCAACGCCACGGTGCCCAGCGCCTTGCCGGTGGCCGCTTCGAGCACCTCCGTGATGGCTGTCGGTGCGCACGCGGGCAGCCAGGCGCCAGCTACGAAGAACGCATCCCTATCCAGGCTGATGTCCATCGGTGTCTGTCCTTTCACTGTGCGGGCCGGCCCCGGCGGGCGCATGTATCTTCGCGGGGGTGCCGTTTACCTGAGCGCCGGGTTCGGTCAGCGCGGGATTGTCGGGCTGGGGCTGCAGCACCCCGGCCGCGACCAGGCGGTCGATCTCACCGGTTTCCATGCCCAGCAGCGACGCGCATATTTCGCTCGTCTGCTCGCCGGATAGGGGTGCGGGACGAAGCGGGGGATCGGGAATGCTTGAGAACCGGGCGATGCGCGCCGAGGTCGGGATGGGTTGGGACAGCAAGGGGTGGTGCAGGGTGTGGAAGGAGTCCCGCGCGACCAGTTGCGGGTGGGTGAGCTCGTCGGGCAGGCGCAGCATCGCGGCGGCGGGAACCCCGGCGGCTTGCAACTCCTCTTCGACCTGAGCGGGGGCGAGGCCAGCGGTCCAGGTGGCCAGCTGTTCCTCGATCTGCACACGCCGGGCGGCGCGCCCGGCGAAGCTGCGCAGGTCCGGATCGTCGGGCAGGCCGGTCACCGCGGCCAGCGCCTGCCAATCGTTGTCATCGCGCACCGTGATCACGCACCACTCGTCGTCACCGGCGCAGGGGAACACTCCGGCCGGGACAGCGCCGCTGCGGTGGTTGCCTTCGGCATCGACACTGCCCGGTCGCCAGGAGGCTCGGATGGAGTGGAAGGCCAGGCTGGGGCCCAGCGCGTACACCGCGACATCGGCCTGGGGTACCTCGATGGCCCGGCCGGCTCCCGTCGCTCCGCGCCCGATGATCGCCGCGAGCGCCGCGACCGCCGCGGCGTGGCCGGCGATGTGGTCCGGATAGACCGTCGAGCCGTCGCAGTACGCGGTGGTGTCGTCCGGATCGCAGTCGGTGTCGCGCCACAGCGCCGACAGGCCGCACGATGCCCGCACCAGCGGCCCGTATCCCATCCGGCTGCGCCAGGGCCCGCGATTGCCGAAGGCGCTGCTGTCGGTGACGACGATGCGGGGATTGATGCGGGCCAGCTCGGCGTGGCTGAATCCCAGCGATTCCAGCGTGCCGGGTTTGAAGTTCGCGGACACGATGTCCGTTTCGGCGGCCAGCTCGCGAAATAGGCGCGCGCCCTCGGGACTGCGCAAGTCGAGACCAAGGCCGCGTTTATTGCGATGACCCCATGCGAAGGAGGCGTTCATTCCGCCGCCCTTGCGGGTCTGACGCAACCCGTCGGGGAACTCGGAGTTCTCGACTTTGACGACGTCGGCACCTTGGTCCGCGAACAGCCGGCCGAGTTCTGCGCCGAAAACGATCACTCCCAGGTCAAGCATCCGCAGACCGGTCAGCGGCCCGGCCCCGCGCGGCAGAGACGATAGCCCCAGGTCGTGATCTGGCCGCGTCGAGCGGGTGGCGGTCAGCAAGTGGTTGTGCTCACCGGGCCGAGGGGCGCGCCGAACGAAGCCGGCGCGCGCACCGTCGAAGAACACGTAGCCCGACGGCACCGTCGCTCGCAGGTCGTCAGCGATTTCGGCGGGCACGAGAGTGCCGGTGCCGGTGAAGTGCTCGCTGGCCAGCACGTCGTCAACGGTGAGCACGCCGGCAATCGGAACACCCCTGGCGGTGCCTTCGGCGACGAGCTGGTCACGGCTTTGGCCGGCGAATAGGACCGCGATCAGCGGGTTGAGCCGATCAGAGTCCGCAAAGCGGGCATGAATCGCGTCATAGCGTGGATCGGCGAACTCGGCGGGCTCGCCCAGCCAGGAGAACATGGCACGCCACTGGCGGGTGGCCAGCAGGCAGATCCGGACGTGGCCGTCGGCGCAAGGGAAGATCGGGTATAAATGCGCGGCGTCAGGTCGCCCGCGCGGAAAGGCTTCCGAGCGTCCGGCGGCCGCGGAACCTTGGGAACCGAAGCCCGGGTCGAACCCGTGGACCACCGCTTCCAACGCCGAGACGTCCACGTGTTCGCCCTCGCCGGTGCGCGCCCGCTTCACGTAGGCAACCAGAGCCGCCCATGCGGCCTGAACGCCGACGGTCATCGACACCAACCCGCGGGGCGGCAGCAGCGGTGTGCCGCCGGGCAGCCCCGAACGCGACAAAACACCGCCGGCGGCGGCGAGAACGTCCTCGGTGGCGACGCGGTCGCGGTACGGGCCGGTGCGCCCGAAATCGGTGATCGACACGACCACAAGAGCGGGATTTGCGCGCTGCAGATCTGCTGGCGTCAACGCACGCGCGTGTGCCTGCCGATGGCTGAAGGATTCCAGCAGGATGTCGGAATCGGCGGCCAGGCCCAGCAGCGCCGAGCGGCCGACTCGATCATCGAGGTCGAGAACCACCCCGGCCTTGTTCGCGTTGCGCAGCGCGAAGCCAACCCTGTCGCGGCGTCCGGGGGATCCGCCGGGGGGTTCGACGCGAATGACTTCGGCCCCGAGGTCGGCGAGGATGCGGCCAGACCATTCCGCGGCATCCTCGGTGAGGTCGAGGACGCGTAGCGTGCTCAATGGCAACCTCGACGTCCCGGACGTGGTTGTCACGACGGTTCCTTCCGGTCGTGTCGGGCCCCGGAGTGCAAGATGCGACAGACGGTAGGCCCAGGCTACCCACGGCCGCTTCGGCGAATGGCGGGCGCGCGCCATCCCCGCAATTCGCCTAATGCTAGTAGGTTTAGATGCTCGAGGCAATGTGGTGGGCGACCCGAGGATTTCGCCTCGGTGGTGGCGGTGAACCTGGTCGGCGCCTATTGGGTTGCTTCGGTCAGCCTCATATCGACACCAATTTGGCGGGACAGATTCTGATGGATGGTAATGGTCATCGACAGGATCCAGATAGCGAACGCCACTAAAGGGATATACAGCCCGACCACCCCGTTCCACGCGAACGGTCCATGCTTGAAGAACAACACCAGCCCGGCCGGGATGATGAGCATCGCCACCCACAGGTTGAGGTATCCGAGCCATCGGGGCAGCACTGGTTCGCTGCGACGGTCGATCAAGATCGCGGCAGCAATCGCGATCAGCTGCACCCAAAGTGACCAGATGACAGTCATAAAGAGGATCCAGCCGACATCGTGCAGCGCACGGGTCACGTCGGGCGCACGATCGTCGTACCGGAAGCTTACCGCCATCCAGACGCCGATCGGAGTGATGAATTCCAGCGACAGCAACGCGCACGAGACCATCTGCACGTCGGCGAGTGCCTTCGCGCCGTCGATGCGTCTGAGTTGACCCGAGATCGCTATTGCCCACGGAACCAGTAGAGCTGAGCCTGCCATCGAAATGATCATGCCGACCTTGATCGCGTTGGCGTGGTCCGCATAGAGGCGCACGATCTCGGCCGCACTGGCGGTTGGATCCGAGGGCGGGATGAACCCCGCGATGAATAGGAACGCACCAAGCCAGAGCGCGATCATGCCTGGGCCCGTCCAGATGAGGACCCGCTGGACTCTCGCCTCCATCTGCTACCTCCTCGAAATACGGCGGCGTGCTTCGGGTTTCAAAGTTGTGATGGCGGTAGGGTGACGCCCGACCAGAGCTGTTGTCGTGCAGAATGTTTGGGTTGTCGAATCATAGCCACAGAAATACGGTCACGAGCAGTGTGCACACGATGAGGCAGTACGCTTCGAACAACCCGCGCAGGACGTTGGGCGCCTCCCGTAACTCCATGAAGTACATGCCGACCAGGCGGACTTTGATGAATGCGATCAGCAAGATGATCACGCTTGCCAGCTTGTGATCGTGCGTCCCGTGCTGAATCCCGAGCGTCCAGGACACACCGGTGGCGGTGATCAATACCACCCACACTGCCGTTGCCGGCGTGCGAAGTAGGGCTGTCACTCGTGTCACCTGACTAAGAAGATCAGTGGGAATAGCACCAGCCACAGCAGATCGACCATGTGCCAAAAGCATGCGCCGCCCTCGAAGAACGCCCACTGGTGCTCCGACAGGTCGGCCTTTCGGGCCAAGAAGAACAGCGCGGTGAGCACACCTAAACCAATGATCAGATGGAAAAGGTGCAAGCCGGTCAGCACAAAATAAAGCAGGAAAAACCCATTGGTAGTCGGGATCTGCTGTGCCGCTATTCGTTCGGAGTACTCGAAAACTTTGACGATGATAAATGCCACGCCGCACAGGAAAGCGCCAACGATCAGACGTTGTGCGACCGTCTGCTCAGCCCCTCTCATGGCACGAACGGCCAGCACTACCAACAGCGAACTGATCAGAAGGAGGACTGTGTTGACAGCGCCGAAGTTCTTGTTCAGGGCGGACTGAGACAGATCGAACAGATCCACATGTTTGCTGCGCTGGACCAAATAATACGTAAAGAAGACGGCGAAAACGCAGACGTCGCCGAGAATGAAGATCCAGACGCCTTCTTCGCCGGGGATCTTCTTTGCTGCGACTGCCGGCGACGGCCGCGTTGTCGTGGGTTGCACGAGGCTGTGCTTCCTGGTCAAACGTCCGTTGGTCTGTCGTCTGGCGAATTCCGTGGGCGGGCGGGACCGCTCCCGGAAAGCAACACCTCCACCTCAGACCGAGGCCATCACTAGTTCGTTCTCTGACTGCCTTGTCTTCTGCCTATCGATGGCTTGCAGGGTGAGCACTGACATGGCGATCATCCACCCGAAAAAGATCGCGAATGGAATCCAGAAGGCGCCGATGCCGTTGTAGGCGAAGAGCCCGTCGCGGAAGAACACAATCAGCCCGGCGGGGAAGATCAAGATGGCACACCAGAAGTTCAGGTAGGCGACCCAGCGCGGATACAACGTGGGCACGTTGTGGTCCTTGATGATAGCCAGGCCGATCACGGCCATCCACAACGCGAATGGTGGCCAGGTGAACAGGAAGTCAAACCACACCCAGTCGTTCATGATTTGCATCACCGCTGGGTCGAGCGTGTCCGGCCGAAACGCGATGACACCCCAAGTCATCGGAATCAGGATGAAGAAGACATAGCCCCCGCCCTGCAGTGCGATCGACGAGTACGTCAGGATCGGCCAGCCGCGTTCCATCTTGCGGATGAAGATGGTGATCGCCATACACCACGTCGCCCAAAACGACCAGAAGATGCACTGGATCAAACAACCAAGGCGAATTTCGTCACGCCGGTCGATGAACCGTTGGGCAAGCTCCTTGGCCGACAGCGCGGGCGATGGCGGCGGGATGAAATGCATCAGGAACCCCTGCGCCACGATCATCGCCACGATCAGCGCGATACCCGACCACACGGCGGCCTTGGCCAGTCCCGAGTCGAGCTCAATCCGTTTCGCCATGCGACCTCGCTCCTTAGTGCGCAAAGATAAGTGGCACTAGCTTACGACGTAAGTGCCGCTTACGATAGGGGCAAGATCGAGATTCGCGCGCTGCGAAGTCTTTGGATCGGCAGGCCCGAGCGCGGCCGAGCCGATGCGTAGGGTCGGGCTCGGGCAGCGCTTCGTGACGCCCATGGCACGGACACCACTATCGCTGACTTCAGTGCCGAGTCTCATGGCAATCTAGGGCTGCATGCGACTCAGGTTAGAGTCAGTGGAAATGTCGTTCAGTAGGGAGGCCCGGGATGGTTAGTTCGACGTCGACAGCCGTATCTCACTGTTAGCCAATCCTGTGCCGGATCCTCAAAACGGACGCCGCGGCGCCGACGAGGTCAGAGACCTCGTCCTGCAAGCAGCGCATCGCCTCTTTTCAGAGCAGGGCTATCACGGCACCACGACCCGTCAGATCGCTGAGGAGGCCGGTGTCGGCGAGTCGGTTCTATTCCGCAACTTCGGAAGCAAAGCGGAGCTGTTCGAGACGACTATCCTTTCGCCGTTCTCCGAATTTGTGAATCGCTGGGCCGAGACCTGGAACGTCACTGTGACATCGGAATCCGATCCGGCAGAGGTCGCGCGTTCGTTCGTCAAAGGCTTCTACGGCCTGGCCTCCGAGCACAAAGAGTTATTTCGCACGCTTGTGGCCGCCCGTGTCAAGGGCGGTGAATCGACACTAGCCGAGGTAGCTGCGCGGGTGAGCAGCAAGCTCGCGGACAATCTGCTCACCGTGCAGTTGGTGCTGCAGGAGCACGGCGCCGCGCGGCACTTCCGCCAGCTTGATGCCCCGGTGACGGTGGCGGTGTCCGTCGGGTCAGTGCTGTCGCTGGTGTTGCTCGATGACTGGCTCTTTCCGTCGGATCGACGCCGTCCGGGGAGGAGCCGCCAGATCGAGGAAGCGGTGCAGATGCTTCTCTACGGAGTGACCGGCCGCTGACTGGCGAGCAGGCATGAACGCCGGACGTGGACTACGCCGGCTCAGGCCCGGGCGTAAACGCGGGCAAGACAAACATTTTCAACAACGTGCGGGTGCCCGGATCGTCGCTGCCGGCAACATCGGCTTCATCTCGCGCGGGTAAATCGTTCGCCGATGTCATGGTATTCCTCCCGGACGGCCTGTTTGGCGATCTTGCCGCTGGGCAGCCGGGGCAGCGGTTCCGACCGCAGCACCACATACCGCGGCACCTTGTAGTCGGACAGCAGTCGTTCGCAGTGCGCGATCACCGCGGCCTCGTCGAGGCTCTCGGCTTCGGGTGCCACCGTGATGATTGCGGCGGGAGTCTCGCCGAAGCGGGGGTCGGAGGCGGCGATGACGGCCACCTCGACCACGCCATCAAGGCTTGCGATGGCCACCTCCAGCTCCACCGGTGAGATGTTGATTCCGCCGGAAATGATCAAGTCTTTGATGCGGTCGACGAAAGTGATGCGCCCGTGCGTGTCGCGTGTTCCCAGATCGCCACTGTGCAGCCATCCGTCACGAATCGCTGCGGAGGTGGACTGCGGATCGTCCCAATATCCCGGGGTGACGCCAGGGCCGCGCACTACGATCTCGCCCTGCTGACCTGGTGCGGCTGCGGAGCCGTCGTCCGACATCACCGTCACTTCGGTGAAGATCGAGCCGATGCCGCACGAGTCGGGATGGGCCAGCGCTTCGGCTTTCTGCGTCGCGGTCGCAACGCCTCCAGCCTCGGTCATTCCGTAGATCTGGCGGAGCAACACTCCTTTTTCAGCCCAGCGTTTCAGTAGGTCTGTCGGCACGGCAGCCCCGCCGACTATCGCGGTCTGCAGCGAGCTCAGGTCGGCATCGTCGAATTCTTTTGCGCTAGCCAGCGACTCGAAGATCAGCGGGACCCCGAAGATCGCACGCACCGCGTGTTGCTCAATCAGATTGACCGCGCGAGAAGGGTTTAGTTCTGGTTCGACGACGAGGGTGCCTCCCAGCACCGTGGTGATCAGCAGTCCGTACACCAGCCCCGGGGTGAACGCCAGCGGCAACACCAGCAACGTCACCGTGCCCGGCCGGAAACCCTCTTCAGTCAGTGTGTTCTCCAGCACGATGGCCAGCAAGGTGTTGGCGGTCAGGATCACACCTTTGGACAGGCCGGTGGAGCCGCTGGTAAAGATCACCGCGATCGGCTCCTCGCCGGCACGGTCGACGCGGAAATCCTCGGCCGCGCCGGTCCGCTCGGCGTCGACCGTGTCAAAAGACAACACTGCGAATTCGCGGCCGGCCTGACGTGCCTCGTGCGCGATGGCGGAATGGGAGGGCGCGGCGATCAGCAGGCTCAGCCCGGCGTCATCGGCGATCTTTCGTACCTCGGCTGGCTTCATGCGGGCGTTGAACGGCACCAGCACCGCTCCGGCCTTCATGATCGCCAGCGCCGCCACTGGCCACTCCAACACGTTGGGTGCCAGCAGTCCGATGCGGTCACCGGGCTTTACGCCGTCATCGGCCAGCCGCCGCGCCAACCGCCCGGACCAGTCGTGGAGTTGCCGATAGCTGAGCTGGTCGTCACCGAGGAGAATCGCGGGCTGATCGCCCTTGGATCTTGCCCACCAGTGCAGTGCCGAGCCGACTGTCGCGGCCATTTTCCTCCTCGATTCCCAGGTGCGTCAGATCGTGGCCGGCGACCCGAATACCGTCGAACTGACGAGCGGGGCCATCGGACCGCCAATCAGCAGCGAAACAGTGGCGCCGGCAACAGGATTCGGCGAGCCGCCGCGGATCTGACGCACCGCCTCGGCAACCAGGCCGATCCCGTGCACGAAACCCTCAGCGAGGTTTCCGCCAGCGGTGTTGATCGGCAGGCGACCGTGCTCGACAGTCAGATTATCGACGGTAAGAACCTCTCCGGCGGCCTGTCCTGGTGGGCTCAGTCCGTGATCGATCATCGACGCAACCGCGGGACCGGTGAAGTTCTCATACACCTGAGCCACATCAACATCGGCCGCCCTGATCTGTGCCCCGTCCCAGAGTCGCTTCACCAAAGCGGGATGGAAGCCGGCACTGGTGTAGTTGATTTCGTTTTCGACTGACTCGGTCCAGCCGGCGGCGGCGCCCTGCACGCCGGACAGTATGTACGCGGGTATCCCGCGGTATTCGCCGACTCGTTCGGCGCTGACAACTAAAATTGCTGTGGCGCCATCATTTTCGCGAGAGCAATCGAAGAGTCGCAGTGGTTCGGAAATCAGCCGGGCGCATTTGTAGCGGTCGTGATCGAGCGGATGACCGTAGGCGACTGCGCGTGGATTGCTTTGAGCGTGGTGGTAGCCGGCCAGCGCCACCGCCTCGAGAGTGGAGGGCGGAACGCCGTCGACGTCGAGCATCCGCAGCGTGCGCATCGCGCACACCTGGGCTGGGGCCAGCATGCCGTGTGCGGCGTAGAGGTGGCCCATGTGCCCCTTGTTGTATGCCCCCCGCCCATCGGTGGCCTCCGATAGGCCGCGATAGACCGCCACGCAGCTGGCCTGCCCGCTGTGTACCGCGGCGGCAGCACAGTTGACCGCGGCTGCCACCGCGCCGCCGCCGCCGCCCCACACCTGGGTAGACCAGCGCACCTCATGCACACCCAGCGCCGCTCCCACGGCCAGCCCCTCGCTGGAATCCCCAGCGTAGGAGACGAACCCGTCGACATCGCGCGGGTCGGCGCCCGCGTCTTCGCAGGCCCGCAGAATCGCCTGCAGGACCAGCTGCACCGACGACAACGGGCTGGTTCCCCGTTTGTAATAGTCGGTGGCACCAACTCCCACGACCGCGGTCGAAGCGCGAAACCCACTCACGCTGTCTACACGTCCGCACCGGGGTCGAGGTGCCAGCGCACCAGGGGCCAGTACCGGTCGTCGGAAGGTTGATCGATGACCCCACGCACCGCAGCACCGATGCGCGGGGTCAGCCCGTCGGCGTGGGCGAGCACGCCCAGGACTCGGCGGCTGCCGGCGGCGGGTAGTTCCACCAGCACCACGACGTAGGGCAGGTGGCCGGTGGCCTCCGGGCTGAACGGCTGCCAGGTTCGCGTCCACGAGTAGATGCTGCCTGCCGGGTCGACGGCCTCGAAACCCAGGTCGAAACAATGACATGCCGGGCAGATCGGGCGCGGCGACCAGATCCACGTCGCACACTGGCGGCAGCGTTGCAATAGCAGCCTTCCGGCGCGCAGCCCGTCCCAGTGCGCCGTGTCGAGACCGTCGGGGGACGGGCCGGTGAGGCCAATCCAGGGCGCGGTGTCGGGGATGTTGCGCACGCTGGCTACCCGCCAGCTGTCGTCGCTGAAACCCACCCAGCGGCTGCGCAGTTCAAACCATTGGTCGTCGAGTTTGGTGTAGCGGATGATGGCGTCGTAGTGTCCCGGCTCGACTTCGGTGATAGCGCGGACGTGGGAACCCTTGAGCCGGGAGGGTACGTCGGCGGAGGCGATCAGCTGACCGACGCGGTCGGGCAGGAAATCGGCCAGCACCGCTTTATTGTCGCCCGCGGCAACGGCTTTGCCGTGGGCTTCGACGGCTTCGGCCAGGTCGGCCGGAATCGTATCGGTCACTACTGGCCACCTATTTGATAGCGCACGTCGGTGCGGTCGTGTTGGAAGCCGGCCAGCCGACAGACATTGACCATGCCGGTGTCATCGGAGTCGACGTAGATGATCACGCCGGTCATCCCGGCCTCGTGGACGACGGCTGCCGCACCGTCCAGTAGCCGGCGGCGCTGCGGCATATCTGCTGTCGGTGGTGCGAAAGCCGACACGATGGTGGCGCAGTGGCCGAACTCCTCGGATGCGGCGGTGCGCAGATCCAGTGCCGCCACCCCGGCGATGCGCCCCGCCTCACGCAGCGCGTAAACGTGATCGCTCGTAGGAGTCGCCGGCAGCCAACCCAGGTCAGCCAGCGCCATATCATCGACAGGTTCCAGAACCGTTGCAGCGGTGGCATCTTCGATGGCATCAGCCGGTCGGATGAGTTTCCAGACCCGCCGGGTACGCGGGATTAAAAACCGGTTGGAAAGCCGGCCGGCGGCGGGGTGGTTACCTTGAGCCCACGCAGTCACCGTCTGGGCGCCGGTGTCCAGCCAGCCGCCGGGACGTGTGGTGTCCAAGCCGACCCGTTCCAGCAGTAGCGTCATGATCCCGATCGAGCGCAGTCGCGGGTCGACCACGGCGCTCGCGTTCGCCGACCCATCTGGTAGGCACCTCAGACGGATCAATCCTACGATGCGCTCAGGTCGGTCAGGCTCACCCAGGGCGGTGGCGTGCGGCAGCATCCAAATCAGGAGATGGTGCAGCGACGAATCAGGTTGCGACATTGCACGATTGACGTCGGCGAAGTCGATTATGCTGTATTCGGGCTCGGCGTCGTACTCGGCGGCACGCGTGAGCAGGTCGGACAGTTCGGCCGATTCGTCGGGACTGAGACCAGTTCGCCACTCGTATTTGATCATCGAACTGTCACGATGTGGTGCGGCCTTCGGCGAGCAGCTTTTTAGTCTCCCGGTGGAATACCTGGTTGGCGGTCTCATTGCGGCCCAGCAGCATATCACCGGCGTCGGCGCTGGCCATCCCAAGCTGGGATTTTCGTAGCAGCGGAAAATCCTCGTTGTGCAGCACCGCAAGGAGAATGTCCCAGTTCTTTTCCCACCGGCGGTTCCAGTGATCCTCGTCAATGCCCGAGTCTTCCTGCGCCGGGACCATCAGCCGTTGCTCCATCCGGGACTTGGTCGGATCGCTGGGATGGGGCCGGAAGGTCAGCAGCTGGAAGTGATCCGGTTGGCGCAGCAGCGTGCTGTTAGGCAGCAGGAAGTGTGTCTCGGTGACGTAGCGGTCCAACTGGCGGTCGCCTGGGTCTTCCTCGAGCCAGCGGTCGATCGACTTGCGCGGCGCGATGAACCGGCAGTGCCGACCGAAGTCCTCGAACGCCATGACGTTGGTGTGGATGATCTTGCCCGCGGTGTTGGGATGGGCGTACTGGATGTGGTAGCCGTCGAGGAACGCATCCTGCATGATCTTCCAATTGGTCGGTTCGTCAAATCCCGCCGACCGGACGCACTGGAGCTCATCGAGGTGGTAACCAGCCAGGATCGAGTCCATATCCGGGCCGAGCCAGGCAGCGACATCGATCGAGGCGTGAGCGTTGTCGACCACCCAGATGAAGCCGTGCCGCTCCTCGCATGGCAGTTCTACGAGACCCTGCTCCTTGCGATCGATCTCGCCGAAGGTGGCATCGCGGGTAACCATCCGCAGCGATCCGTCGGGATCGTACGACCATCGATGGTACGGGCAGGAGAAAAACCGGCAACGACCTTTCTCGCTCTCTTCCAGCAGGGCGCCGCGATGCCGGCACAGATTCACGAACGCCTTGATGCTCTTGTCCTTTTGGCGCACGACGATGATGTTGTTGCGTGGCATTTGCACGGTCATGAAGTCATATGGGCGAGCGATTTCGGAGCCGTGGGCAACGATCGACGGGACACGGCCGAAAATGAGATCACGCTCCTGCTGCGCGAGCACCGGATCCGTGAATTCGCTTGCGGTAAAACCAAGAACGTCGTCGAACTTGTCGGTCGTTTCGTTACGCAACAACTCGAGTGCCCGACGGATTCGGTCCTGGCGGGGAAGCGATGTGGTCACGGGGTCACTTCACTGGCGTAAAGGTGATGGGCATTCGAAGGCAGCCACGCACCTGGGTTGAGTGGAACACGGGCGGATCGGATTCCACCAGCTGGTAGTCCGGGATCCGACGGTGCAGTTCCTCAAGCGCGACGGTCAACTCGATGCGGCCGAGATGTGAGCCAAGACAGCGGTGCACCCCGGCGCCGAATGACAAGTGCCGGTTGGGGGAGCGGTTGATGTCGAAGTCGGCGGGATGGGCAAATGCATCCGGGTCGCGGTTCGCCGAACAAAGCATCAACAGCAGCTGGTCGCCTTCGGCGATGCTGACCCCGCCGAGCTCGACGTCGCGGGTCGCGCGTCGGCCGGCGGCGACGGCCGCTTCGATGCGAAGAATCTCCTCTACGGCCTTGGGAATCACGGCTGGGTCGGCGATGATGAGATCCCGCTGGGCGGGGTTGTCAACCAGATGCATGATTGCCCATGCCAGCGATCCCTGCACGGTATGCAGACCACCCATCAACAATAGGTAGAACATCAAAATGAGTTCCTGGTCTTCAAGCATCCGGGCACCGTCGGGCAGTTCGACCTTGGTATTGATCAAGGTGGACGTCGCATCTCCCCGCGGGTTGTTCCGCCGGTCCTCGATCACCTTCTGGAAATAGCCGGCCACGGTCAGGCCGGCCGCGATCCGGGCCTGGTCGGACTCCTCCGGGGTACCGCCCGGCTTGCCGAACAGTACGACATCCGTGGCCTCGGTGAACAGCGGGGCGTCTTCCAGCGGCCAGTCCATCAAAGCCAAAAAGATTCTGGAGGGCAGCTCGTGGGCGAATTCAGAGATGAATTCGGCGTGGCCCTTTGCTGCGAACCCATCGATCAAACTGTTGACCACGCCGCGGATGTCGTCGGAAAGCTTCTTCATGCGTTGCGGGCTGAACAGCGGCTGCAACACCTGGCGGTAAGCCGTGTGCTCCGGTGGGTCGAGTTCGAGTGGGATGAACTTGCCGAAATCGACAGGTGTGACCAGGTTGTTCGGGTGGCTGGAAAACGTCTCAGGGTCGGTCAGTACCTGATGGATTTCCTTGTAGTGCGTCACCACCCAGTGCCCGCCATAAGCCGGCGAATACACCACCGGGCCCTTAGCGGCCAGCGCGGCGACCCGCTGCTGAAATACGTCCACCGGGGTGGCCAGGCCCGGGTCGTAAACGTCGAAGTCCGTGACCAGATTCGGCGGCACCCGGTCCATTGCTGTGGTCATCTGTCGCTCCCTTCATTCGAAGTCATCTTCGGCGCCAGCTCAATTCGCGTTGGGAACAGGCTCGGGGTTGAGGTCTTCGGGGAACCACATTCCGACGCGTGCAAGGGTGCCCCCGTCAGTGGCGCCAATGGTGGCCCCTGAGATGTAGGCCGAGTCGTCGGAGACCAAGAACAAAGCCACTTTGGCATTGTCGAGCAGCGACGGGGGGCGGGGCAGCTTGAGCGACATCGGTGAGACCGTCGGATTCCACGGGCCCGCGGTCTCTTCGTAGGATTGGCCGACCACCGGCGAGCCGGCAGGCATCAAGAAATTGGGCGACATCCCGTGGGTTGGCGCAATCGCATTGACCCGGATGCCGTAGCGGCCCAGGTCCAGACTCAAGCCGCGCACTAGGCCGTTCACCCCGGCCTTTGTCGCGCAATACAAGGCGATCTTCGGGTAGGCGACCAACGATGCCGCTGACGACGTGGCCAGAATGGTGCCGCCACCGTTGGCCTTCAGGTGGGGAATCGCGGCCTGAACGGTGTAGATAACTCCACTGAGGTTGACACCCAGCACGTGCTGCCAATCGGACTCGGTCAAATCCTCAAACTCGACGGCCTGCTCAACGCCGAGAGCAGCCGCGCCACCACGTGACACGATTCCCGCGTTGGCCCATGCGATGTCGAGCTTTCCAAACTGGTCGACAGTCGCGTTGACAGCGGCGGTGATCTGGTCTTTGACGGCGACGTCGGCGGTGATCGCGATCGCTTCACCGCCCTGCTGCTCGACCAACTTTGACGCATGTTCGGCCCGATCGGCATCGATGTCGACGATTGCGACTCTGGCGCCCTCCGCGCTGAACAGCTGCGCCGCTTGCCGGCCGAGGCCAGATCCCGCGCCGGTGATCAAGGCAACCTTGCCTTCGAGTCTCATCGTCCTCCGTCGGTTTGCGCTGCGCCCCGGTGGCGAAAAGGCCCCATCGTCGCAGCCTTGACGTCGTCGATGAACGCGGCTTGGAGCCCATGGGGCAAGTGTTGTGAACTCGACCACACCACCATCGGCGTTAAACTTACGATACTAGGTATAAGACGTCAATCAAGAAATGTCGGCTGATTTGCGGTCGGCCGGGGGCTCGTCTCCAGTGGTCGTCCGCATCGTTGCCCGAAAATATCTTCTGGACAGGTACTTCAGTCTGGATCGAGTTGCTGAGTTCCCTGGGTCGTACCTGGCGCGACGTGACCGGGATCCGCAACGTCTGGCCCTGCTGGGCGGCGACAGCCCCGGACTTAATCTACGATGACAAGTTTAATGGTCGCGGTGCGGAGGTTGTAATGGACAGCGATCCGTTCGACGAGGACCACGAACGGTTTCGCGCGTCGGTACGCGGATTTGTGGATGGGCAGGTGGTCCCGAAGCTGCAGCAATGGGACGCCGACCGCCTGATCGACCGCGAGACCTGGCTTGCCGCGGGCAAACAGGGCCTTCTGGGCTTGGCCGCGCCGAAGGAGTTCGGCGGGTTGGCGGAGGAGGAGGGGGTGATGAGGCACGGCTGATTTGAGACGTCGAAACTCAAAATGTATTGTTACATCTGTGAGCCACTCGGCGACGGGCCCCCGGGCATGACGGAGACTGCCTCTGCAACCGAACGTGACCTAGGTGCCGATAGTTATGCGGCACAGCGGCTGGGCGCGCTGCGTCAACAAGTGCGCGAACTGACCGAGGCATGGCTGTCGGCGGGCCGCTACACCCCGCGGAGCGACTGTTGGCTGCGCTCCTTCGATCTTGAGTTCTCCCGCGAGCTTGCCGCTCGGGGGCTGATCGGTATCACGTGGCCGGTGGAATTCGGGGGAGGCGGCCTGGACGCCCGGTCGCGGCTGGTTGTCACAGAAGAGCTGCTGCGCGCCGGGGCGCCGGTCGCCGCCCACTGGATCGCCGACCGTCAGATCGGTCCGGCCATTTTGCGTCACGGCAGCCATGAGCTGCAAAAGGAGTTGTTGCCGGGCATCATCAGCGCGGAGTTCATCTTCTGCCTGGGCATGAGTGAGCCGGAGGCAGGGTCGGACTTGGCCGCAGTGCGTACGACGGCGAAGAGGGTTGAGGGGGGCTGGTCGGTCACCGGCCGCAAGGTATGGACCAGTAACGCGCATCGCGCGACGCACGCTTATCTGTTGGCGCGCACGGACTCAGCCGGCCGAAAGCATGAAGGCCTGTCGGAATTCCTCGTAGACATGGCTACGCCCGGGATTGCCGTTTCGCCGATCACTGACATGTCGGGGGAGCACCATTTCAACGAGGTCACCTTCACCGACGTCTTCATTCCTGAGCATCGTCTGCTCGGGACGGAGGGAAACGGCTGGCGCCAAGTGATCGAGCAGCTGTCGTTCGAACGGGGCGGTCCTGAACGGGTGCTGAGCACTTATCCGCTCTTGGCCGAAACGCTCAATTACCTCCGCCGTACCTCTGACGAACGTCACGATGTTGAGCTTGGTGCGCTAGTCGCCCGCCTGGCCACGTTGCGGCGGCAATGCTGGGAGATCGCCGACGCCCTCGATGCTGGTCGCGCGCCTGTCGTGGAGGCGGCGAGTTTGAAGTATCTAGGCACAGAGTTCGAGAACGATGTGATCGAGTTCGCCCGCCGAGTAGGGCTTCCGGCGTCACGCAACGACCCGCTGGCAGAAGCGCTTTTGGCCTCACCCGGGTTCGCAATCAGGGGAGGCGCCTCAGATGTGCTGCTTTTGATCGTCGCGAAGAGCGAGACCCGGCCGTGAGTGAATTTGCCCACGAACTGACGGACCTCATCAGGAACCTCGCTGAAAATGCCGATGATTACCCATCTTCAGTGTGGGGTCAGGTCTGCGATCTGGGTCTCGCCGGAATCGGCATGTCCGAAGAAAAAGGCGGTTCGGGTGGGAGCCTGGCCGACCTGATGGTCGTCATTCGGGAGCTGGCGCGTGCCGGGGTGAGCACTCCGATCGTCGAGGCGTCGACGGCCGCGTACGCCGTTGACGCCGCCGCGGCCGGTGAAAATTTCGACACGATCGTCGCCCGCCCTGATCTAGATGTCTCGTCAAAAGCCGTCACCGCCAACTTGGCTCAGGTGCCGTTCGCCGACAGGGCTAGCGGGCTCGTCATCGTGACCGCATCCTCTGTTGTAACCGTCCCCCTGGTGGGGGAGTCGATCACCGTCGATCCGGGCCACGACATTGCGGACTTGCCCATTGGATTTGTTCACCTTGGCAATGCATCCGTCAAGTACATATCGGGGGGTCCTGCCGCCCCCAAGGTCATCGACCGTCTGGCTCTTGCACGGTCAGCTGCGTTACTCGGCAGTTCCTGGGGGGCATACGAACTGACGCGCAGGTACGTGACGGAGCGCGAGCAATTCGGTGCGCCGTTGATAAAGATTCCCGCGGTGTCGACGACTCTGGCGCAGATGGCCGTGCGGATCAGGTTCGCCCAGTCGGCGCTGGACCGCGCGACGACGGCATGCGCGGATGCCCACATGCCCGCGCTGCAACGGTTCGGCGCGGTGTCGGCGGCCCGCATCGGCACGTCCACCGCAGCGACTCTGGTGGCTCGGACCTCCCACCAACTGCACGGCGCAGTGGGCGTCACAGCCGAGTACGGCCTCCACCGCTACACGAGCAAGTTGTGGGCACTTCGGGACGCCGATGAGCCTGAATTCGCCTACTGCCGCCGGCTTGGGGCAAGGGTTCGATCAGAAGGCGAAATTGCGCTGTGGGGAAGCATCTCGGCTTAGCCGGAAGCAATACTGACAAAACTCTAGGAGGCAAGCGGTGACTGACACCGTCCTGGTAGACACAGCGGATCGGATCATGGTGATCACGATCAACCGACCGGAAGCCAAGAACGCGGTCGACAGCTCGGTCGCTACCGGTATCGCCGCGGCGATCGACGACTTGGAAGCCCGCGACGACCTCACCGCGGCAATCCTGACGGGTGCCGGCGGAAGCTTCTGCGCCGGTATGGATCTCAAGGCGTTCCTGCGGGGCGAGTCACCATCCATCCCGGGTCGCGGCTTTGCCGGGCTCACCGAAAGTCCCCCGACAAAGCCCTTGATTGCGGCGGTGGAGGGCTGGGCGCTCGCGGGTGGCTGTGAACTAGTCTTAAGTGCGGACATCGTGGTGGCGAGCACAGCCGCCAAATTCGGTTTGCCCGAGGTTAAACGAGGGCTGGTCGCCGCCGCAGGCGGGCTGCTGAGGCTTCCAAAAGCGCTGCCGTATTCCCTGGCGATGTTGACCGCGTTGACGGGTGAACCGATCACCGCCCAAGATGCCGAGCGGCACGGACTTGTCGCTATGCTCGCTGAACCAGGCCAGGCGTTGGTGATGGCGCGCGACGTCGCGGCCAAGATCGCTGCCAACGGGCCGCTGGCCGTCAGGGCTACCAAGAAGATTCTTGCGCACCAGAGCAACTGGACCGACCTTCCGGCATTTGAATGGCAGCGCGAGATTACCGGCGGGGTAAGGGAATCGGCCGACGCCAAGGAAGGCGCGCTCGCGTTCGCAGAGAAACGTGCGCCCCGGTGGCAGGGCAGATAAGGGACGATGCCACCTCAGCCCCCGCTGAGGTCGGTACCGGGCTGGTTACCGGGGCTTTGCCCGCCGCGTGTCAACGCGTCTGGATCTTGCGTGAGATCGACGTCGTGGTCGAGGTCGGGCGCCATTGGGAACAGACGGCAGGCAAAAGGGACACTAGAGCCGCAGGGGTCGAAGCCGGGGTCGGCAGCGGCGGATCCCGCGAGACAGAGACCGGTCGTCACAGTGCCCAAGAAGACGATCGCGGCCCTTTTCAAGGCCGACACGAAGACTCCTTCCCTTTCCCGGCAGTGCCCGCGGCAACCGCTGAGGCAGATCCGGCCGCATCCGACGGTGCTGAAGAGATCCACGGGAGGTCACGTACCGCCTATGCCTCTGACAGGCCCACGATTCGATTGAGACCGAGAAATCTCACACAACCCCGAAGCGGAAGCCTTAGGTTGAACTGGTTTCGCGACTTGGTATCTTGTGGTCGCCAGGCTCTCCGGCACCAAGTGTTTCACGGGCCTCGGAGTTGATCGCCTTGATGAGGCAGGTCGCGTTGACGACGAACAGGGAGACGAACACCGTCGCCGGTATCCAGAACACGAACAGCCCATTCCAGGCGAACGGGCCGGATTTGAAGAACGGCAGGATGATCGCGGGCGTGAACATCAACTCGGCCCAGATGTTGAAATAGGCCAGCCAGCGCGGAAACAACGGCTGTGGCCTCGGGTCAGACAGGATCGCGAAGGCAAATGCGAAATACTGCGCCATGAAAGGGATCCAGGGCATCACCAGCATGATCCAGCTCATGTCGTTGAGTAGCAGGGTCGCATCGGGCGAACGATCGGGACGGAACGCGGTGACGGCGAACATCAGCGCCGGCACCAAAAATGTCAGGCACGCGAATGCCCCAGCGGCCAGCTGCGCGTTGATCACGGTGGAATGCACGCCGGGGATACGCTGCATCTGCCCGGAGATGACTGCGGTGAACCACACATAGAACCCCGAGCTGAGGAAGATCAGCCCGGCGCCCAACCGGATTCCTGCGGTGTGCGCCTGGTAATGCGCCGCGACCTGTGTCGCCGACATACCCGGTGACAGCGGCGGCAGAAAACCGGCGGCCACAAAACCGCCGAAGAACAGCAGCACGCAAACGACGCCGCTGTACGCGCAAATTCGCTGAAACGTCGCCTGAGCATTCATGTTACTGGCCGCGATTCCCGATGAAGCTGGTGGTCGCACCGGTGGGCGCCGGCAGGTCCAGGAGCTTCGCGACGAGCTGGCTTGCCGGGTTGCTTTGCGCCATCGGGGAGTCCGGTGGCAGGAGTCCTGCGCCGATCATCATATGCGCGGCGCGGACCATCAGGATAGCCAGCCGGGTGCCGGCCAGGACCTCGTAGTAGTCGAGGTCGTGCAGTTTGTGACCCGTTGTCTGCTCGTAATAGTCGATTGTTTCGCCGCGGTCGGGGATGCCCGCCGGAAGCGGGAGGCCAACGCCCTCGGTGTGGTGACGCATCAAGAACAGCCACCAGCCAAGGTCTTGTTCGCGGCTGGCCAGTACCACCATTTCCCAGTCGAGCACACCCGCGGGGGCAAGGTCGTCAGAGAAGATGATGTTACCCACCCGTGCATCGCCCCAATTGAGGACCTTGGGCTCATCGTGCCCCGGACGGTGCTCGTCCAACCAGCGCAGCGCCGCCTCGAGCGTCGGGTTCGGCTCGCCCTCGGCCGCCCACTCGAAGGTGCGTTGCCATTGGGCCAGACCCGCGTCGAGACCGCTCTGATTCTCGGGTGTATCGAGGAACTCCAGCCCGAGTGCGCGCCAGTCGACGCTGTGGATCTGCGCCAGCACGTCGATACTGTTGTGCCACATCTGACGTCGCTGATCCGGCGTCAGGTCTAGCACCCATCCTGTGGCGGTGAACGGCGGGTCGTCGGCGGGAATGCGCCCGTCGATGCGCTGCATCACCAGAAATGGCGCACCGAAGACGGACGGGTCGTTTTCGAAGAAGTACACCTTGGGCACGGGCACCGGCGAGTGATCGGCGAGCGCTCCGATGACGTTCGCTTCCTTGTTCAGGTCGTAGTCGGGAAACACCCCGGGGCGGTCGGGTTGCACGCGGGCGACCATGCCCTGGGTCTGCTCGCCATCAGCGTCACGCCAGTTCGCGGTGAACAGAACCGTCTCATTGGAGAGTCCGCCAGCGCTGGGCACCTGCACATCGGTCACGGTTGTGCCCCGTGCGTCAGGCCGCTTTGACGCCAGCCATGCAGCGAGCCGCTTTGCGGCCAGGTCGGTGTCAATGGTGTTCTTCAGGGCCATCGTTTGCTCCTTTTTGCGTCAATGTGCCAACAAGACAGGGTTTTTAGCGTGAGATCCCGATCACGCGCGCTGGGGGCGGGCGAGAAAGTCCGCGGCGGTGAGACCGCCTGCTCGCTCGCTCTTGTCATGGGTGCGAGGTTGCCAACGCTCGGCGTTTCATCATCCGCTGGTATTCGTCGAACCACAGTTCTTGATACGTCGCGTGAGTGGTCCGGCCCTGTTCGTCGGTCCAGCGGTACACACTGTCGTGAAACGAGGTGTTGGGCCAGGCCGGTAGCGACGCGCACGCGATCGCCTCGCCGTGGAACCGGTACACCTCGCCCGTTTCGTCCTCGGCGGTGATCTCCTGGTGGACCGGCAGATGAATGCGTGGGTGATACTCGAAGACGTTGCGGCGCACCCATTTGATCGATCGGGTCTCTCCATCGCGCTGAATCCAGGCGAAGTGGTGCGATGGGCGGTCCCCGACCTCGTACAGCCCGACCCAGGCGGGGTTGGTGTCCAGGGGCTCGAAACTGATCTGGTTGAAGATGAGATCGGGGCCGAAATACATCGGTGACCAGCCGACGGGCGGAACTGGGACCGCGCCGCGGCGTTCCACCCGGATCTGACGCCAGGAGCGGTCCCGCGGGGCATAACAGTCGACCGGATAGGTCGTGCCGTGCAGCGTCAATTCGCCGGTGACGCGCATGAACTGCTCGCTGCCGCCCGGTTCGCGGGCCACGTCGTGGTGGTCTTCCTCGCCCGGCATGACATGCCCCCGCGCCAGTAGCGGGGTCACGGCTTCGGCGACCACGTCGACCGAAGTCGCCCCGTCACCGCTGCGATAGGTGATCCGCGCGGTCTGGCCCGGGTCTATGAAATCGATGGTCAGCCCGTTATCGGTCGTGATCGTGGTGCCCTCGACGCGCGGCCAGGGCATCGTGACCTCGTAATCGAGGAATGCGATATCGGTGTATTCGACATTGTCGGTGCCCTGGAAGATGCAGACGCCGCCCTGCGAAAGCGGGAAAGCCGGCTGGTAGCGCACGTATAGAAACGCGCCGATCGCCGCTTCGGGAACGCAGAAGCCGAAGTAGTGAGTGTGGATCAGGTGCGGATCCCACTGCTCGCCGGGCCCTGGCATCGGCAGCAGCAGGTCGGTGTCACCGGAATGTGTAGCAAGTCCCATGCTTATTCCTAAGCGTTGACGGGGCTGGGGGCAGCTGTCCGCGAGGGTGGCGCTGAGATTGCTTTGAGCTTCTGCCACAACGTCTCCGACTCCGGGTGCGCCAAGTCGCCGCGACCCACAACGGCCAGCCCGATGATCCACACCGAGAACAGCGCCAGCCCGAGAGTGACGAAGGACGCCAGGTAAGTCCAGACGTAGGACACATCCGCTTGGTTGAGCGCCGCCCACATCGGCCAGGCGGTGGCGCCGTTTGCGATGCCGTCGGCCATCGGGATGCAGGCGATTACCGCGGGCAGCTTCCACGCCGCGTTGAGATGCGGCAGGATGTGGAAGATCAACGCGCCGGCCAGCATTGGCATCACCGGGTTGACGAATCCCCACCACAGCGGAAATCCCCAGATATTGAACGGCTGATGACCGTAATACAGGTAGGTCCCGGCAAGGATGCCAGGGCTTTCCAGGAAGATATCGACGAGAAAGTCTGCCGCCCACAACAGAAACAGATCGCGCATCGTGACGCCGCGCTTGAACAGTTTGTAAGCCAGGTAGCCGAGCCCGCCGACGTACCAGGGGTAGACGAAACAGATGTAGAGCGGCATCGTGCGATCCAGGATGGTGAACGTGCCCAGCGCACCCCGCTCCTTCAAGAACACCAAACCGAGCACATCAACGACCGGTTCGAAGCTGGCCGCCAACGCCCCGCCGAGGATGCAGTAGAGCAGCAGCGGCCCCTGGCCCTTGAACAGCTTGCGGAACGCCAGCGCCAACCCGATACCCAGCGGAATGAAGATGAAGACGTTGAAGATCGTCTCCGCCGTCTTGGGCATCACCGCATCGACAGGCGGCTGCGGAATCGTCGCCAAGATTGTCGGGATCATCGCCGCTCCCTGATATGTGAGCCAGTTCACTTCATCAGGCCCAACCTAACACTGAAGTGAATATAATTTCAAGAGTGAACTATGATTCATCCGGTAAGAATCCGGGTGTGAAGTCCGAAACCGGAGGCAAGGCGACGCGCGCCGACCGCCAGCGGCTACGCACGCGGCGCTTGCTGCTGGACGCCGGTCGAACTCTGATCGCCGCCAAAGGGGTTGCCGGCCTGCGCATCCAGGACATCACCGAAGAGGCCGATGTGGCCTTGGGCTCCTTCTACAACTATTTCCAGTCCAAGGAGGAGCTCCTCGAGGCGGTGATCACCGAAAGCCTCTCCGACTTGACGTCGGCGATCATCACCAACGTCGACGACAACACCGACCCCGCCGAGGTGGTGGCGCTGGCCAATCTTCGAGTCATTCGGCTCGCCTATGACGAGCCCGACTTCGCGCGCCTGATCGTCAACATCGGCCACTCCGAAGCACTGTTCGGCGACGCCGTCCACCCGTACGCGCGCATTGCCGTGGAGCGCGGAATCGAAAGTGGCCGCTTCGTCGTCGCCGATATCGAGGTCCTGCTGACCGCGGTGATCGGCGGCGCGTTCGCGCTGATCCGAGAAATCCTTGGCGGTCGCCACGGCCCGCACGCACACGAGGCCTTCGCCCGTCACGTGCTGGCGTCACTCGGTTTGCCGCCGCAAGAGGCTGAAACTATCGTTCGCGCGGCGGCCGGTCGAGATCAAGGAGAACGGGCCAACTAGGACCCGAGATCGGTAGCGCTAGGTGCGAGTGCTGTCACCGTTTCTTCTTCTCGTCGCGAATTGCGGTCTGGGCGGCGAGCTTGCCCGGCAGCGCACACACACCGCCAACGGGGTGGGTGCCAGCGCCACTGAGGTAGAGCCCCTTGACCGGCGTCCGATAGCCGGCCAGTCCGGCTGCTGGCTTCAGTGGCCCGAACCGTGAAATCAGCGGGTCGACGTGGTAGACGTTGCCCGCCGGGGCATTGAACCTCGTTTCCAGATCGGGTCCACTGAGTACGGCGCGAGCTATCTCGAGTTTGTCGAGCCCCTCGTAATACTGTGAAGAATCACGCAATACGGAGTCGCCGATCTTGTCGCGTACATCCTCCCAGGGGTCTTCCGGTGTGACCGGAATAACGCCAGACCACAGCCACAAATTGTCACGCCCCTCGGGGGCTTGGGTGGGATCGACCGCGGTTGGGATGATGGCGCAGCTCACCGGAACCGGGTCGGGCCACTGGCCGCGAACCACTGCGTTCCAGCCGGCGTCCTGTTCTTCCAGCGTGTGCCAGGCGATGAGGTACTTGCGCAGGTCCAGACCGTCGCCGCGCCAGTCCTCGTGCCGCTTCATCGTCACGCGGCCCTCGAGAGCAACGTTGATCTTGAGCGACGTGGCGTGTGTCTTGCGGATCGGGATGTCCTTGGCACGCACCGACAGTTTGGCACTCAGCGTGCCTGACGGCAGCAGTTCGTTGAGCGTCACCACGGGGTTGCAGGTGGTCAGGACACCATTGCGGGCTCCGACGAGTTGGCCGGATTCGAGTCGCGCCCCCGTCACACGGTCGTTGGATACGACGAGCTGTTGCACCCGGCTATTGGTATGTACCGTGCCGCCGAGCGCGGTGAGGCAGCGGTGCAATGCGGCGGGCAGGGCGCCGGTGCCGCCGATCGGCATCGCGTTCGAAACCTTCTGTACGACACCGAGATAAATCATTGCCCACGCGGTCGCGTCCAATCGCATTTGCGAAAACGCGGCCATGGCCGCCAGTGCGCCCTTGGGTAACTCGGTGTCGAACGTCTCTTCGAGGAACTCCGTGTGCGACGCGGTCACCATATTCCGCAGGCCCCACACCCGCTTGATGTGACGGGTTGCGCCCAGCACCGACGTGGACATCTCGCGGTTGAACGGCTGGAGTGGATGCGACTTCATGTAGGCCACGACCACGTCCATGATCGGCGCCAGCGCGTTCGCGATGTCGAGCCAAGCTCGAGCGTCCTTCGGCGAGAACCGTCGCAGCTCGTCGGCGGTGCGACTGGCATCCTTCCAGATCGCCAAGGAGCTTCCGTCCGGAGCCAACTGGACGTGAGCGGGGTCCACCGAGATCTGCTGCAGCCCATACTTATGCAGCTCGAGGTCCTCGGCGACCCCCGAGAGCCGGAAGATTCCGGTCAATTGGATCGCGCCCTCGTTGAAGTAGTGGCCTGGCGCATTCGACAGCGTGGCGTTGGTGGAGGTCATGCCGCCCACGGTGGGCGATGCCTCCAGGACGGCTACCCGAAATCCGGCGCGGGCCAGATAACACGCGGCGGTCAACCCGTTGTGGCCGGCCCCGATGACCACGTAGTCGGTTTCGGTGGGGAGCACAGTTTCCGTCATAGCTGTGATACTGATCGAACTCGATTACAAAATCAAGATTGAGACATAGATCGAATGCGATACTGCTGTCGTGACCCTGTCTACCGCCCCGATGGGGCGCCGCGATCGCCGTAAGGCCGAAGCCCGGCAACGGCTCCTCACCGCAGCCCACCGGCTGATCGCCGAGAATGGGGTGTCAGACCTGCGAATTGGCGATGTCACCGACCTTGCCGACCTCGGCTTCGGCACCTTTTACACGTATTTTCCGTCCAAGGATGCGCTCATCGAGGCGGTCGTGGCCGAGGTACTTGCCGGCCTGGCTGCAAGGATCGGGGCGGATGCGCTCGAGTTCACCGATCCCGCCGAGGCGGCATCGGCGTCTTATCGGCGTTTCCTCCGGTTCAGCCGAGACGAACCCGAACTGGCGCGCGTGCTCGTCGAACTCGACCGCGTTAACGCGATTTTCGAGGACGCGGTGACGCCCTGGGCCATGGAGACCCTGTCACGCGGCCGAAAATCTGGTCGATTCGTTATCGACGATTTAGACCTGGCCCTCACGTCGATCGTAGGCGCGGCGTTGGCCGCCATTCGGGCGATTTTGGCGGGCCGCGTCCCGCGGGGTCCGAAGACAGAGTCGCGAGGCGCGGAGATGATGCTGCGCGGTTTCGGCCTCGACTCGGCCGCTGCGAAAGAGATCGCCCGCCGCCCACTACCGTAGCTGCACCCGATTGGCTCGACCATCGGCGCGGTTGGGTTACTCATCGGGTCAAAGTACGGCCTTGGAACGAAGTACGCCGGTTGTTCCATGTGTTATGTTCCAAATATGGGCACCGGCGTCGATTCGGTTGTGACCGTCCGGGGCACGGACGCGGTGACCACCAACCGTTCACGGCCGTCCGGAAAGGTCTGGCTGTGGGCCGCTCTGGGCTTGGCGCTGGTGGGGCTGGCGGTGACCTGCTGGACCAGGTGGTTACTCTCCCCGGAGGCCACACCCGTCGACCCCGGGCCCGATCCGTACTCCTTCGGCTGGGTCATTCGGCTCACGGAGGTGATCAGCCTCTCGGTGTTCGGATTCCTGTTCTGGCTGACGCTGTTGCGGCCGGCGTACCGCCAGCGGACCGTCGCCCTGGACGGAAAGCTGTTTCTGGGCGGACTCTTCGCGTCGGTTCTCGACGTGTTGTGCCAGATGTTCAACCCCACGTGGGCGATGAACGCCCATTCGCTGAACCTGGGCACTTGGGCCGGGCAGTTCCCGGGGTTTGCCGCACCCCAGGCCGACCGATGGGCATGGAGCCTGGGCTGGTGCATGCCCGCCTACATCTGGCTGGGAGTGGGCGCCGCCATGGTGGGATGTGCCTACTTGGACTTTTTGCGCAGGCGATTCCCGCGACTTAGCACCGTCGCCCTGTATGCCGTCGTGCTGGTGATTTTCATGGTGGCCTTCGGATGCCTGGCTACCGCATGGAACCGGACTGGCGTCTACACCTACGTGTCCTCGCCGAACGCGCTGACCCTGTGGGCTGGGACCACCCACCGGCTACCGCTGACCGAATTGCTGTTCATTTCGTCGTATTGCTTGATGTTCACCTGGTTGCGCGACGGACGCGACGCGAACGGGCGCTGCGCGGTGGACCGTGACGTCGACACGCTGACCGTGAGCTCGAGGATCAAGACGCTGCTGTCCACCCTGGCGGTGTGTGGCTGGGCGGGCTTCACCACCCTGGTGGCCTACCAGATACCGAACGACTGGGTGGCGATGACCGGCGGAATGAACAGCATCCCGGTGCTGCCGTCCTATCAGCAGGGCAGCATCTACTGTGGCCAACCTGGAAAACCTTTGTGCCCCAATCAGTATTTGAACCAGCTGAAACACACCCAAAGCGGCGGCGCGACCGGAGGCGGTTAGATGGTCGCCATGCTTACCGAAAATGATGAACCTGCCCTCCCCGAGCGGGTAATCGCCGCTGCTCGCCGCTGTTTCGCCCGCTACGGCGTCGACCGCACCACGATGCATGACATCGCCAAGGAATCAGGTATCGGACGCACCGGTGTCTACCGGCTCGGCCTGACCCGGCGTGAGATCACCGAAGCCGCGATCGTGACCAGGCTGCGTGAACTCGGGGAGGGCATCCGGCCGATTGCCGACCGGGACGCCCCGTTTGACGAGCTGCTGTTGGAGACCTCGATCGCCACCGTGGACGCGGCCCGCTCCGATCCGGAATTGCGTCACCTGCTGGACACCACCGCAACCGTTTCCCTGCACCGGCTGATCACCGGCCACGAATCCGCCATGCAGGGAATCGTTTTGGATGTCTTAGGGCCGATGCTGCGGCGGGCCCGCGATGGCGGCGAGATCAGGCCTGAAGTCAGCGACGACCGGGCCGTCGAGTGGCTGCGTGGCGTCTACTTGATGTTGATTCTGCGCGAGGATCTCGACGCCGACGCCGAGAAGGCGCTCGTCGCCGACTTCGTGCTGCCCTCCCTGGTCGCAAACCGCAGTAACCCGAGAAAGAGAGCAAAGAGATGACAGCCGACGCCAGCGAAAACCGCACCGATCGCGAACCGGTCTTCATCGTCGGTGCCGGGCCGTCCGGTCTCACCGCAGCGTATCGATTGCGGGCTCAAGGGATTCCGACCGTCATCCTGGAGAAGCGCGACCGTACGGGCGGCATGATTCACACTCACCGCGAACAGGGTTACCTCATGGAGGAGGGCGCGACCATTTTGCCGAGCGCCTACGAGCCGGTGGTCAAACTCGCCCACGAGATCGGTAGCGGTCCCGACCTGATCCCAGCCGGGTCGATCATCGGCTTCGCGCGCGATGACACCATCCACAACCTGCGCTCGGATCATCTATTTCTCGACGTCCTCAAGACGCCGCTGGTGTCCCTGAAGTCCAAGGCGCTCATGGCCCGTTTCGGTGTCGACGCGACCCGCGCGAGCAAGCTGCTCAACTACGAAGACCTTTCTCGCGCTTCGGCATTCGACACCATGACGCCGCGTGAATACTGCTCGCTGCACCTCGGCCTGTCTGGGGAGGTTTACGACTACGTCATCAATTCGACAGTGCGCGGAGTGCTGGGTGTGCGCGGCGACGCCATCTCGAACCTAGAGCTGTTCTTCATGCTGTACAACATCCTCGGCAGCAAGCTCTACGCATTCCGCGAGGGATACTCGACCTACGTCGACCGCCTCTCCGATGGCATGGACATCCGGCTGAACACCACGGTGCAAGAGATCAGGGAGGGCACCGACGGGGTGACCGTCACCTGGACGGGTGCAGATGGCGTCACCCATACCGAGTCCGGATCGGGCGCGGTAGTTACCGCCCGCGGCGATACCATCCCCGACCTCGTACCCGGCCATTTCGACGCGGCTTCCGAGGCGTTCCTGCGCGGCCTGCGTTACACCAAGTGCGTGGTGATGAACACCGGTGTCACCCGTAAACCCAAGGGCATCGTGGCGTCCGTGATCAACATTCCCGAACCGGTCGATCCTGATCTAATGGGCTTCACCTGCGAGCACAACAAGGCGCCGGGCCGTGCACCGGAGGGCCACGGTCTCCTCGACATCCTGACGATGACTGAATTCGCCGAACAGATCATCGACGAGGACGACGACACCATCCGCACCCAAATCCTGCGAAGGATCGAAAAGGTGATCCCCGATGTCACCGACACCGTGGACTACACGCGAATCACCCGCTGGAACGAGGTGATCGTCTACAGCAGGCCCGGGCTGTACAAAGAACTTGGGCAGTTCCAGGCGCGGCAGGCGGCTGTCACCTCCCGTATCCAGCTGGCCGGGGTGTTCCGGTCATCGTCGAATATGTGCACCGCAACGGTGTCAGGCGAACGTGCGGCGGGAGAGCTGGTAGCCCAGCTGCGTGCACCGTGGCGGCGCTTCGTCGCCGTGTAGTTGTGTCGCCAAGCGTTCACACCACGCCGGTGAGGCGATTACGGCCGTAGCGAGCTGCGAGTTTGGGCACGGCGATCACGCGATTTGGTTGCGCCCTCGCCTGACGTGAGTGTGGGGCCGACGCTTAGATTGCGCCCACTGGCCACCCGGTATCCGCTGTCGGGCGGACTTGACCCGAAGCGCGTACAATCTGTTCGAATACTATGTATGATCTTCTCCCTATGAGATCTAGCGTGCGGCTCGTCGGGGTATGGAGCGCCGCGGCGTTCTTCCTGTTGTGGCTGGTCGGTTTCGTTGTCTTCGCTCGGTGGATACCCCCTCTGCCGCCCTGGGAGGGAGCACAGCAGATCGCCGATCTGTTCCGTGCCCGTGCGGTTCCGATCATGACCGGGATGGTCTTGATGATCGTCGGCTCTGCCCTCTATCTGCCGTGGACCGCCACATTGGCAGATCTGATCAAGGAGATCGAGGGCAGCTCTCATTTCCTGTCCGGAACCCAGCTCGCTGCCGGCATCATGGCGGCGTCGACATTCTTCTTGCCGGCGATGATCTGGGCGACCGCTGCATTCCGCCCGGGGCGTAGTCCCGAAATCACTCAGGCCCTAGTGGACCTTGGATGGTTGCTCTTCATCACACCGATAGCCCCGTTCATCTTGCAGTACCTGACCCTGGCGATCGCAATATTCGCTGACCATCGTGCGCAGCCGGCGTTCCCGCGCTGGGCCGGCTATCTGCAACTGTGGATCAGTATCACCTTCCTGCCCGCACTGGCCGCGTACTTTATGAAACGGGGCCCCCTTGCGTGGAACGGTCTATTTGTGTGGTGGATACCGTTTGTCGCGTTCACGGCGTGGTTCTTCATCATGATTGCTCTGACCCGAAGGGCGGTCCTGCTGGGTGATCGTTAGCTACCGGCGGCAACGCAGTAAAGCGTTCACGCGCCGGTGACCGTTGATGGACAGCCGACAACCCGGAACCGCCTTCCAACCTTCGGCGTCTGGCCGGGATAACCTGGCGTTCTTGTGAGTCTGCCGACGATAGGGGCGTGATGACATGGCAGCCGTGACGCGCAGGACCAAGCCCACCCGCGCCGCGCGCCGGGAGGAGATTGCCCGTCGGCTGTTCGCTATCGTTGAGCGCCTGCTCGCGGCTGGTTCAGCATTTTCTGAGATCAGTGTCGAACAGCTCATTACCGAAGCCGAGATCGCCCGGTCCACGTTTTACGTGTATTTCGAGGACAAGGGCGCACTGATGGTCGAGTTGATGGACCGGGTGACCCAAGAGATCGGTGGGGCAGCGTCAGAATGGTTCCATCTTGCGGCCACCGCCACTCGTAATGATCTGCGCCAAGCCCTCTCCCGACTTGCTCACGCATATCGGCAACACGGGCGAATGCTGTCCGCCGTGATTGAGGCGGCGGCCTACGACCCGCGTGTGCGCGACGAGTACGCCGCCGTCATGGAGCGTCGATTCCAGGATATGAACGACAGCTTCGTTCCTCAGCAGCGAGATGGCACCGTCCGCGCCGACATTGACCTTCCGTCGGTTACCCCGTGGCTGGCGTGGATGTTCGAGCGGGGGCTTTACCAACTGGTTGGGCATGGCGACGAGCTGCCCGGTTGGGCGCTCGACGGGGTGACGTCGGTGGTGTGGCAGACCCTCTACGAAGGCACCCGGTGACTTCGGACGGTGTGTGGGGGTCGGTACACCCAGCGCGAATGTTGTGCCATCTTGACCGACGAGCAACTCGTCGATTTCTATCGTTCGGCGATCTCAGGCGACCTCGGATCTCTCGGTTTCGATTCGGTGTTTGATGTCTCGGGAGTGATGTCGATTAGCTTGCCCTTGTGGAAGGTCGAAGGTTACATCCGCACGCACGACCAAAAGTTGCGGCGCGTTGGCCCGTCGGCGGACTGGGGCGGCATCGATCAGTTTGTAGGTCAGGGAAACTCCTGCGCCTTGTGAGCCGCGACCTTTGGTGTTTTGGTACGTAACGCATGGTGGCGAACGGGTGTAGTGGTTGACACCGCACCGTTATCTCATACATACTGTTCGAATAGCATGTCCGATGCAATCGACCGAGCTGCTGCTTTTAATTTATGTTCAATTAGTCGCGTGCCGATGAGCGCCGCGACATGGCTTGCCAGATAACGTGTTAGTGCCCGCCAGGAGAAAACGCCGATGACCCAAGCCCGTTGGTCACACCACCCCGTGCAGGTACGTGAGCAGCTGCTGATCCCGATTGTCACGAATCCGGAATCAATGACGGTCGACTGGTTCCGGGCAGTGCTGGACCGGGCGGGCTTGTTGGCCGAGTCAGACCTCTCGGTGGTGGACCTCGAGCCGGTCGGTGGCGGCCTCATCGCGCGCATGGTCCGGGCCAAGCTGTCCTATGCGGCTCCCTCGACCGCTCCTCGGTCCGTGGTGGTGAAGTTCCCGACGGACGATCCAGGAAGTCTGGGCCTCGCCCGGGCGATGGGCATGTACGAGCTCGAGACACACTTCTATCAGGACATCGCCCCGTTAGTCCAGGGTATGGGCGTGCCGACCTGCTACTTGGCGCAACTGTCAGACGATGGGGCTTCCTTCAACCTCGTCCTCGAGGACCTCAGCGCCGACATGCGGCCCGGTGACGTTCTGACACCGGCCAGCATCAGCGAATGCGCAAAGGGGCTGGGTGAATTGGTGAAATTCCAAGCACCGCTGTGGAACTCGCAGACGGTCTCAAAGCTCGACTGGCTGGCCGATAAACGTCGCACCACCGGCGTTTTTGATGCCCTGCCTGCGGGTTTGGAGCCGTTTATCGCCCGCTTCGGCGATCAACTCGATCCGTCACACATCGCGTTGTTCGAAACCTTCGTGCCCCGCGCGGGCGAGTGGGTGCGCAGCTGGAAACCGCCCACGGTCGTGCAGCATGGTGATTTCCGCAGCGACAACTTGATGTTCGCAACGAATCCGGACAACCCGCGGGTGGCGGTGATCGATTTTCAGACGGTTCGGCTCGGTCCTCCCGGACTGGACCCGGCGTACTACCTGGGGTCGTCCTTGTCGACGGCGGATCGGCGCGCTTCCGAGCGCGACCTGATCGCGGATTATCACCGGCGCCTGCTGATTGCGGGTGTCGAGGGCTTTGATTTCGACGCCTGCTGGGAGGCCTACCGGGAGGGCTCGATGTATGGGGTCTTCTTGTTCGTCGGCATGGCCAGTCAAGTCGAGTCCACCGAACGTGGGGATCGCGTCATCGTCAACCAGATCCGCCGTTACGCCGACATGGCCATCGATCTCGATGCCCCGCGAGCAGCGGGACTGTCATGATCACGGTTCGCCGCGCGCCGGGCGCCGAGCGTGAACAGCCGATTGGGCCTCGCATTGGTCGGCGAGCTAATTCAGCGCTCTCGCAACGGATCTGACCTACGAGAAGTTAGGAGCAGGAATGGCCTGGAGCGACCAGATCGACGTTGCTGATGAGCACTTCCACAAGCGCAGCGACGACCCTTACTGGAGCGAGAACAGCCTGTTCGGGTTCACCGTGCCGGAGCGCAACCTGTGCGGCTTCGTTTACTTCTACTTCCGGCCCAACATGAACCTCGTGGTGGCGGGTCCGGCGATGTGGGACCACACGGGTGAGGATGTTTACAACTGTCTCTATTACGGCTGGGACCAGCACCTCGCGATCCCTGATGGCGCCCAGATGTACAACTTCAACCTCTCAAACTCGCTGAGCTGCAGAATGATCGAGCCGCAGAAGGAGTACCGCCTCGGCTACGACCGCCATGGGGTGAAGTTCGACCTTACCTGGACGGCCACGCTGGAGCCGCACTACATGAAGCTGGCGAAGGACGGCAAGGAGGACCCCGGCATCGCCAACTGGGTGTCGAGGGATGAGGATTTCTCGGTTGGCCATTATGAGCAGCCTGGATGGTTCACCGGAGCGATCGAGATCGAGGGTGACCGGATCGAAATCGACTGCGGTGCACTGCGTGACCGCGGTTGGGGGCCTCGCCACGCCGATGTCAAGGACCCCCTGCGCGCCGGCTGGCCATACGTCTTCGCTTCCCCGGAGAGCGGATTTCACCTCTACGACCCGCAAACCACGCTGTCATTCGACGAGGACCCCATCGAGGGTACGACGGAGACGGTGACTACGGGCCTCTACGTCCGCGATGGAATTATGGCGCAGGTCGTGGAAGGCACCCGCCGGGCTCAACGTGGGCGCGACGGTCGCGTAATCAAGCAGGTCATCGACTGCGTCGACGAACTCGGCCGGGAGCTGCACGCGGTCGGTCAGACGATGAACTGGCTGAAGTGGCCCATCAACAGCGACATCCTGAACTGGTGGTCGCTGGTGCGTTGGGAGTACGACGGTCAGGTCGCCTACGGCGAGGACCAGGACTTCATGACCTTTAGACACTATCGGAGATACTGGCGCCGGCTCCTCGGCAAGGATCCGGGATTGCTGAATTGCTTCCCTGACTCGCCGGACTACCCGCCGTACGGGAAATAGGCCGATCATTCGCGACGCCGCTTAGGTCTGGCTGCACGCCCGCGGCCTGTGGGCGTCCGCGCAAAATCGAGGGCCCGGTCCGGGTTCTAGGAAACGACGCATGATTGGTGGAGGAAGAATTTCGATGAGTGAGCAGACGCAGGCGGACGCGCAGCCGTCGATGAGCGAAGTATTCCGGAGTACGTGGGACACCTGCGCGTTGTTCGGGCAGGTGCGTGAGCATGCGCCTGTCCTGCATGTGCCCGAGCTCGACGCGTGGGTGCTGAGTCGTTACGACGACGTTCTTGCCGTCGTCCGCGACGATGAACGTTTTGGGTGCATGCCGGATGACCTGGTCGGTGAGGTGCCCGACGAGCTGAAGGCGGCGCTGCCGCATGGGTATGCCCCGTGGCAACCGGCGCTCATCAATACCGATCCGCCGGAGCACAATCGAATCCGCAAGCTGGCCGCCAAACCATTAACGCCCGCAGCTGTCAGGGTTCGTGAGGGTGTGATTCGGGATGCTGCCAATAACCTCATCGATGCCATTCAAGGCGACGGACGAGCGGATCTGGTGGAAAGTTTCGCAACGCCGATGCCGGTGCATGTTCTGATCAAAATCCTGGGTGTGCCCGCCGAGGATCATCAGAAGTTCCACCAGTGGACATTGGGTATCACCGAGTTGTTCGTACCGTCGATCTCCGACGAGCGTCGCCTGGAGCTGGCACGTGAACAGGTGGGCTTCAGCCAGTATCTGATCGATGCCATCGCGCAACGGCGAAAGGCGCCGGGCGATGACGTCATCAGCGGACTCATCCTCGCGCAGGAGCAGAGCGAGAAGAGTCTCACCGACAGGGAAATCCTCGGTGTTGTCGGTCAGCTTGTCATCGCCGGTTTCGAAACCAGCGCCGGGGGGATCAGTTTCACTCTCTATAAGCTCTGCCAAGACCGCGATCTTCTCGCGCGGGTCAGGAATAACTTGGATCTGATACCGAAGGCGGTCGAGGAATCGCTGCGGCGACTCACACCGGCTCGCGGCATCGTACGCCACGTTAAGGAAGACGTCGAAATCCGCGGGCACCGAATTCCCAAGGGTGCCAACGTTTTCTTGATGGTGCAGTCGGCCAACAACGACGACACGGTGTTTCGGTGTCCTGAGAAGTTCGACATCGATCGCGATGCTGCCGAAATGAGAAAGAGCATTCATTTCGGCCTGGGCCCCCATAACTGCATCGGGCAGTGGGTTGCTCGCCTCGACATGAAAGTGGCGATCGAGACGCTCATCACTCGCCTGCCCAACCTGCGGCTTGTTCCCGACCAGGAGATCCGGGTGCAGGAAGGCATGATCTTCCACCGCCCCGAACGACTCGAGTTCGAATGGGACATTTGATGACAACCGCTGGAGGCTAAATATCGTCATCGATCGATGGGGGCAGCGATCCGCGCCGGGGGCGGTGAACAGATAGGCTCAGCATGAGTACGAGGAATCAGCTGGTCGGTCTGTGGAGTGGCTGCGCATTTTTCATCTTCTGTCTGCTCGGAATCGTTGTCGTCGCCGGCTTTATCCCACCATCGGCGTCGAGTTTGAGTGGAAGGCGGTCGCGGCGTTCTTCGCCCAGCGTCACGGTTCGGATCTTGGTCGGCATGTCCATTTGTGCGTTTGCGTAGGCGCTGTTCGCCTGGACGGCCGTCGACGCGGATTCGTCCTGGGCGCGCCGCATCGGTGTCGGTGCTGTCGGTGCGGCCTACAATCAGGATTTTTCGAAACTTGCCGAGCGGTACCTGCTGATCGGTACGCCTGAAGCGGTCGCGGAGCGCCTGGCCCAGTTCGCGGCCGCGGGAGTGGAGAGCGTGCTAATCCAGATCGCCGCCGATTCGACTGAGCATCGATCGAGGATCGTCGAAACTTTCGCGAGTCGCGTGCTACCGATTGTCAGAGATCTGTAGGACCGCCACGACGCACGACCAAGCCTGCTGAACAAGGAACATAGGAGGACGGCGATGACGCTTCGAACCGGCACCGTTATCGAGGATACTGTCGAGCATCGCGCGATGCGTGAGGCCATAAGCGGGATCGTCGCCAAGTTTGGGCCGGACTACTACCAACAACAAGTCGATGATGGTGGTAGCTGCGCGGAGCTGTGGAAGACATTGGGCGCCAACGGATATCTCGGAGTCCACCTGCCGGAGAAATACGGCGGCGGTGGGCTGGGACTCAGTGAGCTGGCCGTCGTGGTTCATGAAGCGGCTGTTGCAGGTTGTCCGATGCAGTCAATGCTGTTCTCGTCCGGGGTGACGGGCACCATCCTTGACCGCAGCGCCAACGACGAGCAAAAGGCGCGCTGGCTGCCCGGGGTCGCCAGCGGCGACATCCGACTCTCGTTCGCCATCACCGAGCCCGACGCGGGCTCGAACGCGCACCGAATCTCGACGACCGCCCGGCGCGAAGGGGACCACTACGTGCTGAACGGCCAAAAAGTGTTCATCACGGGCATGGAGTCAGCCCAGTTGGTGATGGTGGTTGCACGTACGGCTCTGGACGAGGCCAGCGGGCGCGGCCGGTTGTCGGTGTTCATGGTCGACCGGGATTCGCCCGGCCTTTCGTGGACGCCGATCCGCACCGTGATGAACCAGCCTGACAAGAGTCACCAAGTCTTCTTCGACAACGTCGAAGTACCTGCTGAGAATCTGATCGGGGTGGAGAACAAAGGACTTGCCGTCGCCTTCACCGGCCTTAACACCGAACGCATCCTCACCAGTTCGCTGTGCACTGGGATCGGACGCTATGCACTGGGCAAGGCGGTGAGCTACGCCAACGAAAGGCGAGTGTGGAACGCACCCATCGGTGCACACCAAGCCGTGGCGCACCCGTTGGCGGCCGCGCACATCCATCTGCAGGCCGCCGAACTGGTTACCGACCGCGCATGCGCTCTGTACGACAGCGGAGCGGAGGTCGGTGAGCTCGCCAACATGGCGAAATACCTCGGCGCGTCAGCGGGTCTGGAAACGCTGGACGCTGCGGTCGCGGTGCACGGTGGCAACGGCGTGACATACGAATATCAACTCGCGCCATACTTTTGGGTAGTACGCATGCTCAACATGGGGCCGGTGTCCAAGGAGATGATTCTCAATTTCGTGGCAGAACACAGTTTGGGCCTGCCGCGTTCTTATTGACCGCCGCTCAATCCGGTAGGACAGGCGGCTGCTTACGGCATCGGTCACAGTTCGCAGCTGCTGCGGAGCAGCCACGTCACGCTACTTTTCGGCGTCGTTGACCGGGCTGCATGACCTCTCTATATTGATATGGCTAGGCTCAATAATAGGGAACTGGAGCGAAGGCAGGCCATGCCGACCATCGGCGGAACGGCATTACTCAACGCTAATCGGGTCGGTGAACGCGAGGCGATCGTCACCGCGGAGCGGTGTTGGACGTGGCGCGAACTGGAGACCGATATCGCGAATGCGGCATCGGCGCTGCAGGCCTTCGGGCTGCGGAAACATGATCGGATCGCGATTCTGTCCTCAAACTCGCCCGAATTCATCATCGCTTCGCATGCCGCGTCGCGGCTCGGTGCGATCGTCGTGCCAGTGAATACCAGATTGGCCGCACCGGAGCTCGCCCACATCCTGGACGATTCCGGCAGCACCGCATTGGCGTTCAGCCCGGGTGAAACCCGGCTGGCCGAGACCGCTGGCGGCAAGGCGGCATCCGTCACATTGCTCTCGTTGGGGCCGTCGACACGTTATCCCAATTTGCTCATCGGTGGATATGGCGATGCGGTGCATGAGGATCGGGCGGTTGAGCAAGACGACGCGTTCATTCTCTACACCTCGGGTACCACCGGAAAACCCAAAGGTGTGCTACTGGATCACCACCGCGCCGTGTGGGCGGCGATGGCCCAGATCGTCTCGCTGGGCCTACGCGACGGCGACCGTTACCTGCACTTGGCGCCGATGTACCACTCGGGCGGAATGACCTTCTTGAACGCAACGACGCTCCTGGGCGGAACCCACATCGTAGTGCCGAAGTTTGATCCTGAATCGGCGCTGAAAGTAATCGAAACATATAGGGCGACCTGGCTTTTTGCGGTTCCGACCATGTATCAGCAGATACTCCGCTGCTATGAAGCCAGCCGCCGCGACCTGACGTCGTGGCGCGTCGGCATATTCGGTGCCGCTCCAATGCCGGCAGCAGCCATCGAGCGCTTATTGGCTGCATTTCCGCACGTCGCGTTCTTCCAGCAGTGCGGCCAGACGGAAGCCGGACCTACCGGCATCTACTCGACGATGGAACAGGTACGGTCTCGACCGTTGTCGTCCGGCCACATTGCGCAGCCTTTCGTCGAGGCTCGCGTTGTCGACGAGCAAGGCAACGACACGCCGCCCGGGCAGGTGGGAGAACTTGTATTTCGTGGCGAGGCCATCACCAAGGGCTACTGGAACCAACCCCAAGCTACCCAGGACGTGATCCGCGACGGCTGGCTACATACCGGCGATTTGATGCAGGTGTACGACGACGGTGCCATGCGTCTGGTCGACCGGTTGCGAGACGTGATCATCACCGGTGGGCGCAATGTCTACTCGGCCGAGGTCGAGCAAGCCATCGCCGACCATCCCGAGGTGGTAGACGTGGCGGTGATCGGTCGCCCAGACCCGGAATGGGGCGAGACGGTCATCGCGTTCATCACCGCTATCGATGGGTCTGGCCTCACGCCTGCCTCGATACGGCAGCACTGCGCCTCTCGGATCGCGGACTACAAGATTCCGCGTGAGATTATTTTTGCGGCCGTCCCGCGTAATGGGGCCGGAAAGGTCCAAAAACAGCGGTTGCGAGACGAGTCGAGTTTGCACCCCATTAAATACAAACGATTCGCGTATTAAATGGGTGATTTCCGCTTGGCTCGGGCGGCCGGTTTGGATCGCGACGCTCTAGTTCGCTGGCCGGCGGCTCCGCTGCCGCTGAGATACACCACCCGCCAAACGATCTCGACGAGCGCGTCGAGTTGACGCTCGACCTCCTCGCTGTCGGCGGTACCGACCAGCTGGTAGAGCCCGCGTTCGATCATCCAGATTAGCCACTGCGCGGTGCGGGCGGCGTCCAGATGAGCATCGGCCACTCCGGCACGCTGGGCATCGCCGATATAGGTTGTCAGCGCGACCACCACTTGGTCGATCAGGTTCTGCTGCTGTGCTTTCGCTCGCGGGTCGTAGGCCGCGGTCTCGGCGATGGTTCCCAGAATGGTCCCATGCTTGCGGTACGTGTCGATCGGTACACGCAGGGCCTTGCGCAAATCCTCGCGCGTTGCGTCGAGGGGCAGCTCCCACCACGACGCGCCATCGGCGACCAGGTCGCCAATGACGTCCTGCGCCATAGCGACAAGGAGATCGCCCTTGTCCTCGAAGTAGACATAGAACGTGGAACGCGAAATCCCACCCGCGGTGATGATCGCCTCGACGCTCAGGTCGGCGTACCTCACCCCGTTCTCGACCAATTCTTCGACGACGCTGACGAAATGGCGGCTGAGCATGGTGCGGCGCTGAGGCCTTGACAGTTGCAAAGGTCGAGGAGGAGAAGCGTCCACTCGACGAAGTATACGCACTGTACATCAAGTCATACAGCATGTCGTTTTACCAAACGGTCTGTTTGATACAGTGCTCGGCATGTCTGAGCTGTCGAAGGTGTCATCGGAGCAGGTCCTTCAGGGCTAGCGGCGGCCTGGCGGCTGCAAGAGGCCGGCCGCGACGTCGTAGTGCTGGAATCCCGGGACCGTGTCGGTGGACAACTGCTGTCGGTCAAGCGAGATGGCTATCTGATGGAAGCCGGGACGACGATCCTGCCTGCTGCGTACGGCAGCGTGATGCAGCTGGTCGACGACATCGGCATGACCGATGAGTTGATACCGGCGAACTCGTTGATGGGGTTCATGCGCGGCAGTCAGTTGCATTACCTGCGGGCTAATCGGCTCGTCTTCGACGCGGCGCGCACAAAGCTGCTGTCGCTGCGTTCCAAGTTGAAGGTTGCCAGGCTCGCCGCAGACTCATTCAAGATGCGCAAATTGCTCAGCTACGAAGACTTGTCCATCGCCGGTGCCTTCGACACCGAGACCCCCGAGCAGTATTGCCGTCGGCGCGGTCTCGATGGCGAGCTGTACGACTATCTGATTGAGCCCACCGTGCGCGGTGGAGCCGGCGTGCCGGCCAGTGTGATCTCGGTGGTCGAGTTCTTTTTTCTGTGGCAGAAGGTGCTCGGCACCAAGCTGCTTGCGTTCCGCGATGGGTATTCCTCGTTCCCCGAGCGGCTGGCCGCTGCCATCCCCGACGTGCGCCTTAACACCGACGTGGTCGAAGTCTTCGAAGACTCCGACGGTGTGACGATTACCTGCGTCGGGCCCGACGGTAACCAGTACACAGAACGCGGTGCTGGAGCCATTGTCAGTTCCATGGGAAACAGAGTCCCCGACATCGTGCCGCAGTTGGATCCCGAACGCGCGAAGTTCTTGAGGGAGTTGAATTACACCTCGACGATGTCGATCAACCTGGCGCTGAACCGGGTTCCCGACTGCCCGGCCTCCTTTATCGTCGTTCCCCGGCCAGTGTCGGAGGGGCTGTTCGCGATCATTCTGGAGCACAACAAGGCACCGGGGCGCGCGCCGGCGGGCAAGGGCTTGGTGTCGCTTTTCATGATGAACCAATGGGCCGTCGACCACATGGATGCCACTGACGACGAAATCCTGGCTGACGTGTTGCCCGACGCAGAAAAGGCGATCCCCGGCTTGGGAGAGGCGATCGAGTTCGCGCGAGTCAACCGATGGTACCCGGTACTCGTCTACAGCCACCCGGGCTTGTACCGCGAACTAGGCCGTTTTCATGCCGCCCGGAATCTGAAAAGCCGTATCCACCTGGCTGGCTCCTACAATTCGTCGGGCAACGTCAATACGGCCACCACGGCCGGCGAGCGAGCCGCTCGTGAACTGTTGCAAGCACTTTCACCGGCCGTTTCCTTCTCCGGTTGATCATCGTGGCCCAATTCAATATCCCAACACCGCCGCAGATGGTGTTTCCGCGGACACCGCAGACCATCGCCGAAATCGTCCTCTGGACAGTGGTTATCGCGTTCGTGGCTTTCGCGGTGCGCCAGTGGCGGCGGACCGGGTCGCCGCTGGGCTTGGTGCTCCTGGCAGGTGGCGGGATCGCACTGTTAAACGAACCGCTCGACGATATCTTGGGGCTGGTGCACCACCCCAGGCCGGGCCAGGACGTGGTCTTCGAGACGATGGGCCCGATACCACACTGGGGGTTGCCCACCTACATCATCTTCTTCGGCGGCATCGCCTACGTATTGCTGTTAGAACTGCGCAGGCTGACATTCACCCCACGCGCATTCTGGATTGGGATCACACTAACGTTCGTCGCTGATCTGCTGATCGAGTTGCCGCTGCTGCATTTTCGGTTCTACACATACTTCGGCTACGGCCAGGTGCCGATGAGCATCGGTGGATTTCCTTTGTACTGGCTGTTCATCAATACCACAGGCCCAATCCTGTGCGCGGCCATCCTATTTGCGGCGCCGGGCTACTTCACCGGCTGGCGGGCGGGGCTGGTGCTGTTTCTGCCGCTAGTCACCGACGCCGGCTGCAGCGCTGCGGTGGGTTTGCCGGTGTACAACGCCTTGCACGTGCCCGACGCCTCGGCGTGGGTGACCTGGGTCGGCGCATTCGTCTCCTGTGCAATTGGTTTGGGCATACTCGACGCGTCGGCACGCTGGATCTATTCCCACACTGTGAAGATGCAAAAAGCCAAGGAATCGGCGCATCAACTGCAGGACCAGGCATGACCTGGTTCCGTGGGCATTTCGATTTGCCGGTAACTCCAGATGGTACGCAGATGCCGCAAACCGCACAGCTCGTGGCGACAGTGGCCATGGCCGTGCTGGTGGCCGGCTTTGCCGCGTACGCGGTGCGAGAGATCGCCCGATCGCGATCGGTCACGCTGGCATTGCTGCTCATCGGGGGAGCGGTGTCGTACTTCAACGAACCGATCGACGATGTGCTGGGACTCGTGTGGCATCCGGTCGTCGGTCAGTGGACCGCGCTGGACACCTTCGCGCGTGTTCCGTTGTGGGGCTTAGGTATTTACATCGTATTCTTCGGCGGGATGCCTTATCTGATATTGCAGAGCCTGCGCCGTGGCGTGACCCGCCGCCAGCTGTGGGGTTGGGTTGGCGTGCTGGCGGTGGTTGACGTCGCCGTCGAACTGCCGGTCTTGGCCAGCGGGATCTACAGCTACTACGGGGGTGCGCCGTTGCAGATCGGCGGGTTTCCGGTGTATTGGATCCTCATCAACACGGCGGGACCGCTGGCCCTTGCTGTGTTGCTGTTGGCGACGGGGGACACCTTTGACGGTTGGCGCGCGCTGTATCTACTCTTCCTGCCGATGATGTCCGACGCGGCGGGCAGTGTCGCGGTGGGATGGCCGATCTTCAGCGCGCTCAATGCCCAGGCTTCGGCGCCGGTGCGGTGGCTGGCAGCGGCACTGACCATTGCGATCGGCCTCGGCGCGCTGGACCTGCTGATCGCTTACGCGGCGCGGATGTCGGCGGCGCTGGTGAGCACCAGAACCGCCGGCGCTGCGGGAATCACTTGAAGGGGTACTGCGCGGGTAGCTTCGTGTTCGGCGGTACAACGGCCTTGCCGTCAGGTGTGATGTAGGCAGAGCCCTTGCCGGAGTCGCTGTTATCGTTGCGGCTCAACGGGACACCCGGGCCGGGGCATGCGCGGTCAGTGCCCTGCCCGCACAATCCATCGGTTAAGTATGGCCGGTCGACAAGGTCGCGCTGCCATTCCTTGGAGTGTGTTCCGATCCAATAGTTCGGCACGTTGTAGGTAATGAACAATGCCACGTGCACACCGGCGAACACCGCTAGTGCGCGCACGATCATCTGCGTGCGGTCGGACATCCGAAGATGTTCGGCGCCGCGTTCGACCAGTGTCTGACCTCTATCGTTGCGGAAGTAACGCAGGCAACAGATCGCAGTGAATGTCACGGAGACGGTGACGACTTCATTCAGGGGATAGGCATGGTAGGTCCCACTGAAGATAGCGAGACCGCGTCCGCCTGGATATTCCCAGATACCGAGCGGCATGAAGATGACGCCCTCGAGGATGATGTCGAAACCGACCATAGCGACAAAGCAGGCGGCGATCAGTCCGACCGGGCCGATTTGTGGCCACTTCGCCTTAGCTCGTCGCATGACCCCGCAACCGAGGAACATGGTGATGACGAAAACGTAGACGTACAGGCCCGGCATGATCAGGATCGGCTCGACCAGCATCGCGCCCGGCTTCCCGTTGGATAGCCAGCCCGGAACGCTGTGTACCCATGAGCCGTAATTGACAGCCCACGAATTGTAGGTGAACCAGTGCCCCCCGTATGCCGACAACGGATCTTGGAACCACAACGTCGAAAAAGCGATTACCAGCATGCCGTCGAGAGTCAATCGGCGTTGCCGGATGATCGGGCGTACCACGAACCAAGAGATGAGGCCGATGCCGACGGGAATCGACACGGCCTGGAAGAAGACCATCCCCACCTTCATGAACGTCGGCGGGTCCGTCGGACCAGTCGGCACCCGCTCGAAGAACGGACCAGTCACCCAATCGATCAATACATACGCGATGAAGATGAAAATCACCGCACCCAGGCCGGCCCACCACTTCACGGGAACCAACTGGTGTGGTTCCTGCGCAACCGTGTTCAGATCAGAGGCGGCACTGGCTGACCGTGGATTCTTGTTTGCGGTAGCGGGGGTCGTTGCCATGAGTTTGATAATGAAACTCCTTGTATCAAATTGTCAACGCTATCGTGTCGTCATCCGCCTATGAGAGGTTTTCTCAGCGGAAGTCCATCCAGTGGCCGTGGGGGGTCCAGCCCATGTGGAAGGGGAGTTCGATTTTGCAGATGGGCCCGGCGGTGATGTCGTCGGTGTCGAAGATCTGGAATTCACCGCGTTTTTCGTTCCACCAGGAGACGGGGACGATGATGTAGCCGTCGCCTTCGGGGGAGTCGATGGTGCGTGGGGCGAATGAGGCCTCAAGTACTGCGGCGAGTTCGCCTGGGCCGCGGATCTGGTAGACCTGCTCGGTGACTTTGTCCACGTCGTTGCGGATGAGGCTGTCCATGCGCATGCCGTGTTTCTTGGGTTGGCCGCCGATCTGGAAGCCGTAGCGATGCCCTTTTCCGTAGAAGCGCTGGTCGACTTTGCAGATTTCGGAGGGCAGGTCGGAGAGCTGCTCGGCTTTGGTGTCGCCGGTGGTTAGGTTGACCGTCCAGCGTCCCAGGTAGCTGGCGGCGTTGCTGAAGAACAGCGCAGCCTGGTCGCCTTCGTTGAAGTCCTGTTCGAGCGGGAACGGTGGTTTGTTGAAGATCGGTGCGTCCAGGATGAGCTGATCGCCCTTGACGTTGGCTGTCATGGTGTGCATGACGTATTGGGCGGGCAGATCGGTGTGGATCCAGCGGATCTCGCCTTGCAGGTTGTGGCGCGGGATCAGCGCGAGGGTGATCGGCAGGTCGGGCTCCCAGCCGAAGACGGCGTATCCCTTCGTGTTGCGCTGCAGATCGATGATGAACGGTTGGAACGGCATCACCACCCATTCCGGGGTAAGCCACATGTCGTGTGCCACGGCGTTGTACGGGGCGTCCCACAGGTCGCGGGATTCCACCGTGCCGTCGGGGTGCACGTATTTCATCGACACATACGGTGCGGTGTCGCTGTAGGACCAGCCGTACAAGATGCCGGTGTCTTCATCCCATTTCGGGTGAGCGCAGAACGTGCCGTCGCCGAAGCACACCTGTTGGTGCGGTCCTTTGGTCAGGGCCGGCGCCCAGTCCACGATGCCCTTGGTCTCCAGCGTGATCGGGTCGATGATCTGTGGGGGGCCACCCAATTCGCCGGAGACCACGAGCTCGCCGGCGAACGGGAAGATGTTGATGCTGGCGGTGCCCTGCGGGGTGTGGGCGTTGTCTGCGGTGCGCGCCACCTCGCCGTAGCCGTAGTCGCGGTAGTCTCCGAACCCGCCGTCGGAATAATCGAACATGCCACGGCCGTATTTATCTTCCAGCACGTACTTCGGGGTGCGCACCCAGCGGTTACGGAAATCGGCCCGGCCGTTGTCGAAGACCAGCCCCTGCACCATGCCATCAAGCGCCAGCAACGGTGTCGTGCCCTGGTTGGTCGGCCGCTTCCAACACGGCCCGGTCCGGTATAAGCCCCCGGCCAGATCCCTGGGAATCTCCCCATGAGTCACGATGCACTCCTCGACCGTCGCCTCAAACCGCATCGGCTGAAACGGCCCCTTAGTGGTCACCGTGTCGGGAATCGCATAGCCCATGTTGTGCTCCCTGGTTGTCGCCTCTGCGCAGCGGCGAACCCATGTGCAGCTGCGATACCGGTGATACTAGCCGTGAAGCGTTCGGTTGTAAACGATCATTTACATTTCTCCGTGAGTAGCAGTCGTGATTTCAAGCACAACGAGATGGTGACCTCGACAAGCTCGACCACAACGGTGTGCGTCGTTAAATCAGCTTCTGAGCAGGGTTCTACTTCCGCGGGTGCGAGTGCGATTCCATCGGTCTCGAGTGGCGAGGCGCGAATATCATCCTCAGGAATATGTAAACGATCGTTAGAAATCTGTACGGAGCGGCATCTCGCCAGTGGACCGCGAGGTGTGGCGACTGTGTGCCGAGTGGTGTTCCACCCTCGTGAACCCAGCTCCGGGCGCAATGGAGCTGGCGGCGCTGCCGGCCATGGACTTAATGCTGCAATCGGCCGGCTAAATTATTGCGACCCCCGACGACCAAAGTGTTTAATCTTAATTCAAAGTAAGAGAGGTGGTGTCGTGGTGCCGGAATCGACGCTCCGCCAAAGCGGCCCGCAGGTGGGTACGACTACTACGGACCCGTCCCGTTCAGGCGCGGTCACGGTGTGGGCCGCCATAGCTCTCGTGTGGCTGGTGATCGCCGGCCAGGCGCTGGCGCGATGGATGGCTTCCCGTGATTTCGCGCCGGCACCACTCGTCGGTACGGACCGGATGCCGCTGTGGAATCTAGTGGCATTGCGAATCTTCGAGGGACTCAGCATGGCGCTGCTGGTGTTCCTGATCTGGGCTTACGTAGTAACTCCGTGGCGCCGGACCGGCGCTTTGAGCCCAGACGGCAAGTTCGTCCTCGGCGGGCTGGCGGCTTTCGTCGCAGACGCGTTCCTGAACTCCTACACGTACCTGTTCGCGTGGAACTCCCACAACGTCAACATGGGCGTCTGGACGGCGTATCTGCCGTTTCACAATCCAGCGGCCTCGTCGCGCTACGCGGAGTCCTTGCTGTGGGGACCGCCGATGTATGTGTATTTCTGCGCTGGTGTGGCCATCGTCGGCTGCCCGGCCTTTTTCGCGCTGCGATCACGCTGGCCCCAGCTCTCCAACGTGTCGTTGCTGGCTATCGTGTTCGTCGGCGAGTTCGCGTTCGACTTCGTGGTGGAGAATCTGGCAATCCGGTTGACCCACGGCTACGCCTACGCCCAAACCTACGGGCCGCTGACGCTTTGGGCGGGAAGCCAATTCCAGTTCCCGCTGTACGAGTCGTTCCTCGTGGCTTCATTGGGGCTGCTCTACACCTGGATGCGGCTGCAGGCCGTCTCCTCCGCCGACGGACTGTCGCCCGTCGAGCGCGGATTCGACCGGTGGAACCCGGCTGCTCGGTCGACGATACGCACCTTCGCGGTGATCGGATTCTGTTGCGCTGCAACCATATTGATCTATCACCTACCATTCAACTGGCTGGGCATCATCGGGGCGTCGAAGGCGAACCTGCCTACCTATATGTGGCCGGCCTGACGCGGCGGGCGTACTTGACGCGGGCCGGGGCCGTCAGCAGACGCCGCGGGAGCATAGGGCGCAACGCGGCCGTTCCCTCTGTCGAGGGCTCGTCGCATCCGTCGGGAGGACGGGTCAGGCCGCACACGGCGAGCCCGGTCAGTCCAGGTCTTCGTTTTCGAGGCGGCGCACCGCGCGGAAGGCATAGGGCGTCACGACGACGATGAGCACGAAGAACATGACGAAGACCGCCCAAAAGTTCAGGAGACCTTGCCAGGCGAATGGGCCTGTTCGGACAAACGGCACCAGGCTCAGCGGAACGTAGAGTGCCGCGGTGAGGAAGCACAGGTAGCCGACCCATCGCGGGAAAAGGGGCTGTGTGTGACGGTCGAGCAGTATGGCGACACCCAATGCCACGCTCTGCAACAGCGAGAACATATAGGTGAGGTCGAAGAACAGCCATCCGAAGTCGTACAACGTCTGCACGGTTTCGGGTGAGCGGGCTTCAGTTCGGAATGCTGCGGTCTGCCACACTACGGCCGGAACGGCGGTGACGAGGCCGGTCATCAGGCCACCCAGTAGTTCGGTTGTCGATAAGACGCCCATCGGGCCTTCCATCCGGCCGATGAGCTTGGAGATTGCCGCACTCCACGTGTAGTAGCAGGGTGCGCCGACAACCATCAGCACCATCCCCACCTGGATGCTGGTGTGGTGCGCCCGGAAGTACAGGGATATAGCCGACGCGTCGAGGTCTTGTCCCGGCGGTGGCCAGAACCCGGCGAACACCGCGAAGCCCAGCAGGCCTAGGCCCGCGTACACGCAGACAGACCCCAAGGCGAGGCGGAGCGTCGTGTAATCGATCCTCGAGTTCTGCGCACGAACGGTGTGTCCGGTTGCCGTTGTCATGATTCCTCCTGAATCCACGCTCGACGTCGATCTCTGTTCGCGATCGGCCCTGCCTCCGCGGCCCAGATCGACCGCTACGCCTGCAACGTGGTCCGTGCCGTGGCTCCCTGTCAACGACATCAAGTAATTTAACAGCTACTAGAAAATTCTGCTAGCGTGTGAACCGATGGCTGCTCAACTCGATTAACTTGTATCTAACTGATATTAAATAAATAGCGTTTCGTCGCTCTTAGCGCTGGACAGGAGGTTTCGGGATCATCGATCGGATGAAGGATCTTGTAACTGCCGGCGGCAAGCCAAGGGCGGTCGTCGAATCGGGTGCTGGCCATGTCGCCTGACGCGTCGCCGCCTCACGAGGCCAAAGTCGCCGCCGCTCGCCGCCTCTATAGCGCGCTGGCCGCCGGCGACCGGGACACGCTCGCACAGCTGCTGCATCCGGGTTTCATCGGACACGCCACCGCGGGGCTGCCGCTGGGGGCTGGTGGTGAGCATGTCGGTCCCGAGGCGATGCGCCGCGAGGTGTGGTGGCAACTCGGTCGCCATTACCGGGTGGAAGCCTATCCGGACGAATTCCACGCCCTCGACGACGGCCGTATGTTGGTCACCGGCCAGTACCGGGGCGAGGGCCGCCAGTCGGGCAAGAGGCTCGAGGCGGCTTTTCATCATGTGATCGGTTTTGCGGACGACGGCCGCATGACGTCGTTGGACCAGCTGACCGACAGCGCCGCGTGGGTCGAAGCGCTGGATGAGTCTTCGCCGCTGGAAACGATCGACTACTCCGTGGCCAACGGGTTGGCGACCGTTTGCCTGAACCGGCCCGAGGCGCGTAACGCAATCGACCCCCGCATGGCGGCCGAATCGCTCGTCGTGGCCAGCCGAATCGCCGGTGACCGGTCCGTCCGCGCCATCTTGATCTGCGGTAACGGGCCGTCGCTGTCAGTAGGTGGGGACATCAACTCGTTTCCCTCGGATACGTGTACGCCGTATGGCGAGGTGCTGGAGCGGATGGTCACCCCTTTTCATGAAGCCTTCCGGGTGCTCAGCAGAATCGATGCGCCGATCGTCACCGCCGCCCATGGAACCATCGCCGGCGGTGGGCTCGGTTTCGTCTACGCAGCCGACGTTGTGCTAGCGGCCGAGGGCACCAAGTTCGTCACAGCGTTTGCCGCGCTTGGACTTTCGGGAGATGGTGGCGGCACCTGGCATCTACCGCGCTTGATCGGTGCGCGCCGGGCTGCGCAGGCCTACCTGCGCAACACACCCATAGAAGCCGTCGAGGCGCTCGAGTGGGGGATGATCAACGAGATTGTGCCCGCCGACGAGCTGCGATCACGGGCTCTAGCGCTCGCTAGCGACCTGGCGCGGGGCCCGACGCGCGCATTCTCCCGAATGCGGGCACTACTGCGGGACTCATGGCACAACGACCTGGCGATCCAACTGCAATCAGAGACCGAGGCGCTGAAGGCCACCGCCGACACCGGCGATGCCGCCGAGGCGCTTTCGGCCTTCCGGGCGAAACGCGCACCGCGCTTCACGGGGAGGTAGGAGATGGGACTGATCAACGATTCACCCGACCACAAGGCTATTCGAGCCAGCGTCGCCGGTATCGCCAAGCGATATGGTCCCGAGTACTTCCTGGAGCGGGCACGCACGGGCGGGGGGATCGACGAGTTGTGGGGCGATCTCGGTGCCGCGGGCCTGCTCGGCCTGCACCTGCCCGAGGACTACGGCGGCGGCGGGGGAGGAATGGCCGATGCCGTCGTGGTCGTGGAAGAACTCGCTGCACAAGGGATACCGCTCCTGATCTGGGTCATCTCACCGGCAATCTGCGGCAGCATCTTGGCGTGCCACGCGTCCGAAGAAATGAAGCGCCGATGGCTGCCGCGGATCGCGAACGGGACCGAGAAGATGGCGTTCGGGCTGACCGAACCCGACGCCGGGTCCAACAGCCACAACATCAAGACAACCGCGAAACGCATCGATACCGGCTGGAGGATCTCCGGGTCGAAGTATTACATCTCCGCCGTAGACCAATCCGACGCGACACTGCTGGTCACACGTGACGCGGATCATTCGACCGCGGAGCACAATCGGTTGTCCTTATTCGTGGTTCCAACCGACAGCCCGGGACTGACCTTCGCGCCCATTGCCACGTCGATCGTGTCACCGGACAGACAGTTCACCGTGTACCTCGACGACGTCGAAGTCGACGAAGACGCGCTGATCGGGGTCGCCGGCAACGGTCTTCGGCAGGTTTTCGACGGCCTGAACCCTGAACGGATCCTGGTAGGTGCGCTGTCGGGAGGGATCGGGCGGTACGCGATCGGCAAGGCCGCCGACTATGCGCGGCAGCGAAGCGTTTGGTCGACACCGATCGGCGCTCATCAGGGCATCGCCCATCCGCTGGCCGAATGCCACATCGCGGTCGAGCTGGGCCGGCTGGCGACCGCGCGCAGCGCGGAACTCTTCGACGCCGGTGAACCGGCCGGCGAGGCCGCAAACATCGCCAAATATGCCGCATCGGAAGCCGCATTGAAAGCGCTTGACCAGGCGATTCAGACCCATGGGGGAAACGGCCTGTCCCACGAATACGGGCTTTCCGAGCTGTGGTTTGTCACCAGGCTGATGCGTACCGCGCCGGTCAGCCGAGAAATGGTGCTCAACTTCGTGGCCCAGACATCACTGGGCCTGCCGCGGTCCTACTAGAAAGGGAAACCGGAATGGGCTCAACACAATTCGATGCGGTTGTTATCGGCGCCGGCGCGGGCGGGTTGTTCACCGCCGCTCGGCTTGCGCACCGTGGCTATCGGACCCTCGTTGTCGAACGCCTCGACAAGGTCGGCGGACGCGCCTCCACGGACGACATCGACGGGTTCAAGGTCAATACCGGTGCCATTGTGATCGAGGTCGGCGGCATTACCCAGCAGACCTGTGAAGAGGTCGGCTCGCCATTCGACATCCGCGAACCCAGACCGGCGCTGCTGTACCGAATCGGTGGCAAAGACGTTGACGTGACCGGTGGCGGGTGGGGCTTCCTGCTGGGCAAGCTGACCCGCCAGGGCGCCAAACTGGTCGCCGGCATCGGCGCTGCCCGCAATGACGCCGGCCTGCCCGGAGACCAGATCAGCACCGCCGAGTGGGTATCTCGCTATACCAAAAACGAACGTGTACATGGGATTTTCCGAAACATGTGCGCTTCGATCTTCGCGGTCGGCTCCGAGGACCTCCCGGCGCGGGTGTTCCTCACGTACTTCACCCGCAAGAGCGCGTTCAAACGGTTCGGCTTTCATCCCGAAGGAACCATTGGGTTGTGGCGCGGCTTGGCCGGCGTCGTGGAGTCGCACGGCGGCGAAGTATGGCTTGCCACAACGGCCACCAGGATCGTCTGCGACGGCGGCAGAGTGACTGCGGTGGAAGTGATCCGTGCTGGCGAGAAGGTAAGTATCGCAGCGCCGGTCGTGGTCAGCGATGTCGGACCCGCGACCACCGTCAAGCTTCTCGGCGAGGACAACGTGCCAGCCGATTACCAGGACCTGGTCAAAAAGGGCGATCGTCCGACCGCAATGATTTCGGTGAACTTCGCCAGCCGAGAGCGCCTCGTCGACGTTCCCGGCATGCTCAGCTTCGCCACGTCGAAGCGGCTGGCCTACATCGCGAACTTCACCGACACCTGTCCGGAGATGGCGCCGCAAGGATGGCACCTCTACGTTGGGACATCCGTGCCCAAGCCGTCCATCGGTGACTTCGACGAGGCCGCCGAAACCGAGCTTCTGCTGCAGGACCTGCGCGATACCATCGACGCGTTCGATTATCGCGCAAGAATATTGAGCATCGCGGTCACCCGCGACGGCTGGCCGCCGCAACGGGCCGTAGCGGGATTCGACCTGCCTCACGACACGCCGTTCGCTGGCCTGTGGAATGTCGGTGACGCGGTCAAGGAATACGCCAACGGGGGCACGACGGCGTGCGCTGAGACCGCAGCGCTGGTGGCGGACAAGATCATCGCGGCGTACCCGTCCGCGCTCACTTCAGTGCCGTAGTGGGTTCAGGCAATCCTTCGAGGTCTCCGCGAGCCCATGCCGGACGAACGATTGAGCATTGGCCACCACGGTGTCCAGCGCGCCACGGCGGGGATCCCACCACTCGACCGCCCAATTGAGGGCGCCCAGCACCAGCATTTGCGCTATGTACAGGTCGAGGTCAGCCCGCAGTTCACCCGACCGCGCCATGTCGTTGATCATTCGGCGCCACACTTCGCCGTAGCGTTGTTCTTCGAGGATCTGGCGCTTTCGGATCCCCGGCGGCACTTGGCCCGCGTTGCGGATAGCTGCGGTCGTGTAGTCCGATATCTCGAGTTCGTGTCGCAAATGTGCGTCTACCGCGGCGAGCAGACGATCCAGCGCAGAGGCGTCGGCAGGCAAGCCGTCCAGCATTGCGATGACATGCTCGCGCATGTCGGCGATGCCGGCCCACATCACCTCTTCGATGAGGTCATCTCGCGACGGATAGTAGTAATAGATCGCCGGCGCCTGCAGCTCGGCCTGTGCCGCGACGTCATTGAGGCGTAAGCCGGCATATCCTTTGGCGCTCAACACGTGGGCGGCGGCGTCCAAGATCCGTCGTCTTGTCTGGGCGGATTTGGACCCCGCGGTGTCGGCGGACGCTGGACCCGAAACAGCAGCCGCGTTAGTCCGCCTGGTCATTGACCGATTCTAGCCAGTAAACGGAGCCGCGCCGCCGCCTCAATGCAAGCCGACACCGCCAGCTCCTGCCTGCGCCGATGGTTTCGATGGACAATGCCGTGGCGGGGGATAAAGCCGCCCCGCCACGGCAAGTCTGGGTTGCCGGCTAAGACGCTCTCGCTCGTTCTGGCGGTGCCGGAGCATCTTTTGCGGCGCGGCGACCTGCCTCGTCATCGAGCATGCGCTGGCGTATTGAGGGCAGGAAGGCAAGTAGCCGGTAGGTAAGGAGATGGCCGAAGTGCCAGTCGACCGATTCCTCCTCTGGCACGGCGACGAAATGGATGTTTGGTGGCATGTGAGGTAACCCGCTCCTAGCGATGTCTGCCGAAGTCAGCAGTGCCGATCCTGAAACCCACACTCGAACCTTCACGTGCGTGGAGTGCCAACGATGCTATCTAATATATATTAAATATATGCTCCGGATCAATATTCTCGCCGATACCAGGCCTAGCTTGAGCCGGCAATGTCGCGGCCGATGATCTCTTTCATGATTTCCGTTGTGCCGCCATAAATCGTCTGGGCTCGGGTGTCGAGATAAGCTCGGGCGACCGGGTACTCGACCATGTACCCATAGCCTCCGTGTAGTTGCAGGCAGCGGTCGAGAAGCCGGCGTTGGAGCTCGCTGACGTACCACTTACCCTTGGCGGCGTCGACGGGGGAGAGCTCGCCGGCATTGAACGCCTGCACCGATTTGTCGACGTATGCCTCGGTGATGTCGATCTCGGTGGCCATCTCGGCGAGTTCGAAACGGATGTGTTGCTTCGCGGTGAGCGGCTTGCCGAATGCATTGCGCTGTTGGCAGTATTCAACGGTCTGGTCGAAGATCGCGCGCGTCGTTGCGATGGCTTGGACGGTGACGCCCAGCCGCTCGCGGGGCAGATGGCTCATCAGAAGCTGCAGCCCGTGGCCTTCTTCTCCCAAGAGATTGTCACCGGGAACCACCGCGTCATCGAAGAACAACTCGGCGGTGTCTTGCCCGGGCAGCCCGATTTTGTCGAGCTGACGTCCGCGTCGAAACCCAGGTGTATCGCGTTCCACGACGAACAGACTGAACCCCCGCGAGCCGCCCTCATGGTCGGTGCGTGCGGCGACCACGACGAGGTCGGCCATGATGCCACTGGAAATGAATGTCTTCTGGCCGTTGAGGATCCAGCTATCGCCGTCGCGGCGAGCTGTGGTGCGAATCCCTCTGAGATCGCTGCCCGTGCCGGGTTCGGTCATCGCGAGGGCACCGACCAGTTCGCCGGAGGCGAAGCCCGGCAGCCATCGTTGTTTCTGGTCCTCTGTGGTCAGGTCGAGGAGGTAATGCAGCACCAGGTCATCTTGCAGGCTAATGGTCAGGCCGAACGATAGCGCGTTGATCTTGGCGACTTCCTCGCAGACCACCATCCGGTAACGGTAGTCGTGTTCACCGGCACCGCCGTAGCGCTCGTCGACCTCCAGCGCATAAATACCCGACTTGGCGGCGCTGGCGAAAACCGCACGGTCGATTCGGTGGTTGCGGTCCCAATCATGTTGGTAGGGGACTACTTCTCGAGCCAGAAACTCGTGAACAGTCGCACGGTATGCTTCGTGGTCGGGGCCGTACAGCGTGCGGTGCACCGGTCAGAGCCTCTCGATGATCGTGACGTTGGCCTGCCCGCCGCCCTCGCACATGGTCTGCAGACCGTAGCGGCTGCCGGTGCGTTCCAGTTCGTGCAGCAGTGAGGTCATCAAGCGCGCCCCGGTGCAGCCGATCGGGTGCCCTAGCGCGATTGCCCCGCCGTTGACGTTGACGCGCTCAGGGTCGGCCTCAAGCTCGGCCAGCCAGGCGAGTACCACGGGAGCAAATGCTTCATTGATTTCGACCACGCCGATGTCGTCGATCGACAACCCCGTCCGTTTGAGTGCGTGCCGGGTGGCCGGGATCGGGGCAGTCAGCATCATTACTGGATCAGCGCCGCGCGCCGACATGTGATGGATCCGCGCACGGGGTGTCAACCGGAACCGGTCCACCGCGTCCTGCGATGCGATCAGCAGTGCTGCGGCCCCATCGGAGATTTGGCTGGCCACCGCCGCAGTCAGTACTCCACCCTCCACCAGGGTCGGCAATGCGGCCATCCTGTCCAACGAGGTGTCCGGGCGCGGCCCCTCGTCCACGGTGACGTCCGCATATGGGGTGATCTCGCGGGTGAATCGACCTCCGGCGATGGCGGCCACGGCGCGCTGATGGCTGCTCAACGCGAATTTTTCGTTGTCCTCCCGGGTGAGCTTCCACTGGCTGGCGATCATCTCCGCGCCGCGGAATTGCGAGATCTCCTGCCTGCCGTACCGGGCCTCCCATCCGCGACACCCGGTCCATGGATCGCTCGCGCCAAACGGTTCACCTGCGGCGAAGGCGCTCAAGATCGGGTACTGGCTCATCTTCTGCACGCCGCCCGCGACGATCAGGTCCGCAGTGCCGCTCATCACGGCCTGCGCGGCGAAATGCACTGCCTGTTGCGCGGATCCGCATTGACGATCCACCGTCACACCCGGCACCGACTCGGGCAGGCCGGCCGCAAGTGCTGCCGTGCGCGCGATATCTCCGGCTTGGGAACCGATATTGTCCAAGCAGCCGAGGATCACGTCGTCGACCGCTTCGGGATCCAGGTCGTGTCGACCGACAACGGTGCGAATGACGCTGGCGGCCATATCTGCCGGGTGCTCGTGCGCGAACCCCCCACCGCGTTTGCCGACCGCCGTGCGAACCGCATCAACAATATAAGCTTCAGTCACCTGATTAATTTAACATTGAATCAAAAAATTAAGCTACCCGCGCTGAGGTGGGGATTCTCTCAAGGTCTACCAGTTGCCGTGCGCGCCTTCCTCGTGCCGCGGGCCCGGGATTGGTCATGCGGACAGAGTCCGTGGCGGACTAAGGATTGGGCGTTGACAACGATGCTGTCGACGGAGTCGCGGCGTGGGTCGCGCCATTCCGCCGCCCAGTTGAGCGCCCCGAGGACCAGCAGCTGTGCGTAACGCGGGTCAAGGTCGGCTCGAATTTGCCCCTCTGCCAGAGCGTTGTCGAACAGTCGGCGCCACATGCGTCCGTAGCTCGTTTCCTCTTTGAGCTGTCGGGTGCGTAGGTGCTGTGGGATCTGCCCTGAGTTGCGGATCGAGGCGGTAGCGTAGTCGGAGATCTCGAGCTCATGCCGCAAGTGGGCCTCGACGGCGGTCATGATCCGATCCAGAGGCAAGGTCTCCGGCGGAAGATCGTTGAGGGCCTCTTGTACATGTTTGCGTAGTTCGGCGACGCCGCAGTACATCACCTCTTCGATGAGTTCTTCGCGGGACCCGAAGTAGTAATAGATCGCCGGGGCTTGAATCTCGGCGTGTTCGGCTACATCCGAGAGCCTCGTCCCGGCGAACCCTTTCGAGCTCAGGACGTGCGCCGCGGCATCGAGGATTCGGGCACGTGTGCGGGCGGACTTGGAATCGGCGCCAGTGTTCGCTCCACGATTAGAATCCACGACAGGTTTTCTAGGCACGGTTAAAGGTTATCCTAGGCGTGGATTTGAAGCCGGAATCGGGCCTAACGGGTTCGAACGCGCCGGCAACGGCGAAGGCCTCATCGCGAATCTGGCCGCCCTTTTTGAAACTTTGTGTTCAGGCCCCGTTTTACCCGAACACGCAGCTGCTGGAAAGCATCGTCGATTCGAACTTCGCCGACCGCCGAGCTGGCCGGATGGATCAAGCGCGTCGATGTGTACGGCAACACGGGTGCGGTTCTCGGGCCTTGCCCTCGCGCATGGTGCACATGTTGGCAGGTAACGACAGTGCCGGATGAGTCGCTGCTGCGTTTCGCCCACTGGAATGGGCGACGACGAAATCACGACGGCCGACGGATGAAAGCTGCGGGCTTGCTCGACCCGTTACATCAAATTTGTCAGCGCCGCAATAGTTTCCAGGTCGTCGATTGCAGCGACACTTCGCCGCAGGCCTTCCATGGCGATGTCTTCGACCTGCATTCCCCCCATTCCCGTCGTGATCAGCGTTGCGGTGTAGGCGTAGAGCGCGCCTTGCCGGAACCGCAGCCAGAGCTCGTCGCGGTCCAGGTCGGGTCCGCCAGCGGCGGCCAGCGCCCGTCGATAGTCATCAAGAAGGTCACGTTGAGCGGTACGGCGGTCCTCCGGCGTCAAACTGGTGATTAGGGTGTAGGCCAATTCGCGTCCGGGGTGGCCACGCCGTACCGCCTGCCAGTCCAGAAGTCCCGCTTTACCGTCTCGGAAGTAAACGTTGCCCGGGTGGGCGTCGCCGTGCATGACGGTATGTGGAGGAGTGTCGATTGCCGCTGCCAACGCGCGGTAGTTGTCAGCGATGAAGCGACCGTTCTCCACCGGGATGGTAGTGCGTTTGGAAAGCCGCTTGATCGAGGTCTTCATCAGCGAGCCGGTCAACAGCGAGGTGGCGTCACCCGACGGGGTGTAGAGCCATCCCAGCGGGCCTCGCTTGTCCTGGGGAAGGCGGTTCCAGAAGGTGGCATGCAGCGCGGCCAGTAATTCGACGATGAGACTGGCTTGATCGGTGGAAAGCGGATGCAAGGTGTCGGGAAATTGACACGAGTCGGCGGGGAGGTCTTCCAAGACCAGCAGATACCGGCCCGTCCAGGAATCGAACGCCGTCCCATAGGCTTTCGGCACCCCGTCGAGATCTGGGGCGAGTTGGCTGTAGAAGCGCACCTCGGTGTCCCCGAGCCGGCCGAGTTCACCCATCAATCGGGTGGCGGCCGTCTGGGCGGCAATCTTGACGAACACCGTCTCGGGTACCTCGTCTCCGATCAGTGCCAGCCGTGCCCGCGACGACGTCCCCGCATCGCTGCCCAGGACGGTGACCGAACGCACGCTGCTGCCCATGACTTTCGACAGCAGCGCCGCGTCGATGGCTTCGACCGTGCGTGGTAGGCCCGCTCGGCCGCCCACCACCGCCTCGGTGGCCACCCGGCCGATGCCCCGGCCCAGATGACCGGCCAGGCCGACGACGTTGCGGGCCTGCCCTACAGCATTTTTCATCGGACGATCTGCTCTCCCGGGGTTCAGCGGATATCTAGGGCGCCCACGCGGTCACGACAAAGCCAGCGCAAAGCCTCTGGACATCAGACAATACTCAGCTATTGTCTGATTGGTGGCACGAGGGCGCGAACCAGAAATTGTTCGACGAACGTGCGTTTGTCGGTTGCGGCGCGGTTCCGCCATGACGGCGCGAGCAGGAACAGCGCCGTCGTGTGCAACCACTGCACGATCGATCGGAGATCGAGGTCCGTATAGAGGCGGCCCGCGACCTTCCACCGCTGCAGGATGGGCTCGTAGTGCCGCAACAGCAGATCCACGATGGGTTGCGCACCCATTTCAAGGGCGGCGGCCACTGCGGTGCTTTCGGCGGCGAATAGCGATTCGTTCAGCGGATCACCCTCCACGGACCCCACTGGCGCCAGCACCATCTGGGGCAATGAGGAGACGGGATCGTCGGGGTTGGGCAGGGTGCGCACCAGTTCGCCGACAGCCACGTCGATACGCGTTAGCAACAGCTCGAGCAGGACGTCGTCGCGGCCCGGGAAATAGCGGTAAACGGTCGAGCGCGATACACCGGCCTCGTCGGCGACCTCTGCCATCCGGATCTGGGCGTTGCCCCGGCGCACGATGCAATGGCCCGCTGCGTCTAAGAGCCGCCTGCGGGCCTCCTCGTCGTCGAGGATCGCGCGGTCATCACCCCACCGTCTGCTCGGTTGCATGCCGTCGATGTTACGGGATACGTTGTGCCAAGCAATATCTGACAAGCATCCGAGTTTCCTGCGGGCGATTGAATCAGTAGCCGGAAAGGGCAATCATGGGTTACTCCGCGGCTGACGAGTCGTTCACTCACCAGCTCCCGACGACGTTCGATCAGGTGCACGATCCCGACCCGACGTGGTCGGACCGCTGCTATTTCTTCGCCGCCTCGCCGGACGGCACGATGCTGTTGGCCAGCGGCTACGGCAATAACCCAAACACCCGCACCGGCATGGGCTATGTCAAGGTCAGCCTGGCCGACGGCCGGCACTGGGACCTGCTGTCCGGGCGGCCGGTTAGCGGCGACGACCGCAGCGAGGTAGGCGCCGGGCCGATGCGCTGGACCTGTATCGAGCCGCTGAAGAAGTGGCGGCTCGACGTCGAACCCAACGACTCCGGCATCGCATGGGAGCTCTACTACGAACCCACCGCTCCGATGTGGGAGTTATTGCCGATGAAGGTGCGCGACAAAAACGGTCAGCAGCTGGCCGACATGTATCACATGAAGGAGCCGGGCCGCTGGACCGGTTGGGTAGAGATCGACGGTCAGCGCATCAGCGTCGATGGGTTTCACGGCGGCCGGGACCGAACCTTCGGCGTGCGCGTCGCCGATAAAATCGACTTCTGGCTGTGGCTGGATGCCGGTTTCGAAGACCGAGCCATCGAAGCCTGGATCATCGAATCGGCTGACGGCACAGTCAATTATGTCGACGGCGGGATTACTTATACGGATGGCACCCTGTCGAAGCGGTTCGTCAAGATCGAGCACAAGGTGGAATTCGACGGCGACCGCAAAAGGCCGGCACGCGCGGTGCTTGTCTTCACCGATGAGGACGGGACGACCTACCGCGTCTCCGCCGATGCTCCGCACCAGGACGTCAATGCTTATTACGGTATGCCGATGTCGCACCGCAAGTTTGAGGATCTGGGCAATGGCGCCTACTTCATCCACTTCCTATGGGACAGCAACGATCCCGGACAGCTCAGCGAGACCGAAGGCAAGTCAATGGCGATGGACCAGTTGATGCGCTTCCAGCTCGACGGCGACACCGGCTGGGGGATCTTCGAAATACTGATGGGTGGCCAGCGCTACTCGCGCTACCCGAACTGGACGGCGATGGATATGTCGGCCTTCACCCAGGACAAGACCACGGCCGATCGCCGACGCGCGGACAGCTAGGCTCGGTAAGTCGAAGGAGTTCGTCAATGACGCTGGACACCAACATCACTGAACGCCTGGCCGGCTGGCTGCGCACGCAACTTCCCGACGCCGAAGATGTCGGCATCGAAGGCCTGGACCGGGTGAACTTCGGGCATTCCGCCGAGATGGTGGTGCTGACCATCGCGACGCGGGACTCGCGCCAGGACGTCGTGTTGCGTGTGCGCCCCGAACCACCTGCGCTGCTGGAACCCTACGACCTGGCCCGCCAGTTCACGATTCTGCGCGCACTGGAGCCCACCGCGGTCCGGGTTCCGCGGGCGTTATGGCTCGAGGAAACCGGCGATGTGCTCGGACGGCCGTTCTTCGTCATGGAACGCGTCGGCGGTGACGTCTACGAGATGGAATCACCAGCCGATGCGGCAGACGAAACCGTCGTGCGGATGTCTCAGAGCCTGGTTGAACAACTCGCGGCGATCCACTCGGTCGACCTTCAGCAGACCGGGCTCGATGCGCTCGACGACGGAAGTGATCACCTCGACCGCGAACTCGACCACTGGGCCGCGGAAATGAACCGGGTCAAAAGTGGTTCGCTGCCCGCACTGGAACGGCTCCATCAAGAGTTGTGCCGGAGCAAGCCCAAGCCTTGTCCCAGAGTCACTTTGGTACATGGCGACGCCAAGCCGGGCAATTTCGCCTTTGTCGGCGGAGAGGTGAGCGCCGTCTTTGACTGGGAGCTGACGACAGTCGGTGACCCGCTGACCGACATCGGATGGCTCGAACTGCTCTGGATGCAGGCCGTCGGTATCACCAGCCACCCCGCGGCGTTGCCCATCGACGCCCTGCTCGCGCATTACCAGGCGGTCAGCGGGATCGAGGTCCAGAACCGTTCGTGGTACCGCGCGTTCAACGCCTACAAGATGGCCGTCATCTGCTTCATCGGGGCCATGCTCATCGACGGTGGTCACAGCGACGATCAAAAACTCGTCCTGGCCGCGTACGGCACCTCAATGCTGACCAAAGTCGGCCTCGGCGAACTCGGCATCGACGAACCCCTCGAAGACGGCCCAGTCATGCCTCGCGAGGAGCGCATCCGGTGACTGCGGCCCGCCGAAGCGCGTCGACGAAGTCATTCGCAACGGTGCGTGCCGCTGCGCGCTCGTAGTTCACTCTTCTGGCCGTTTCGCGGGCCGCCTACCCGTCGAAGCTTTACAAAACACATCAAAAGTGTCACCCTCCCTAGGTGCCAATCTCAACCACCTTGCCCGCCGGCGCGACCGGCGCCGACTGCATTCGCTGCGCTTAGGGCCGGGCGATGCCGAGGTTCTCATACGACCCCTTCGACCCGATGGTGATGGCGGATCCGCGGCCGTACTACCGCGCCCTGCGCGACGACTACCCGGTGTACTACATCGACAAGTGGGACACATTTGCGTTTTCGCGCTTCGCTGATATCTGGCATGTGCTGGAAAGTAACGACGGGACGTTCGTGGCGTCGGAGGGGACATTGCCCGCCGCAACGGTGTTGGCGGAGCACAACGATGGACCGGTCGCGGACCCGCCGCTGCACCCGATGCCATTTCACGCCAACTTCGACACGCCGATCTACGACGATGTGCGGCGGTGTACCTCGGCGCCATTTCGGCCCAGGGCGGTCGCGAAGTTGGAAGGGCGAATCCGCGGGCTGGCCAACGAGCGACTCGACGAATTACTTCCGCGCGGGACGTTCGATCTGACGCAGGAGTACGGCGGCATCGTCGCGGCCTCGGTGGTGTGCGAATTGCTTGGTTTGCCGGTCGCTCTCGCCCCAGACGTGCTGGCCACCGTCAACGCCGGCAGCCTCGCTCAGCCGGGAAGTGGCGTGGAGGTCGCCAACGCCCGGCCCGGCTATCTCGAGTACTTGGTGCCCATCGTGCGGCGCCGCCGGGCCGAAGCGGCCGATGGCGCTTTGCCTATTGTGGACAGCCTCATCGGCTATCGACAGCCGGATGGTTCGGAGCTCAGCGATACCGAAGCCGCCGTCCAGATGCTTGGTGTTTTCATCGGCGGGACCGAGACGGTGCCGAAGATCGTGGCGCACGGATTGTGGGAACTGAGCAGCCGCCCGGAGCAGATGGCTGCCGTGCGTGCCGATCTCGACGCCACTGTGCCGGTCGTGCGCGACGAGATGATCCGCTATTGCGCGCCGGCACAGTGGTTCGCACGCACGGTCCGCAAGCCATACCCAATCCACGGAACAACGATCAACCCGGGTCAGCGGATCATCACGCTGCTGGCGTCGGCCAACCGTGATGAGCGCGAGTATCCCGACCCCGACGAGTTCATCTGGGACCGGCCCATTGCCCGTTCACTGGCGTTCGGCCGCGGCCAGCACTTCTGCCTCGGCTTTCACCTGGCTCGGCTGGAGATTGCCGTGCTAGTGCAGGAGTGGCTAAAACGTGTCCCCGGCTACCACGTCAACGCGGAGGCCGCGTCCAGGCCGCCGTCGAGTTTCCAATGGGGCTGGAACAACATCCCGGTCGAGGTCTGACCGTGTGGTCCTACCGGCTTGTCGCGCCGTACACGTTCGAGAGAAAAGATCTGCCGGACAAGTCCGCTGAGTGTCTCGGCGAAAGCCAGGTGCTGCTGCGCTTTTTGGGCGCCGGAATATGTGGCAGCGATATTCCCGGTTTCTGCGGAACCCAGGGTCGACTGCCCGGCGACACCGGCGCCAGCGTCGCTGGAATGGACGGGTTCCCGATTCACGAGATCGCGGGCGAGGTGCTCGCCAGCCGGCATCCCGAGCATAAGCAGGGCGACCTAGTCGTCGGGTGGGCCTCTGGATTCGACGGCCTGATGCAACGTGTGGTGTCCCATGGCGACGGACTGGCGCCGTACGACCCCTCGCTCAGTCCCGAGCGCGCGGTCGGCCTTCAGCCGCTGGCGTGCGTGTTGTACGCGGTCGAACAACTGCCCGATCTTCGCGGCCGCCACGTCGCGGTCATCGGTCAGGGCTCGATCGGACTGCTGTTCTCTTATGTTGCCAAAGCCTTTGGGGCGCGCCAAGTCACCGGTGTGGATCCGGTCGACCGTGCCAGCATCGGCGAGGCGTTCGGTGTCGACACGATCGTTCGGGCCACCAGCGATCGCTGGGTCAATCACCTGGGCTCTGATCGTCCCGATGTTGTCATCGAAGCCGTCGGCCATCAAGTGGCGACGCTTGGCCACGCGATACAAGCAGCCGCATTCGGTGGGACAGTCTTTTATTTCGGTGTCCCGGACGACGACACCTATCCGATCAGCATGCGCACCGTGCTGCGGAACAACCTCACACTGAAATCCGGCGTGACACTCGACCGGCGACGGGTCCTCGGGCGTGCCGACGATTTCGCGCGCCAACATCCCGAGTTGCTGGAGCGCTACATCACCCACGCGCTGAGCGTCCACGATGTGCAATCGGCCTTCGAACTGGCCTGCCGGCCGCACCCCGAACGTGTCAAGATCGCCCTCGTCGAATGATCCCGAGATCGCAATAATCGATGAGTGATGAGAAGGAAATCCGCGATCTGCTCGCCGCATACGCGCTCACCCTCGATGTCGATGATTTCGACGGCCGCCTCAAGCTGTTCATCGACTCATCAACCCATGAGTTCAGGCCGGCGCTGTACGACGACGACTTGGCCAGATCTCAAGGTCGTTGGCGATTCCGCCGACGTCGCTGCCAATTCCTCACCACCAAAGGACTTTCCGACAGACCACAGGAGCAGTCGTGACATCAGATAGCCGTGTCGCCCTGGTGACGGGTGCGGCCCGCGGGCAGGGTGCGGCGATCGTCAGGCGGTTGCGCCAGGACGGCTTCCTCGTCGCCGCATGCGATCTGCGTGTGGACGAACTGAAAGCCAGCACTGCGGAACTCGATGACGCCGGGGTGATCGCGGTCCCGCTCGATGTGACGTCGGCAGAGCAGTGGGCCGCAGCGGTCGGCCAGGTGGTAGACCGCTTCGGGGGACTGACGACGCTGTGCAACAACGCCGGAATGCTGCACCGCGCGTCGCTGGCCGACGAAACTCCAGAGGGCTTCGAGCGCAGCTGGCGGGTTAACTGCCTCGGACCTTTCCTGGGTATGCGGGCTGCGCTCGGCCCACTCAAAAGGGCCGATGGCGCAGCAATCGTCAACACCTGCAGCACGGGCGCCGTGCGGGCGTTCCCTAACCACGGCGCCTACGGCTCGTCGAAGTGGGCGCTGCGCGGCTTGACCCAGATCGCCGCGGCCGAGTTCGGGGAGTTCGGTATCAGGGTCAATGCGGTGTTCCCCGGACCGGTCGAGACTCCGATGCTTGACGAAGCCACGCAGCATCGTCTGGCCGCCACGGCAGCGTTTGGCCGGATCGGTAAGCCGATGGAGATCGCCGATGCGGTGGCGTTTCTGGTGTCCGAGCATGCGTCGTTCATCACCGGAGCCGAACTTGTCATCGATGGCGGACAAACCTTGCGGATCGGATGACAGCGCGCCTCGAAAACTACTGAACGACGCGGTTAATCGCCGAGCCGCTCCTCGAGCAGCCCGACCGCGTCGAGGTCGTCGATCGCTTCGGTGGTGCGGATCATGGCCGGCCGCGCTATTTCGATCGGCTGCCACTTGGATCCCATTGCGGCGGTGGAGGTGGCGGCAATCCACGAGTACACCGAGAACAGCCGGTACTGCTCGCGGGCGGTGGCCGCGTCGAGGGTTGCACCGTGCGACTCGAGGGCCCGTCGATACAAGTTGAGCAAGGCTTCTTCGTTGGCGCGCCGCACGTCGGTGGGCACCGAGTTGCACATGAAGTAGGCGACGTCGCGCATCCCCGGACCCCGGCCGACGACGGCCCAGTCGTAAAACCCGGTGCGCCCGTTGTCGACGAACAGATTGCCGATGTGGCTGTCCCCGTGGATCAGCGTGTGCTCGCCTTGGTTGAAAAAGCTGATCACGT
>Ga0182012_10000207_pt1 | contig 66668 bp, 63 predicted proteins | sample 612S2SmetaG_FD_120486 | JGI IMG/M metagenome (GOLD analysis project Ga0182012, IMG submission 120486) | Permafrost microbial communities from Stordalen Mire, Sweden - 612S2S metaG | ecosystem: Environmental > Terrestrial > Soil > Wetlands > Permafrost | place: Sweden: Stordalen | collected... | reverse complement strand
CCATCATGGAATACCTGGAAAACCACAATGATGATCCCAAACCCTTCGTCTGGACCAAATCCGCCGGCCAAATCCTCGAAAAAGTGGCCAGAGCGAAACAAGCGTTAGAATCACAACACTAGTATAGCGCTTCATTTTCACCTGAGCAGATCCAGAACGGATATTGCGATGGCGGCAGAGATCAGGGCTTTGACCGGGGTTCGTGGTGTGGCCGCGGCCGTTATCGTTGTCTACCATTTCGGCGACGTCCAGCTCTATGGGGGCGGCAATATCGCCTACTACAGGATCCCGCACGGCTATTTGCCGGTGGATCTGTTTTTCATGCTGAGTGGATACGTGATCGGCCTGACCTATCGGGATGCGTTCGGCGCCGGCGGCCTGAAGAACTTTGCAACCTTCCTGCTGAAGCGTGTCGCACGGCTCTATCCGGCCTATCTTGCGATCGGTTTGCTCTATGTCGCGAAAATCGCCGCTGGCTGGTCTGGCCCGGACACGCTTTCGATGTTTTCGCCATTCGATATTGCCGGCAACCTCCTGATGATGACCGGGTGGGGACTTCATATCCAACCGCTGATCGGGGTGTCGTGGGCGGCGAGCGCCGAGATGGGCTCGTATCTGCTGGTGCCGCTGCTGATGCTGGTCACGCTCCGGCGCGGTCCACTGCTGTGCGCATTTGCTCTGCTGGCCGCCCTGCTTGCGATCTATGCCGTCAGCATCAGCGGGCGCGGTTCCAGCGGGCCGCTCGATGTCGTCAACGGCAATTCATTTTATCCGCTGCTGCGTGCGGTCGCCGGGTTCACCTTGGGTCTGACGATCTTCCGGTTTGCCGGAGTTTTGGGCCAGCTCTCGATGGGCGCCCAGGATGCGTTGCTTGCCGCCATTCTGGTTGCGATCATAGTCACCATCAGCCTGGCCGCCGGCGACCGGCTGCTCTATCTTTTGTTCATCCCGCTGGTCGCGGTGCTCTCGCGCGACGGCCGGCTCGCGCAAGCGCTGTTCGGAAATGCCCCGATCTACCGATTGGGGATGATCTCCTATTCAATCTACCTCATTCACCCGCTGCTGGTGAGCTTCGCGGTGGGGGCCTGGCGCGACCACGGTCAAACCGAGGCCGCCTATCTGCTGGCCTCGGCGGTCTGCTTCGTCGTGATCTGGCTACTGTCCGAACTGAGCTATCGTCTGGTCGAAATGCCCGGAAGGAGGGTCCTTGTCGATCTGTTCATCCCGAAGCGGGATCATGCGCCGTCGGCCCAACGTGCTGCGTCTTGAAGGTCGAGCGGCCTCGACAAAACATCAATTATAAACCGATGAAGCCAGCAAAAACGCCCCAGTGCGAGCAGGGGCGTGCTTATTGCGGCTCTGAAGCGCCGAGTTTCGGGCCTCACTCCTTTTTGAGGAATCCGGAAAACTTCTTCTGGAAGCGCGACACACGGCCGCCACGATCCAAAAGCTGTTGGGCGCCACCGATCCAGGCGGGGTGCGACTTGGAGTCGATATCGAGGTTCAGCTTGTCGCCTTCCTTGCCCCAGGTGGAGCGCGTCCGATACTCGGTGCCATCGGTCATTACGACCGTAATCATATGATAATTCGGGTGAATATCGGGCTTCATGGCAGATCCTTCGGCGCGCCGGCGCCTGACTTTCAATGGGCTTTGAGGGCGAATTTGGGCTGCTCTATAGCTTAGCAGGCCCGTCAAAACAAGCCGCCTATCGCCCGGGCTGTCAGGTTGGCCGATTTGCCAGCGCGGCCGGCGACGCCTATCTGGGGGAGGCATCAAGAGTAGTCGAGACATCATATCATGAGCGCAGTCGAACGGCTTGAAGAGCGGCATGGCGAAATGCCGCCAAGGCTCGATGGGGAGCATGCGGAAATGCCCTCCATCGAAACCCAGCTGATGCAGCCGCCGGCCCGAAGCCGGGCGAAGCTGCGTCCGTTGCTGGAGCTTTCGCCTTACGTGGCGCGTTACCGCGGCCGGGCGCTGCTCGCCTTGATTGCGCTGACCGTCGCGGCGATCACGACGCTGATCGTGCCGATCGCGGTACGGCGGATGATCGACTTCGGGTTCTCTCCCGAAGGCATCGCCATGATCAACCGCTACTTCAGCGTCATGATCGCGGTAGTCGCGGTGTTGGCCGGCGCCAGCGCTGCCCGTTACTATCTGGTGATGACCATTGGCGAGCGCATCGTCGCCGATCTCAGGCGCGACGTGTTTGCGCACCTGATCTCGCTGTCGCCGGCCTTCTTCGATTCGGCCCGCTCGGGCGAACTGATTTCGCGCCTCACCGCCGATACCACTCAGATCAAATCCGCCGTCGGCGCATCGGTTTCGATCGCGTTGCGCAACCTGATGCTGTTTATCGGCGCCACCGTGATGATGGTGATCACGAGCCCCAGGCTTTCCGGCCTGGTGCTGCTGGCGATCCCGCTGATCGTGATCCCGCTGGTGGCGTTCGGCCGCTGGGTGCGGCGCCTGTCGCGCAACGCGCAGGATACGCTGGCCGACGCCACCGCCTACGCCTCCGAACTGATCGGCGCCATCCGAACGGTGCAGGCCTATACCGGCGAGGCACTCGCCGATGCGCGTTTCGGCGGCGAGGTCGAACAATCCTACGAAGCGGCGCGCACCTCGACCCGCGCCCGCGCGGTGCTCACCGCGATCATCATCTTCATCGTCTTTTCCAGCGTGGTGGCGATCCTCTGGATCGGATCCAATGACGTGCTGACCGGCGTTATCTCGCCGGGCCGACTAGGCCAGTTCGTCCTGTATGCCGCCTTCGCCGCCGCCGGGCTCGGCCAACTCAGCGAAGTCTGGGGCGAGATCTCGGCGGCGTCGGGCGCGGCACAGCGGCTGTTCGAAATCCTGCGCGTCCGATCGAAGATCACGGCACCGGCGGCGCCGCGCGCGCTGCCGGTGCCGTCGCGAGGCGACGTCAGCTTCGAAAATGTTGGCTTCGCCTATCCGACGCGCCCAGACGCGCTGGCCGTCGATGGTGTTTCGCTCGCGGTCCGCGCCGGCGAAAAGGTCGCCATCGTCGGTCCCTCCGGCGCCGGCAAGAGCACGCTGTTTCATCTCCTGCTGCGGTTCTACGACCCTGCGACCGGCGTGATCTCTTTCGACGGGGTGCCGATCCATTCCGCCGATCCGAAAGAGGTGCGCGCCCGGATCGCGCTGGTGCCGCAGGATGCCGTGGTATTCGCTGCGAGCGCGCGCGAGAATATCCGCTTCGGCCGGCCCGATGCCAGTGACGCCGAGGTCGAGCGTGCTGCCGATCTGGCCCACGCCACCGAATTCATCCGCCGGCTGCCTGGCGGCTTCGCGGCCCAGCTTGGCGAGCGCGGCGTCACGCTGTCCGGTGGCCAGCGCCAGCGCATCGCCATTGCCCGCGCGATCCTGCGCCACGCCCCGTTGCTGCTGCTCGACGAGGCGACATCTTCGCTCGACGCGGAGAGCGAAACCCTGGTGCAGACCGCGCTGGAGGAACTGATGCGTCACCGCACCACGCTGGTGATCGCGCATCGGCTGGCTACCGTCTTGTCCTGCGACCGTATCATGGTGCTCGATCAGGGCCGCATCGTCGAGCAGGGCACCCATGCTTCGCTGGTCGCCGCCGGCGGCCTCTACGCCAGGCTGGCGCGGCTGCAGTTCGAGGGGGTGTGAGGCCTGATGCCGTACAACTTTGGCTGTTGCACCCCCTAGACTACCTCTTCCACGCCATCTTCAAAACCGGCCGTCCCGAGGTCGGATTGACGTCGTCGCCGGCATCGACAAAACCGTTGCGCTGGTAGAAGCGGATGGCTCTGACATTGTCGGTATTGACCAACAGCGTGATGCCAACGGGCGACAGCCGTTTGGCTTCGTTGACCAGCGCTTCGGCGATGCCGGAGCCCCAATGGTCGGGGGCGACGACCAGTTGATCGAGATAGCCCGAGGCGTCGATGGTGACGAAGCCGATCAGTTCGGCTTGCAGCTCTGCAACGATGATCGCTGCCTTCGGCACCAATTCGTCGCGCCAGCGTCCGCGCCACCAGGCGAGGCGGTTGGCGAAATCGATCGCGGGATAGGCCTGCTGCCAAGTCTCATGCCACAGCGCGATGGCGGCGTCTTCGTCCTCGATGCGATAGCGGCGAAGCTGAAATGGAAGTGCCACTACCGTTCCGTCAGCTTCAGCTCGATGCGGCGGTTGCGCTTATAGGCCTCCTCGGTGGCCGCGGTATCGAGCGGCTGGAATTCCGCGAAGCCGGCCGCGACCAGGCGCTGCGCCGGCACGCCGAGCGAGATCAGATACTGCACCACCGAAATCGCGCGCGCCGACGACAATTCCCAGTTCGACTTGAACAGCGGGCTATTGGTGATCGGCCGCACGTCGGTGTGGCCGTCGACCCGAAGCACCCAGGCGATTTCGGACGGGATCTGCTTGTCCAGATCGATTAGAGCCGCCGCCACCTTGTCGAGCTCGGCGCGGCCTTCGGGCAGCAATACCGCCTGTCCGGTGTCGAAAAACACTTCCGACTGGAAGACAAAACGGTCACCGACGATCCGGATATCCGGCCGGTTGCCGAGAATGGCGCGCAGCCGGCCGAAGAATTCCGAGCGGTAGCGCGATAGTTCCTGCACCCGCTGCGCCAGCGCGACGTTGAGCCGTTGCCCGAGATCGGCGATCCGGCCCTGCGATTCCTTGTCGCGCTTCTCGGAGGCGTCGAGCGCTTCTTCCAGCGCCGCAAGCTGGCGGCGCAAGGCGCTGATCTGCTGGTTCAGGACCTCGATCTGTGCCAGCGCGCGCGCCGACACCTGTTTTTCCGAATCCAGCGCCTTGTTGAGTTCGGCGGCGCGGCCGGCGGCGTCGCCGGCGCCGGCTAATCCTTCGTAGAGGCCCTTGACGCGATCGCGCTCCGCTTCCGCCGATGCGAGCCCTGCCTTGAGCTGGGCGACCTGGTCGTCGAGGTTGAGCTTGCCGAGTTTTTCCAGCGACAACAGCTCGCTGAGCTGCGCGATCCTGGCGTTGAGCTGCTCCAGCGCCTTGTCCTTGCCGGTGACCTCCTGCGACAGGAAGAACTGCACCACCAGAAAGACCGACAGCAGGAACACGATCGAGAGCACCAGCGTCGACAGCGCGTCGACGAAGCCCGGCCAGTAGTTGAATGCGGTCTCGCTGCGGCGGGCACGGGCAAGGGCCATCGGTATTCTCTATCTCTTGAGTTGACGTCTATCCGCTAAGTCTGCCGCGAGTGGCAAACTGCCTCGATATTGTGGCCGTCGGGATCGAGCACAAAGGCTCCGTAGTAATCTGATGATAGTTCGGGCGTATTCCGGGGGGCCATTGTCGATGCCGCCGGCGGCGATTGCCTGGTCATGGAATTGGTCCACGGCGGTTCGGTCGGACGCCGTAAAGGCGATATGAGCGCCTGTCTGAGGGACGTTCCGCCATCCGATCCAAAAAAAGGCCTTGGGACTGATGCCATAGCCTGCGAACTGTTCGCCCTCATGTAAGCGCGTGATCCCCAGCGGACGCAATGCGCGGTCATAGAATTTCTTCGATTGCTCGAAGTTGCTGACGCCGATGGTGACGTGATCCAGCATGGTTGGATTTTGCCGCTAATTCTTCTCGGGCTGGCGCGCCAGCCGCTCGAGCAGCTTCTTGATCTCGCGGTTTTGCTCGCCCTGGCCGTCGGCCCATTCGCGGATCATCTGCTGTTCGGTCCGCATATGCAGGACGAGCCCCTGGATCGCTTCGGCGAGATTGGCCATGGCCGCGGTGGTGCCGCGGTTGGCGCCGCCCTCCGTCAGGGTGACCCGCAGCCGCTCGATGGCGGCCTGCAACTCGCCACCCGCGCCGGCGGCGGCGACATCACCGCTATATTCACGCACCGTGGAAGCGAGCCAGTCTTCCAGGTCGGTATAGAACCGGTTCTGGGCCTGGCTCGATTGCAGATCCAGAAAACCGAGGATCAACGAGCCGGCCAGTCCGAACAGGGACGACGAAAACGAAATTCCCATGCCGCCGAGCGGCGCCGCCAGACCTTCCTTGAGCGTGTCGAACAAGGCGCCGGCATCGCCGCCGACCTTGAGACCGTCGATGACCTTGCCGACGGAGCCAACGGTCTCAATCAGGCCCCAGAAGGTGCCGAGCAATCCGAGGAACACCAACAGGCCGGTCATATAGCGCGAGATGTCGCGGGCCTCGTCCAATCGCGTGGCGATGGAATCCAGGAGATGCCGCATGGTCTGCTGCGTAATCGACATCCGGCCGGTGCGCTCGCCGCCGAGAATCGCCGCCATCGGCGCCAGCAGCGTGGGATGGCGCGCAATCGCAAGACCTGGATCGGCGATCCGGAAGTTGTTGACCCAGGCAACTTCAGGATAGAGCCGCAGCACCTGGCGAAACGACAGGATGATGCCGATCAGGAGGACCACGCCGATCAGGGCGTTGAGGCCGGGATTGGCGAAGAATGCCAGGATGATCTGCTTGTAGAGCACGATGATCACCAGCGCGCAGAGCACCAGAAATACCAGCATCCGCACCAGGAAAATCCTTGGCGAGGACAGCTTGCTCAGGGCGATTTCCATCGCGGAGCGGGAAGCGGAGCCTGAGGGCATTGCCGGTGTCATCCGTTGCGAGGAATCTCATTGGAGCAGCAATATGGCACAGCGGCGGCGGGAAAAAAGATCAGAAACGCGGGATTCGAGGTGATCAGTCGGAACCTGCCGCTGAAACCGGCTTTAGCTGAATGCGTATTTCTCTGAACCGGGGCCTGTGGCTACTGGATTTGCGGATTGCCCATGACGGTTTTATACCTTGAAGCTCTGGCCGCGATCGCGCTGTCGCTCTCGATCCTGATGGCCATCGCCTGGACCGTGCAGCGGAGCACCGGCAACTCCGGCTGGGTTGACACCATCTGGACGTTTTCGGTCGGACTGGTCGGCGCCGGCAGCGCGCTGTGGCCGATCGGTGGCGCCGCGCCGGCTGCGCGGCAATGGCTGGTGGCGGCATTGGTATTGATCTGGTCGCTGCGGCTCGGGACGCATATCGCCCGGCGCACCGTAGGTATCGCCGACGATCCGCGTTATGCCGCTTTCGCCAACGAATGGGGGCGGGATGCTCCACGGCGAATGTTCATTTTCCTGCAAAATCAGGCGCTGGGATCAATTCCGCTGGTATTTTCGATCTTCGTCGCGGCGCGGATGCCGCGGGGCGGCTTGCGGATGTCGGATTACATCGGCGCCGTGATCCTTCTCATCGGCATCGCCGGCGAAGCGCTGGCCGACGACCAGCTCAGGGATTTCCGCAGCGATCCCGCCAACAAGGGGCGGGTTTGCGAAATCGGGCTATGGCGCTGGTCGCGCCATCCGAATTATTTCTTCGAGTGGTTCTGCTGGCTGGCCTACCCCGTCATCGCGCTGTCGAGCGGCTATCCCTGGGGCTGGGCGGCCGTTCTGGCACCGGCCTTCATGTACTGGTTCCTGGCCCACGTCACCGGAATCCCGCCGCTCGAAGCCCAGATGCTGCGGTCGCGCGGCGACCGCTACCGCGACTATCAGTCGCGCACCAGCGCCTTCTTTCCTTGGCCACCGCGGCCAGCGGTCTCACCTAAGTGAAGAACGGGCTGGCCCTACTTCCCCAGCGGTTTCAGGATCTTCACCAGTTCGGCGTGGACGAACTCGTTGCCGCAGATGACATGGCCCGTCTTGAGCGGGTCGTCGTCGCCTTCGACGCCACTGACGATGCCGCCGGCCTCGCGCACGATGATTTGGCCTGCCGCGATGTCCCAAGGCTGCAGGTTCCGTTCCCAGAAGCCGTCGAAGCGGCCGGCTGCGACAAAGGCCATGTCGAGCGCGGCGGCGCCGAAGCGCCGCAGGCCCGCCACTTTGGCCTGGATCGCCGTCATCTCGGCGCGCGACAGTTCGAGATCGCCGCGGCCCATATGTGGCAGTCCGCAGGCGATGACGCATTCCCCGAGGCTGCGCCGGCCGGCGACGCGCAGCCGCTGGTCGTTGAGAAAGGCGCCCTTGCCGCGCTCGGCGATGTAGAGATCGTCATTGGCCGGGTTGTAGATCAGGCCGGCGATCATGGTGCCCTCGCGCTGCAGTCCGATCGAAACCGCGAATTGCGGAATGCCGTGCAGGAAATTGGTGGTGCCGTCGAGCGGATCGACGATCCAGGTATGGCTCTTGTCGGCGCCCTCGCGGAGCCCGCCCTCCTCGCCGAGGAAGCCGTAACCCGGCCGCGCCTTGGTGAGGTCGTCGTGCAGCATTTCCTCGGCGCGTTTGTCGGCCATGGTGACGAAATTGGCCGGCCCCTTCAGCGAGACCTGAAGGTTCTCGACCTCGCCGAGGTCGCGCTTGAGGCTGCGGCCGGCGCGGCGCGCGGCTTTGACCATGACGTTGATGAGGGCTGAATGCAGCATGCAATACGGTGCCGTTTCCGTGATAAAAGTGCGCTCGCTTCCCCTTCGGAGAGGTCGGAGTGCGGTGACGGTTTCAGTGGGGATTGAATGCCCTCACCCGGCGCTTCGCGCCGGCCTCTCCCCGACGGGGATAGGCAACACAGAGACTGGGTGCCCTGCGGGGAAGGTGGCGTCAAGGCGGATCAGTTGGCGCCGAGCCATTTACGTGCGGCCGCCTCGACCTTGGCGCGATCACCCGGACTCAAATCCCCCAGTACCTTGTCGAGCGCGGGGTCACCTTTACCGGCGGTTTTTGCAACGACGTGCCATTTCAGACCCTCGATCTTGTCCACCGGTACCCCCATTCCGTTCACCAGCACTTGCGCCAGCCGATTTTGAGCGATCGGGTTGTTTTGTCTGGCGGCCTTGAACAGCAGCGCCACCGCGGCGGCTTCATTTTTCGCCGTGCCAGTGCCGTTGAAGAGCGCGATGGCATATTCGACCTCGGCGTCGACATTATCGGCCAGGGCGGCCGCCTGTAGCAGCTGAACCGACTTTTCGAGGTCCTTCTCGACGCCGGTGCCCTCCTTGTAGAAGGTAGCTAGCGCGTATTCCGCTTCCGGATTGCCGGCGTCGGCGGCGGCGCGAAAAAGCTCGGCGGCGCGCTTGAGGTCCTGCGGCAGCGTCTGTCCGTCGAGATAGAGCAGCGCCAGATTATAGGCAGCCTTGGGGTTGCCGAGCTTGGCCGAGGACGCCAGCAGCTTGACCGCCTCCTCGCGATTGGCTGGGCCGCCCCTTCCCGCGATGCGCAGCATCGCCAGCTCAAACATCGCTTCGCGATCGCCGCCATCCGCGGCGCGTCGGTACCAGTCGGCGGCTTTCGCATAGTCGCGCTTGACGCCGAGCGCATTGGCGTAGAGTTCGCCAAGCATGGTCATCGCCTTTGGATCGCTGCGCTCCTGCACGCGCTTGGTCGCAAGATCAAACGTGGTCCTGTATTGCCCACGCTGAAAGGCGCCATATACCAGATCGACATGGGGATCGTCGGGCACGGGGGCGGGCGTTACCGTTGCCGTCGGTGCCGGCGGGGGTGCCTCGCGCTTCTGTATCGGGGCCGGAGTTGCCTGTTTCTTGGCTGCGATGTCCGGTTTGGTCCCATGTCTGGCCGCCGGCTTGCTGGCCGTCGGGGGTGTCTCGGCCGCCGGAGGCGCCAGCGAGATCTGTGCGCCGGCGTTCGCCACAAAGGTCAGGCAGCCAAGCAGGATCGATAGCGGAAGCAGGGTCTTCATTTCCAGCGCTATCCCAATTCGGCTTTGGCTTTTCCATGGACCCTTGCGTGGGCTTGGCGGATGTCCTGCTCGACCTCCATCAGCGCCGCCGCCGCGCCGCGCGGGTCGGCCCAGATGAAATCGCCGACCAGGACAAAATCCGCGCCGGCGGCCGCGAACTCGCGAGCCTCCTCGCGGGAGCAGGCAAAGCCGACGCAGGGTGGTTCGAACAGTTCGTCCCACCATTGCAGGCGCTCGGCGATCGCCTCGACCGAAGGCCGCTGTCCCGGACTATCGGGATCGCCAAACAGCACATAGTCCGCGCCGGCCTCGCCCGCGGCCATCGAATCATGCCGCGTCTTCAAGCCTCCGACGCCCGCGATCCGGTCGGGTTGCAGCGACGGCAGCGCTTCTTCCATGGCCTCGATGCCGGTCAGGTGCGCGCCATCGGCGCCGGCGCGCGCCACCAGTTCGGCATGACCATCGAGCAAAACCGCGACGCCCCGGTCCTGGATCGGAGGTGCCAGCGTCTTGACCCGCGACAGCAGCGTGCGCGGGTCGGCCGGCGCGAGCCGAAGCAGCACGGCTGCGACGTCGTGGCCGGCGAGCAGGCCGGGAAGTGTCGCGGCCAGTGAGGTCGGATCGTCTACGACCGACGTTGCCAGATAGATTCGTGGCACGGGGTGGGACGGGACGGGTTTGGTAGCCAAAATCTATGCCGCCCTTTTGCTTTCCAGCTCAGCCGTCCATTCGCCTTTGCTGGCGAGCGAGTTCATCCGCGCGCGGTGGCTAAAGGCGCGCTGCCCCGCGGCGATGTTTTCGGCCTTTCCGGACCACGCTTGCTGCGGCGCTGCCTGCAGGGCGCGACCATAAGAGAAAGTGAGGGGCCAGGGCAGGCCGCCGATCCGGTTCATGGCGTCAAGATGCTCGGTGGCCTCCAGGTCGGACTGCCCGCCGGAGAGGAAGGCAATGCCGGGCACCGCGGCGGGAACGCAGGTCTTCAGCAATCGGATGGTCTTCACGGCGACCTCCTCGACGGGAGCTTGCCGGCTGCATTTTTTGCCTGAGACGACCATGTTTGGTTTCAGGACCATGCCTTCGAGTGCGACGCGTTGCAGCCGCAGTTCCTGAAATGTCGCGTTGAGCACGCGCTCGGTCACTTCGTAGCAGCGGTCGATGTCGTGATCGCCGTCCATCAGCACTTCAGGTTCGACGATTGGAACGATCTGCGCGGCCTGGCATAGCGCCGCGTAACGTCCGAGCGCGTGGGCGTTGACATGGATCGCGGTCAGGGTCGGGATATCGGGGCTGCCAGCGGTCCCGTTGCCTGAGACACCGCCGATATCGATTACCGCGCGCCACTTGGCGAACCGGGCCCCTTGCTCGTAGTATTTTTTCAGGCGGTTGGCCAGGTTATCCAACCCGACGGTAATCAATTCTCCGGGGCAATTCGACAGCGCTTGCGTCCCCTCGTCGACCTTGATACCGGGGATCGCCTGGGATTGTTCAATAATCTTGATCAGCGGTGTGCCGTCGGCGGCATTTTGCCAGATGGTCTCGTCATAGAGAATGACGCCGGAGATGTACTGGGTCATGGCCTCGCTGCAACGGAACAACATTTCGCGATAGTCGCGCCGCGTCGCCTCGGTCGACGACACGCCGATGGCGTCGAAGCGCTTCTTGATCGTGGCGGTGGATTCGTCGGCGGCGAGTAGGCCCTTGCCCGGCCTGACCATGGCCAGGGCGACCTTATTCAGATCAGCTAGGTTCATCGATGTCACCTCCAGAGCGCAGTCTCATTGCAAGCCAAACTGGACGGTTCTCGGGCGATTTCCCGGGAACCGCCGGTGCCGCGGAAAGGCCGACGGCCGGCTTCGAGGCGGTCGCTCAGGCGATCTTCGGATCGAGCTCGCCGCTGGTGTAGCGCTTGGCCATCTCGGCGGTGGTCAGTACCTTCCTGATCTTGCTGGCCTGCCCCGCGGTATTGAATTCCTGCAGCCGCTGTTTGCAAAGCTTGGCCATCGCCTCCATTGCCGGCTTGAGGTATTTGCGCGGGTCAAATTCCTCCGGATTGTCGTGCAGTACCTTGCGGATCTGTCCGGTCATGGCCATGCGGTTATCGGTGTCGATGTTGATCTTGCGGACGCCGTTCTTGATGCCGCGCTGGATCTCGGAAACCGGTACGCCCCAGGTTGCTTTCATCTTGCCGCCATTGGCGTTGATGATGTCCTGCAGATCCTGCGGCACCGAGGACGAACCGTGCATCACCAGGTGCGTGCTGGGCAGCTTGCGGTGAATTTCCTCGATCACATTCATGGCCAGAATGTCGCCGTCCGGCTTGCGGGTGAACTTGTAGGCGCCGTGCGAGGTGCCCATCGCGATCGCCAGGGCATCGACCCTGGTCTCCTTGACAAACTTGACCGCCTCGTCGGGATTGGTGAGCAACTGATCGTGGGAAAGCTTGCCCTCGGCGCCGTGACCATCTTCCTTGTCGCCCATGCCGGTCTCCAGCGAACCCAATACGCCGAGTTCGCCCTCCACCGAAATACCGCCGAGATGGGCCATGTTGGTGACGGTCTTGGTGACGCCGACGTTGTAGTCCCAGTCCGCGGCTGTCTTGCCGTCCGCCTTCAGCGAGCCGTCCATCATGACCGATGTGAAGCCAGCCTGGATCGCGGTCATGCAGGTGTCGGGTCCGTTGCCATGATCGAGGTGCACGCAGACCGGGATCTGGGGATAGATCTCGGTGACGGCATCCATCATGTGCCGCAGCATGATGTCATTGGCGTAGGACCGCGCGCCGCGCGAGGCCTGGATGATCACGGGCGCATCGAGGCTGGAGGCCGCATCCATGATGGCGAGCGCCTGCTCCATGTTGTTGATGTTGAAGGCCGGTACGCCATAATCGTGTTCCGCCGCGTGGTCGAGCAATTGACGCAACGTGATGCGAGCCATCTTTCCAGTTCTCCGTGTTAGAGCCGTAGCGGTTTCCGATATGGATTAAACCGGCCGTATTCTCAAAATCTCGACGCCCGGCAGCGACTTTCCTTCCATCCATTCAAGAAACGCGCCGCCGGCGGTCGAGATGTAGGAAAAATCATCGGCCACACCGGCATGGTTCAGGGCCGCCACGGTATCCCCTCCGCCGGCGACCGAAATCAGCTTCTTGGCCTTGGTCCGGGCCGCGGCGTGCTTGGCCGCCAGCACCGTGCCATGGTCGAATGGCGGCAGCTCAAAGGCGCCGAGCGGACCGTTCCAGACCAGGGTCGCGGCGTCGTCGATCGCGGAATTGATCCGCGCGATCGACAGTGGACCGACATCAAGGATCATGCCGTCGGCGGGAATGGCATCGAGGCCATAGGCCTGACTGGGAGCGTTGGCCGCGAAGTGGAAGGCGACGACCGCATCGACCGGCAGGATAATGGCGCAATTGGCCTTTTCCGCCCTGTCCAGGATCCGCAGCGCAGTGGCGGCGAGATCCTTCTCGGCCAGCGATTTGCCGATACCCACGCCCTGCGCGTGCAGGAAGGTATTGGCCATGCCGCCGCCGATCACCAGCGCATCGACCTTGCTGACCAGGTTTTCCAACAGATCGATCTTGCTGGAGACCTTGGCGCCGCCGACAATCGCAATCACGGGGTGGGTGGGAGCGTCCAGGGCCTTGCCGAGCGCATCGAGTTCGGCTTGCATGGTCCGGCCGGCATAAGCCGGTAACACGTGTCCCAGTCCTTCGGTCGAGGCATGGGCACGGTGCGCCGCTGAGAAGGCTTCGTTGACCCAGATGTCGCCGAGCTTTGCCAGTTCGGCTACGAAACCCGGGTCGTTCTTTTCTTCCTCCTTGTGGAACCGGGTGTTTTCAAGACAGAGGATGTCGCCGTCCCGCATCGCGGTGATGGCCTGCTGGGCGACCTCGCCGATGCAGTCATCCGCGAAGCTGACCGGCTTGTGAATCACCTCGGCCAGCGCCGCAGCCACGGGCTTCAGGGAATTCTTGGCGTCGCGTCCCTTCGGTCGGCCGAAATGGGCGAGCAATATGACCTTGCCGCCCTTGCCCGATAGTTCGGTAATGGTTGGTGCGACCCGTTCGAGCCGGGTCGCATCGGTGACGCGGCTATTCTCCATGGGTACGTTAAGGTCGACGCGCAGCAGCACGCGCTTGCCCTTAACGTCGACATCATCGAGGGTGCGGAATGATTTTGTCATTTGACAGTCTCGCGCTGCTCTATCCGTCGAGCCGCCTCGCGGCACTCGCTTCCTCAGGATGAGGATTTCCTCACGGTGAGGGGGCGGCGTGCTCCTCGCGCGCGTTTCGAACCATGAGGCCTACAGCAACTTCCCCATCGCCACAGCGGTGTCGGCCATGCGATTGGAGAAACCCCATTCATTATCGTACCACGACATCACCCGCACCAGCGTGCCGTTCTGGACCTTGGTCTGGTCTACGTGGAAGGTGGAGGAATGCGGATCGTGGTTGAAATCGATCGAGACGTTGGGCGCGGTGGTGTAGCCGAGGATGCCCTTGAGCTCCTGTTCGCTGGCTCGCTTCATCGCCTCGTTGATCTCTTCCTTGGTGGTTTTGCGCTGCGCCACGATCTTGAGATCGATCACCGAGACATTCGGGGTCGGGACGCGGATCGCGACGCCGTCGAGTTTGCCCTTCAGTTCCGGCAGTACCAGGCCGATCGCCTTGGCGGCACCGGTCGATGTCGGGATCATCGACAGTGCCGCGGCGCGGCCGCGATAGAGGTCCTTGTGCAGGGTATCCAGTGTCGGCTGGTCGCCGGTATAGGCGTGGATGGTGGTCATGAAGCCGGTCTCGATGCCGACCGTGTCGTTCAGCACCTTGGCGATCGGCGCGAGGCAGTTGGTGGTGCAGGAGCCGTTCGAAACCACCAGATGGTCTTTGGTCAGCTTGTCATGGTTGACGCCGTAGACGATGGTGGCGTCGGCGCCGTCGGCGGGCGCGGACACCAGGACGCGCTTGGCCCCGGCGGCCAGATGAAGAGCGGCCTTCTCCCTGGCATTGAAAATCCCGGTGCACTCCAGCGCGATGTCGACCCCGAGCTCCTTCCACGGCAGTTTAGAGGGATCGCGCTCGGCCGAGACCTTGATCTTGCCGTTGCCGATGCTGATCGAGTCTCCATCGACCGTGACGGTGCCGGGGAAACGTCCATGTACTGAATCGAAACGCAGGAGATGGGCGTTGGTCTCAACCGGCCCAAGATCGTTGATCCCGACCACTTCGATATCCCCACGGCCGGATTCGGCGATGGCTCTCAGCACGTTGCGACCGATACGGCCGAATCCGTTGATCGCGACCCGGAGTACCATTCAACTTCTCCTCAAAGGTTGAAGAATTTCACTGTTGCAGACGTGTTGGCCGAGTGACAGCCGCCCTGACGCCCGGAACGAACCGGCGTTGCATTGCATCATAATCCCGAACGTAACGAAAGCGCTACTCCGCTTTCAGCCGCTTTGACGCGGCTTCCACCACCGCTTCGGCCGTGATCCCGAAATGCTTGTAGAGGTCCTTGGCCGGCGCGCTGGCGCCGAAGCTTGTCATTCCGACGAAAATGCCGTCCGGTCCGATGATGGCGTCCCAGCCGAAACGGACCGCGGCCTCGATCGCGATCTTGACCGGGGCCTGGCCCACGATCGCCTGACGCCTGTCGGTCGGCTGGGCCAACAGCAATTCGAGCGAGGGGACCGACACCACCCGGGTTGCGATGCCGCGCCCGGCCAGCTGTTTCTGGGCCGCGACGGCAATTTCGACCTCCGAGCCCGACGCATAGAGCGAAACCATGGCTTCGCCCGATGCGGCCACCAGTTCATAGCCCCCGTGACGGCACAGATTGTCGGCTGTCGCGACGGTGCGCACCGGTGTGAGGTTTTGCCGCGATAACGCCAGCACCGTCGGGCCAGTCGAGTTTTCCAGCGCCAGTTGCCAGCATTCCGCGGTCTCCACGGCATCCGCCGGCCGGAACACGCGCATATTCGGCATGGCGCGCAGCGCGGCGAGATGCTCGACCGGCTGGTGGGTGGGGCCGTCTTCGCCCAGCCCGATCGAATCGTGGGTCATCACATAAACCACCGGCGTATGCGACAGCGCGGCGATCCGCATCGAGGGCCGGGCATAGTCGGTGAAACACAGGAACGTGCCGCCCGCCGGCGCAAAGCCGCCGTGCGCCGAGAGGCCGTTCATGGCCGCCGCCATGCCCATTTCCCGGATCCCGTAGTGGATGTAGCGGCCGCTGAAATCATCCGGGGTCACTTCCTTCAAGCCCTTGGTTCGGGTGTTGTTGGATGGTGTCAGGTCGGCGGAGCCGAGCAGCAGTTCCGGCATCACGGGGACCAGCACATCGAGCGCCATTTCGCTTGCCTTGCGGGTGGCGATGGTCGGAGGATCGGCAACCAGTTTGGCCTTGAGCCCGCGGATCGCGTCCGCAAGACCCTCGGGGCGCCTTCGATCGATCACGCGCCGCTGGAATTCGCGGCGTTGCGCCTCGGGTAATGTCTCGAAATGCCGGTTCCAGTCGGCCCGCGCGCTGGCGCCCTGCCTGCCGACGCTGCGCCACGCCTGCAGCACGTCGTCGGGCACCTCGAAGGGACCGTAGTTCCAGCCCAAGGCTTTCTTCGCGCCAGCAAGTTCTTCGGCCCCGAGCGGCTCGCCATGCGCCTTTGAGGTGCCGGCCTTGTGCGGCGCGCCGAAACCGATGGTGGTCTTGCAGGCGATCAGCGACGGACGGTCCGAGGTTTGGGCCTGCGCGATGGCTGCCGCGATCGCACTCTGATCGTGCCCGTCGATCCGCACCGCGTTCCAGCCGTGGGCCTTGAAACGCGCCACCTGATCGACATTGTCGGTCAGCGAGATCGGGCCGTCGATCGTGATGCCGTTATCGTCGTAGAGGAAGATCAGCTTCGAAAGCCTCAGATGACCCGCCAGCGCGATTGCTTCATGGCTGACGCCTTCCATCAGGTCGCCGTCAGAACACAGCACATAGGTGTAGTGATCGACGATATCGTCGCCGAATTCCGCGGCCAGCAGCCGCTCGGCCAGCGCCGTACCGACCGAGGAGGCGATGCCCTGGCCGAGTGGGCCGGTCGTGGTCTCGATGCCTGGGGTGATGAAATTCTCGGGATGGCCGGGAGTTCGGGAACCGAGCTGGCGGAAGTGCTTGATCTGGTCCAGCGTCATGTCCTCATTGCCGGTCAGGTACAGTACCGCATAGAGCAGCATCGAACCGTGCCCGGCCGACAGAATGAAGCGGTCGCGGTCGGGCCATCGCGGGTCCGCGGCGTCGAATTTCAGAAACTGCGTGAACAGCACGGTGGCGATGTCGGCGGCGCCCATCGGCAGGCCGGGATGGCCGGATTTGGCCTTCTCTACGGCATCCATTGCCAACGCACGGATCGCGTTGGCCATCAGTGAATGATCGATACGTGTCATGATGAAATCCGCCCAAAATGAGATGCTTGTGGCGATCCGCCGGCTGGCGAAGGGCCTAGCGAACAAAGCTTTGGAACAACGGGAAGTCGGGGCTGGATAGCATCTCAATTCCCGGAGTCCAAGGCTATGAAACGCGCCACGGGCGCGAAAAGTTGCTTTGCGGTGCATAGCTTTGCAGCGACGTTGCGCTGGGCTCGCTTGCCACGTAAATTTCCGCGTCTAAACGCTTGCCGAACCGCGTAATTTTACCGGCGGCGGGCTCAGGTCAAGGTGCGCGCTGTCGTCATGAGCGATTCTCCCGCCAACGTTACCGGCAACCCCGAGCCGGCTTCGGTTGATCTCGATGTTGCGACCCGGCGGCTGATTGCAGCGCTTGACGCCCTGGAAAGTGCGGTCGAGCGGCGGCGCGAGGCCGACCGCGACGAGAACGAACTGGCGAGCCGGATTCAGGCGCTGGGCGCGGATCGATCGCGGCTGGCCGACGAACTCGATGGATCGCTGGTGAAGGCGCGCCGACTGGAGCGCGCCAATCGCGAGATCGCCGAGAGGTTGGACAAGGCCATCGCCACCATCCGCTCGGTGCTCGATACCGGAGAGAGCTGATGAACCATGTCAACGTCACCATCAATGGCCGACAATATCGGATGGCCTGCGAAGAGGGACAGGAGGTGCGGCTCCTGAATCTCGCTGAAAGTCTGGAATCGCGGATCGGAACCCTGCGCGGCAAATTCGGCGAGATCGGCGATGCGCGGCTGACGGTGATGGCGGCGCTGACGGTGTGCGATGAGTTGCTCGATGCCGGACAGCGTATCCGCACCCTGGAAGAAGAACTGGAAGCCCTGCGCGGCGTTCGCGCGGTGGCGGCGGAGCGCGCCCGAGCAACGCAGACCGCGGTAGCCAACGCATTGAATTCCGCCGCCGCCCGGATCGAAAAGACCACCCAGGTGCTGAACCGCACCATCGGCGGCGGCGTCGCGATCGGTTGACCATTGTCCGCGTTAGCGCTGGCGGTTTGCCGTCAACGTGGTTACATTGGCTCTGCGAAGCTGTGTCGCGCGTCAGGAGCCATATATCCCCGGGGCCTTATCGATCCTTCAGGGAACTGTCCCTGGCCGGGTCCGTGGATCCGGTCATATGGTGCCCACCTACTTTCGTAGGGAACTCCGGGATCGAGCGCTCCAACGGCCATCGCGGCTTCGCACTTTGCTTTATCTTTGTTGAGTTCGTTCTGGAGTTCATCCGGCATTTCCGTCACGCCCTGCGAAGGCGGAGAATATATCGGGCCGCAGGGCGGTGAGGGTGAGACATCTATTAGCGCCGCATGTCCAATCCCCTGTCCAAAGCTGAGCTGCGCGCCGCGGCGCTTGCGGCGCGAGATGCGCTGAGCGGCGGCCAGCGGGCTGCGGCCGCCCAGGCTATCGCGCGGCGCGGGCTACCGGTTGCGTCTGCGGCAAATTCCGTTATCGCCGGTTATTCGCCGATCCGGAGCGAGATCGATCCAATCCCCTTGATGCAGAGGCTCGGTGCGCAAGGTGCCCAGCTGGCGCTGCCGGTGGTCCCGGCGCGCGGTCAGTCGCTCGGATTTCGTGTCTGGTCGGCCGGCGACCGGCTGATGGCTGGCCCGCTCGGTATTCTCGAACCGTCGCCGGCGGCCGCCGACATCGTCCCCGACATCGTCCTGGTGCCACTGGCCGCCTTCGACCGGGCCGGTCACCGCATCGGCTACGGCGCCGGGCATTATGACCGCACCCTTGCCAAATTGCGGGCATCGAGGAAGGTCATTGCCGTTGGTCTTTGCTTCGCGGTGCAGGAAATAGCAGCGGTTCCGGCGTCGTCGCACGACGCCGCGCTGGATTATGTGCTAACGGAAGCCAATCTGTTCGATTTCCGGAGCTTATGATTTGCGCATTCTTTTCGTCGGCGACGTCGTCGGCAGGGCCGGACGTTCGGTCCTCTCGGAGCACCTGCCCAGCATGATCCGCGACTGGTCGCTCGATCTCGTCGTCGTCAATGGCGAGAACGCCGCCGGAGGCTTCGGCATTACGGAAGCGATCTACCAGGAATTCATCGATGCCGGCGCCGATGCCGTCACCCTCGGCAACCATGCCTGGGATCAACGCGAGGCGCTGGTATTCATCGAACGCGCCCCGCGGTTGGTCCGTCCGGCGAATTTCCCGAAGGGCACGCCGGGCCGCGGATCGACGCTGGTCGACACCAGGAACGGCAAGCGCGCGCTTGTCGTCAACGCCATCGGGCGGGTTTTCATGACGCCGTTTGACGATCCGTTCGCCGTCATCAACCATGAACTCCAATCCTGCCCGCTGAGGACCGCCGCCGATGCCATCGTGGTGGATTTCCATTGTGAGGCCTCCAGCGAAAAGCAGGCCATCGGGTTTTTCTGCGACGGCCGCGCTAGTCTCGTGGTCGGCACCCACACCCATGTTCCAACAGCCGACCACCAGGTCCTCCCCGGCGGCACGGCTTACATAACGGACGCCGGCATGACCGGGGACTATGATTCGATCATCGGCATGCAGAAGGAAGAGCCGTTGCGGCGTTTTACCACCGGCATTCCATCGGGGCGCTTCGAACCGGCGATGGGTGCCGCGACGCTGAGTGGCATTGCGGTCGAGACCGACGATGCCACGGGGCTCGCGCTGCGGACCGCGCCAGTGCGAACCGGCGGTCGGCTGGAACCGACACTGCCGCGATTTTGGGACCGTTAGCCAGGCTCTCCGCCGTCCTCGCCGTCTTCGGGATACTAAAATCCGAAGAACTTTTCGCGAAGTGCATCCTCGTACTTGGCCTTCGCTTCCTTGACCGTATTGCGTAGTTCATCCTCCTCGAAATGCGCCTGTTCCCATTGGTCGATTTCGGCCACCGAATGATTGACGGAAGCGAGCGCTTCTTCCTTGCGAATTGCGCCTATCCAGGCTTCCACCGCGTTCTTATAGACGGCCTGCATCTCATCGAGCTCCGGATACTCACCGCTCATTTTCACCCTCCACTTGATGCTTGACCCACCAAGTTGGTTATAGGGAGACCAGATGAACAAACGACGACATGGCAACAAGGCGCTCCACGGGCGCGATGGTGCAACGCGGTATCAAGGAGTGTCGGAGTCGTTCCGGTAACGCAGGTTCACCAGGTGCCACGGTGAATCCGTCAATTTCAGGATTGCCGAAAACCCATCCGGAACGCGCCCCAATGGCGGCCACGGACGTAAATCGGCGATGACAGATCCTTCATCAGGACAAAATTGCCGCCGCCCATGTCGCGGCGGTAGGTTTGCAACAGAAAAGGTTTGGTGTTCGCCGCCACCTTCTGCACCGCGCGATCGTTGAACAGTCGCCGGTTGCGACAGTTGGCGTTGTTCCAGACCGGGTCGGGGCCCGGAGGCAGGCGATAGTTCGGATTGTGGGTTGGCAGATAGCCGCCTTTGGCCCATGCGACACAAAATACCACGCGCGGATCGATCTTTTGAACCGGGTCCTGGATCGGTGGCAGGATCCGATCGGTGAAGTCGACATAGTCGGTGAGGTATTGTTTGGGATTGGTGCCGGCAATTTCGCGATACTTCTCGTCCATCAGCTGCTCGAGGCGGATGTCGCCGCGCTCGATGGCGGCTTCGAAAGCACAGGAGATCTGCTTGGCGGTATCGATCACAACGCGGATCAAGAGTGAATCCGGGGTCTCCACCCCGCTATTGGCGATTAGTTCGATCAGCCCCTCGGAGAGGTCGAGCAGTTTGGCGACCCTTTCGTCGGCGTTCTTCAGATCGGTCGAGGACAGGTCGACGCCCTTTCCGAGGGTGCCGAGTTCGTCGATCACCATGTCGCAATGGGCGAGATTGGACGTCGCCGCCCGGGCGACGGCATCGATCTCACGTCCGACCGCGGTGAAGCCATCCTGGACGCGGACGATGATGCCTTGGATCTGCTGGGCGCCTTCGCCGGCACTCTTGGCCCGAAGCGACGCGTCACCGCTCTCACCGATGAGGTTGCCGACCTGGCCATCAAGATCGCGGACGGTGTCGCCGATCAGGTGGGTAGCCTGCCTTGTTGCTTCCGCGAGACTCTTGACCTCGTTGGCGACCACCGCAAAACCTCTTCCGGCGGTACCGGCACGGGCCGCTTCGATGGTCGCATTGAGTGCAAGCAGGTTGGTTTGCTTGGCGATGGCCTCGATCGACCCCGACACCTTGGCGACTTGCGCGAGCGCTGTTCCGACCGCACCCAGGCGAACTTCGATACGGCCGACCGCCGCGATCAATTCGGCGATGTGTTGAACCGCCGTCTCCACCGCGGCACGCGATTGGGTGATTTCACCCACTGCGGCGGAGGTCGCGGACTGCACGGCCCGCGACGCGCTGGCAATATTATGATTAGCGGAAACCATCGTCTCTGCGGTGTTCTGAAGATGTCCGAACCGCTCGGATTGGCTGGATACGCGGCCGGCGACTTCCTGGAGATTGCCGGCGACGTCGGCGAGTTCGACCCCAAGGCCGCCGATCCGATTCGCCAGCTGATCGACCAGACGCTCGCTGTCGGTGGGAACGGCGACGACTCGTTCCCGGTTCATGGGCTGCGCAAGCGACATCGCTGCATTCCTTTGGGTGAACAGACGCTCTGAACGGATGCAGAATCCAAGGGTGCAGCCTCGCTCAAAGCTTGTAGGCGGTCCGGAAGCCGCCCCAATGCCGGCCATTGACGCGTATAGGCACGTCGATCTCGCGCATCATCACGGTTTGGCCATTACCCATGTCGCGGGCGTAGCTCTGGATCAGATAGGAGCGCTGGTTGCGGCCGGCGGCGAGACCCGCGGGATCGTTGAAGATCCGGCGATTGCGGCTGTTGGCGGTGTTCCAGGCCACATCGCCGGGGCGTTGCGGGTGCGAGTAGATCTTGTTGTGCACCGGCAGATAGCCGTTGCGGTCGATCATCACACAGAACGCCATGCGCGGATCCTTGGCAAGGAAAGCCTCCTGGAACGGAGGCAACGCGCGATCCGCCCAGCCGAGAATCCGGGTGCGGTGCTGCAGCGGGTTGGTGCCGGGGATTTCGACATAATTCTCGTCAAACAGGTCGTCGACGGCGATGGCGCCGCTCGCCACCGCTTCCTCGAATAGCCGGGTCAGTGCGGTGCCGGCTTCCATGGCGCGGGTGACGAATTCGGTGTTCTCGTCGTGGATCGACCAAAGCTTGTCCTCGATCTTCTCGGTAAGCACGGCATTTGGCGCCTCGAAGCGCGCCAGCGCACCGGCCTTTGAACGCTCATGGATGCGAATCCGGCACGGGCCGACGCTCTCCAGCGAGGCATTGACGGTTTCGTTGAGCGGCAGCCCATCTGCCTCCGCTCCGCCGATCAGGATGCCTTCCATGGAAATTTCATAGACCGGTGCCGCGACCAGGCCGCGTGCGGTCTGTATTTCTATTTTGAGATGGCATGGCAAACGTTCGCGCCGGCGCTGGTCTTCGCGCTCGTCCTGACGCAGCAGCACCGCGCAGCGCGATTTCAGTTTCTGCGCGAACATGGTGACGGCCCTGCCGGCTTTGGCGACGCTTTCGCCATGGGCCTCGGCTTGCTTGGTGGCGCTGTCGATCTCGGCGGCGCTGTCGCCGACGGAGACGATGAAGTGTGAGGCGGTGGCGACGTTGGTCGACATCGCGCTGGTGGTTTCGTGCTGCTCCGCCACGGCGCCATTGACGGTCTCGAACACCGGACGGATCGCTTCGATCGCCTGCGCGATCCGGTGCACCGCGTCGACCGAGCCGGCGGCATCCTTCTGCAGCGCCTCGATCTTCTTGGTAATCTCCTCGGTGGCGTGCTGGGTCTGCACCGCCAGCGCCTTGACCTCGGTGGCGACCACCGCGAAGCCACGACCGGCGGCGCCCGCGCGCGCCGCCTCGATCGTGGAGTTGAGCGCGAGCAGCGTGGTCTGCCGGGCTATCTGTGCAATCAGGTTGACGACATTGCCAATGGCGGCCGAGGACTCGCGCAAGCGATCGACATTGAGCCTTGCTTCTTGGGCGGCCGCGCTGGCCTGGTCGGCGAGCTTGCCGGCGTCACGGACCTGCGCTCCGATACCTTGAGCCGAATGGGTGAACTTGTCGGCGGCCTGCGAGAAGGTGGTGGCTGTGCTCTGCGCGGCGCTGGTATGTCCAGTCAAGGCATCGGTGCGCTGGCGAATGGTTGAAAGCGTCGCCGCCGTCGCCTCGGCTCCCCCCGCGACCGAATTGGCCGCGCGTTCGAGCTGCCGGATCATCGCGCCCAGTTCGAGCTCGAGCAGATCCAGGATTTCCTGGGTGGAATCGGTGGCCGGAGCGCCGGAGGCTGCGGCCGGCTTGGCCGGCTCCGGCGCGTCGACTGGCACAGCCGGCTCCGGCGGACGCTTTCGAAACAAACCGAACGCCATGCAGGTCTCTCGGGAACGGGGATGAGAAATAATGCCGCCATCCTCTCATTCGTGCATGAAGTCATGGTTAACGAATGCCTGACGGGTCGTCCGCCGTCGCTACCATGGTACCGAAAACTACGGCAAATCTTTGATTTTACCGGTGCCGCGGCTTATAACCCCGCGCCTTCCATCAGCTGCATCCTCCGACGAATCCCAAGAGAGACCGCATGGCCGGACATTCCCAATTCAAGAACATCATGCATCGCAAGGGGCGGCAGGATGCTCAAAAGTCGAAGCTGTTCAGCAAGCTGGCACGGGAAATCACCGTTGCCGCCAAGCTGGGCCAGCCCGACCCCAGCATGAACGCAAGGTTGCGTGCCGCGATCACGTCCGCCCGCCAGGAAAACATGTCGAAGGACTCGATCGAGCGCGCGGTGAAGAAGGCCAGCGGCGGTGACGGCGAGAATTACGACGAGATTCGTTATGAGGGGTATGGTCCGGGCGGCGTCGCCGTGATCGTCGAGGCCTTGACCGACAACCGTAATCGCGCCGCGTCCGACATCCGTTCCTACTTTACCAAGGCCGGCGGCAATCTAGGTGAAACCGGTTCCGTCGCATTCATGTTCGACCGGACCGGTATCATCGAATACGACGCCAAGGTCGCCTCCGACGATGCGATGCTGGATGCCGCGATTGAGGCCGGCGCCGACGACGTGTCGTCGAGCGAAAGCGGCCACGAGATTTACGCCTCGCAGGAGACGTTTCGCGAGGTGGCGAAAGCGCTGGAGGCCAAATTCGGCGAACCCCGCAAGGCAGCGCTGACCTGGAAGCCGCACAATACGGTGGCGGTGGATGATGAGACCGGCGAGAAGCTGTTGAAGCTGATCGACCTGTTGAGCGAACATGACGACGTGCAGAACGTCTACGCCAACTTCGAGGTGTCCGACGCTCTGATGGCGAAGATGGGCGGGTAGGGAATTCCGGTGCAGGCGACGATCATCAGCCTTGTTTAAGCCTGCTTTGCAGGGCCGGCCTCCTTGTAGCCCAATCTTCTGGAGGTCTGGGCTCGGCAGCACGGAGCCCTTTGTTGGCCACATGTGGAGCGGACCTTGGCGTGCCGAGCCCGGCTCGCCGCACGTCGCCATTGGCGCTTTCGCTGGGTATGACGGGCCTGTTTTTGTTTCGCCTGCCTTTGCGCGGCGGTATCACTAGCGGATGACATCCGCCCCGATTCGACTTCCCGTTCGTATCCTTGGCATCGATCCGGGCCTGCGCCGCACCGGCTGGGGCGTGATCGAGATCGATGGCAACCGGCTCGTTTTCGTCGGCTGCGGCTCGGTGGAGCCGCCCGAAGCTCTGCCGCTGGCGAGCCGCCTTTTGACCATCCATCAGGGCCTGACCTCCGTGATCGGCAAGTTCCAGCCGGTCGAAGCCGCGGTCGAACAGACGTTTGTCAACAAGGACGGCGTCGCCACGCTCAAGCTCGGCCAGGCGCGAGGGGTGGCGATGCTGGTGCCGGCGCAGTTCGCGATTCCGGTCGCTGAATACGCCCCGAACCAGGTCAAGAAGGCGGTGACCGGCGCCGGGCATGCCGACAAGCAGCAGATCCTGGTGATGCTGAAGATCCTGCTGCCGAAGGCCGACCCGAACTCGCCCGACGCCGCCGATGCGCTGGCGATCGCCATCACCCACGCCCATCACCGCGCCAGCGCCGCGCTGCGGCTGAAGGTGGTCGGGGTATGATCGGCAAGCTCAAAGGCCTGATCGACTCCTACGGCGAGGATTATGTCCTCCTCGACGTCGGCGGCGTCGGCTACCAGGTGCATTGTTCGGCGCGCACGCTGCAGGCGCTGCCGCCGCCTGGTGAGGCCGCCACGCTGTCGATCGAGACTTACGTGCGCGAGGATCAGATCAAGCTGTTCGGCTTTCGCAGCGACAGCGAGCGCGGATGGTTTCGGCTGCTGCAGACCGTGCAGGGCGTCGGCGCCAAGGTGGCGCTGGCCGTGCTCGGCACCCTGCCGCCATCGGATCTGGCCAATGCGATCGCGCTGCGCGACAGGGCCGCGGTGGCGCGGACGCCGGGCGTCGGTCCGAAAGTGGCCGAGCGCATCGTCACCGAATTGAAGGACAAGGCGCCTGCTTTTGCCAATGTCGATCCGGCGCTGGTGCACCTCTCCGGCGCGATCGACGATGCCCGCGCGCCGCGTCCGGTCACCGATGCGATTTCGGCGCTGGTCAATCTCGGTTACGGGCAGCCACAGGCCGCCGCCGCGATCGCCTCGGCGTCGCGCAGCGCCGGCGAGCACGCCGGAATCGCCCAATTGATCCGGCTCGGGCTGAAGGAACTGGCGAAGTGAGTGTGTTCGTTCAAGTGATGAGCGTCGCGGCTCACCCCAACCCTCTCCCCGCGAAGAGCGGGGCGAGGGAGTCTCGTGCTATCCTGCCAGCATGAACCCGCCCTCCCGCATCGTCACTCCCGAACGCCGAGCCGACGATGCGCCCGACAGCGCGCTGCGGCCGCAAGTGCTGGCGGAGTTCGTCGGCCAGGAGAAGGCCCGCGCCAACCTTTCGATCTTCATCGAGGCCGCCCGGAAACGAAACGAGGCGCTCGACCATGTGCTGTTCGTGGGGCCCCCAGGTCTCGGAAAGACCACGCTGGCGCAGATTGTCGCGCGCGAGCTTGGCGTCGGCTTCCGCGCCACCTCGGGGCCCGTGATCGCCAAGGCCGGCGATCTGGCGGCGCTCCTGACCAATCTCGAAGAGCGCGACGTGTTGTTCATCGACGAAATCCATCGCCTCAGCCCCGCGGTCGAGGAAGTGCTCTATCCGGCGATGGAGGACTTTCAGCTCGACCTGATCATCGGCGAGGGACCTGCGGCGCGCTCGGTCAAGATCGAACTGGCGAGGTTCACGCTGGTCGGCGCCACCACCCGTGCCGGACTATTGACCAATCCGCTGCGCGACCGTTTCGGCATTCCAGTGCGGCTGAATTTCTACACCGTGGATGAACTGGAAAAGATCGTCAACCGCGGCGCCCGCGTGCTCAGGATCGGCATGACGCCGGACGGCGCCAACGAGATCGCGCGCCGTGCCCGCGGCACACCGCGCATCGCAGGAAGGCTGTTGCGGCGGGTGAGGGACTTTGCCTCCGCCGCGGACCAGGCTTCGATCGACCGCGCCATCGCCGACCACGCGCTGAGCGCGCTCGAGGTCGATGCCGCCGGCCTCGACGCCATGGACCGGCGCTATCTCTCCACCATCGCGATGAACTATGGCGGCGGTCCGGTGGGGGTGGAGACGATGGCGGCGGCGTTGTCGGAGCCGCGCGATGCGATCGAGGATATCATCGAGCCGTTCTTGATCCAGTGCGGCTATCTGCAGCGCACCCCGCGTGGCCGGTTGCTGACCGGCCACGCCTTCCGCCATCTCGGCCTCGCCGAGCCCGCGCGCGATCCCGCCCAGTTCGGACTGTTCGGGAACGGCGAAGACAGCTGAGAGGCAGCCTGGCCGGCCCAGCGCTCGCCTTTCATCAGTTCGGCGCGGGATAGGCTCCCAGATACTGGATGAATTGCGGGTTCTTCAGCGCGAGGCCCTCGGCGAAGCTCAGCGCCTGCTGGTGGGTAAATCCGCAGAAGCTGATCAGGTAGCAGCCGAACGCGGCCGACGCCCGGTCTCCCGACGAGCAGTGGATCAGGCCCGGTTGCGCGCACTTGTTGAGCGTCCTGGCCACGTGGAGCGCCTGACGATCGAACTGCGCCTGCGACATCGCAATATGCGGCAGCGGAATATTGCTGTAGGCGACGCCGTTCTGAATGAGCTGATCGGTTTCGGTCAGATCGAACGGGGTCAGCGGCAGGACATATTCCGCGGGGTCCCGCACCGACAGAACTGAGGCGATGCCGGCCTGGGCGATCGCCTGGTAGGGACTGGTGCCGGGCCAGAGGTAGACCGGCTGCGAGGTAACGTAGAAGGTTTTCAATCCGCTCAATTTGAAGCAGACATCGCCTGCTACCGGCAGCGTGCATTTGGCAACGGCAAAGTTGACGGGCATGAAATCGGTTCCTTGATGGCAAAACGGGCGTGGAACACATATTACCTGTGGTTGTAGATCGGTGCCAGTGGCGTCGCGCACAGTTTGGACGACTGGCAGCGGCGTGCAGGACAATGGCATGGAAATGCACATCAGATGATGCTATATTTGATGCCATGGAGTGGCCTGATGAGAACTACGATCGCGATCGATGACGAATTGTTTGCCAAGGCGCAGGAATTCGCAGGCGTTACCGAGAAGTCTGCCGTCGTGAGGGAGGCATTGAAGGCTTTTGTCGAGCGCGAGGCCGCGCGCCGGCTTGCCCGCATGGGAGGCACACAACCCGAAGCCAAGGCACCGCCGCGCCGCCGTCCTAAATGATAGTGCTCGCCGACACCTCGGTCTGGATCGACCATTTTCGCCGCAGCGACCCGCGGTTGGCGCGATATCTCGATCGCGGGGACGTCGTCATGCATCCGTTTGTAATTGGCGAACTGGTTCTCGGATCTGTTCCACGGATCGCCGAGATGATCGAAGACCTGCAGACCCTTCCCAAGGCGAACCTAGCGGGCCCAGATGAGGTCCTCAAATTTATTGCTCACCGCAAATTGTCCGGCTCCGGCATTGGATATGTCGACGCCCATCTGCTTGCAGCCGCGGCTCTGGTACCAGAGACATTTCTTTGGACGCGCGATAAGCGATTGCATGCTGCCGCTCGATCCCTTTCGCTCGCCGCTGAAATACGCGAGTAGCATCGATGTCCTCCCTCGACGGCGCGATCCACGACGGTTGCCATCACATGCAGGTCCGCGTCTACTACGAGGACACCGATTTCTCCGGCATCGTTTATCACGCCAGTTATCTGCGCTTCATGGAACGCGGGCGTACCAATCATCTGCGGCTGATGGGTGCCGAGCAGCACGTGCTGTTTTCGGAAGCGCGAGCCGAAAGCCCGGGTTTCGCCTTCGTGGTGCGCTCGATGCAGATCGATTACCTCAAGCCCGCGCGCATGGATGATGTGCTCGATGTGGTGACCTGGCCGCTCGCGGTAAAAGGTGCCTCGATCACGCTGGCGCAGGAGGTCCGGCGCGCTGCCGAGTTGCTGGTCAAGGCGCAGGTGCGTGTCGCCTTCATCAGCGAGGGACGGGCGCAGCCGATCCCGAAAGCACTGCGCCTGTTGCTCAAGGCCGATCTGGTCTAGCCATCATCCGGCGCGGGCTCTGTCATCGACTTTCCCAATGCAGACGATAAACTATCGGCCATCGCGAAAACCCGAGGCGATCATGTCACGTCCCCCGTTGCCGCCATTCACCAGAGAGACCGCCGTCCAGAAGGCCCGCATGGCCGAAGATGCCTGGAATTCGCGCGATCCCGAACGGGTCGCGCTGGCCTATACCGAGGACAGCCTTTGGCGCAACCGCTCCGAGTTTTTCCAGGGCCGCGCCGCGATCGTAGCCTTCCTGACCCGTAAATGGGCCAGGGAAATCGATTATCGCCTAATCAAGGACCTCTGGGCGTTCGACGGCAACCGGATCGCGGTGCGCTTTCAATACGAGTGGCACGACGAGTCCGGTCAGTGGCATCGCTCCTACGGCAACGAACAATGGGAGTTCGACGAGCACGGCCTGATGCGCCGCCGCGAAGCCAGCATCAACGATGTGGCAATCGCAGAAGCCGACCGCCGCTTTCGCTGGGCCGCCCCCGGTGCCAGGCCAACGGATGTTCCGGGACTGGGGGAAAGTCCGTTTTGAAACGTCTTTCCCTTCTCCGCGTGGTCCGGAGCTTCGCCATCGTTCGTCGGGACGGCTCGTGCGGAGGTGATTTTGAGGCCGTCTCCTCGATCTGATCTCCCGGGGGTAAGGGCCACAATAGCCGCTAATACCCCCGCGCGCGGTCGACGACATTGTCCAGCGCCTCGCCGGCCTCAAAGCGTTCGATCTGGCGCGCCACATATTTCGATATTTCGTCGGGGTCGGTGTCGGCGGCATTGTGCGGCGTCAGCACCACGTGCGGATGGTCCCAGAATGGACTGCCGGCCGGTAGCGGTTCGTTGGCAAAGACGTCCAGCGATGCGGCGCCAAGCGTACCGTCATCGAGGCAGGAAAGTAGATCGGCTTCATTTTGCAACCCGCCGCGCCCGGCATTGACCAGCACCGGCGCGCCCAGCGGGCTGTTGCGGTTGAGTTTTGCAAACAGCGCGCGATCGAGAATGTGTCGGGTGTCCGGCGTCAGCGGCAGCAGACAGACCAGAATATCGGTCCGTTGCAGAAAGGCATCGAGCTGCCCGTGGCCGTGAAAGCATGCGACGCCGTCGATCTGCTTTGGACTTCGGCTCCAACCCGAGACGCGGAAGCCGAGACGCCCGAGCATGTCGGCCGCGTTCGCTCCGAGCGTGCCGAGGCCCATGATTCCGATCGAGATTGCGCTCGCTGCCCACTGAAATTTCGGCTGCCATCGCTTTTCGCGCTGGCTGGCGCGCAGATAAGGCTCCTGCCGGTGATGCATCAGGACATGCAACACGACATATTCGGTCATCCTGGCGGTGAGATCGGAGACCGCCACGCGCACCAGCGGCACATCGGGCAGGCTGGCATCGGCGATCAGCGCGTCGACGCCGGCGCCCAGATTGAAAATCACGCGCAGATTGGGCAGCGTCGAAAGTTCGCCGGCAGCCGGCTTCCAGACTGCGGCGTAGAACACCTCGGCGGGATCGCAGGTGGCGTCGGGCAGCCGCCAGACGCGACGATCTCTGCACGCCTCGTCGAACCGGCGCTGCCATCGTTCGGGAGACCAGTTTTCGGTCCCGCCCCGCACCATCAGCGCGAGCGCTCCTTTGTTCATCGGATCTGTGCCTAGGCCCTGGGATATTCCGGGCGACATTACCGACCGGAATGTCCGGGGCCAATATTTAAAGCAAGCACAGCGACAACCGATCGGAGCATTGCACTCGGCCCGTGGATGTCAGCGGCGTCAGCCCTGCTCCACGACATTTCTGAGGATCATGTCCGTCAGCCTCAGCACCAGCCCCCGCAGCCTGGCATTTTCTTCGAGCAGTGAAATCATGCCGTCGGCAGCTCCGTCGTCCGACTTTTCCTCCTCATGAAGCGGCGCTTCTTTGAGGCATTCCTGCAGGCGTTCCTCAAGGCATTCTTGCCAGTCATCCGACAGATTTCCGGTTGCCATCGCTCGTCCCCCTTCAGATCAGCCCACACGCCCCAGTTGTTCGACTTCTGAAGTAAATTGAGTCGCAGGGCGAATTTAAGACCGAAATCGGGACGCTGCGGTCACACCGTGACGAAATGCCGTGTATATTATGGTCCCTATTGGATCGCGCTTAATCTGTTGCCAAGCACCCGAGGAGACAGCAATGCAGATCAATCCCTATCTGTTCTACAACGGCGATTGCGAAGCGGCGTTCAAGTTCTATGAAAAAGTGCTCGGCGCCGAGATCGAGCTGATGCTGACGCATGAAGGGGCCCCGGCCTCGATGCCGATCCCGCCGGAGTGGAAGTTGAAGATCATGCACGGCCGGCTGTCGATCGACGGCGCGATCATCATGGGATCGGATGCGCCTCCTGGACGTTTTCGTCAGTCCCAGGGCTTTGCCGTTTCGCTGCTGGTCGAGAATCCCGGCGAGGCCGAGCGGCGGTTTGCCGCCTTGTCCGAAGGCGGCTCCGTGACCATGCCGTTCGGCAAGACCTTCTTCTCCCGGGGCTTTGGCATGTGCGTCGACCAGTTCGGCATCCCCTGGATGGTGAACTGCCCGCTGGAGGAATGATGCGTCACCGGCAGGCGCGATAGATTGCAGTCAGTTCGCGGCCGCGCAGCAGCAACAGCTGCGAGGTCAATCCGCCGTGTCGGCGAATCCAGGCCTGAACCGCACCGGGGTAAGCCTGCAGTACCAGTTCGGAGGCTTCGGGCTCGGCATGCATCCGGCCGCGCCGGTCGAGCGAGCGCGCAGCATGAAAACCGAGAATGGCGCGGCGCGTCACACAGATCCGTTCATGCGGCACCATGCTCAGCACCAGCGTGCAGGCCGACAGGCATGGGCCGTCGATCACCACGCGTTCGCCGGAATCCCGTACCCGCTCGAACAAATCGAGGAAGGGCCCGACCTCTCCGCCAGGACTGGCGAGGATGCGAACCTCGGCCAGCGCCGGCGGCAAAGCGAGGACGCTGAGCACGACCGCAGCCAGTAAGGCCCTGACGAAAGCTGTCCGCATTCTCGAACTCCAGATGCGCAGGTCAGTCAGCTATTAATCAGTAGGCCAAAGACAAGGTTCCGGCAGACGTGACCTTCCGAGCCACCCCTCGGAAAGCTGCAGAGGATGACGACAAACAAGGCAGGGTTGAGAAATCCCTAAGAGTTCCGCCGCTGGCCGCGCAACGTCGGCAATCCGATGCCGGCGGCGTCGAAGCCGCCATCGACGGCGAGGATTTGTCCCGTGATATAACTGGCGCGGTCGCTGCACAGGAAGAACACCGCCTCCGCCAGTTCTTCCTCGAGCCCGTAGCGGTTGAGCGGGATGGCATCGTGATAGTCGGCACGGATTTCCGGGGTATGGACAGCTTTCGCCATGGCGGTCTCGACCGGTCCAGGCGCCACGCCGTTGACGCGAATGCCCTGCGCAGCCAGCTCGACGGCGAGTTGCTTGGTCAGATGCGCGAGCCCAGCCTTGCTGGTGCCATAGGCCGATCGCAGCGTCGATGCCCGCACCGCCGAAATCGAAGTAATGTTGACGATGGCGCCGCCGCCATGCTCGCGCATCAAGGGCACGACCGCCTTGGTGCAAATGAATGGACCGGTCAGATTGACTTCCAGAACCCGCTTCCAGTCATCATCGGACGTCTCCATGAGCGGCGCGAATACCGCGATGCCGGCATTGTTGACCAGCGCATCGAGCCGGCCGAAGCGGCGTTCGATTTCGGCGACCGCGCTGCCGACCGCACTGGCGTCAGAGACATCGCAATGGAGTCCCAGCGTATGGCCGGCCGCCGCCAGCACCGCCACGCTCTGCCACAGCAATGCGCCCTCGATATCGAGCAGAGCCACCTGCCAGCCCTCGACGAGAAAGCGTTTGGCGACCGCCAGCCCGATGCCGCGCGCGGCGCCGGTCACCAGCGCGACTTTTGGCAGGGGCGGGGTCATGGATGGCCGTTGGTGATGGATGGACTTGTAACGCTATAACCTATGCTGCGGACCCTGTCTCGGGCCTCGCTTCGGCGGCTGCGCCGCAGAACAGAGACCAGGTTTGTCGAGCCGCCGCGCGGGACGGCCGGATCGGCGCCGCAGCGCTTGCACGAGGCAGCGCCAGTCTCAGGATCGCGCTTTCATCCAACTGCCTCCGCAAACGTCGGGGTCTCGGTCGCTAAGGTGCCGGGTTCGGCATTGAAGTATAATTGGCAGGGTTCGGGGAGAGGCGAGATGATGGGAACGTTCGGCGGCAGCGGGTTGTCCAAAGCACGGCTCGGCCGCCTGCATGACGTGATGGCGGGCCACGTCGAGGCCGGCGATATGCCTGGGCTGGTGACGCTGGTCAGCCGGCGCGGTGAGACTCATGTCGATGCCATCGGCAATGTCGCATTCGGCGGCGCCCCAATGGTTCGGGATACGATTTTCCGTATCGCCTCCATGACAAAGCCGGTTACCGCTGTGGCGGCGCTGATTCTGCTTGAGCAATGCAAATTGCGGCTGGATGATCCCGTCGACCGCTGGCTGCCGGAACTGGCAGATCGCAAGGTGCTGCGGTCCATCGATGCGCCGCTCGAGGACCTCGTGCCAGCCAGGCGCGCGATCACGCTGCGCGATCTGCTCACGTTCCGGCTCGGTTATGGCATCATCATGGTTTTTCCGGAGCGGCGGCGGTCGAACTGATGACCACCGACCAGATTACGGCGGAACAGAAACGAGGTTCCGAAATCTTCTTCGGCGATAACCGGGGCGGGGGCATGGGACTCTCGGTCTGCAGCAGACGCGATGATCTCTACAATGTGCCGGGCCGGTTTGGCTGGAACGGCGGCTACGGCACCTCCTGGTATTCCGATCCCCAGGAGAATCTCACCGGCATTCTTTTGATCCAGCGGCTGATGGAATCGCCACAGCCGCCGCGCGTCTTTGTCGATTTCTGGACTTCGGCCTATCAGGCCATCGACGATTGAGAATGCCTCGAGGGTGGGCAAGGGGGGCGCCGCGAGCCGAATGCTGCAACGCCAAGTTCCCGCCCTCGGACCAAGCCCACCGGCATGCCTTTCCGCACCCGCGTATAGTGACTTCCTGCCCGGCTCATGTAAAAGCCTTTCACATGAGCTGGCGCAAGGAAGAGCGCCGCGCCGAGCGCGGCTACCATCACGGCAATCTGAAAGAGGCGCTGCTGCAGGCGGCGCTTGGGCTGATCGCGGAGAAAGGCGCGGCCGGCTTCACCTTTGCCGATGCCGCGCGGATGGCCGGCGTCAGCCCGGCGGCGCCCTACCGACACTTTCGCGACCGCGATGAACTGCTTGCCAGCATCGCCCAGCGCGGCTTTGAGCAATTCGAGGCGACGCTGACGCAGGCCTGGGATGACGGCCGCCCGGACACCGTTACGGCATTTGAACGGGTCGGCAAAGCCTATCTCGCCTTTGCGCGCAACGAGCCGGCATTCTATTCCGCGATGTTCGAATCCGGACTTCCGATCGATCTCAATCCGACTTTGATGACGGCCAGCGAGCGCGCCTTCGGCATCATCAGGGCCGCCGCCGAGCGCCTGGCGGCGTTGGCGCCGCCGGGCACGCCGCGGCCGCCGGCGCTGATGATGGCGCTGCATATCTGGTCGATGTCGCATGGCGTTGCATCGTTGTTCGGCCGCGGTGACGCCGCGAGACGAAAGCTTCCAATGTCCCCGGAGGAACTTCTGGAAGCGGAAGTTCTGATCTATCTGCGCGGGCTCGGTTTCCTGACGGACCGCGGGCCGGCGGCCCAAAAGGAGCCGCTGGCTGATCCGAAGCCATCCGCTCAGGCTGCCGGTCCTTGGGGCCCAACTCCAAAATAAATTCGAACGCCGCCCTTGCGGTCGGCTTGACAAAATTCCGGGACGGTCTACGTATGTAAATGTTATTTACATTCACAACGGCGTGATGCCGTCATGGAGAGGGAAATGGCCTACACCGCAGACGTCAATCGCTGGCGCGGCCCTGCTGAGGAGCCTTACCGGCCGCGCATGCTCGATTCGCCCTGGCACCCCGGCTGGATCGCCGTCACCGTGCTCGGCTTCATCCTCTGGTGGCCGATTGGCCTTGCCCTTCTTTTTTTCACCCTTGGGAGCAGAAAAATGGCTTGTTGGAGCAATCACGACCGCTGGTCGAACAAGATGGAGCGGATGCAATACAAAATGGAACGGATGCGCAGCCGGATGGAACGTCGCGGCTTTCCTTTCGGTCCGCCCTCCAGCGGTAACCGTGCCTTCGACGAATACCGCATGGAAACCCTAAGGCGGCTGGAGGAAGAGCAGACCGAGTTCCGCGATTTCCTCGATCGGTTGCGCCACGCCAAGGACAAGGAAGAGTTCGACCAGTTCATGGCCCAGCATCGGCCGCGCCCGACGCCGCCCTCGGATGGTCAGCCCCAGGCTCAATAACGGCCGGGTTTATAGCCATCAGGCGAGTGCCCCCAAAAACCTGACGGCGACATGACCGCTCGTTTGCGATAAGCAGACGGGCGGTTTTGCTTATTGGCCTTGCGGCTTCATGTTCTCGCGACGGCCACTTGTCGCCGTACTTCCGGCCGCCAAAAATTTCCTTTGGTAACGACATGTTAACCGAGATTAGCGTCTGGTTAGAGGCTCAAAGATGCGCCGTTAGCCCTCGTTTTGACATGTTGGGAGTGGATGCAAGCGCCGGCTTGGAACGGGCCACCCATACGACCCAACGAGGCTCTCGCGCTGGCGCTTACAGCGGCGCCCGACATGCGGCTGTGGAACCGGCCGCCATTTGCTCCCAGAGAAATTGGAGCCTTGCGTTGAGAGGAAATCGCTTATGAATCCGGCCGACGTGGCTCAATCTGTCCTGCCGCAGGCATCCACCGACGTTTCGCTGATCGCGCTGTTTTTGCAGGCTCACTGGATCGTGAAGGCGGTCATGCTCGGGCTGCTCGCCTGTTCCGTCTGGGTCTGGGCAATCGCGATCGACAAGATACTGCTGTATGCGCGCACCAAACGCGCGATGGATCGCTTCGAGCAGGCGTTCTGGTCCGGGCAGTCGATCGAGGAACTCTATCGTGCCCTGGCCGCCAAGCCGACGCAGTCGATGGCGGCCTGTTTCGTCGCCGCGATGCGTGAATGGAAACGCTCGTTCGAAAGCCAGGCGCGCTCCTTTGCCGGGCTTCAGATGCGGATCGAGAAGGTCATGAACGTTTCGATCGCCCGCGAAATCGAGCGGCTGGAACGCCGTTTGCTGGTGCTCGCAACGGTGGGCTCGGCCGGCCCCTTCGTCGGCCTGTTCGGCACGGTCTGGGGTATCATGTCGAGTTTTCAGTCGATCGCCGCCTCGAAAAATACCTCGCTGGCGGTGGTGGCCCCGGGCATCGCCGAAGCGCTGTTTGCTACCGCCATCGGCCTCATCGCCGCCATTCCCGCCACGATCTTCTACAATAAGTTCATTTCCGAAGTGAACCGGCAGGCCCAGCGGCTGGAAGGTTTTGCCGATGAATTCTCTGCGATCCTGTCGCGCCAGATCGACGAGCGGGCATGAAGCGCGCTATAGGATTTATGAGCGGATCATGAGCATCAGATCATGGCAATGAACATGACAGGTTCGTCCAATGGCGGCCGCCGCGGCCGGCGTCGCGCCGTGATGGCGGAGATCAATGTCACGCCGATGGTCGACGTCATGCTGGTGCTCTTGATCATCTTCATGGTGTCGGCGCCGCTATTGACAGTGGGCGTGCCGCTCGATCTGCCGCAGACCCAGGCCAAAAGCCTCGATAACGACAAGACACCTCTGACGCTTTCGGTCGATGTCAACGGCAAGGTGTTCATCAATGATACCGAAGTTGCGATGAATGACTTGATACCCAAATTAAAGGCCATCACCGAGGCGCGCGGCGGCATGGACGAGCGGATCTTCATGCGGGCGGACAAGAAGGCGGATTACGGAACCGTGGCCAGGGTCATGGGCCAATTATCGGGTGCCGGGTTCAAGCGGCTGGCGCTGGTCACCGAGGTGGAGCAGGGGACCTGAGGTTGAAGGTCGACAAGTCACTTGTTGCGTCGGTAGGCCTGCACGTTCTCGTGATCGGGTGGGGATTGATATCGTTTGCGTCCAGGGCTTTCGACTCGGCCGAGGTGGAGTCCATTCCCATTGAATTCGTCACCAGCGATCAACTCTCCAAGATCACCGCCGGCACCAAGACCGGTGCCAAGGAAAACCCAAAGCCGCTGGTCGAGAAAGTCGCTGACGCCAAGCCGGTGGATAGCAACATCGGCAAGATCACCGAGAAGCAGCCGATCGTAACCGACGCCGGCTCCGATCCGACGCCGGTGGAAAAGCCGACCGAGAAGAAGCCTGACCCTTCGAAGCCGGTCGCCGAGAGCAAGCCCAAAGACGAGGCGAAGCCGGTCGAAAAGAAGCCGGATCCGTCCAAGGTTGATCCGATCGCAGAGGCCTTGAAGAAGGAAGAAGCCAAGAAACCGGTCGCCAAGCCGCAACAAGCCAAGGCGGCCCCGCCCCCACCGGTCAAAAAGCACGAATATAAGTTTAGCGCCGAATCCATCGCGGCGCAGCTGGACAAACGCGATCCTACGAGACAGGCCTTTGCTGGTGCGGAGCTCAACGCGTCGGCTTCGCTCGGGACCAGCCGTGGGACCGCCGTAACCCTGTCGCAGTCCGAACTGGATGCGATGCGGGCGCGTCTGGCGAGCCTGTGGAACGTGCAGCCGGGGGAGGAGCATCCAGAGGAACTCTTCGTTACAGTGCGTATCCGGTTGAATCCGGATCGCCGCCTCGCAGAACCTCCGCAGATCATCTCAACCGGAAGCTCGCCGCGCTATCAGGCCGCGGCGGATGCCGCGGTGCGCGCGGTGCTGCAAGGCCAGCCCTACACCATGCTGCACGCAGAGACTTACGATGCGTGGAAGTACATGGACATTGATTTCGATCCCAAGCAGATGTTCCACAGTTCGTGAACTTGGAAGTGAATCAGCAATGCCCGTGACATCTCGTTCGCTTCCTCCGCTGGTGTTGAATCGCCGCGACCTCCTGATCGGCGGCGTCGGCGCGGCCACCGCGCTGATGGTGCCGTCATTGGCCGGTGCGCAAACCAAACTGCAGGTGACTGAGGGCAACGTTGCGCCGCTTCCAATCGCGATACCGAACTTTCTGGCGGGCACGCCATCGGATGGTGAGGTGGGCGTTGGCGTCGCCCAGGTCATCACCAACAACCTGCAGCGCAGCGGACTGTTCGCGCCGATCGATCAGGCAGCTTATATCGAGCATATTACCGACAGCGACAAACCGCCGCAATTCCAGAACTGGAAGGCGATCAACGCCCAGGCCCTGGTGGTCGGCCGCATGACCCGACAATCCGACGGCCGCCTGAAGGCCGAATTCAGGCTGTGGGACGTCACCACTGGGCAGCAGCTCGCCGGGCAGCAATTCACCACATCGCCGGAATATTGGCGGCGGATCGCCCACATCATTTCCGACCAGATCTACGAGCACCTGACCGGAGACAAGGGCTATTTCGACAGTCGCGTGGTCTTCGTCGACGAGACCGGTGCCGCGGAGCGGCGCGTCAAGCGGCTGGCGCTGATGGACCAGGATGGCGCCAATGTACGCTATTTGACGCGCGGCACGGACTTGGTGCTGACCCCGCGGTTCTCGCCGTCGACCCAGGAAATCACCTACATGGAATTCGGCCAGGGCGACCCCAAGGTTTACCTCTTGAACATCGAGACCGGGCAGCGCGAGATCGTCGGCAATTTTCCCGGCATGACGTTTTCGCCGCGGTTCTCGCCGGATGGCCAGCGCGTGATCATGAGTCTGCAGCAGGGTGGCAATTCCAACCTGTTCGTAATGGATTTGCGTTCGAAAGCGACCACGCGTCTCACCGACACCCCGGCGATCGATACCTCGCCGTCTTATGCGCCTGACGGCAGCCGCATCTGCTTCGAATCCGACCGCGGCGGCAAGCCGCAGATCTACGTGATGCCGGCGAGCGGCGGGCCCGCGCAGCGCATCTCTTTCAGCAAGGACGACACCAACGGCAGCTATTCTACCCCGGTGTGGTCGCCGCGCGGCGACTACATCGCCTTCACCAAGCAGGGCGGCGGACAGTTTTCGATTGGTATCATGAAACCCGATGGCTCGGGCGAGCGCATCTTGACCTCGGGCTTCCACAACGAGGGACCGACCTTTGCGCCGAACGGCCGCGTTCTGATGTTCTTCCGCGATCCCGGTGGCAACAGCGGCCCCTCGCTGTTTACCGTGGACATTTCCGGACGCAACGAACTGCGCGTGCCAACCCCCGGCTTCGCGTCCGACCCGGCGTGGTCGCCGCTATTGTCGTAGCTCAGAACGGATCCCGATCATCGGCTTCTGAAAATCGGCTCGCGGCATCGCCGCGGGGACCGGTGGCTGATGTCCGGCCTGAGATGACTTCTCAAGCCCCTGGATTGATTGTCGGAATTCTTCATTTCGGAGCGAAAGCAACATCTTGGTAACGATGTTTGCTCAGAAAGACTTCATTTGGAATGGGTAGAAGTGCGGATCGGGGAAGGATCTGTTCGATCTATGCAGCTTGCAAGCCAGTCCAGAGACCTAGATCAGACGATGTCGCAATCGATCTACGCGGCACTGATCGATTCTATGTGCCAGAATTTCTGGCCTATTTTCATTGGCTCGGTCTGCGCCGCCGCTGCCGTCCTGATGACGGCGTTCAAGACCGGCAATGTGCTGCTTTGGCCTTGTGCTCTGCTGATCATTGGCATCGGTACGGTCCGCGCATTGCAGATGCGTAAATACGAACGGCGAACGTCCGCGTTGACGTTTGAGCAGGCTAAATACCTGGAGCCACGTTACGTTGTCGGTGCTCTTATCTATGCTGCCGCACTCGGCACATGGTGCTTCGTCACTATTCTTGGCAACGACGATACGGTCGCGCACATGCTGTGCATTGTCTTGACGGTCGGTTATACCGCCGGCGGGGCGGCCCGCAACTATGGGCGCCCCAATCTCATTCAGCTAACCGTCATCTTGGGGTGCGCACCGATGTCGCTGGCGTTGGTGCTGCATGGCGGAGTTTATTATATCGGCCTGGCTACGCTGCTAATACTGTTCTTTTTTGGCCTCAAGTATATCAATAAGTCTCTTCATGCGATCTTTGTAAAGGCGCTGACGTCGAGCTTCAGGGAAGCGGCTCTTGCCGGCCAGTTCGACACCGCCCTGAACAATATGCCCCACGGCCTGTGCATGTTTGCCCCCGATGGGCATCTTGCGGTCATGAATCATCGTTTCAACGAGATGATGAACCTGCCGGATGATCTCGTGCACCGCGGCGCGGGGGCGCCGGAAATCGTTGCAGCTTGCGTCAGCGCCGGATCCATCTCGGCGGCGAGCGGAAGAATCATCGTCGCGGCGATCGAAAATTCTCAGGCCAAGGAGATTGTCACTACAGATCTAGAGATCGCCGAGGGTCGGTCGCTGTCATGGACCTTACAGCCGATGACCGGCGGCGGTGCTGTCGTGCTACTGGAGGACATCACCGAAAGGCGCAATGCAGAAGCCAGAATCACACATCTGGCGCGTTATGACGAACTGACGGCCCTGCCAAACCGGGTCAATTTCCGCGACGAAATCGAGCGTTTGCTGGCACTTCCGCACGATGCTGAGCGATTATCGGCATTGCTGTTCATCGACCTCGATCAGTTCAAGCAGGTCAACGACACTCTTGGTCATCCCTGCGGCGACCAGCTGTTATGTGCCGTCGCCGACAGGTTGCGCGCCCTGCTGGGCCCCGAGGATTTCGTGGCGCGGTTTGGCGGCGATGAATTCGTGGTGTTTCAGCAGAACCTCAGGTCGAGCGAGGAGGCCGCCGATCTCGCCCGGCGGATTGTCGATCACCTCAGCGAGCGTTACGAGATCGACAATCATCTGGTCGAGATCGGCGCCAGCGTCGGGATTGCGATGACCGCGCCGGGGGCCGTCAGTGCAGACACCCTGTTGAAAAATGCCGACATGGCGCTCTATCGCGCGAAGGCGGACGGACGCGGAACCTTCTGCTTCTTCCGCGACGAGATGGCGCAGACCGTCGAGGCCCGCCGGATACTGGAACTGGATCTGCGCAGGGCTCTGGCCGACGAGGAATTCGAGCTGTTCTATCAGCCGCTGGTCAATCTCAAGTCTGGGCGGATCACGACCTGCGAAGCACTATTGCGCTGGAATCACCCGGTACGTGGCACGGTTTCTCCGATCGATATTATTCCGGTCGCCGAGGACATGGGCCTGATCGTCGACCTCGGTCGCTGGATCCTGCGCAAAGCCTGCATGGAAGCCATGAAATGGCCCGAGGGCGTCAGTGTCGCCGTGAATTTTTCGCCGCAGCAGTTCCATCAGCGTGACGTGCTGGTTGAGGTCCGCTACGCGCTCGAGGTTTCCGGATTACCGGCGCACCGTCTGGAAATCGAGATCACCGAGTCTTCGTTGTTGTCCAACACCCAGTTGACTCGCGACGTGCTGTCGCAACTGCGTGCCATAGGGGTGCGGATTTCGCTGGACGATTTCGGTACCGGCTACTCGAGTCTGAGCTATCTGCATAATTTCCCGCTGCAGAAGGTGAAGATCGATCGCTCGTTCCTGGAGGGCATCGACAGCGATCGTCCGCTGATGCTGCTGCGCGGTGTGGCTCGCCTGAGCGCGGATCTCGGCATGGCTGTCGTGGTCGAAGGCATCGAGACCAGCGAGCAACTCGAGCTGATCAGCGCCGACGGTACGGTGACTGAGGCTCAGGGCTATTTGTTCAGCCGGCCGGTTCCGGCGGCGCAGGTCCGCCAGCTGTTGACGGCATCGCACGGCGTTCGCCTGCCGGAAGAGCAAATTCTGGTATTTCCCAAGCGTTCGATCGCCTGAAGATCAGCTCCTGCGCGAACCGTGAGGTAAATTCAACTTTTAAGCGATAATTAACCTTAACACCGCGAACTTTTTGCAAATGGAACGCAACTTTGTTAAGAAGGTGTTAAAATACCCTGTAACAAGTAGCAGTTGCTGTAGAGTTTCGAGGAGTAAGGAATGAGGTCCGCGGGTGAGCATATTGCGCCTATCGATGCGCGGAGCCCGCATTATCTCAAAAACTTCACTTACCGCCTCGCCGAAACACCCGAGGAAAAAGACGAGATTTACCGTCTGCGCTATCGTGCGTATCTACGTGAGCGCGCGATCCTGCCATCGGAATCGGAGCGCGTCACGGACGACTACGATGACGCGGTCAATTCGTGGACGTTCGGCATCTTTTGTGACGGTGAACTTTATAGTTCCGTGCGCATTAGCGTTCTGACGTCGGTATGGCGAAGCTCCGGCTCGGCCGATGTATTCAGCGACATCATTCAGCCTCGGCTCGATCGCGGCGAAATCATCATCGATCCGACCCGCTTTGTTGCCGATCCGGAAAAGGCAAAGCGCTTGCCGGAGCTTCCCTATGTCACGCTTCGACTAGCCTATGTCGCCTGTGAGCATTTCAGCGCCGATGTTGGGCTGGCGACCGTGCGTGCCGAGCATCAGGCATTTTACCGCCGTGTCTTTATGCACGAGACCATCGCCGAACCGCGCCTATTCCCAGGCCTCTTGAAACCCGTTGGATTGATGGCCGCTGATTTTCCAGCGTTCCGGGAACAGGTTTTCCAGCGCTTCCCATTCATGCGCTCGAGCGCGTTCGAACGGCGGATGTTATTTCAGCGCAGCGAGGTGCGCTTGCCAGGTTCGCCGAAGGCTCTACCGGAGAGCGCCCAATGGCGGCGGCGTCATGAGCCTGACGACGTCCACCCTTGCCGTCCTTGAGCCGAAATGCCTACAAGTTGGGCGGATCCCATCCGGCGACGATGACAATGTGACCGATCCACCGCACCGGATCTCGAATCGACGCCGAAATGGCCTATCGGGCGGGGCCTGAGCTTGCCTTCACCGTCGCGCCACATTTACAACTCATTAAGCATCGTGGATGGTTTTCGCCGTCTGTCGGCATTTGACCGGGTCCGGCAACGCCTCATCAAGGTTGACGGAACGTTCGCTTAACTATCGCCCTGTAGACCGGAAACAGTCGAAATACGTGAGCGTGGAGGCTCCGGAATGAAACATCAGATTGGCATCCTCCAGGGATTGAAGCTGGCGGCGGTGCTTGCAGTGGCGCTTTCCATGGGTGCCTGCGCCAACAAGAACCTCGGGGCCGACGGCGCCATGGCCAGCGCTGCGACCCCTGGCAGCCAGCAGGATTTCGTGGTCAATGTGGGCGACCGCGTATTCTTCGAGAGCGATCAGACCGATTTGACCCCGCAGGCGACCGCGACCCTGGAGAAGCAGGCGCAATGGCTGCAGACCTATAACCGCTACTCATTCACGATCGAGGGCCATGCGGATGAGCGCGGCACCCGCGAATACAACATCGCACTGGGTGCGCGGCGAGCGCAAACGGTTCGCGCCTTCCTGGCCTCGCGCGGCATCGATCCCGGCCGGATGCGGACCATCTCCTATGGCAAGGAGCGTCCGGTTGCAGTTTGCAACGACATCTCGTGCTGGTCGCAAAACCGTCGCGCGGTCACGGTGCTGAACGCCAACTCCTGAGATATCGGGATTTTCCAAAAGATTGTTGGCGGCGCCTTCGGGCGCCGCACTTTTTTGATTGAGTGACGACGGACGCTTGATCAAGTGACGACGGGCGTCGCCGCTCGATTGCATCGGTCCCGGGGCCGCAGTAGAGAGCATGCCTCGCCAGGGCGCGGCTCGGGTTTTGGCATGGTCGCTGCCTCAACTGGTCCGCTTCGATGTCACGCCGCTTTCGTCGTCAGGAACAAATGTCGTCTAGATTTCATAACCTTACCTCGGCCGCCGTGATCTCGGCGTGGCTGGTGCTCGGCGCCCAGGCATGGGCGCAATCCGATGACACCGACCCCGAAATGCGGATCGAGCAGCTCGAAAATAAGCTGCGGCAGCTCACCGGCCAAAACGAGGAGTTGCAATATCGCAACCGGCAGCTCGAAGAGCGCCTCAGGGCGCTCCAGGGAGGTAGCGCCCAAGCCGCCCCCGTCGGCCCGTCGGCGGTCGCCCAACCCAACGTTAGCCAGCCGAGCGCCATCGCGGTTCCGCCAAATGCGGCCTATCGGCCGCCCGCAAATGACATGCAGATCGCCGCGCCGGCGCCGATCATCCAGGAGCCGGCCGCGACACCCCAGGGCGCCGCGCAGGACCGGCGTCGCAGCGACGCTTTCGATCCCAGCCAGAGTCCGGGCGCGCCGGGCGCGCCGCGCGCGCTCGGTGGCGGCCAGCTGCCGATTCCGGCCGAAGGACCCGTCGGGGCGCCTGGCGGCCGCGCGGCCGGAGAACCGCTGGATCTGGCAAGCCCGGCCGCGCCTGGCGTGGCTTCACCGGCGCGTGCTGCCAACGCCACCGGTGGACTGACCACGTTGCCGCCGTCGGCAACCCCGAAGGACGAATTCGACCTCGGCATCGGCTACATGCAGCGCCGGGACTACGCGCTCGCTGAAGAAACCATGCGCAACTTCGCACAGAAATACCCGAGCGACGCGCTGACGGCGGACGCGCAATACTGGCTCGGGGAAAGCTTTTTCCAGCGCCAGCTCTATCGCGACGCCGCGGAGTCTTTCCTGGCGGTGACCACCAAGTATGATAAGTCGACCAAGGCCCCGGACGCCTTGCTGCGGCTGGGACAATCGCTGGCGGCCCTGAAAGAGAAGGAGGCCGCCTGCGCCGCGCTGGGCGAGGTGACGCGCAAATATCCCCGCGCCTCGGTTGGCGTCAAGCAGGCTGTCGATCGCGAGCAAAAGCGCGTTAAGTGCTAACCTGTGATCGACACCCGCGTGGATGGCCTGGCCGTCGCGCTTCAATGCTGATCCCGGACCTTAGCCGAGATGGAAACCCGGTTTCCAAACGCCATGACCGACGACGATGGGCCGATCTCGGCGAGGGACGCCAAGCGCCTGTTCTCGGCTTGGAAGTCCGCGCCGGCGATCGTTCTTGCGGTGTCCGGCGGTCCCGATTCGATGGCGCTGATGTGGCTTGCAGCGCGCTGGCGCCGCGGGATGGGGCGCGGCCCGCGCCTGATCGCTGCGACCATCGATCACGGCTTGCGTCCCGAGGCCGCGGCCGAGGCGCGTGAGGTCAAGCAGCTGGCGCGCACGCTCGATCTGCCGCATCGCACGCTGCGCTGGATCGGCGCAAAACCGAAAACCGGATTGCCGGCGGCGGCGCGTAGCGCGCGCTACCGCCTGCTGGCGCAGGCAGCGCGGGCCAGCGGCGCGACCCACGTCTTCACGGCGCATACCCGTGACGATCAGGCGGAAACGCTGTTGATGCGCCTGCTGCGCGGCAGCGGCATTGCCGGTCTGGCGGCCATGGCAGCGGTTACCGAGCGCGATGGCATCCAGCTGGTGCGCCCATTCCTCAATGTCTCGAAAGCGCAGCTGATCAAGACCCTCAAACGAGTAAGACTCGGCTTCGTGGACGACCCCAGCAATCGCGATCTGAATTTTACCAGGCCCCGGATCCGCGAGCTGATGCCGGTCCTTGCCGCCGAGGGTGGCGACAGCCGCAATCTGGCCCGGCTGGCGTCGCGGCTCGCACGGGCCAACGCGGCCGTGGAACTCATGGTCAATGGCGCCGAGAGGTACCTCGCATTGATCGACCGCGGAGCGTCGCGACCGGAGCTGGCGGCCGATGGTTTCGATGCCGGAGAATTCAGTGCGATGGCCTTCGGGGCGATGCCGGAGGAAATCCGCTTGCGGCTGATGCTGCGCGCAATCGACCGGTTCGGTCGTGAGGGGCCGGCGGAACTCGGCAAGGTGGAGTCCTTGCTGAACGTGTTGGACCGAAGCATCGCCGAAAACGCCGCCGGGCGCCGAACCAGGCTGAAACAGACCCTCGCCGGGGCGCTGGTGAGCCTGGCCGACGACCGTATCCGCGTCGAACCGGCACCGCCCCGGCGCCGCCCGCAACGCTAGGGCTGGACCGAAGTACCGGCGGTACGCCCTCGCAGAGTCTTAACCACCTCCAAAGGGCACTCGTTTGCCGCCATCATTTGAACGGGAATCAGGCTAGAATGCGCTAAATAGTCCTGTGTGGTTCCCTTGGCAGCGACCGCCGCGGTGCCTAAATTGTACTGAAGTCGACCGAGGGATTCCCTCGTGCCTGCCCAAGGATATAGGCCGCGATCCGCGCGACCACGAAGGAAGACCGATGAACGCCAATCTGCGCAACTTCGCCCTCTGGGTCATTATTGTTTTGTTGTTGTTGGCGTTGTTCACTCTGTTCCAGAACCCGGGCCAGCGAACTTCATCCCAGGATATTTCATTCTCGCAGCTGCTGACCGAAGTCGATCAGAACCATGTGCGCGACGTGGTCATCCAGGGGCCGGAGATCCACGGCACCTTCACCAACGGATCGAGCTTCCAGACTTATGCGCCGAACGACCCGACGCTGGTATCGCGGCTGTATAACGGCAAGGTCTCGATTACCGCCAAGCCGCCCGGCGACAACGTGCCGTGGTTCGTTTCGCTCCTGGTCTCCTGGCTGCCGTTCATTGCCCTGATCGGGGTGTGGATATTCCTGTCGCGTCAGATGCAGGGCGGCGCCGGCAAGGCGATGGGCTTCGGCAAGTCTCGCGCCAAGATGCTGACCGAGGCCCATGGCCGGGTCACCTTCGAGGATGTCGCTGGTGTGGATGAAGCCAAGCAGGACCTGCAGGAGATCGTCGAATTCCTTCGCGACCCTGGCAAGTATCAGCGGCTGGGTGGACGGATCCCGCGCGGCGTGCTGCTGGTCGGCCCTCCCGGCACCGGCAAGACCTTGATCGCGCGGGCGGTGGCCGGCGAGGCCAACGTGCCGTTCTTCACCATTTCGGGTTCGGACTTTGTCGAGATGTTCGTTGGCGTCGGCGCCTCTCGTGTCCGCGACATGTTCGAGCAGGCCAAGAAGAATGCGCCCTGCATCATCTTCATCGACGAAATCGACGCGGTCGGCCGCCATCGCGGTGCCGGCCTCGGCGGCGGCAACGATGAGCGCGAGCAGACCTTGAACCAGTTGCTGGTCGAAATGGATGGCTTCGAGGCTAACGAAGGCGTGATTCTGATCGCGGCCACCAACCGGCCTGACGTGCTCGATCCGGCGCTGTTGCGGCCGGGCCGGTTCGACCGCCAAGTGGTGGTTCCAAATCCGGACGTCGTCGGCCGCGAACAGATCCTCAAGGTTCACGTCCGCAAGGTGCCGCTGGCGCCGGATATCAACCTCAAGACCATCGCCCGCGGCACCCCCGGCTTCTCCGGGGCCGACCTGATGAACCTCGTCAATGAAGCCGCACTGACGGCCGCGCGCCGCAACAAGCGCATGGTGACGCAGAGCGAGTTTGAGGAAGCCAAAGACAAGGTCATGATGGGCGCCGAGCGCAAGTCGCTGGTCATGACCGAAGAGGAGAAGATGCTGACCGCCTATCACGAAGGCGGCCACGCTATCGTCGGTCTCAACGTGATCGCGACGGATCCGATTCACAAGGCCACGATCATTCCGCGCGGCCGGGCACTCGGCATGGTGATGCAACTGCCCGAGCGCGACAAGCTGTCGATGTCGCTGGAACAGATGACCTCGCGGCTGGCCATCATGATGGGCGGACGGGTCGCTGAAGAGCTGGTGTTCGGCCGCGAGAAGGTCACCTCGGGCGCGGCCTCGGACATCGAGCAGGCGACCCGGCTGGCGCGGATGATGGTGACGCGCTGGGGTCTGTCGGAAGAACTTGGCACGGTGTCCTACGGCGAAAACCAGGACGAGGTGTTCCTCGGGATGTCGGTCTCGCGCACCCAGAACGCCTCCGAAGCAACGGTCCAGAAGATCGACAGCGAAATCAGGCGTCTGGTCGAAGAAGGTTATAACCAGGCAACCAAGATCCTGACCGAGAAGCGTGCCGATCTCGAGGCGCTGGCCAAAGGCCTGCTCGAATTCGAAACCCTGACCGGCGACGAGATTCAGGACCTGCTCAAGGGCAAAAAACCGAATCGCGAATCGGTGCTGGAGCCGACGACGCCGCGTACTTCAGCGGTGCCACCGGCCGGCAAACCGCGCCCGCGCCCGGATCCGGACCCCGGTTTGGAGCCGCAGCCGCAAGCGTAGGGTTCGCTGGTGCAACGAGCTGAACAGCAAATGCAACGGGCGCTTCGGCGCCCGTATCGTTGGCTGTGCTTGACGAAGGCGTCGGTGAGGGAAAAGCGGCCACATTATCGCGCCGTGCCCTCTCCGATCACCGAGAACGGTCCCCAAAAGGCGGGATTCGCATTCGACGGGTCTGCGGGGTCGTTCATGTAGGCCGCCATGGCGCGGCGCAACGCTTCGGCACGACCGATCGTCGGATCGCCGGTCAGTATCTCAAAGGTCGATGTCGTCAGCCGCGTTGCGGCGGCCGAAGCCACCGTCCAGTGCGAAACCAATAGCGCACGCGTGCCGGCATAGAAGAAAGCGCGTGCCAGCCCCGACAGCGCTTCCGCCCCCGGGCTTTCGCCGGCCATGGTGTTGCAGGCCGATAAGACCACCCAATCGGCGTTGAGCTTGAGCTCGGCCACCTCGCTGGCTGTCAGCAGGCCGTCGTCGGCTTCGGTCGGATTGGTCGGGATCGTCAATGCAAGCGAGGGCTCGCCGACGCCTTTCACGTCTCCGGCGACCAGGCCGTGGGTCGCAAAATAGACGACGCGATAGTCTGAAAGTGGCACATGCTTGACCGTGGTCTCACTGGCAGCCGCGCCCAGGTAGATGTCGCCGGGGGAGGCCCCCAGCCTGGCCGCAATGTTTCTGATCTCATCGGCGCTATCTTCCAGCCGGGCCAAGTGCAGCTTGCTGCGATCGATCCCGGCACCACGCCAATAATCGCTATAGGCGCCGGGCTTGGCGGCTACCGCCCGTGCTCCGCGCGGCTCGCCCGAGGGCGCGGCGGCATTGCCAAATAACGGATCGCCGAAGCCGATGAACGGCTTTGAGCCCCGATCCGCGCGGTGGGCCGATCGCAGTGATTTGAGGCTCGATACCGATGGCAATACGGCCACGGCATGACGCTTGAGCAGCCAAGCCGCGTCCCGATAGGAAGACGTGTCCTTGAGCTCTGGAACAGCGACCGCCGGCTTTTCGATCACCAACAGATGGAACGGCAGGGCCGTGAGTGAGCCGGCCGGTACGATCGTGAGGTTACGCTTGTCCTTGATCAGAGCGTCGACCGGCCCGAGCAAATCGGTGTAAAGTTCGTAGGCCGCCTCGAGATTGAAAAGCACGGGTTTTCCGGCCTGGATCGAGCTGTCAAGTTCTTCGACGTCCAGGCCTTGGCGAAAGGCGGCGACTTTGTCGGCGAGCGCCTTCTTGCCGATCGGCAGCGTGTGCCATTCGAACGCATCGCGGGTCAACGCGAACAGATAGCTTTCGATGTCCCCTGGCAGGATGAAGACCATGGCTTCGTCCGCGCCGAGCAGTTTTTGCGCCTCCTCGGCGCTGAGCGGCTTCGGGTTGGAGAGCGCGGCATAGTCCGGGAACTCCTTCTCAAGTCTTGCCTGCAGCACCTTAAGCCGGTCCTCGAGCTCGACGATCTGACGGCGCAGCGCCGCGATGCCCGGACGGTCCTGCTGATTATCGGGCTTTGACACCGCGGCGATCAGTAGCTTGTCGCGATCACGCCAGAGCGCGGACAGATCCTGACTCTCGCGCACCAGCGCTGCCATCGCATCACCGCCCGCCGCCAGCCGCAGTCCGAGCTGCTGCACCGCGGCAGCTGTCGAGGACTGAGCCGCCCATTGCGCGGCTTCGAATGCCTCGCGGCCGAGCGCCGGCGAGGCGTCCGGGCGCTTGGCGGCGACGGCGAGATTGGCCACGTGCAGCAGGAAATAGCCGGAATTCTGCTCGACCAGTCCACCGGCTCCTTGCTGCTGCCGAACGCCGAGGGTTTCAGTTGCCGCGTGGCGGATGACCGCGGCGGTCGCCCGACGCGAAAAATCAACGGCGCGCGCGGCGTCGCCGCTCTTGCCATACAGCACCGACAACGCATTCAGGTTTCTTGCCACGCTGGGATGATCAGGGCCGAGCGTATCGGTCCGTATCTCGAGTGCGCTGTTCAGCAGTTGTTCCGCTTCCGGATAGTGTGCTTGCTCGATCAGTACATTGGCGAGGCTGTTTTCGGTACTGGCGATCGTCGGATTTTGGGCGGCGAGATACTGCAATTTCAGCCGCAAGGCGCCACGCAAGTCCTGTTCGGCCCGGTCGAATTGCCTTTTCTTGGCAAAGGCCTCACCGCGATTTTGCAGCAATACCGAAATATTTGGATGGGTCGGCCCGAATTGCTTGGACCACAGAGGGATCACCTGGTCGAGCATCGAAATGGCTTTGTCGTAGGCAAGGTTCGCCTCCTCGGTCCGCCCGCTGGCCGTGCTTGCGTTGCCCTCCATTCCATAGAGCACGGCAAGATTGTTGATTCCGTTGCCGCGCCATAAATTCCGCAGCTTGCCGGGAGGCAGCTTGTCATAGATCGAGAGTGCGCGTTTGAACAAATTCTCCGCTTCGGCAAACATCTCCTGGTTCAGATAAACGCCACCCAGATTGGTCAGCGCCTGGGCGAGATCGAAAGTCGGAGTGTTGCCATGCTCCAGGATGGCGACCGCGCTCTTCAGCGTGGTCTCGGCCTCGGCAAAGCGCCCGTCGTCCCGGTAAAGATTGCCGAGCTGCGATAAGAATATGGCTGTCGTCCTGTTCTCCGGACCCAGTCGCGTTCGGGCCAGGCTCACCGCTTGTTCGGCGAGCGCGATCGCTTCCTTCTTCTGTCCAGACTGGTTGAGCGCAAGGACCTTCTGCATGAGAGCCGGCCATTCATCCTGCTGCGACTGGGCCGGCGGCATTGCAAAGATCCCGATCAGGAAACTCAACGCCCAGGCCAAGCGGACGTTGCGAGCGGCGCTACCGATTGCGGACTTCAGCGAGTACCGATCCGAGGATGCGCGCATATGACCTCCAGCTGGACGGAAATCAAGATATCGTCGATGCTCTTACTTTCTGCTCTGCCACTCTGTGATCGTCATGATTTCAGGGCTCTGACCATAGGCCCTGGTCCAGGAGTCAACCGACCATCGCGCACCATTGGCGATTTCGATTATCACGGGCGTCGTATGCGGCTGCCGGCCGTCGAGGATGAGGCCACGTGAAACGGGTTCGCCCACCCTGTGATATTTCAGAAGCCTGGCGCGATCCAGCATGATCAGGAGTTCGGTGATGTTGGCAGTCAGATCGATGCAGTCCATCTGGGAAGGGCCGGATTTCGTGCCGACGCCGGCATAGGCGATCCGGCCGGCGGTACCCGCGACCCTGCCACCCTCACGGTCGAACCAGGAAACGATCCTGGCGATTGTCTTTCGCTCCTCGCTTGCCGATCGAGTGGCCTGCAGCAATCCGCGAAGGTAGGAGATCTTTGCGGGTGTCAGGAAAAGCTGATCACGATAGGCACAGCCGAAGCCGTGACAGACCGTCAGGACCGGCGAAGCCGAAACATCGACCGAAAGCCTTTCGAGAAAGGTAATGGCCGCCGGGTCCCCGGCCGAGATCGCGGGGGCTGAAAACGAACATGCCGTCAGCGTCACGATCAGCAGACTAAAATAACGGGCCGACAAGGGGGAAAAAAATAGGGTCGCGAGTATCGTCATCGCACGGTCATATGATTGCGTCGGTAAAGCCGATCAGCCTGAGGTAGATTACTCGCTTTGTCGGTCCGGTTGCAAGGCGACCAGACCGATGATGTCCGCACTCGGCCTAGCGGCCATCTCAATAATCATCGAGTTTGATCTTCTGATGTCATGGCCAGGCCAACGATTGGGATTGGCGCCATCTTGATGGCATGGCATGTTTCGCGACGGTACGAGCGCGCGGATAACCGCGCGTCCTGGGCCGCCAGTTGAGCGCGCCCGATAATGGGAGGGCGACCAATGCGGTTGGTGATGAGATTCGGCGTGCTGAGCGCGCTGGCGATACTCGCATGGCCGCGCGCGCTGCCGGCGGCCGAGATGCGCGGCGTCACATCAACCGAAATCAAGATCGGCCAGACCATGCCGTACAGCGGCCCGGTGTCGGCGTTTGGTGCGCTAGGCAAGGGTGAGGTCGCCTATTTCAGGATGCTCAACGATCGCGGCGGCATCAACGGCCGCAGGGTCAATTTGATTTCTCTGGACGACGGCTACGCGCCGCCAAAAACCGTGGAGCAGACGCGGCGGCTGGTCGAGAGCGACGAAGTCGCACTGATCTTCTCCTCGATCGGCACCGCGCAGAACACCGCGATCGCCAAATACCTGCAAGGCAAGAACATCCCGCAGCTGTTCGTCGGCTCCGGCGCCTCGAAGTTCGCCGACGTCGCGCAGTACCCGCAGGCGACGCTGGGCGTGCAGGGCGCGTTCCGCTACGAGGCGCGGCTTTATGCGCGTTACGCGCTGGCACAAAATCCGAACGCCAAATTCGCGGTGATTTCGCAGAATGACGATTTCGGTCGCGATTATCTGTCCGGGCTGAAGGACGTACTCGGCGATCGATACGACGCGCTCGTCACCGGCGAGACCTATGGCGTCCAGGATCCGACCGTCGATTCCCAGATTGTCAAGCTGAAGGCCTCCGGCGCCGATGTGCTGGTGATCGCCGCGACGCCGAAATTTGCTGCGCAGTCGATCCGCAAGGTCCACGACATCGGCTGGAAGCCGATGACATTCCTGTCCAATGTCGCGGTCTGGATCAAGACGGTGATGGAGCCCGCGGGACTCGAAGCCGGCGCCGGCATTCTCTCCACCGCCTACGTCAAGGATCCCGACGATCCCGCCTGGAAGGACGATGCCGGCGTCAAGGCATGGCGGGAGTTCATGGCCAAATACGCCCCCGAGGCAGATCCGCACGACGTTAACTTCGTCAACGCCTACAACAGCGCGATGACGCTGGAACACGTGCTAAAGGCCTGCGGCGACGACCTCTCGACCGAGAATATCCTGCAGCAAGCGTTCTCGATCAGGGATCTGGAACTGCCGATGTTGCTGCCCGGCATCAGGATCAATACCTCGCCGACGGATCACGTACCGGTCAAGCAGATGCAGTTCATGCGCTTCAACGGCAAGAGCTGGGAACGTTTTGGGGAACTGCAGACCGGGGATTGAAAGTCTTTGTATCCAGGGCACGGCGTCGGACGCAAAGCCGAATTCGGGCGGCTCTCCAGGTCATGCCGGCCGAAGTCGCCAAGATTTCCTCGCTAAAAGCCCTTTGTATCAGGTGGACTTAAGATTTCTTAAAAGCTGTTGGGCTTATGGATCGGGGTCGGCGTGCGTTCCGCCGGGATGCGGCACGCGCGAAAAGGACCTCGCATGGCCACCTCCGTGTCAGCCACCATGATTGCTCCGAAGCCAGGGGCCATACCCGCCTCGCTATTTAACGTCTGCTTTGCGCTGTTCGTCATCAACGTCACCTTCTTCCCGGCGGCGTATTTCTCCCATTGCTGGATTTACGATTCCCAGGGTTTGGGGATCCCGACTGATTTCGTCAACGTATGGGCGGCCGGCCGACTGGCGCTGGATGGCCATCCGGCCCTGGCCTGGGATTGGGATATCCAGAAGCAGCTCGAGGTCGCCCTGCTTGGTCAGGACTTCATCGGTAATTTTGCCTGGCACTACCCGCCGCCGTTCCTGTTTGTTGCAGCCTTGCTGGCGGAGCTTCCCTATTCGGTCGCCTTCATGGGTTGGGTCTCGATCAGCTTCGTGCCTTATCTTGCGGTGATGCGCGCCATCGTTGGCCGGCCATTCGGCATGGTGCTCGCGGTGGCGTTCCCAGTTGTGCTCAACAATACGATGGTCGGACAGAACGGCTTTCTCACCGCGGCGCTGATCGGCGGCACGCTCTACCTGATGCCGGCACGGCCGGTGCTGGCGGGGGTTTGTTTGGGGTTGTTGAGCTACAAGCCGCAATACGGGCTGTTGTTTCCGATCGCCTTGATCGCAGCGTCGCAGTGGACGGTGTTCGTAACCGCCGGCATCGTTGCGGTGGCGATGGCCGTGGTGTCTTGGCTCGCTTTCGGCACCGAGAGCTGGCAGGCTTTCTTTCACTGGATGCCGATGTTTTCGCAGGCCTTTCTGACCGAGGGCAAGGCTACTTTCTGGAAGCTGCAAAGCATCTTCGCGCTGGTGCGCTTTCTTGGTGGCAGCGAGCAAATCGCCTGGATCGTCCAGTGGATCATGACGGGCTCGGTCGCGGTCACCATCGCGTTGATGTGGCGCAGCCGGGTCCGCTACCAGTTGAAGGCCGCCGCCCTTGCCGCCGGAACATTGCTGATCACGCCATATCTGTTCATGTATGACCTGATGGTGCTGGCTATAGCGATCGCCTTCCTGGTCCGCATCGGGCTCGCTTCCGGCTTTCGTCGCCATGAGCTGGCGGGACTGGGCTGCGCGGCGGGTTTGATCCTTGGTTTTATCTTTTTCGGCGTCCCGCTTGGTCTGTTCGCCACGCTGATCGTCATGGTCCTGATCGTGCGCCGGGCCGGTCCCTGGTGGCGGCGTCAGCCGACGCCGTCGCTGATGTCAGTCGCGGGGGCCTAAGGGCCCGTTTAATCCCCCGGATTGCACGATTTTCGTCTTGTCATTTTCCATGAATAGTTGTTCAGTTCTTCATCGCGATTGTGTCGGATCGCCAAAAATTGAAGATGTGCGCCTCGATTGCCGATTTGGGCCCGAGTACGCGCCGGGGAGAGAAACGTGCCATGGTCTATCGGCGGACCCATCAGGTCGTAAAGCGCCTCGCAGCGCGGCGCAGTGCCATACTGGCCGCGGCGCGGGAGGCCGCGGCCGAGGGCGGAATGGCGGCGGTGCAGATCGCCCCGGTGGCGATCCGCGCCAATGTCGCGGCCGGCACCGTTTACCGCTATTTCCCTTCCAAGTCGGACCTGATCTCCGAACTGATCGCAGACGTCGCGCGCGACGAACTGGCCGCGGTGCGCCGCGCGGCGGATGCCGCGCCCGGGCCTTCCTCGGCGCTGGCCGCCGCCGTCACGACGGTCGCCGTGCATGTGCTGTCGCAGCGCAAGCTTGCCTGGGCCATCCTGGCCGAGCCGGTCGATGTCGACGTCACCGCCTCGCGGCTGTCGAGCCGCCGCGAGATCGCAGGCGAGCTTGCTTCCCGGATCGATGCCGCGGTCCGCGCCGGCCATTTGCCGGCCCAGGACACCGCATTGTCGGCGACCGCGCTTCTGGGGGCGCTGCATGAAGCGCTCGTCGGACCCTTGGCGCCGGACAATCTGGAAGACCGGGCCAAGCTGCGCGACGCCGTCCAGGCCGTGACGCTGTTGGCGCTCCGCGCTGTCGGCGTCATGGATGCCCGTGCCCGCGGCCTCGTGGTGCAGGCGGTGCTGCCGGCCAAGGCGCTGGTGGGGGCCTGAACGGCGCCGGCAACCGTTATTCGATGCCGTAGATGACCATGTTGGCTTCGGCGGCGCCGGCGGGCAGGGCCTTCACGCGGCGCTCTCTATCCATATATCCCCTGTTATTGGTCGCTCAGGACAGACCAATTGTTCAACCTATCCGATGGAGCCTCATATGACGACGACGTTTGGATCGGCCAAATGGCAGGGCGGTATCAAGGATGGCAAGGGCGCGATATCGACGAAAAGCGGCGCGCTGACGGATTACCCCTACGGCTTTGCCAGCCGCTTCGAAGGTAAACCGGGCTCCAACCCGGAAGAACTGATCGGCGCGGCGCATGCCGCCTGTTTCACCATGGCGCTATCGCTGATCCTTGGCGAGGCCAAGCTCACGGCCGAACACATGGAGACAAAGGCCGACGTCACTCTGGAAAAGCAGGGCGAGGGGTTTGCCATCACCTCCGTGCACCTGACGCTCAAGGCGAAAATCCCTGGCGCCGACAAGGCCAAATTCGAGGAACTGGCGGCCATGGCCAAGGCCGGCTGCCCGGTGTCGAAATTGCTGAACACGAAAATCACGCTGGATGCGACGCTTGAGGGCTGATACCCAGCGGCCGCGCGGAACGACGGCCGCCCGCGGCGTGCACACCATCAACAGCAATCCAGACCGTGTCGCATCGCGGCAACACGGTCTGGATCTGTGACTTGTCCGTAACGGCAAGCGGCCGTTATCGGCCTGAACCGTCAAACCCCGGTAACAGCGATAACGCCGATAACGCGGAGAGGTGAATAAGCGCCTTTAGCCGTTATCGCGTTATCGCTGTTATCGCGTTATCGTTGTTATCGGGTGCATTGCCGCGCATCCAAGAGCCGGTCGCAGCCGTCTCGGTTGCAGCATCAAGGGCGGCAACAGCGCCGGCTCGGGCGATCGCTTCCCACTCACATATCCGCATCGCTGTCCGGGCCGATATAGGCGATGCGTACCATGTTGGTGGCGCCGGGGGTGCCGAGCGGCACGCCGGCGACGATGATGACGCGCTGGCCGGCCCTGGCAAAGCCGTCACGAAATGCGATCCGGCCGGCGCGGCTGACCATGTCGTCCTGGTCCTTGGCGTCTTCGGCCACCACGCAGTGCACGCCCCAGACCGCAGACAGCTTGCGTCCGGTGGCGAGATTAGGCGTGATCGCCACCACCGGTGGCTTCGGCCGCTCGCGCGCGACCCGCAGCGCGGTCGATCCCGAGCTGGTCCAGCAGATGATCGCCGAGAGATCGAGCGTCTCGGCAATCTGCCGCGCGGCATCGGCGATGGCATCGCCGATGGTCGGCTCCGGTTCGGCGCGTTGCGCATTCAGCACGCCCCGATAGATCGGGTCGCGCTCCACTTCCTCGGCGATCCGGTTCATGGTCGAGACCGCTTCGACCGGGTACTTGCCGGCGGCCGATTCCGCGGACAGCATGATGGCGTCGGCCCCTTCATAGACCGCGGTGGCGACGTCGGAGACCTCGGCACGGGTTGGCACCGGACTCTGGATCATCGACTCCAGCATTTGCGTGGCCACCACCACCGGTTTGCCTGCGCGTCGCGCCAGCCGCGTCATCTGCTTCTGCAGGCTCGGCACCCGCTCCAGCGGCAGCTCAACGCCAAGATCGCCGCGCGCCACCATCAGCGCGTCGGAGACTTCCAGGATTTCGGGCAGCCGGTCGATCGCCTGCGGCTTTTCGATCTTGGCCATCACGGCGGCACGGCCGCGGATCATCTTCTTGGCCTCCATGACATCCTCGGCGCGCTGTACAAATGACAGCGCGACCCAATCGATCCCCGTCACCAGCGCGGCATCGAGATCCGCCCTGTCCTTCGGCGTCATGGCGGAGACTGGCAGATCGGTGTCGGGCAGGCTGACGCCCTTGCGGTCGGACATCTTGCCGCCGATCACGACGCGGGTGACGGCGCGCTCGGGCGAGGTTTCCCCTACGATCAGGCGCACTTTGCCGTCGTCCAGCAGGAGCGCATGATGTGGCCGCAGCGCGGCGAGAATTTCCGGATGCGGCAGCTGAACGCGGGTACTGTCGCCCGGCGTCTTATCGGAATCGAGCACGAAAGTTTCGCCACTGTGGAGCTGGATCGAGCCTTCGGCAAACGATCCAAGTCGCAGTTTGGGACCCTGAAGATCGACCAGAATGCCGATCGGCCGGCCATAACTGGATTCCACATTGCGAATGGTCTTGACCAGTTCGCGCATCTCGTCGTGCGAGGTATGGCTCATATTGATGCGGAAGACGTCGGCGCCGGCCTCGAACAGGCGGCGGATCATCGTGCTGTCGGAGGATGCGGGACCAAGCGTGGCGAGAATCTTGATACGGCGCAGGCGTCTCATGGCTTGGTTCCGGGCGCCGCCGCTGGAAGACCAGGTGCGCCCGGAGCGGTCCCGCCCGGTGGAGTGGGAAGGCCAGGCGCCCCCGGCGAACTGGAGATGCCTGGGAGGGGTCCAGGGCCGCTGGGTCCGACCGGGCCCGGGATTCCTGGCACGCGCTGCGCCGGCGGCTGTTCGCTGGATTCGGTCAGCTGCACGGTCCAGGCTCGCTGCTCGCCGGTATCGACCTCGAAGAAGCCGGTGCGGTCGAATCCGCGAGCCAGGCAGTTCTCGGTGCCCTTGATGGTGAATTCCTTTTCGCGGGAGCACATATAGGCCTGTCCCGACCATTCGCCGCCGCGGTCATAATCGAGCGCATAAATATAATAATACCGCGCCACGAGCGTGCCGCGCAAAAGCGTCTCGCAAGCCCGCGAGGAGACGTTCCACCAGCCCTCGGTGGTCCAGCCATCGGCATCCTTGTAGCCAAGGGCGATGCCGACCCGGCTCGAAGTATTATTGCAGAGACGAAAGTCGGCGGCCGCGGAACTGCTCCACAGGCAAAGTATCACGAGCGCCAGTGCCGGCAGCAAGCCGGCCAGCGCGCGCGCAGTTATAAGAGGGGAGCGGTAGGAATTTCTGGGCGTCATTCCGCGAAGCTATATCAATTAGTTGGCGATTTCGCGAGGGCGAGCCGGACCTGTCAACCGCCCAAGAGGGTATTTTCAGGCGAAGGAGGTCCGAAACCCGCCTGCGGGCGCTCTCATTGCGGGTCGATATGGCAAAATCTGTGACAGCACCCAGTTAATGACGGTATCTTCCCTAAAACATCGAGATAGCGGTCATGACGATTGACGACAAATCCAGAACAGAACTCGAAGCAGCGGTCTTCCGGCGCATGGTCGAGCACCTGCGTTCCCGTACCGATGTCCAGAACATCGATTTGATGAATCTCGCGGGTTTCTGCCGCAACTGTCTGTCAAATTGGCTCAAGGAGGAGGCCGACGCCAAGGGACTGCCGATGAGCAAGGACGAGAGCCGTGAAGCCGTCTACGGCATGCCCTATGAGGCCTGGAAGGCGACTTATCAGAGCGCCGCCTCTGCAGAGCAGGTGGCTGCGATGAAGAAGGCCCACAGTGAGCATTGAGTATTCAATGTCACGCAACGTCTTGCCTATCCTCCGTTCATTCTTCGTCACGCCGGGCAAAAGACCTGAAGGGGTCGCTTTCTCTTGTGGGCCCGCTGTGGATGATTGCGATGCCGCCTTGACGGCAGACGCGGCAGTCTTGAGGGTCAATCCGGAGAACGTGATGCCGTGATCCTCGCGGCATCGATCCTCTCAGCCTCCATAACGAGTTTCACTCAGGAGTACCCGATGGCCACCTCTGCTGCAGCCGTCAAGGAAGCACCCGCGACGACCTTTGCAAAAGACCAGCTCAAGGCCATCATCGAGCGCATCGAACGGCTGGAAGAAGAGAAAAAGACCATTTCGGACGACATCCGCGACGTCTATGCCGAGGCCAAGGGCAACGGCTTCGACGTCAAGGCGTTGCGCACCATTGTACGCTTGCGTAAGCAGGACGCCAATGAGCGCGCCGAACAGGAAACCATCCTGGAAACCTACATGCAGGCTCTGGGAATGCTGTAGGGGGCGGCGGCCGACTCAGTGCAGCAGGGCGGTTCGCAGCCCGAAGGATTGCACCGGCAGCACTGCGGTGGCAGATCCGGTAAAGTGGTCGCTGATCAGCCCCATTTCTGGATCGTCCCCGAAAATCATCGCGATCGCCGCTTGCGGCTTGACGAAATAGACGCGCATCAAGGTCATGTCGGCGTCGCCCAGAACGGTGGCGGACATCGAGCTGCTCGCGCTTGGCGCCAGCATCATCACCCGCATCCAGGCTGGGTTGCCGGCGGACGCAGCGAGCCGGGTCGATGTTGCCACGACGCTGCCCTGACCCTGCGATCCCTTGGCGACGACGGTATCGATCGTGGTGGCGGTCGCCGGCCGCGGCCCCGAGGGGCGGATGCTACGCGGTATCGGCGCGCTGGCTGCAACGATATTGGCGTGGTCGACGGGGGAATTGGATGGCGGCGCGTAGGCCATCGCCTGCAAAGTGGATACGCTTGCGGTCGCGAGCGGGTCGGCGACCGAGGCCAGGGCTCGGTGGGCGCTGATCGCGGCGATCTGCGCCGGCGTGGCCTGTTTCGGCGTGGTCGAAGCCTCGCCCCAGAAACCCCGTGAATTGATGATGTCCGCCGGCGTCTGTGGTTTTGCCTGTGCCCTTTGCTCCGATGCGGAAGCGGCCGGCGCAGCTGTTGCCGGTTGCGCGATCTGGGCGTCGGCCGAAGCCAGCTGCAAGGTCTCCGCCACTGATTTCCTTGCCCGCGGCATCGGGACCGGGTCGACGGGTTTTGCGGCAGCGGTCGCCATCAGGCTGACCGGAGCAGATTTTCCGCCGGTCGGCGCTGCGTCAGCGCCCTCATCGTCGTCGTTGCTCGGCTTGACCCCGAACAAGCCGGCAAACAGGCTCGGTCTGGTCTTGGTCAAGGCGCCGTCGCCGCCGTCGCGCCGCTCGATGTCGGCCCGGGCGAGCTCATATCCCTTAAGCGGCTTGCCGTCGGTGGGAATGTGGACGGTCCGGCCGTCCGGGAATAAGCGGGCCAGCTGATCGTGGGTCATGCGCGGCCAGTGCCGGATGCCACCGGTGTCGAGATGTACGAAAGGCGATCCCGAGGTCGGATAGAACCCGACGCCGCCCCGCTGCAGGCGCAGCCCGGCGAAGCGGATTTCCTCAAGCGGCACGTCCGGGATGAAGAAATCCATGGCGTGGCCGAGCATGTGCTGGCTGAAACGAGCCACCCCGGACGAACGGCGGCGGAGCATGGCGTTGGTAGAAGGCGAGCGGTAGGCGGAAATGATCTGGATCGGCTTCTTGCCATCGACGTCGCGGTAGACCTCCCAGAGGATGTCGAACAAGTGGGGATCCATCGTGGTTTGGTCCTGGCTGCGCCAGTCGCGAAGATAGTGATTGAGCTCTTTCAGCGCCTCTTCGTCATACCGCCCGTCACGCTTGAAGGTAACGGTGAGATCCTCATTGGAGTGCGTGTGATGGAAGGAAAGAGTGCGGGTTTCGTTCAGAGCGCTGGCGTCATGAACCGATCCGGCTCCCAGCAGCAGCAACACGCACGTCAGGCCGAGATGAGACCCGGCCTTCGACAATGACAGCGAGTTGAGACGGCGTGCGAAACCAGACAGCACGAATGAGCCCACCCAAGAGGACGACCGATCGAACCAACCTTCCGCTACCCCGTGTGGCGAAAGATGGTTAATGCAATCTTAACGCGGGTGGGTTGATCGAGAACGAAGTCCCACCCCCCAAGCCAATTCAAAGCTAACTCGCCGAGTGTGGCGAAAAATAGCCCATTGATTAATACGGTGTGCACAATGGTTAACGCGGCGGGTTCGAGGCGCCTGGGGTCATTGAGATCATTGGAAAATTTGAGCCCTGGGCCTTAATGGGATCGGTTAATGCAAGCCTGACCCCTCTGACGCTCCGGCAGCACCTGATACCTCACAAACGCCGAAGTTGCAGATCGCTCATGACGGCCGGCCCCGCATTCTCCGGAGGACTGCCGTTGTGAGATTGCCGTGCCGGCCTATCGCGGCAACTTACCCGCGACAGGATTAGCTCAGCTTTGACAGGTCACTGGGTAATGACGCGCCGCTGCGCCCGACGGCCCGGAAGCGGGGCAGGAGGAGTGGGCGCCCCGAACAGCCGCTCGAAGAACGATGGTCCGGATGAAAACAACGATCCGGAGCTGTTGCTTGCAAAGCTGACGTCACCCGGCAGATTGCCGGTCGGGCGGACATAGTTCGGCTGGGAATGCGCGACCACGTTTTCCAGATCCTTGCTTCTGCCGCTGCGAAGCATCGCCAGCATGGTGGCGTCCCGCCCATAGACGTCACGGCGGAACTGCAGCTTGCCGGCATCATCAACAAACGCGGTCTGGTAGGTGATATTGACCGGTATAGGCGTCGGGAATTTCAGATCGATTTCGCTCTGGCCATACATGCTGCGGATTTTTTCCGGGGTGTAGTGCTCGCTCGGCATCGTGATGTTGAGCAATGTCGCGGCATACTGATCCGGATTCTGCACCCGCATGCAGCCGTGGCTGAACGCACGCTCGTCCCTGGAAAACAGGTTCTTGTCCGGGGTGTCGTGCTGATAGACCAGGAACTTGTTTGGAAAGTTGAAGCGAATGCGCCCGAGCGCATTGGCTTCGCCGGGCGGCTGCGAAATGTGGATGCCGCCCTCGCGATCGCGTTCCAGTTTTAGCCCCATGCGCTGAAGCACGGTCGGATCCTGCTGCAGCGCCGGCAGATACTCGTTATAGATGATCGACGGCGGCACGTTCCAGGTCGGATTGACGGTGATGAACTTCATCGTCTCGCTCAAAAGCGGCGTGGCGTGAATCCCAGGTTGCCCGGTGACCACCTTGGTGGTCCAGACCTGGGTGCCATTCTGCATCACCTTGAGCGTGTAGTCGGGGATGTTGAGAATGACATAGGCATCGCTGAGCGAAGGCGCGCCAAGCTGGCGCGGCAGCCAACGCCAGCGCTCCATATTGACGATCACAGTGTCGATCTGGTGGTCGCGCTTCGGGCTATTGAGGGCCTTGACGGTCTTATCGTCGAGCACCCCGGTGGGCTTGAGTTCGGCGCTTTCCTGGAATTTCCGCACCGCCTCGGCAACCTTGGCGTCGTAGCGTGTGCTGTCGGCGTTTTCGGTGATGCCGAGCTTGGCGCGCAGTTGTGGCACCCGCTCGTCCTGCATCTCGGCCGCGGGTTGCCGCTTGCCGCTCGCCGGAGTGTATCTGAGCGCCGGTCCGTCCGCGATCTGGACCGCCAGTCCTTCGCCCTGGCCGCGCAATTCAGCCAATTTCGCCTTCAATTCGCGATAGAGCTTTTGCGGCGGATTGTAGCTGTCGAGCGCCGCCGAGGCATCCTTGGCGGTGGCGACATTCTGCAGTACTTCCGAAGGATCGGTCGGATGCTCCGGATATTGAATGTCGGCGCTGACCTGCGACCAATGCATGCGGCCGCTCTGCGCCTGGCGCGCATAGTCCAGCATGCTCTCCGTCAATTTCAAGTCGGCTTCGGCGAGCAGATCGGGCGTGGTCGCCGCGGCGAAATCCGGCACGGGATAATCTGACGCATTCAAGCCGTCTGAGGCGGCGTCCTTGAGCCGCGCAATCACGCCTTTGCCGCTTGGGGTCAGCGCGCCGCTTTGGGTCCACAGCGGCGCAAACTCGCGCGCGGTGTAGAACTTCTCCACCGCCGTCCGTTCGGCCTTGCGATCGAAATAGCGCAGGGATTTCGCACCCAGCATCTCGCGCAGCCGGTCGGCGACCGGCTGATCCGCTGGCGGCACGTTGCTGGCCGCCTTGGCCGGTTCACTGGCAGGCTCGACCGCTGGCGCTGCTGTAACCGGAGCGGCAGTCGCGGGTTCGGTGTTGGCGACGCCCGGCTTGTTGATATCGTCGGCCGGCGCGGCCGCGACATCGGATGCCTTGGTCTCTGGCAGCTTTGTCTCTGGCAGCTTCCCGCTCGCCGCGTCGGGGACCGCTGTGGTGGCAACGGGTGCCATAGCAGAGGGTGTCGTGGCGACCTGAGCGGTGGCGGCGGGCACCGGTTTGAAGTCATTGGCGCTCGGGGGAGGAAGATTGGCCGGTTCGGGACGCGGGATGGCGGCTTCGATCGCCAGTTCCGCAGCGCTGCTGCGGGCTGCATCAGTCTGGGCAAGCGCGGAGGATGCGGAGACCGAAACGAATGTTGCCGCGACAGCCATCAGCATGCGGTCAAATCCAGCACGGTTCTTCAAGCGATCTCGCATCTTCACACCCCTTGGGCGAAACTGCTCCAGCATGGAGCATCTGTTGGTAGAGTCGTTAGCAACTTTCGCTGGAACGCCAGCCTCGTGGTTCGCAGAGCCATTCAGTTGGCGGCTATCGATCCCCGCACCCCGATCAAAGTCAAACAATCAACGCGCGCGCCTCTTTCGCTACCGGCACATCGTCAGATTGCCACGACAAACTGACTTTGTGGCCACCCCGCGGCAACGGATCGGCAGCTTTTGCCACGTGCTTTACCCCTTGTCTGTCACCCGCAAGCAACGGTTCAGATGTTCTCATCCTTATTTTCGGCGTTTTCACGACGGCCAGCGTGGCGTGCCAGCCTCGGCGCTAGCTCGCCTGATTCGCGGCACCCGCCTGGGAAGTGGCGTCCGCCTCGTCAAGCTTGCGGTAAAGTGTCGAGCGGCCGATTCTCAATCGGCGCGCGACTTCGGACATTTGCCCGCGATAGTGCGAAATCGCGAATCGAATGATCTCGCTCTCCAAGGCTTCAAGCGGCCGAATCTCGCCGGCGTTGTCGAGCATCGCCAGCGTTCCAATTGACGGTAATGGCGCGATAGGTATCTCGCTACCTGAGATCCTTGCGGGCCCGCCCGGGTGAAGCACGGGTTCGAAGATCAGCGGCTCGCTGTTCTGGCGCAGCGCTTCCGACTGCGGTGATTGCGCTACGGCGGGTGGAAAATCCGTCAGGCCAAGCAGGTCACCGTCGCTCATCACGACGGCGCGATAAACCGCGTTCTCGAGCTGGCGGATATTGCCGGGCCACTCGAGTTGCGACAGCTGCGCCATCGCCTCGCCACTGATGCCGGTAATGGGTCGATTTTCCTCGGCGCAGAATCTCGCCAGAAAGTGCCGCAACAGATGCGGAATGTCTTCACGCCGCGTTCGCAACGGCGGGAGTGTCAATGGCAGGACGTGAAGACGATAAAATAGATCTTCGCGAAATTGTCCGCCCTTGACGCGATCCAGCAGCTTGCGGTTGGTCGCGGAGATGATGCGAACGTCGACCTTCACGGGCTTACGCGCGCCGACGGCCTCGACAGCGCCGTCCTGCAGCGCGCGAAGCAGTTTCACCTGCGCAGCCAACGGCAATTCTGACACTTCATCCAGGAAAAGCGTGCCTCCGGAGGCTTCGACGAATTTACCGGTGTGGCGCTCGGTGGCGCCGGTAAAGGCGCCTTTCTCGTGGCCGAACAGGATCGATTCCACCAGATTGTCGGGGATGGCGCCGCAATTGACGGCGACGAACGGCTTCGATTTGCGTTCGCCGCTGCCGTGGATGGCACGCGCGAACAGTTCCTTGCCGACGCCGGATTCACCTTCGAGCAAGACCGGGATGGTGGATCCGGCCGCTTTTTGCGCGGTGCGCAGCACGCCCGCCATGGCCTCGCTCCGGGTGATGATATCGGCGAAGGTCAGCCGGCCCTCGCGGCTGTGCCGGATGCGCTGCAACTCGCCCTGCAGCGCGCTGGCATTGAGCGCATTGCGCAGCGAAACCTGCAGTCGTTCGATGCTGGCGGGCTTTACCACGAAGTCGTGGGCGCCGGCGCGCATCGCCGACACCACATTGTCGATGCCGCCATGGGCGGTCTGCACGATGATCGGGATGTTGAGGCCGGCGTCGCGAATCTTGGCCAGCACGCCCATGCCGTCCAGGCCCGGCATCACCAGATCGAGCACCAAGGCATCGATGACGGGGCCGTCCGGGGCATTCAGCAGGGCAATGACGGCATCGCCGGAGTCCACGACCACGGTCTCGTAGCCGCATTTCTGCACCATGTTTTCGACCAGGCGGCGCTGTACCGCGTCATCGTCGGCAATCAAAATACAGGCCGCCATGGCTTTCCCCAAGCACCGCAACTATCTGTCTCGAATCGGGGCACTGTCGCCGATGCCGATTAACGCCCTCTTAAATGTTGTCGATCCTCGCTCCGAAGTTCCAGTCGTCCAGATCGAAACGCAACCACAGGCTCCAGCAAGATGACATCGCGCTCCAGATCCGCCGCTCGCAAGTCGATGGCCCACCGCAAGCCGAGCAGCAGGAAATCCGCGGCCAAATCCAGGTCGGGGCGACTGCCGGAATGGAACCTGGCCGATCTCTATTCCGGTATCGACGCGCCGGAAGTCGTGCGCGACCTGGCCAGGATGGATGCCGAGTGCGTGGCGTTTGAAACCGACTACAAGGGCAGGCTCGCGGCCCAGACGGCTGAAGGGACCGGCGGCAGCTGGCTCGCCGAGGCGGTCAGGCGCTACGAGTCCATTGACGATCTGGCAGGGCGTCTTGGGTCCTATGCCGGCCTGGTCCACGCCGCCGACAGCGTCGATCCCGCGATCTCCAAATTCTACGGCGACGTGTCCGAGCGGCTGACCAATGCCTCGGTGCACCTGCTGTTTTTTGCCCTCGAACTCAACCGCATCGATGATGCCGTCATCGAACGCGCGATGCAGACCGCTGAACTGGCCCATTATCGCCCGTGGATCGAAGATCTGCGCAAGGACAAGCCCTATCAGCTGGAGGATCGCGTCGAGCAGTTGTTTCACGAGAAATCGCAGAGCGGTTACAGCGCCTGGAACCGGCTGTTCGATCAGACCATCTCGGGGTTGCGCTTCAAGGTGGCGGGTCGCGAATTGGCGATCGAGCCTGTGCTGAGCCTGCTGCAGGATCGCGCCGGCGAAAACCGCAAGGCGGCGGCGCAGGCGCTGGCGAAAACCTTCAAGGCCAACGAGCGGACCTTTGCGCTGATCACCAATACGCTCGCCAAGGACAAGGAGATCTCCGATCGCTGGCGCGGTTTCCAGGACGTGGCTGATTCCCGGCACCTCGCCAACCGTGTCGAGCGCGAGGTGGTTGACGCGCTGGTGGGCTCGGTCCGGTCCGCCTATCCGCAGCTGTCGCATCGCTATTACCAGCTGAAGGCAGGTTGGTTCAAAAAAAAGAAACTGGCGCATTGGGATCGCAATGCGCCGCTGCCATTTGCCGCCACCGGCAGCATCGCCTGGCCGGAGGCGAAGCAGATGGTGCTGTCGGCCTATCGCGGCTTCTCGCCGGAAATGGCCGGGATCGCCGAGCGGTTCTTCACCGATTGCTGGATCGATGCGCCGGTGCGGCCGGGCAAGGCGCCGGGGGCGTTCTCGCACCCCACCACGCCGTCGGCGCACCCCTACGTGCTGATGAATTATCAGGGCAAGCCGCGTGACGTGATGACGCTCGCCCATGAACTCGGCCATGGCGTGCACCAGGT
>Ga0182012_10000205_pt1 | contig 67306 bp, 55 predicted proteins | sample 612S2SmetaG_FD_120486 | JGI IMG/M metagenome (GOLD analysis project Ga0182012, IMG submission 120486) | Permafrost microbial communities from Stordalen Mire, Sweden - 612S2S metaG | ecosystem: Environmental > Terrestrial > Soil > Wetlands > Permafrost | place: Sweden: Stordalen | collected... | reverse complement strand
TCAAGGCGCCCGAGGTGAACCAGTTCCCGAGCACCGGCGTCATCGCCTCGCCCTGGCCTAGCGCCACGTTGAAAAACACCATCCACGACATGACCGCGCATGCGACGAGCAGGCCGGAGGTGACGAGTTCCGAAGCGCGCGCGCCGATTTTGCGCCCGAGTCCGCCCGCGATCAGAAAGCCGACGAGTGGGAGAAAAACGATTGCCTTGATCATCGCGCGGTCAGCCCTTCAAGCTGTTGATGTCGTCGACCGCGATCGAGCCGCGATTTCGATAGAAAGTAACGAGAATGGCGAGACCGATCGCCGCCTCCGCCGCCGCGACGGTGAGAACGAACAGCGCGAAGACCTGGCCGGTCAAATCGCCGAGCTGCGCCGAGAAGGCCACGAAATTAAGGTTCACCGACAAGAGGATCAGTTCGACCGACATCAGGATGACGATGATGTTCTTGCGATTGAGGATGATCCCCGCGATGCCGAACGTGAACAGGATCGCCGCGACGACGAGATAATGCGTGAGGCCAATGATCATGGGCTGCTTCCTTACACGCCGGCCCGCGAGGGCACTTTCTTCAGCTCGACCACCGTCTTGGCGGTCCGCGCATTCTGCACGTCGATGTTTTGGCGTTTCACATTGGGGCGATGGCGCAGTGTAAGCACGATCGCGCCGATCATCGCCGTCAGCAGGACAAGCGCCGACACCTGAAAGAAGATCACATATTTCGTGTAGAGCACCTGCCCCAGCGCCGCGGTGTTGGTGACATGGGCCAGTATCGGCGACGCGGCGGCCGCCCCGGCCGAAGGCGCCGATGTCCAGCCGACGGCGACGAAGCCAAGCTCCCCAAGCACGACCGCGCCGACGCCGAGGCCGGCGGGAAGGTATTTCTGGAAGCCCTGCTTCAACTCGGCGAAATCCACGTCGAGCATCATCACGACGAAAAGAAACAGCACCGCCACGGCGCCGACATAGACGACGATGAGTATCATCGCCAGGAACTCGGCGCCCTGCAACAGAAAGAGGCCCGCGCCGTTGCAGAAAGCGAGGATGAGGAACAGCACGGAATGCACGGGATTGCGCGCGGTGATCACCCCAAAGGCCGAGGCGATCAGCACGCCCGAGAAAAGATAGAAGAATACGGCGGCCACGGCTTCGTCCTCTTTGCGAGATCTCGCGCCTTTGGAAAAGGCGCTGGTGTTAGGGGCTTTCGCTTAACGATAGGGCGCGTCGAGCGTGATGTTGCGGGCGATCTCCCGCTCCCAGCGCGCCCCGTTCTCCAGCAGACGGTCCTTGTTATAGTAAAGTTCCTCGCGCGTCTCGACCGCGAATTCCGCGTTCGGCCCCTCGACGATCGCGTCGACGGGACAGGCCTCCTGACAGAATCCGCAATAGATGCACTTCACCATGTCGATGTCGTAGCGCGTCGTGCGGCGGGTGCCGTCGTTGCGGCGCGGACCGGCTTCGATCGTGATCGCCTGCGCGGGGCAGATCGCCTCGCAAAGCTTGCAGGCGATGCAACGCTCCTCGCCATTGGGATAACGGCGTAGCGCGTGCTCGCCGCGATAGCGCGGCGACTGGGGATTCTTTTCGTGCGGGTAGTTGATCGTCGATTTCGGCTTGAAGAAATACCGCATCGACAACAGGAAAGCCCCGATGAACTCGGTGAGGAACAGCGATTTCGCGGCGTTGTCGAGTCTCATGATGTCACCTCAATTCGCCAGCGCGGCGGCGGGGCCAAACTGCAGCACGGCGGCCACGATGACGACCATCGCCAGCGAGAGCGGCAAAAACACCTTCCAGCCCAGACGCATCAATTGATCGTATCGATAGCGGGGCACGAAGGCCTTCACCATCGCGAAGAAGAAGAAGAAGAAGCTGACCTTCAGCGTGAACCAGATCACGCCCGGAATGTAAGTGAAGGGCGCCATCTTGATCGGCGGCAGCCAGCCCCCGCAGAAAAGGATCGTCAGCAGCGCGCACATCGTCACGATCGCCACATATTCCGCCAGCATGAACAGAACATACGGCGTCGCGGAATATTCGATCATGAAACCGGCGACGAGTTCCGATTCCGCTTCGACGAGATCGAACGGCGGCCGGTTCGTTTCGGCCAGCGCGGAAACGAAAAAGATCACGAACATCGGCAAGAGGCGCAGCCAGTACCAGCCAAGAATCCCGTATTTGGTGTCCTGGGCCTGCACAATGTCGGTGAGATTGAGCGAGCCGGCGCAGAGCAGAACGGTAATGATGACGAAGCCGATCGACACTTCGTAGGACACCATTTGAGCCGCGGCGCGCAGCGCCGACAGAAACGGATATTTGGAGTTCGACGCCCAACCGCCCATGATCACGCCATAGACGCCGAGCGAGGACAGCGCGAAAATATAGAGCACGCCGACATTGATGTCCGCGACCACCCAGCCCCCGGAGGACACCGGGATAACCGCCCATGCGGCGATCGCCAAGGTCGCCATCAAGAATGGCGCGAACAGGAACACGCTCTTATTGGCCGTGTCCGGAATGACGGGTTCCTTCAGCGCGAACTTTATGAAGTCGGCGAAGCTCTGCCACAGGCCCCAGGGACCGACGACATTTGGTCCGCGCCGCAACTGCACCGCCGCCCAGATCTTGCGATCCGCCAGAATCACATAGGCGACATAGATGAGCAGCACGACGGCGATCAGGACGCTCTTATAGATCGCGAGAAGCACGGGATTTTCCGTGACGAAGGAAACGATAGTGTGCAGCCAGCCGTCGGTCACGTCGTTTACTCCTATTCCGCGGCTTGTCGCAGCCGGTCCTTGGCCAGCGCCGAACATTCGGCCATGACGGCCGACGCGCGCGCGATCGGATTGGTGAGATAGAAATCGGAGACGCTCGATACGAAAGCGTCATTCATCGCGACCGACGAATGTTGCGTCAACTTCGACACCGAGGCGGCGTCGCCAAGCTCGATCGCGTCGAGCCGCTGCAAATGCGGATGTTTTTCGAACATCGCCTTGCGTAATTGCGTCAGTGAGTCGAAGGGCAAGGGACCGCCCAGCGCGCCGGAGAGCGCTCGCAAAATCGCCCAATCCTCGCGGGCGTCGCCAGGCGGGAACGCGGCCCGCGATGCTGCTTGCACGCGCCCCTCCGTGTTCACGAACAGGCCTGACTTTTCCGTATAGGCGGCGCCGGGAAGGATGACATCGGCGCGATGCGCGCCGCGGTCGCCGTGCGATCCGATGTAGACGACGAACGCGCCAGGCGCGATGTCGATCTCGTCGGCGCCGAGATTGAAGATCACATCCAACGCGCCAGCCTTGACGAAATCATGCGCGCGCATTCCTCCCGCGCCGGGGACGAAGCCGAGATCCAGCGCGCCGACGCGCGCGGCCGCTGTGTGCAATATCGACAGGCCGTTCCAGTCGCCGCCAACGCCGCCATGCTTTTGCGCGGCCTGCGCCGCGAAGGCGAGCACCGCGTCGCCGTCTTCGCGCGCCAGCGCGCCCTGACCAACGAGTATAATCCGCCTTTTCTCAGGCGCCTGCTGCTGCTGGATGAAATGCAGCAGCGAGTCCGGACCAGCGCCTAGGTAGTCGTAATCATAGGTCAGATCGACCTTTTCGCCGATCAGCGCGATCTTGAAGCCGCCCTTTAGCCAACGCTTGCGAATGCGCGCGTTGAGCACGGGCGCTTCCTTGCGTGGATTGGAGCCGATGATGAGCAGAGCATCGGCGTCGTCAATGCCGGCTATGGTCGCGTTGAACAGATAGGAAGCGCGCCCGAACGCCGGATCGAGCTTGGCGCCGTCCTGGCGGCAGTCGAGATGAACGACGCCCAGTCTATCAGCCAGAGATTTTAGCGCGAAGGTTTCCTCGAGCGCGGCGAGATCGCCGACCAGCGCGCCGATTCTTCCCGCCGGCGTCGATTTTGTCTTGGCGGCGACAGCGTTCAGCGCCTCTTGCCACGACGCCTGACGAAGCCGGCTCCCCTCGCGGATATAGGGGCGATCCAGCCTTTGCCGGGCGAGACCGTCCACCACTTGCCGCGTCTTGTCGGAAATCCATTCTTCGTTCACCGCGTCGTTTATGCGCGGCAGGATGCGGATCACCTCGCGTCCGCGCGCGTCGACCCGGATCGCCGAGCCGAGCGCGTCCTGCACGTCGACGCTCTCGGTCTTCTGATATTCCCAGGGCCTCGCACGAAAATTTTGCGGCTTCGGCAACAGCGCGCCGACGGGGCAGAGGTCCGTGACATTGCCCTGAAGCTCCGACGTCATGGCGCTCTGGAGATATGTGGTGATCTCCATGTCCTCGCCGCGCCCGATCGCGCCCATTTCTCCGGTGCCGGCGACTTCCGCCGTAAAGCGGACGCAGCGCGTGCAATGGATGCAGCGGGTCATCTCGGTCTTGACTAGCGGACCGATGTATTTGTCCTCGACCGCGCGTTTGTTTTCAATGTACCGCGATGAGTCGCCGCCAAAGGCCAGCGCCTGATCCTGCAGATCGCATTCACCGCCCTGGTCGCAGATCGGGCAATCCAGGGGATGATTGACCAGCAGAAACTCCATCACGCCTTCGCGCGCCTTCTTCACCATCGGCGATTTGGTGAACACTTCCGGCGGCGCGCCGGCCGGGCCAGGGCGCAAATCCTTGACGGCGATCGCGCAGGAAGCCTGCGGCTTGGGCGGGCCACCCTTCACCTCGACAAGACACATGCGGCAATTGCCGGCGATCGACAGCCGTTCGTGATAACAAAAGCGCGGCACTTCCGCGCCGGCCTCCTCGCATGCCTGGAGCAGGGTGAACTCGGGCGGGACATCAACTTCCACGCCATCGACGAGAATCTTGGTCACTTCGCCTTCTCCAAATCGACGCTTTTGCCCAATGTCGTCATGCCTCTCACTCCGCCGCCACGCGCACGGGATCGGGATGCGGATTGGCCGCATACTGGTCGATGCGTTGTTCGATCACATCGCGGAAATGGGTGATAAGGCCCTGCACCGGCCAGGCCGCCGCGTCGCCCAGCGCGCAAATCGTGTGGCCTTCGATCTTCTTTGACACGTCGAACAGCAGATCGATCTCGCGCTTATGCGCCCGGCCCTCGACCATGCGCTCCAGCACGCGCCACATCCAGCCCGTGCCCTCGCGGCAGGGCGTGCATTGGCCGCAACTCTCGTGCTTATAGAAATAGGATAGGCGCGCGATCGCGCGAATGATGTCGGTCGACTTGTCCATCACGATCACCGCCGCCGTGCCGAGCCCCGAACCCAGCTTCGACAGGCTGTCGAAATCCATCGGACAGTCGATGATCTCATGCGCGGGCACGCAGCGAACCGACGAGCCGCCGGGAATCACCGCGAGAAGATTATCCCAGCCGCCGCGAACGCCGCCGCAGTGCTCCTCGATCAATTCGCGGAAGGAAATCGACATCGCTTCCTCGACATTGCAGGGTCGGTTCACATGCCCCGAAATGCTGAACAGCTTGGTGCCGGTGTTGTTCGGCCGGCCGATGCCGGCGAACCACGACGCCCCGCGGCGCAAAATGGTCGGCGCGACGGCGATGGACTCGACATTATTGACCGTGGTCGGACAGCCGTAAAGACCGACATTGGCCGGGAACGGCGGCTTTAGCCGCGGCATTCCCTTCTTGCCCTCCAAACTCTCCAGCAGCGCGGTCTCCTCGCCGCAGATGTAGGCGCCGGCGCCGTGGTGGACAAAAAGATCGAATGGATAGCCATGGATGTTATTCTTGCCGATGAGATTGGCCTCATAGGCTTCGTCGACCGCGCGCTGCAACGCTTCGCGCTCGGCGATGAATTCGCCGCGCACATAAATGTAACAGGCGCGCGCCCCCATGGCGAAGGAGGCGATGAGAGCGCCCTCGACCAGCGTATGCGGGTCGTTGCGCATGATCTCGCGATCCTTGCAGGTGCCGGGCTCGGATTCGTCGGCGTTGATGACGAGATAATGCGGCCGCGCCGGATCGACCTCCTTGGGCATGAACGACCATTTCAAACCGGTCGAAAAGCCCGCGCCGCCGCGTCCGCGCAGACCCGACGCCTTCACCTCGTCGATGATCTTGTCGCGGCCCTTGTCGAGCAGGGCCTTGGTGTTGTCCCATTGGCCGCGCTTTCTCGCGCCCGCCAGCGAACGGTCGCCAAGGCCGTAGAGATTGGTGAAGATGCGATCTGCGTCGGAGAGCATAGTTCGTCCCGTCACTCTTGGATCTTGGTTACTTCGCGCCGTCGCCATAGAGGGACGTCAGGCTCGTTAACTTGCCTTCCGGCTCGGAACTGTTGCGCCCGGCCTGCGAGCCGGTTTTCACCGGGCGGCCGGCGGCGAGATCGTCGAGCAGCTTCTCGAAGTTTTCCGGCGTCAGGTCTTCGTAAAAATCGTCGTTGATCTGCACCATCGGCGCGTTGCAGCAGGCGCCGAGACACTCGACTTCGAGCCACGAAAACAACCCATCGGCTGTCACCTTGCGTTGCGGGCCGACGCGGCGCTCTAGCACCTTGATGATGTCGTCGGAGCCGCGCAGCATGCAGGGCGTCGTGCCGCAAAGCTGCACGTAATATTTCCCCACCGGCTCGAGATTGAACATCGAGTAGAAAGTGGCGATCTCCAGCACGCGGATGTCGGGCATGCCCAGCGTTTCCGCGACCTTTTCGATCGCCGCGCGCGGCAGCCAATAGTCGTTTTGCTTTTGCGCCTGCCACAGCGCGGGGACGACGACCGAAGCCTGTCGGCCGTCGGGATATTTGGCGATCTGCTTTTCCAGCCACGCCTTGTTTTGCGGCGTGAATTCGAAGCTCTCGGGCTGCTTCTCGGCGAGACGACGGACGGACATTAGCGATCGACCTCCCCGAACACGATATCGAGCGACCCCAAGATCGTCGAAACGTCGGCGAGCATATGGTCGCGGCACAAAAAGTCCATGGCTTGCAGATGCGCGAAGCCAGGCGCGCGGATCTTGCAGCGATAGGGCTTGTCGGTGCCGTCCGACACCAAATAGACGCCGAACTCGCCCTTGGGCGCCTCCACCGCGGCGTAAACCTCGCCCGCTGGAACCTTGAAGCCCTCGGTGAAGAGCTTGAAGTGATGAATCAGCGCCTCCATCGAGCGCTTCATTTCGGCGCGAGGCGGCGGCGAGATCTTCGTGTTGACCACGGACACGGGACCGCGATTTTCTTGCATCAGCAGCTTGTTCACGCATTGGCGCATGATGGAGGTCGATTGCCGCATTTCCTCCATGCGGATAACGGCGCGATCATAGCAGTCGCCGTTCTTGCCGACGGGGATGTCGAACTCCATCTCCTCATAGCATTCATAGGGCTGCGCCTTGCGCAAGTCCCAGGCGGCGCCGGAGCCGCGCACCATCACGCCGGAGAAGCCGAACTTCCAGGCGTCCTCCAGCGAGATGACGCCAATGTTCACGTTGCGCTGCTTGAAAATGCGATTCTCGATAAAGAGCGCCTCGAGATCGTCGAGCACCTTCAAGAACGGATCGCAAAAGGCCCCGATGTCCTCGATCAATTTGTCGGGCAGTTCGCGCGCCACGCCGCCGGGACGGAAATAATTGGCGTGCATGCGCGCGCCGCTGGCGCGCTCATAGAACACCATCAGCTTTTCGCGTTCCTCATAGCCCCATAGCGGCGGCGTCAAGGCGCCCACGTCCATCGCCTGGGAGGTGACGTTGAGCAGATGCGACAACAGCCGGCCAATCTCGGAATAAAGCACGCGAATAAGCTGGCCGCGGCGCGGAACCTCGACCCCAAGCAGCCGCTCGATGGCGAGGCAGAAGGCGTGCTCCTGATTCATCGGCGCGCAATAGTCGAGCCGGTCGAAATATGGCACGTTCTGCAAATAGGTGCGCGCCTCCATCAGCTTTTCCGTGCCGCGATGGAGGAAGCCGATATGGGGATCGACGCGCTCGACGACTTCGCCGTCGAGTTCGAGAATAAGGCGCAACACGCCGTGCGCCGCCGGATGCTGCGGACCGAAGTTGATGGAGAAATTGCGTAACGGTTGGTCGGTCATTTATGAGGATCCAGCGTTCAGATTTTCACGTCGATGCCGTTCTTCTTCATTTTCTCCTGCGCGTCCTTGATGGCTCTCGGCACGATCGAACTCAGCAGCGTCGGCACTCTTTCCATCATTTTCGGCATTTTACTCATAATGCTCGCTCCAATTGGCGAGCTGTAAAATTTGCCGAGCGCGACCAGTTCATCCTTGTCGAAGATGTCCATCATCATCAAAATCGACGCGTCCTCTATCGCCTGCGCATTGTCGACGAAGGCGCTCTTGACGAAGGCGTCCGCGAAAGTCTCGATCTGCGCGGAGCTGAGGTTTGGATTTTGCGCGTGAGCTCCGGCGATTACCTGTTGCCGAAGCGTGGGCGCCACCCTCGCCATCATTCCCTTCATGTCCGCCGCGCGCGCGTATTGCCGCGCGGCCGCGATCGATTCCAGATCATAGGCCTTGAGCTTTTGCTCGAATTCGTTCGTCGGGGCGGAGTCCAGCGCCAGCGCCCCAGTCGAAAAGACGCCCGCGACGATCAGCGCGGCGGCCGTTCTTTTCAAGAAGGCGCTCATTCCGGCGCTCTCGCTGGAGAAAACCCGACTCATTGCCCCCTGGCCTTTTCGTCGCCGGGCAGATCATATTGCACGCCCTCCCATGGCGAGAGGAAATCGAACTGGCGATATTCCTGCGTCAGTCGAACCGGGTCGTAGACCACGCGCTTCTGCTCGTCGTCGTAACGAACCTCGACAAAGCCGGTCATCGGGAAATCCTTGCGCAAAGGATGCCCGTCAAAGCCATAATCGGTCATGATGCGACGCAGATCGGGATGGCCCGAAAACACCACGCCGAAAAGATCGTAGGTTTCGCGCTCGAACCAATCGGCGCCTGGATAAAGCGGGGTGAGCGAGGCGACCGGCGTCATTTCGTCGGTCAGCGTCTTCACGCGGACGCGCAGATTATGCTTGGGGCTCTGCAAATGCGCGACGACCTCGAAGCGCTCTTCGCGCTCGGGATAGTCCGCCGCCGTCACGTCGACGATGTGGACGAAAAGATAGTCCGGCTCGTCGCGCAAGGTCTTGACGGTGTCAAGCCAGCGCTCGCGAGCGACGGTCAGCGTCAATTCGCCGAACGCGATCTTGACGTCGGTTACCGCGCCAGCGGAAGCGGCGGCGATCTTCGCGCCGAGAGCTTGGAGTTGATCAACCATTCGCATCTTCCCTCGCGACCAGCCGCCCGAGTCGCGCTCGGCCGGGTCTCGCCCGCGCTTGCCTCGCGGCCAACGGCAACCGCGCCCTTAGCGTTCGATCGTGCCTGTGCGCCGGATTTTCTTTTGCAACAGGAGCACGCCATATACCAGCGCCTCCGCCGACGGCGGACAGCCTGGCACATAGACGTCGACCGGAATAATTCGGTCGCAGCCGCGCACCACCGAATAGGAATAGTGGTAATAGCCGCCGCCATTCGCGCAGGAGCCCATCGAGATCACGTAGCGCGGCTCCGGCATCTGATCGTAAACCTTGCGCAGCGCCGGCGCCATTTTATTGGTGAGCGTGCCGGCGATGATGATCACGTCCGACTGGCGCGGGCTCGCGCGCGGCGCGAAGCCGAAACGCTCCAGATCGTAGCGCGGCATCGCCGCCTGAATCATTTCGACGGCGCAACAGGCGAGACCAAAGGTCATCCACATCAGCGAGCCGGTGCGCGCCCACGTGATGATGTCGTCCGTCGCGGTGACCAGAAAGCCCTTGTCGGCCAATTCGTCGTTGAGATTGACGAAAAACGGATCGGTGGAGCCGACAGGCTTGCCGGTGCGCGGATCGATGAGGCCCGCGCCTTGCGGAGCGACGAGCGTCGAACCCTGATTGGCGATCAATCCCATTCGAGTGCTCCCTTGCGCCATTCGTAGACGAAGCCGATGGTCAGCACGCCCAGAAACGCCATCATCGCCCAAAATCCAAAGACGCCGGCTTCCTTGAAGGCCACGGCCCAGGGAAACAAAAAGGCGACTTCGAGGTCGAACACGATGAACAGCAGCGAGACCAGATAGAAGCGCACATCGAATTTCATGCGCGCGTCGTTGAACGGATTGAAACCACACTCGTAAGCCGAGAGCTTCTCGGGATCCGGGGCCTTGAAGGCGAGCAGAAACGGCGCGACCAGCAGCGCGCCGGCGATGATCGCCGAGAGCGCCGCGAAGATCACCAGCGGCAGATATTGTTCGAGCAGGAGCGGCATTTCGCGGGTCCAATAGATTTGCGGCGCATCCGACAGTTTCGCGCGGGGCCGGAGCTTGGAACGCGCAAGAGCCTGGAACAGGCGCCTCCCGACCAGCTGGCCGTGCGTTCCGTAACAAAGCGTTCCGGTCAAAGCAAGTGACAACCGCGGCTTTCTCATCACAAAGGACGCAACCGCAGCAAAGCCGGGACGTGCGCTCAAAAATTCGGCGCCGCCGCCTTAGCCGGCGAGCGCCGACAATCTCGCGGCGGCGCGCATCTCGTCCCGGCGGCGCTCGCGTCGCGCCATCGCCTCCGCGTCGGCGCCCCAGACCCGCATTTGATGGTCCTCGTCGACATAAGCCGCCGCGAAACCCGCCTCGGCGTCGATCTCACGCAGCGCAACCGCGAGCGCGATGATGCAGGAGCCGGTCAGCGTGGTCATCGCATGTAGCGCGGCGAGCCGAAATGGCGAGCCCGCGCCCGCGCCGACATGCGCGCGCGCGCGCGCCGCGACCGCCTCCAGCGCCTCGGGCGACTGCGGGTGGAAGGTCACGCCCTCGCATAGAATAAGCCGCGCGCCGCATTTTTCCCGCGCGAATTGCACTAGCGGGTCCCAGGCCTCGGTCTGGGCGCGCACGAGGCTGTCCGGGCCGTCGGCGCGGAAGCAGATCAAATCCGAGCCGGCGTATTTCACCGCGTCCGCCTCGACCTCGGCCATCCGGGGCGCCACACCGTCGACGGCGGAATTCACCTGCCGCGTCAAAGGCATGGTGTTTGGATCGAGCAACTCGCCTTGGGCATCCCACTCGGCCGCGATCGCCTGCGCCAGAGCGAGCGTCGGCAAGACCAAGGCGCTCCGCGCCGGCGTGCGCACCGGCTTGCCATCGAGCAGCACGGCGAAGCCCTCAGCTACGGGCGCGGCCTCGGCTTTACTGTAGAAGCGCTTGGGTAGCGTCCGCCGGCCGTCCCGAGCGGCCAAGCGTATCGGATCGCGCTCGCCGCCGTCGATGAAGATGGCGGATGCGAGGTCGTCGTTTTTGGTGGACATACGAAAACCCCTTAACTCATTCCTCCGGCGCGTCCTCGATCGGATCGTACTGCTTCTCGTCAAACCCGAAAAAATCCCAGGTCGCGCGCATATGCGGCGGCAGGGGCGCCGTCACGTCGATCATTCCGCCCTTGGGATGCGGCAGGATCAGCCGTCGCGCCAGGAGGTGCAGCTTGCGCTCGACGCCCTCCGGAATCGCCCGCAGCGGATCGCGCCGTCGCACCTCGTCCTCCGGGCGATGGCCGTATTTCGGGTCGCCGACGATCGGACAGCCGATGGCTTCGGCATGGGCCCGCAGCTGATGCGTGCGTCCGGTCAGCGGCTTCATTGACAGCCAGGCGCAGCGCGGCGCCGCCTTGTCGACGATGGCGTAATAGGTCAGCGAATGCTGCGCGTCGGCCTCGCCATGACGAGCGACGCGCATTTTTTCTAGGTCTCGTACCGTCCCGGCGCCGGGCTTGCGCGGCACTCGCTCGTCACCCATGCCCGAACCCTTGGCCAGATAGAGCGAAATCCGTCCTTGCGAGGGCTTCGGAACGCCCTCGACCAGCGCCCAATAGATTTTTCGCGCCTGCCGCGAGCGAAAGGCCTCGCCCAGTTCGGCGGCAGCGCGGCGGTTCTTGGCGACCATCAGCACGCCCGACGTGTCGCGGTCTAGCCGATGCACCAGCACCGGACGGCGGTCGCCCTCGGCCAGCGACGCCAACATTCCGTCGATATGCCGGGTCGTGCCCGAGCCGCCCTGCACGGCGAGGCCGTGAGGTTTGTTGAGCACCATCACGTCCTTGTCCTCGAACAAGGTCATTTGGGCGATGTCGCGGGCGTCGTCCGGATTGACGCGCGCGGGTCGTGGAGCCTCTTGGGCGTCGAGGTTTAGCGGCGGAATGCGGATGGTCTGACCCTGCTCCAGCCGTGTCGAGGTCTCGACTTTCTTGCCGTCGACGCGAACCTCGCCCTTGCGGCAGATTTTGGCGAGATGCGACAGCGTAAGCGCGGGAAAGCGCCGCTTGAACCAGCGGTCGAGCCGCATGCCGGCCTCGTCCTCGGTGACGAGCGCCGCCGAGACGCCGGTCCTTTGCGCGGTCTCGCTCATGAGGGAGACCCCGCGAAACCGGGTTTGCGAGCGAGCGACCGCGCCGCCAAGGCGGCCGCCGGAAAAATCTGGAGCAATGAGCGCATGGACGCTTGTAACAAAGACGCGGGCCCGCGTCATCAGCCGAGAAAGCGCCTCTATTCGCCCTGCTTGTCGGTCAAGGTCCGCAGAAAGGCTGCCAGCGCGTCGATGTCGCGCTCCGAAAGGCGCGGCCGCTGGCCCAGTCGCCGGTCGTAAGGGACTTCCTTCACATTAACATTGTCGTGGTATTTTTCCGGCAGGTCATTGAACTTGGCTATGCTTCCATCCGCGCCTTTGGGATACCAGCGCTCGGGATTGGTGTCGCGCGTCGCGTAAAAGGCCACGGCGTCGTGCAAACTGGCCAAGGCGCCGTTGTGCAGATAAGGCGCCGTCAGCTCGACGTTGCGCAGGGTCGGAACCTTGAAGGCGCCGCAGACGCTCTCGACGTCGAAACCCTTGGGCGCGAAATCCGCCAGCCCCTCGCGCCGGCACAGACCCAGATCGAAGTAATCGGCCTTGGCGTTGGCGGGGATCGCCGCGTTTCGCGGCGCGCCGAGCGTGTCGTAAGTGAAATCGGTGAACAGCCAGTCCTTGGGATCGCGCGACTTGGGCTCGCCGACATGACAGGCGAGGCAATTGCCCTTCTTTGGATCCTTGAACAGCGCGAAGCCCTTGGCCTCCAGCGGCGAAAACCGCGCTTTCCCACGCAAAACCGCGTCGAAAGTCGAGGCGAAGGGATGGAAGATCTCCGTTCCCTCATAGGCCGCGAGGGCCTGCATGAGCTTGCCGAAGCCGGCGTCGGAGTCGTCGAACACGTCCTTGCCGAAAACCGCGCGCGCGAGATCGGCGTAAGCGCCCTCGCGCACCTTGGCGACAACGGCCGCCTTGGAGGGATTGTTCATTTCGACCGGATTGAGCAAAGGCCCGCTGGCCTGCGCCGCGAGGTCGAGCGCCCGCCCGTCGCGGAACTGGCCGCCCACCGCCTGTTTTTCGATCTTGCCGGTTTCCTCGTCCTTCTTGTCCGCGAAGGAGAAAGGCGGGCTGAAAGAGGCGTAGGCCAGCGAGGGCGGCTTGCGCAGGCCGAACGAGCCAGCGGGCGCGCCGCGCGCCACGCCGGGAATCGTCGAACCATTCACGCCGGAAAACGCCTTGGCGGGATCGTGGCACGAGGCGCAGGAGACGCCGCGCGGCTCCGACAGGGACGTGTCCACGAAAAGACGGGCGCCCAGCTGCTCCAGCGGCGTGAGCTGGGCGCGCGTCTCCGCGCCCCGCGCGGCCCCGGCCAAAAGCAGCGCGAGGACGCAGGCTCCCACCGCGTGATGAGCGGAACGACGCGCGAGGCGAACATACGACGGCACGAAAATCATCAACGCCTCTATCCGACGATGGCGGGCCAAGCAGACCGAACCTATAGGAAAGCTGGCGCATCCGCGTCAAATTCAATGATTTGGAGGATTTCCAGAGAGGCTGCGGGCGGCCCGGCCAAACCGACGCGCGCAAAAGATGCGGTGCGAGAACGAAGAAAGAACTTGGCGATCAGAACAAAACATGCACAATGACACTCGCGCGGTATTTCCGCTTAAAGCCGCGCGCCGCCGTTGCGCCGGCCGGTTAACCCGTGTCAGAAGGAATTTCGCTGTGAGCCAAGCCAATCTCCGCCTCGTGGAAGGATCGTCCGTGGACAAAACCAAGGCGTTGGACGCCGCCCTGTCGCAGATCGAACGCGCCTTCGGCAAGGGCTCGATCATGCGGCTCGGCAAGAACCAGAAAGCCGTGGAGATCGAAACCGTTTCGACCGGCTCGCTCGGACTCGACATAGCGCTGGGGGTCGGCGGCCTGCCGCGCGGAAGAGTCGTGGAGATTTACGGACCGGAATCCTCCGGCAAGACCACGCTGACGCTGCACGTCATCGCCGAAGCCCAGAAGGCCGGCGGCGTCTGCGCCTTCGTCGACGCCGAGCACGCGCTCGACCCCATTTACGCCCGCAAGCTCGGCGTGCAACTCGACGATCTGCTGATTTCGCAGCCGGACACCGGCGAGCAGGCGCTGGAGATCACCGATACGCTGGTGCGATCGGGCGCGATCGACGTGCTGGTGGTCGATTCGGTGGCCGCGCTGACGCCGCGCGCCGAAATCGAGGGCGAAATGGGCGACGTGCAGCCTGGCCTGCAAGCGCGGCTGATGAGCCAGGCGCTGCGCAAGTTGACCGCCTCGATCTCCCGATCCAACACGCTGGTCATCTTTATCAACCAGATCCGCATGAAGATCGGCGTGATGTATGGCTCGCCGGAAACGACGACGGGCGGCAACGCGCTCAAATTCTACGCCTCCGTGCGCCTCGACATCCGCCGGATCGGCGCGATCAAGGACCGCGAGGAGGTGACCGGCAACCAGACCCGCGTGAAGGTCGTCAAAAACAAGGTCGCGCCGCCGTTCAAGCAGGTCGAATTCGACATCATGTACGGCGAAGGCATTTCCAAGCTCGGCGAATTGGTCGATCTCGGCGTAAAGGCCGGCGTCGTGGAAAAATCCGGCTCCTGGTTCTCCTACGACAGCCAGAGGCTCGGCCAGGGCCGCGAAAACGCCAAAAGCTATCTGAGAGCGAATCCCGAGGCGGCGGCTCGCATCGAACAGGCGATCCGCGAGAACGCCGGGATCATCGCCGAGCGGATTCTCGACGCCTCCGGCGACGAGGATAGCGCGGAGAGCGAGACCTAGAAGGGCCGTCGCGCCGCGATGGGAATATCATTCTGGCGCATTCTGGCGCGGCCATGGGGCCGCGCCGGCAAAATAATTAACGCTCAATATTCTTCCCCGAGGCCGGCCCGCGAGCGCGTCGGATAGGACGCCGCTCCGAATCCGGCCTTTCCCATTGCCCAAACCTCGCCTAACTGGCATATCGCAAGGAGATAGCGACGGATGGCGCGCGACGGCGCCTTCCGGAGCGAGAAGCGCGACGATACAAGCGTCAAGAGCGACAGCGAGCCAACAAGACCATGAGCGGCGTCAATCAAATCCGTACGGCATTTCTCGATTATTTCGCGCGCCACGATCATGAGCTCGTCCCTTCGTCGTCGCTCGTCCCGCATAATGATCCGACGTTGATGTTCACCAACGCGGGCATGGTGCAGTTCAAGAACGCCTTCACCGGCGTCGAGAAACGCCGCCGCACGCGCGCGGCCTCCGCGCAAAAATGCGTGCGTGCCGGCGGCAAGCACAATGATCTCGACAATGTCGGCTACACCGCGCGGCACCACACGTTTTTCGAGATGCTCGGCAATTTTTCCTTCGGCGATTATTTCAAGGAAGACGCCATCGAACTCGCGTGGAATCTGATCACCCGCGAATTCCAGCTGCCGATCGATCGCCTGCTTGTCACCGTCTATCACGACGATGACGCGGCCTTCGATTTATGGAAGAAAATCGCCGGCTTTCCCGATTGGCGCATCATCCGCATCAACAATTCCGACAATTTCTGGAGCATGGGCGAGCTTGGTCCCTGCGGTCCCTGCTCCGAGATCTTCTATGACCAGGGCGACGCGCTCGCGGGCGGACCGCCCGGCAGCCCGGAGCAGGACGGCGACCGTTTTCTGGAGTTCTGGAATCTCGTCTTCATGCAATATGAGCAGGTCGCGCCCGGCGAGCGCGTCCCGCTGCCGCGCCCGTCGATCGACACCGGCATGGGTCTGGAGCGCATAGCGGCGCTGCTGCAGGGGGTCACGTCCAATTATGAGACCGATCTGTTTCGCGCCCTGACCGGCGCCGTCGCCAACCTGACCAATGTGAGCTCCGGCGGCCCCCAGGCGGCCAGCCACCGCGTCATCGCCGATCACCTGCGCGCCTGCTCCTTCCTCATCGCAGACGGCGTTACGCCCTCCAACGAGGGTCGGGGCTACGTCCTGCGCCGAATCATGCGCCGCGCGATGCGCCACGCGCAATTGCTGGGCGCCGCCGATCCCTTGATGTGGCGTCTCGTTCCGACATTGGTGGCGCAAATGGGCTCCGCCTATCCGGAATTGCAACGCGCCGAAGCCTTGATCGGCGACACGCTGCTGACCGAGGAAACTCGCTTTCGCGTCACGCTGGCGCGCGGCCTCGCGATCCTCGACGAGGAAACCGCGGGTTTTTCCGCCGGCGCCCGGCTTTCGGGCGAGACGGCCTTCAAGCTTTACGACACTTTTGGCTTTCCGCTCGATCTGACCGAGGACGCATTGCGCCCGCGCGGGATTGGCGTCGACAAGGAGGCTTTCGAAAGCGCGATGGAGCGCCAGCGCGCCGAGGCGCGCAAGGCCTGGGCCGGTAGCGGCGAGACGGCGACCGAAGCGGTTTGGTATGCGCTCAAGGAGCGCGTCGGCGCGACCGAGTTTCTCGGCTACGACTCCGAAAAGAGCGTGGGCGTCGTGACCGCCTTGATCCGCGACGGCGCGCAAACGGACTGGTTGCGAACGGGCGAGCGTGGCGCGGTGATCGTCAATCAGACGCCGTTTTACGGGGAATCCGGCGGACAAGTCGGCGACATCGGCGAATTGCGCGCGAAGGGCGCGCGTTTTCGCGTCGAGGCCACGCAAAAGAAACTCGGCGACATCATCGTGCATGAAGGCGTGGTCGAGGAAGGGGAAATCGCGCTCGGGCAAACGCTGGAGCTCGCGGTCGATCACGCGCGTCGGCTGGCCACGCGCGCCAATCATTCGGCGACGCATATTCTGCACGAGGCGCTGCGCCAGGTGGTCGGCGACCATGTTCAGCAGAAGGGCTCCCTGGTCACGCCGGATCGCCTGCGCTTCGACTTCACGCATCCCAAGCCGATGACCGACGAAGAGTTGGCCGAGGTCGAGCGTCTCGGCAATGAGATCGTGCAGGGCAACGCGCCGGTCGAGACGCGCCTGATGGCGCAGGAAGAGGCGATCGCCACCGGCGCCCGCGCGCTGTTCGGGGAGAAATATGGCGATGAAGTGCGCGTCGTCTCGATGGGGCGCGCCGCGACGCCCGGGGCGCGCGCTTTTTCGGTCGAACTGTGCGGCGGCACGCATGTTAGTCGAACCGGGGACATCGGACTCATCAGCATTGTCTCGGAAAGCGCCGTGGCCTCCGGCGTTCGCCGCATCGAGGCGCGCACGGCGGAAGGCGCGCGCGCCCAGCTCGTCGCCCAATCCAAGGCCTTGCGCGAAATCGCCGCCCTGGTTCGCGCCCCGCTGGAGGAAACCCCCGCCAGGCTCGCGACGCTGCTCGATGAGCGCAAACGGCTCGAGCGAGAGCTCGCCGAGGCCAAGCGCAAGCTCGCCATGGGCGGCGGCGGCGACGCGAGCCAACCGATCATCGACGTGGGCGGGGTAAAGCTATTCTCTCGCGCCGTCAGCGGCGTCGACGCGAAGGATCTCAAGGGGCTCGTCGACGACGCCAAAAAGCTGGTCGGCTCCGGCGTAGTCGCCATCGCCAACGCCTCCGCGGACGGCAAGGCGGGCGTCGTGGTTGGCGTCACCGACGATCTCACGGCCAAATTCAACGCCGTTGATTTCGTGCGCATCGCCAGCGAAAGATTGGGCGGCAAGGGTGGCGGCGGACGGCCGGACCTCGCGCAGGCCGGTGGTCCCGACGCGCAAGCGATCGACGCCGCTTTGGCGGCGATCCAGGAGGCGCTACGCGCAAAGGCTGCTCAATGATCGGCGGGGAAAGGTGCTACAAAAGGGCGCCTGATCGAGATTCCTGACCGGGCGCCCCGCGGGCGTCGTCATTATTGGCTATAATTAAAACTTGTCACGGGGGTGGCGAGCGGGTCGCCGCGAAGTTGAAGGAGGGGCAGTTGTATCACAATATTCTCACGCCGATCGATTTGAGCGAGCCCGCCATGACGCAAAAAGGGATCGCCGCGGCCATCGAGATCGCGAAGATCGGAAAGGCGCGGATCAGACTCGTATATGTGCAATCTCTGATGCCGCTGGCGTTCATGGAATATGCGCCGGCGGACTTCGATGAACGGGTGCGCGAGAGCACGGAGGGCGAACTCGCGAAGGCGGCGGAGCAAATCGACTACCCGAAGGAACTGGTGTCGACGGCGCTGCGTTTCGGCGCGGTTTATCCGGAGATTCTCGCGGAAGCCGAGACTTGGGGAGCGGATTTGATTGTCCTCGGGTCGCACCGGCCGAGCATGTCGACCTATCTGCTCGGCTCCAACGCCAAGACCATCGTGCGTCACGCCAAATGCTCGGTCCTCGTGGCACGCGATTAACGCCGCGCGCCTTCGCGCCGATTACAAAATTCGCGCCATTTCTTCGAAGGCGAGCCGCGGACCGCGCGGGTAAAGCTTGGCGGGTTCGCCATAGCCAATGTTGAGCAGGAAATTCGACTTCACGCCGCCGCCGGGAAAGAACTCGGCGTCCACGGCGGCTTTGTCGAACCCGCTCATCGGCCCCGTGTCGAGACCAAGAGCCCGAAGGGCGAGGATAAGATAAGCGGCTTGCAGCGAGGCGTTGCGGAACGCCGTTTCCTCGATCAACGGCGAATTGCCGACGAACCAGGAGCGCGCATCGGCCGCTGGAAACAGACGCGGCAAATTTTCGTGGAACGCGAGATCATAGGCGAGTATCGCCGTCGCCGGCGCCGCCATTGTCTTTTCGAGATTGCCGGGCGCGAGCGCGGGCGCCAGGCGCGCCTTGGCCTCCGGCGAACGCACGAAGACGATGCGCTGCGGCGAGCAATTGGCGCTCGTCGGCCCCCATTTGGAAATGTCCACCGCCTCGCGCAGCAGCGCGTCGGGAACCTCCCTGTCGCGCCAGCCGTTGTGCGTGCGCGCCTCGGTAAAGAGCTGAGCCAGCGCTTCGCTCGGCAGCGGATTATTCGCGCTCATGACTTTCCCCTCCGACGCGGTCTCGAGTCCTTCCGGTTCAGACTGAACCAAAGGCCCCAAGGTTCTTTTGTTTTGTCGCGCTTTCGTTTTGTCGTGCTTTCCTAGCCAAAACCGGTCTCCACTTTTGCCGAAAGCACGTTAAATATCGCGTCCTTCGACATCGAGGCGCAGGCGCTCCTCGATTTTTTGCAAGCCTTCCTGTTTCGGGTCGAGCGCCAGCGCGCGCCTGTAAGCGTCGAGCGCGCCCTTCTTATCGCCGGCTTCCTCGAATAGCGCGCCGAGCAGGGCTAGAGCGTCGAAGCGCCTCGGCTCCAGCCGCAGCGCGGCTTCGAGATCCTCGCGCGCTCCGGCGCCGTCGCCACGCGCGGCCTTGGCGCGGGCGCGGCGCACAAAGCCTTCCGACCAGCGAGGGTCGAGCGCGATCACGTGATCGAGCAGGGCTTGCGCCGCGAGTTGAGCGCCGCCAAGCTCGGCCGCCATTGCTCGGTCGGTCAGCAGAGCGACGGTTTCGGAAGGGGCGCTGGCGAAAAGGCCGCGGATTTTGGCGCCAATGGCCACCGCCTCTGGCTCGTCGGCGGCGTTTTTGAGCCGTGCTAGCAAATCCTCCAGGGCCGCCGCGCGCGCTTGCTCGGGCGACTTTGGCGCCGGCGGCGGAGCGGACTTAGGGGCGACCGGCGCGGTCTCGTCATCGTCTCCGCTAAACCGCTGGTCGCCGCGCGGCTGGAACACCTTCGCGCCGGGCGGCATCGGAATGCGGCCGACACCGGGAATTTCGATGTAATTCTCTCCGCCGTCCCGCCGCGAAATAACGGGCGGATCCTCGTTTGGCGCGGCCGCGACCGGCCCGCAAACGGCTGATATCGCGGCGGCCGCGACGAGCATCCTTGGCGAAACCTTGTGCATGGCTCGAAGTGTAGCTCCCGATCGCGCGCCCTTGCAAGCCGAGGCGGTAAAATCAACCGCCGCAGACGGGATGATCGCATTTGCGGGCGTTGGCGATGATCCCTCGCAGCGACGCCTTGCCCGGCCAGCCCAGAAGCCCGACGCCGGCGATGGCGAAGGACGGAGTCATTTCCATTCCAAGGCTCGCCGCGAGCTTCGCCTGCCGCGTCAATACGGCCGTCACCGCCGGGCTGTCGCCGCTTTCCTCGATTTTTTTCGGATCGAGACCCATGTCGCGCACGACGGCCAGCGCCGAGGCGCCGTCGCCCTGCCCGCGTCTTCCGAACATTCTGGCGTGAAACTCGCCGGCGACGCGCGGCCCATGCAGCCGCAATACCGCCTGTTGCACCTTGGCCGCCTGCACCGAGCCGATCGACAAAATGGCGTTGTTGATCAGGCCGAGTCGAAGATTTTTGTCGTCGCGAAGAATCTCGTCCAGGTCTTGCGCCGCCTTGCGGCAGAAGCCGCAATTATAGTCGAAAAACTCATAGAGAACGACATCGCCCGCCCGAGCCCCGCTCCAGACGATGCCGGGCAGCGTCGCGGGATCGAGTTCGGCGGGGATGCGGAAATTTCTTATCGCCGCGCCGTCGTCGCCTCGCAGCAAATATTCCTGCTCCTCCTGCCCGCGCGCCGCGCCCGCGATCAAGGGCAACGCGCCGATCAGCGACAGCGCCTGTCTTCTGGTCCGCACGCGCTTCTCCGCCTATTTCTCTTCGCTGTGTTCCTCGAGCTCGAGCCACATCGCGTTGAGAATCGCGAAGGCGCAAGCGAGGCCCAGCCCCAAAATCCAGGAAAAATACCACATCGACGCGCTCCTTCGGTTTAGTAATGATAGTCGTCGCCGCGCTCGATCCCGGCCTCGCTCACCGGGCCGCGCAAAATATAGAACACCCAGCTTGTGTAAGCGAGCACGATCGGGAGAAAGAACAGGGTCGCGACAAGCATGAGCGACAGGGTCATCGGGCTGGACGAAGCGTCCCAGACCGTCAGGCTGTGATCGGGATGGCTCGACGATGGCAGCAGGAACGGGAACAGGCTGAAGCCCGCGGTCGCGATCACCCCGGCGACCGCCACGCTGCTCGAAATGAGCGCAAGTCTCGCCGAGCCCGTGGCGAGCGCGATCGCCGCTCCAAGGGCGCCCAAATAGGCGAATATTGGCGCCGCGAGACTCAATGGCGCGTGGCGGAAGTTGTTGAGCCACCCGCCGGCTTCTTTGCTCACGCTTTTCCATAGCGGATTGGACGGCCCCGCCGGATCGATGTCTCCCCGCAAGACAAGTCCGTCCATGCGCAGCGCGACCCAGGCGCCGGCGATCGACAACAACAGGACGAGGATGAGAGCCGCGACGGCGCCGAACCACGCCGCGCGCCGGGCGACCTCGCCCTCGCTTTTCGACGCCAGAAAACTCGCGCCCTGCATCGTCAGCATAGCGATGCTCACGGCGCCGCACAGCAAGGCGAAGGGATTGAGAAGACCGAGGAGGTCGCCCTCATATTCGAGTTGCAAACCAGTATCGAAATGGAACGGGGTTCCCAGTAAAAGATTGCCGAAGGCGACGCCGAACACCAGCGATGGGACGAGTCCGGAAACGAAAAACACGATGTCCCAGCCTCTCCGCCACGCCGAAGAGTCGATCTTGCCGCGAAAGGTCAGCGCGACCGGACGCAGGATCAGGCCGAGGAGAACCAGCATCATCGCGAGATAAAAGCCCGAGAAAGACGCCGCATAGAGCAGCGGCCAGGCGGCGAAAATCGCCCCGCCGCCAAGAATGAACCAAACCTGATTGCCCTCCCACACCGGTCCGATCACGTTGAGCAGCACGCGCCGCTGGGTTTCCGACCGGGGAACGAAAGGATACAGCATGGCGACGCCAAGATCGAAGCCGTCCATGATGGCGAAGCCGATAAGCAGCGCGCCAAGCAACGCCCACCAAATGATGCGCAGGGTTCCATAGTCGAACAGCATGGCGATGCTTCCTTCAGTTGGCCGTCGCCTGGACGGGTTGCTTGATCGAACCATCATGCTCGGCGCTCGGCCCGATGCGGACATATTTGACGATCAGCACGAGATCGATGACCGCCAACACGGTGTAGAACAGCACGAAGCCCAACAGGCTAAACACCACATTGCTCGCCGGGACTTTCGACACGCCGAGGAACGTCGGCAACACGCCGTCGATAATCCAGGGCTGGCGGCCATATTCCGCGACGATCCAGCCGAGTTCCGCCGCGACCCACGGCAGCGGCAGACTATACATCGCAAGTTTGCGGAACCAGGGCTGTATCTGGCCGCGCCTGCTCACGAGATAGAAATAGGCGCCAAACAGGGCGATGAAGTAAAACCCCAGCGCCACCATGATCCGGAATGACCAAAACAACACCGGGACATCGGGAATTGTCGACAGCGCGGCTTCGTGAATTTGCGCGTCTGTCGCGTTTTCGATGTCGGGCCGGATGCGCTTCAGAAGGAACGCATAGCCAACGTTGCTGATCGACGCTTCGAGCGCGGCGGGAAGTTCGGCGGTGGGTCCTCCGCCCTCTTTCTCAAGCCAGGCGTAGGCGGGCAGACCGTCGCGTATCCGTTGTTCGGCGTTCGCCACTAGAGGCTTGATGCCCTCGACCGGCGTGTCGAGCGAGCGCGTCGCGATCAGTCCGAGCACCCAGGGAATCCGCACGCCGTATTTCGTCGTCTCGTCAGCGATATCCGGCAGGCCGAACAGCGTGAACGAGGCGGGTGCCGGCTCGGTCTCCCACATAGCCTCGATCGCGGCGATTTTCATCTTCTGGTTTAGGCCAGTGGTGTAGCCGCTCTCGTCGCCAAGCACCACGACCGAGAGCGCGGAGGCCAGTCCAAAACTCGCCGCGACGGTGACGGATCGCCGCGCGATGCCCACATGGCGCCCGCGCAGCATGTAATAGGCGCCGATGGACATCACGAACATCGCGCCCGTCACATAGCCGGCGCTCACCGTATGGACGAATTTCGATTGCGCGACCGGATTGAACAGAACCTCGGAGAAGGAGGTAAGCTCCATGCGCATCGTTTGCGGGTTGAACCGCGCGCCGACCGGATTGAGCATCCAGCTGTTGGCCACCAGAATCCACAACGCCGAGAAGTTGCTGCCCAGAGCGACAAGCCAAGTCACCGCGAGATGCTGAACCTTGCTCAGCCTCTTCCAGCCGAAGAAGAACAAGCCGACGAATGTCGCTTCCAGAAAGAAGGCCATCAACCCTTCGATCGCCAGCGGAACGCCAAAAATATCGCCGACATAATAAGAATAATGCGCCCAGTTCGTGCCGAACTGGAATTCCATGGTCACGCCGGTGGCGACGCCCATCGCGAAATTGATGCCGAACAACGTTCCCCAAAATTTCGTCGCGTCGCGCCAGACCACGCGGCCCGTCATCACATAGACGCTCTCCATGATGGCGAGCAGCAGCGAAAGGCCAAGCGTGAGCGGCACGAACAGAAAGTGATAAAGCGCCGTCAACGCGAACTGAAGCCGCGACAACGTCGCCACATCTATATCGAGCATCGTCTTCTCCTGTCGGCTATCAGTGTTTCGATTCCCAACGGCTATCGGTAAGAAAGCCGGCCATTTCGGACGGCGTCACGACCGGCGCCCGCGATCCACTGAAAAACAGCAAATAAATAAGGGTTAGCGCCACGGCCTTGAAGGCGAGCGCCGCCCCGATCTCCCGAGATAGCGACCTTTTGATCACGCGCCCGCCTCTTCGCTTTCCACGGTACACTATAGCGCGCGAAGCCGATCGGCGACAGGCTCCGCGATTCGATCCTAGTCCATTCTTCACCCAAATCTCGACGTTGCAAAGCGCTTCGTCACTCGAACGCCGTTTGACTGGAAGTGACAATTCGCGCGAAAGCGGCGCTCGGGAGATAGCAAAGCGCATTGCTCGCGACGGGGGCCTCGCGGCAATGGATGTGGCTGGTCGTCCACAGGTAACCGGCGGACTTCATACATCCGACAATGTGCTTGAAGATCACCCGTTCCGAATCGTCGCGCCGCTCGTTTGGGTGCGCTCCTTCGCCCTCCAACTCGCACTGCGAAGTCCGCACCTGTTGAGCCTTGAAGAACGACGTGCTGGAGCCGGTGACCGCGATTTCTCCGCCGGCGACCATCAATAATCCTCCAACCAGCATGACCATCGCTTGAAACCAATCCTTGCAGAACTTTATGTCGATGAAATAAAGACCGCCAGCCGCCGCCAAAATGCTGCCGATGAACACCAAGACGAGAATCATGACCTTCTCCATCCGCCGTCCGTTCGATGCGGTCTCGGACGCCGCGCCCGGCGATTCGATGCGGTGAGACCGGTCCATCGCGGGTTCCGCTTCTCGTCTCGATGCGCTTCGCACGCGTGAAAAACGAAGCTCGATCCGCGATTGACCGCTCTTTCATGCGCCGTCGTTGAAATTTCGTCCGCGACTTAGTCTCGCTTGCCGTCGATAAGGGCCTTGAGAGCATTCGTATTGATCACGTCGATAGCGTCGCCGCGGCGACGCAAGCTCGTCAATCCAACTCAAAATCATCGGATGCTCCGAGAGCATGGCGGGCTCTGAACGACCCCGCGAGAATTATCTTCCGTCCAGCGCGTCGAGATGGCGATTGGCCAAGAATTTGAGAAAGCGTTCCGCCCGCTCGGCCTTGGGAGCTAGTCGCCATAAATTCATACTTGCTAATTAATATATATCGTATATATGTGTGATGGCCGTTCCGCGGGAGTGTCGAAGGCAATGCGTTTGTCCCTTCAATTGCGTGTCCGCGTCGCTGTTTTCGCGGCGTTGAGCGCTGTCGCCCCAAGCCGATCATCGGCGCGGCGGCCGTGAGAAAGATCGGTTTGAAGCGCACGGCGCCGGTTACGACCAAGGCGGCGCGCGGCGATGATCGGCTCGGCGTTTATTCTCGCCGATCCTATCTTTCCACGGCTGGCGATCTGTTTGGCCTCGCCTCTGTCATGGCGCTGACGCTGCTGGTGATTCCCGCGATTTACGTCGCGCCGCACGACGACGAGGAGACGCCTAGGACGCAAAACAAGGAGATGAAGACATGGTTCAAGATTGGCCGGAACTGACGAAGGCGCTCACGGCGGACGTGCGTCAGCTTCGCGCTGGCGCGCCGGATGTGATGAAGGCTTTCGGCGCGATGGCGATGGCGGCCGGCGTGGCCAAAGCGCTCGACGCCAAAACCAAGGAGCTGATCGCGCTCGCCATCGGCGTTTCGACGCGCTGCGACGATTGCATCGCCTTTCACGCCAAGGCGGCCGTCGATCATGGCGCGACGCGCGACGAGGTGATGGAGACGCTGGGCATGGCGATCTACATGGGCGCCGGCCCTTCCGCGATGTATGCGAGCCATGCCCTCGCGGCGTTCAATCAGTTTTCCGCCGCGAAGGCGGCCTGAGATCGAAACCCCCAAAGGAGCGAAAAATGTCCTTGAGCAGCCTTCTATCCCGCTTGAGCGGCGGCGGCGTCCCGACCATCGATCACGACGCCTTCGCGCAAGCGGTCGCCTCGAAATCCAGCGCCATCGTCGATGTGCGCGAGCCGCATGAATATGCGGCCGGCCATATTCCCGGCGCGATCAATCTTCCGCTCTCGCGCTTTTCGCCCGGACAGTTGCCGAGCGGCAAGCCGATCGTGCTGGTGTGCCAGGCGGGCGGCCGCTCCGCCAGGGCTTTGCAACAGGCGCTCGGCGCTGGCGTCAAGGAGATTTGCCACCATGCTCCCGGCACGGGCGGGTGGAAAAGTCGCGGCGGTTCCGTTGTCGGTTAAGTCGATCCGCGTTCGAGCGGCGCGCCGGGAATGAACGCGCTCCCCGTGCTCGCCGGCGTGGCGATCGGCCTCGTGCAGGGGTTGATCGGCGGCGGCGGCTCCGTTCTCGGCGTGCCCGCGCTGATTTATGTCGTCGGCCTCGGCGACCCGCATGTCGCCATTGGCACGAGCGCGCTGGCCGTTGCGATTTCCGCGCTCGCCAGTCTGCTGGCCTATGTGCGCTCCGGACACGTCAAATGGCGTTGCGGCCTGGCGTTCACATTGGCCGGCGTTTTCGGCGCGGCGGCGGGGTCGTCGCTCGGCAAGAGTTTTCCGGGCGAAAGATTGGTCAGCCTGTTCGGCGTTCTGATGATCGCCGTCGCGCTGGCGATGGCGATAGGCCGTCCAATCGGCGGCAATGCGAGCGTGCGGCTCGACGCGAAATCGGCCGCGCGGCTAGCGCCATGGCTGCTGCTTTACGGCGCCGGCGTCGGTTTCATGTCGGGCTTTTTTGGCATAGGCGGCGGCTTTCTGGCGGTTCCCGGCCTGCTGATGGCGACGGACATGCCGCTGGTTTTCGCGATCGGCACGTCGCTGATTTCGGTCGCCGCGTTCGGCATGGCGACGGCGTTCAATTACGCGGTCTCCGGCCTCGTCGATTGGGGCGTGGCCGCGCTTTTTTTATCGGGCGGCATCGGCGGCGGCATGGCGGGAACGCGGCTCGCCCGCGCCCTCTCCTCGCGGCGTCACGCCTTGTCTCAAATCTTCGCGGTCATCGTCGCGCTGGTCGGCGTGTTTCTGGTTATTAAGGCGAAACCTTAACCGCGGACTACTTTGTGCAAGCGGCCGGCCTTTCCTATATAGAGGCCAGCGGAGGCTACGCCCGCGTAACATAGGGTTGAGAAATGTCATCGTCAAAGGCGCCAATGCGCCGGTTCATAACAGTTTTCGCGCTCGTCGGACTGATCGCCTTCGTCCCCGGACTGGCCGAGGCCAAGATGGGCGACCTGTTTCGCGGCGGCGCGGGAAGTCGCGGCTCACGCACCTTTTCGGCCCCGCCACCGACCAACACGGCGCCGAGCCCAGCCGCGCCGATCCAGCGTACGATCACTCCGACGCCCGGCGCGCAGCAGCCCGGATTCAACCCTGGCGCGCAGCGACCGGGCTTTGGCCGAGGCTTGATGGGCGGCCTCGCGGGAGGGCTTTTGGGCGCCGGATTGTTTGGTCTTTTGACCGGCAACGGCTTTTTTGGCGGCATCGGCGGCTTCTTCTCCATCATCGGATTCCTGTTGCAGATTGCGCTGTTAGCCGTGCTGGCGCGCTTCGCATACAATTGGTGGCAGACCCGCAACCTTGCACCCGCCGGCGCAAGGCCCCGCCCGACCATGGCCGCCTTCGCCGGCGGCGCCGGCTTTGGCGCGGGCGCCGCGCCGCAGCGGCCGAAACCTGAGCCTTTACAATTGTCGGCGGCGGATTTTCCGGCTTTTGAGCGCCTGCTCGCAGAGACGCAAGACGCCTATGGCCGCGAGGACGTGGCCGCGCTGAGCCGGCTCGCGACGCCCGAAATGGTCAGATATTTCAACGTGGAACTGGGCCAGCGGCGCCAAAAGGGCCTCGTCAACCGCATCTCCGGCGTCAAGCTTTTGCAGGGCGACCTTGCCGAAGCGTGGCAGGAGGGCCGCGACGAATACGCCACGGTCGCGATGCGTTTCGCGCTGATCGACGTGACGCAGGAGCGCGCGACCGACCGGGTTGTTTCGGGCGATCCGACGCAACCCATGCAATCGACTGAGGTTTGGACCTTCCGCCGCCCGGCGGGGTCCGCCCGCGACGCCTGGAGGCTTTCGGCGATCCAGCCGACCGCCTGAGGCCCCTGCGGGACGCGCATTTTCGCGCATTTCGACCCCGATTCGGCGCGCCCCCGCGCATTTTCGCGCATGGGCGCGCGGGCGTCCTTTTGACTTGCCTGTGTGATCATCGACGTATATATATATCTTTATGTCTTGTTCGGATGATCCGATGCTTGCTCCGCTGACCCTGGCTCTCGATCCCGCGCTCGCCGCGCTCAACGCGGCGGGTGAGGAAACGCGCTTGCGCCTCCTCGCCTTACTCGCCGAATCGGAACTGACGGTGAGCGAGGTCGTGGCGATTCTCGGCCAGTCGCAGCCGCGCGTTTCGCGTCACCTGAAACTTCTGGTCGAGGCCGGCGTCGTCGAGCGCCGCCGCGAGGGCGCCTGGGCGTTTTTTCGTCTCGCGCCCTCTGGCGCCGCGGGCGGACTCGCCAGAAACGTAATCAATTCGCTCGACGCCTCCGATCCGGTGCTGGCCGGCGACCGCGCGCGGCTCGCCGAGGTCCGCCAGGCGCGGGCCGATAACGCCGCTCGTTATTTCGCGGCCCACGCCGAAGAATGGAACGACATTCGCGCGCGCCATATTCCCGAGGCGCGGGTCGAGGAGGCCATTCGCGAGGCGCTCGGCGACGCGCCGATCCGGCGACTGCTCGATCTTGGCGCCGGCGCCGGACGCATGCTGGAACTTTTCGCGCCGCGCGCCGAAGAGGCCATCGGCGTCGACCTCTCCTCGGCGATGTTGGCGGCAGCGCGCGGGCGACTTGAGGAAAGCGGCGCGCGCAACGTGCAACTGCGCCAGGGCGACATTTACGCGCTGCCGGTCGTGCGCAACTCCTGCGATGTCGCGATCCTGCATCAGGTGTTGCATTATCTTGACGATCCCGGCCGCGCCTTGCGCGAGGCGGCGCGGGCGCTCGCGCCGGGCGGACGACTGATCGTCGTCGATTTCGCGCCACACGACGAAGAAGCGCTGCGTGAAAAACACGCCCATCGCCGTCTTGGCTTTTCGGCGCAAGAGATCTCCGATCTTTTGGCGCAAGCCGGACTGATGGTCCTCCAGCACCGCGACCTCGCGCCCGGCGCCGGCGACGCCGCGAAACTCACCGTGTCCTTGTGGCTCGCTCGAGATCCGCGCGTCATTTCCGACCCTATTCCCTCCAAAAACTTCGAGACCGCCTGATGACGTTAGAGCCGCGGCACCCGCTTTCCCCGAAGGGCGAATTCGTCATCAGTTACGAATTCTTCCCGCCCAAGACGCCGCAAATGGAAACCCAGCTGTGGGAGAGCATCAAACGCCTCGCGCCGTTGCATCCGAAATTCGTTTCGGTGACCTATGGCGCCGGCGGCTCCACGCGCGAACGCACGCACGCCATCGTCGCGCGCATCGCGCGCGAAACCGATATGCATCCGGCCGCGCATCTTACTTGCGTCTCGGCGAAGCGCGAGGAAGTCGACAATGTGATCCGCTCCTATCGCGACATCGGCGTGCGCCACATCGTCGCTCTACGCGGCGATCCGCCGGGCGGCGTCGGCACGCCCTTCATGCCGCATCCGCTCGGCTATCCCTCGTCCAGCCATCTCGTGCGCGGCATTCGCGCCATCGGCGATTTCGAGATTTCGGTCTCGACCTATCCCGAGGGCCATCCCGAAAGCTCTTCCATCGACAGCGACATCGACGCGTTGAAGTCGAAGATCGACGCCGGCGCGACGCGGGCGATCACGCAATTCTTCTTCGACAACGATATTTATTTGCGCTTTCTGGAGAGGGCGCGGGCGCGCGGAATCACCATTCCGATCGTGCCGGGCATCATGCCGATCCGCAATTTCAAACTGGTCGCGGGCTTCGCCGCCAAGGCCGGCGCCAGCGTGCCGCGATGGCTGGCCGATCGTTTCGACGGGCTGGAAAACGATCCCGAAACCCACGCGCTCGTCGCGGCAACGACCACCGCCGAGCAGGTGATGGATCTCGTCAAATCCGGCGTGAACGAATTTCACTTCTACACCAACAACCGCGCCGATCTTGTGTTCGGCATTTGCCATTTGCTGGGCGTGCGCCCGACCCGCGAGAAAGCGACAGCATGACTTTCAATAAAGACCACGGCCCCAGGATTCTCGAAACCCTCGACAGGCTGGCGCGCGAAAAAATCCTGATCCTCGACGGCGCCATGGGCACGATGATCCAGCGCCATCAGTTCACGGAAAGCGATTTCCGCGCCGAACGCTTCAAGAGTCACGCCAAGGATCTGCGCGGAAATAACGATCTGCTGACGCTGACGCAGCCCCAGGCGATCAAGGATATTCATATCCAATATCTTGAAGCCGGCGCCGACATTATCGAAACCAACACTTTCTCGTCGACGACCATCGCCCAGGCCGATTACGGACTGGAAAGCTTGGCTTACGAGCTCAACTTCGAGGGCGCGCGGCTCGCCCGGGAGGCTTGCGACGAGGTTGAAAAAAAGACAGGCGTTAAGCGTTTCGTCGCGGGGTCGATCGGACCGACCAATCGCACGGCGTCGATTTCGCCCGATGTCTCCAATCCCGGTTTTCGCGCCGTCGGGTTCGACGATTTGCGCATCGCCTATCGCGAGGCGGCGCTCGGCCTGATCAATGGCGGCGCCGACATTCTCTTGGTCGAGACGATCTTCGACACGTTGAACGCCAAGGCGGCGCTTTACGCGCTCGAAGACGCCTTCGACGAAGTTGGCACGGTGTTCCCGATCATGATCTCGGGCACCATCACCGATCTCTCGGGCCGCACGTTGTCCGGCCAGACGCCGCAGGCCTTTTGGAATTCGCTCGCCCACGCCAAGCCATTCTCGATCGGCTTCAACTGCGCGCTCGGCGCGCGCGAAATGCGCCAGCACATCGCCGAAATCGGCCGCGTGGCGAACACAAGAGTCTGCGCCTTCCCCAACGCCGGCCTGCCCAATGAATTCGGCCTCTACGACGAGAGCCCGGAATATATGGCGGAGCTGACCGGCGAATTCGCGCGCGCCGGACTCGTCAATATTCTAGGGGGCTGCTGTGGGACAACCCCACCGCATATAAGGGCCATCGCCGAATCGGCGAAGGGCGTCAGCCCTCGCGAGATTCCCGAGATCACGCCGCTGCTGCGGCTGTCCGGGCTGGAGCCGTTCACGCTGACGAAGGACATCCCCTTCGTCAATGTCGGCGAGCGCACCAATGTCACGGGTTCGGCGAAATTCCGCAAGCTGATCACGTCGGGCGATTATGCCGCCGCGCTTGAAGTGGCGCGCGATCAGGTGGCCAATGGCGCGCAGGTGATCGACGTCAATATGGACGAAGGCCTGCTCGATTCGAAACGCGCGATGGTCGAATTCCTCAATCTCGTCGCGGCCGAGCCCGACATCGCGCGCGTGCCGATCATGGTCGACAGCTCGAAGTTCGAGGTGATCGAAGCGGGGCTCAAATGCCTGCAAGGCAAGGGCGTCGTCAATTCGATCTCGATGAAGGAAGGCGAGGACAAGTTTCGGGACGAGGCGCGCAAGGTCAAGCGCTACGGCGCCGCCGTCGTGGTGATGGCCTTCGACGAACAGGGCCAGGCCGACACGTTCGAGCGCAAATTCTCGATCGCCAAGCGCGCCTATAAAATTCTCGTAGATGAAGTCGGCTTCCCGCCGCAGGACATCATCTTCGACCCCAATATTTTCGCGGTCGCGACCGGCATCGAGGAGCATGAGAATTACGGCGTCGATTTCATCGAAGCCACGCGCGCCATCAAGGCGGACATGCCGCTGACCCATGTGTCCGGCGGCGTCTCCAATCTCTCGTTCTCGTTTCGCGGCAACGAGCCGGTGCGCGAAGCCATGCATTCGGTGTTTCTCTATCACGCGATCGCCGCCGGCATGGACATGGGCATCGTCAACGCCGGACAGCTCGCGGTCTATGAAAAGATCGACCCGGAGCTGCGCGAGGCCTGCGAGGACGTGGTGCTCAACCGCCGCAAGGACTCGACCGAACGGCTCGTGACGCTCGCCGAGAAGTTCAAGGGCGCCGGCGCCAAGACGCAGGAGAAGGACGCGGCGTGGCGCGAATCAAGCGTCGACAAGCGGCTCGAATATGCGCTGGTGAATGGCGTCGCCGATTACATCGACGCCGATGTCGAGGAGGCGCGCTTGCGCTCCAACCGCCCGCTCGATGTGATCGAGGGGCCGTTGATGGCCGGCATGAATGTCGTCGGCGATCTCTTCGGCCAGGGCAAGATGTTCCTGCCGCAAGTGGTCAAATCCGCGCGCGTGATGAAACAGGCGGTGGCGCATCTTCTGCCCTTCATGGCGCAAGACAAGAGCGAGCGCTCCACCGCCGGCAAGGTGCTGCTGGCGACCGTGAAGGGCGATGTCCACGACATCGGCAAGAACATCGTCGGCGTCGTGCTCGGCTGCAATAATTTCGAGGTGATCGACCTTGGTGTGATGACGCCGGCGGCGAAAATCCTCGAGACCGCCAAACGCGAGAATGTCGACATCATCGGCCTCTCCGGCCTCATCACGCCCTCGCTCGACGAGATGTGCTTCATCGCCGCCGAACTGGAGCGCGAAGGCTTCGACACGCCGCTGCTCATCGGCGGCGCGACCACGAGCCGCGTGCATACGGCGGTGAAAATCAGCCCCAATTATCGCAGCGGTCAGGCCGTCTATGTGACCGACGCCAGCCGCGCGGTCGGCGTCGCTCAGTCCTTGCTGTCGGACAAGGGCCGCGTCGAATATATGGCGCAAACGCGCAAGGAGTATGAGCGCGTCGCCGACGCCCACGCCAAGGCGCAGATCGACAAGCAGCGCGTGCCGCTCGCCAAGGCGCGCGCGAACGCGCTGAAGATCGATTGGGACGCCTTTACGCCAACAAAGCCCAGCTTCACCGGCGCGCGCGGCTTCGCGACCTATGATGTCGCGGAGCTGGTTCCCTATATCGATTGGACGCCCTTCTTCCAGACCTGGGAGTTCAAGGGCCGCTATCCCGCGCTACTGGAAGATCCGGAGCGCGGCCCGGCGGCGAAAGCCTTGTTCGACGATGCGCAAGCCATGCTGAAGCGCATCGTCGAGGAGCGCTGGTTCACGCCCAAGGCGGTGATCGGCTTCTGGCCTGCGAACGCGATCGGCGACGACATCGCGCTTTATGCCGGCGAGTCGCGCGAGGAGCGGCTGGCGACATTCCATACCTTGCGTCAGCAACTCGCGCGCCGTGACGGCAAGGCCAATGTCGCGCTCGCCGATTTCGTCGCGCCGAAGGACAGCGGCAAGGCCGATTACATCGGCGCCTTCGTCGTTACCGCCGGCGCGGAGGAGGAGAAGATTTCCGCGCGCTATGCGCGGGCCAATGACGATTACGGTTCGATCATGGTGAAGGCGCTGGCCGACCGGCTCGCCGAAGCCTTCGCGGAACGCATGCACGAGCGCGCGCGGCGTGAGTTCTGGGGCTATGCGAGCGCCGAGAATTTTTCACCCGAAGAGCTGCCGAACGAGCCTTATCGCGGCATCCGTCCGGCGCCCGGCTATCCCGCGCAGCCCGACCATACGGAAAAGGCGACGCTGTTCAGGCTGCTCGACGCGGAGAAGCGCACCGGCGTGCGGCTGACGGAGAGCTTCGCGATGACCCCGGCGTCGACTGTCAGCGGCCTCTATCTCGCGCATGAACAGGCGCATTATTTTGGCGTCGCCAAGGTCGAGCGCGATCAGGTCGAGGATTACGCGCGGCGCAAGGGCATGCCGGTCGCGGAAGTCGAACGCTGGCTCGGGCCGATACTGAACTATGAACCCGCGACGGTAGCCGCGGAGTAGGGAGCGATCAAGCCGACGTTCCCTCTTCCGGCGTCACCTTGAGCGAGGTGATGCGGTTGCGAATCTTGCGCAGCACTTCGAAGCGGAAGCCATGGAAACGGAACACCTGGCCGGCCTCGGGAATGGCGCCGGCTTCGTGGATCACGAGGCCGGCGATCGTCGTCGCCTCCTCGTCGGGCAGATCCCAATCCATCGCGCGGTTGAGGTCGCGCAGCGGAACCGCGCCGTCGACCAGCACCGAGCCGTCCTTTTGCGGGCGCACGCCCTGCACGGCGATGTCGTGCTCGTCGCGGATGTCGCCGACGATCTCCTCCAGAATGTCCTCCAGCGTGACGAGGCCCATGACCTCGCCATATTCGTCGACGACGAACGCGAGATGCGTCTTGCGCTTGAGAAACTCCTCGAGCTGATCCTTGAGCGTCGTCGCCTCCGGCGTAAACCACGGCGCCAGCATGATCTCGTCGATGCGCAGCTTCGCGGCGTCGCCGCCAGCGGCGTCGAGCGCGCGCAGAAGATCCTTCGAATGCAGCAGTCCGATGAAATTATCGGGTCGCTCGCGCCATAGCGGCATCCGCGTATATGGCGACGCCAGCACTTCGCGAATGATGTCGCCGGGCGGCAGATCGGCGTCGACGGCCCTGATCTTGGTGCGGTGAACCATGACGTCGGACACATGCATGACCTGCAGATCGAGCACGCCGCCAAACATGTCGCGGGCGCTGCGCTCGACATTGCCTTCCTCGTGCATGATGTCGACGGCGCTCATCAGTTCGTCGTAGGGCGAGAGCACTTTTCGGCCATGGCCGAGCTCGACGCCGGCCATTTTGAGCACCCAACGCACGAAAAATTCGACGCCCGCGAGCAGCGGACCGAAAACCGAAACGAACAGATGCACGCCGCGCGCGACGTGCAGCGAAATCTGGTCCGGCTGGTTGATCGCCAGCGTCTTCGGCAACACTTCCGCGAAAACCAGCAGCATGATGGTCATGATAAAGGTCGAATAGACCGCGCCGTGCTCGCCAAACAGCATGACCAGCACGCTGGTCGCGAAGGCGGAGCCGCCGATATTGACCAGCGTGCCGCCGAACAACAGCGCCGCGATCATGCGGTTGCGCTGGCGCAGCAGATTCGAGACGGTCGCGGCGCGCCTGTCGCCGTCCTTTTCGAGCGCGTGCATATGCGCCGCCGAGGCCGCCGTCAGAGCCGTCTCCGAGCCCGAAAAGAACGCGGACAGGGCCACGCAGGCGAGCACGATGATCAGCGCCGTTCCAATATCGACGGTAGTCAATCCGGCCTCCGGGAAATGGACGGGCGCAGCGCTCGCATGTCCTTGGCTAAAGTTCGCTTTGGAGAAAAGCGCGCGCGTCCGCCGGGTCGACGGACTTGGCGACGAAGGCCGCGCCTATCCCGCGCAGCAGGATGAAGGTCAGGGCGCCGCGCTCGACCTTCTTGTCCTGATACATCGCCTCCATGATGGCGTCGGCGGTGAAGTTGGCGCCGGGAATGTCGCTTATGCGCGTCGGCAGGCCAAGGCTCGACAAATGCCGCTCGGCGCGCAGCGCGTCCTGCCCGCCGCACAGGCCAAGGCGCTGAGAGAAACGCAGCGCCAGCGCGAGGCCGATGGCGACGCCTTCGCCATGCACGAGACGGGCGCTGTCATAGTCGACGAGGCGCTCGAAGGCGTGGCCGAAGGTGTGGCCGAGGTTGAGCAGAGCGCGGTCGCCCTGCTCGGTCTCGTCGCGCGCGACAATGGCGGCCTTGCTCTCGCAGCTCACCGCGACCGCGCAGATTTGCTCGGGCTTGCCATGAAATATGGCGTCGCCATCGGCTTCCAGCCATTCGAAGAAACGGCGGTCGCCGATCAGACCATATTTGACGACCTCGGCGTAGCCGGCGCGAAACTCGCGCGGCGGCAGCGTCGCCAGCGTGTCGACGTCGGCGAGCACGAGCGACGGCTGGTGAAAGGCGCCGATCAGATTCTTGCCTTGCGGCGAATTGATCCCGGTCTTGCCGCCGACCGAACTATCGACCTGCGCGAGCAAGGTCGTCGGTATCTGCACGAAGCGCGCGCCGCGCCGAAGGCTCGCCGCGACAAAGCCCGATAGATCGCCGACGACGCCGCCGCCCAGCGCCACGACCACGTCGCGCCGTTCGATCCTGGCGGCAATCGCCTCCTCGCAGACGCGGCCGAAAACGCTTAGGGATTTGGAGCCCTCGCCCGGCTCCACGACAATCGTGGAATAACGCACGCCCGCCGATTTCAGGCTGTCTTCGAGCGCGGGCAGATGGAGCCGGGCGACATTGGCGTCGGTGACGATCGCGCAGGCCGCGCCGGGCGCGACGGCCGCGATTTTTTCGCCGGCCTCGGCCAGGAGACCCGCGCCAATCAGGATGTCATAGGAACGCGCGCCCAGCGCCACCCGCACGTTCTCGTGATGCAGGGGAGCGTCGGACGGCTGCGGGCGGGGCGGAAAATGAGTCATGATCTGGGCTTCCATGGCTGTGTGCCTCGCGCCGAGGTCGAGCGTCGGCAGGCGCTCGGCGAGGGCGTCCAGCGTCTCGTCGACCATCGTGTCCTGCGGCGTGTCGCGCGAGACGACTCTTATGTCGGCGTGGGCGTAGACCGGATAGCGTTCGTCCATCAGCCGACGCAAGGTCGCGGCCGGATCGGCGGTTTGCAGCAACGGGCGGTCGGACTTGCGACGCACCCGCCTGAGTATGGTTTCATGGTCGGCGTCGAACCAGATGGAGACGCCCCGCTCGGCGATGCGCCGCCGCGTGCGCGGATCGAGAAAGGCCCCGCCGCCGGTCGCCAGCACCACCGGTCCGTTGTTGAGCAGGCGAAGCATCACGCGGCGCTCGCCGTCGCGGAAATAGCCTTCGCCATATTTAGCGAAAATCTCCGGAATCGACATCCGGGCGGCGGCGACGATCTCGGCGTCGGCGTCGACGAATTTGAGGCCAAGCCGCGCCGCCAGCCGCTGGCCTATGGCGCTCTTGCCGGAGCCCATCATGCCAATAAGCACGATACAATGGTCCTTCAACGCGGCGCGGATCGCCGCGAGGCGTGGATCGGGCGGCACCCCTTGGTGGCTCGCATCGGCGCCATGGCTCTTGATCATGAGGCTCAATCTATACCGGCCTTGCCGGAAATTCAGCCGAAATTCGCCTCCGCGCGGCGCTCAATGGGGCAGCTCCAACTCCAGAAACGCCTCCATGAAGGCGGGAACGCGCATATCCGACAGCTCCGCGCGCCCGCGCACCAGATGGGCGCGCGCCAGTTCGGGATCGCTCTCGGCGGCGATATGGCTCTCGACCCGCGCCAGCAGCGTTCGCGCCGGCTCGGGCCAGTCGATGATGTTTACGCAGGCCACGCGCTGGCCGTCGAAGACGACGCGCCAGGACGGCGAGAACATCCGCTCGGTGACGAAAACGCCTGTTTCCTCCGCGAGTTCTCGAACGATGCTGCCGCTGAGATCGACCGTCTCGCCGCTGATGTCGCCGGGGTCTGGCGTGCCGCAGGGAAAATACAGCTGCCCGGCGCAGGAATGGCCCGGCCCCATTTCGCCGAGCAGGAAGGCGCCGTCGGAAGAGCGCAGCGCCGGCATCGAGAAGCAATTATAGACCTCGCGGTCGGGAAAGCCGAAATCGCGCCAGGCGAGAAAGCGCGAGAAGCGCGTCTCGAAAAAATCCGCTTCGAGAATCGTCAGCCCGGCCGCGTCGACGCTTGTCGCGACGCGGCTGGCGAGAAGGACGCGCCCGTCGAACAGCGTCGGATTAACCTTTGTCCGGTCGCGCCAATGAGCCGCGATGTTTCCCGTCGCGTCGCGATCGAACGCCCAGTCATGGGCGACGAGCCGGCACGCCAGCCGATCCACTCGCAAAACCCGCGCGTCATCCGTCAAGTCGTCAGCTCTCCGCAAGCAACCTCCACGGCTTGGCCGCCGAGATGGATATCGGCCAGCGCGCCATCCGCGACGCTCATGCGCAGGGTCAGGCGCGAGGGGCGGCCGATGTTGTGCCCTTGTTCGATGAAAATTTGGTGTTCGCCGTCCGTCGGACGCTCGAATTCCTGGGCGGCTCCGGCGAAGGCCGCCGCGGCCGCGCCGCTCGCGGGATCCTCGATGGCGCCAGGGCCGAACAAGCGCGCGAGTATGGCGCTGTCCGGCGCGATGGTTTCGTCCGTATAGAGGCAAAGCCCGGCGGCGGAGCCGCGAACCCGCTCGAAAGCCGCGCGCGACGGGTTGGCGCGTTCGAGCGCCGCGCGTGAGACCACGGGGACGAAGACAAAGGGCGCGAGCGCGCTGTAAACGCGCGGCGCATGAATCCTAAAGCCGATTTCGTCGGGCGTCAGCGCCAGCGCGGCGGCCAACGCCTCGAGGTCCGGCGCCTCGCCGTCCCGTCGCGGCGCGCGGTTCAACGCGAATTGCGCGTAGCAGACGCCGCTTTTGCTTTTGATCACCTCGCAGGAAAAAATCTCGTCGCCGATCTCCAGCACGACCACCACTTCGCGGCGCGCCAATATCTCGGCCGCCCTGGACCGCGCGAGCGAAACAGCGACGCCAATCACCGCCTGCGCGCTGAAGGAGCGCTCTTCTCCCTGGGGCGTGAAAACACGGATGCTGGCGCTGTTCACGGGGTCGCGCGACGCACATGCGAAAGCCGCCGGGAGGTTGAACTCCCGCGCCAGGGCGGCCATCCCGCCTCGCGCGAGGCCGTCCGCGTTTTCGAACACGACCAGCGGCTTGCCGGCGAATTTGCGGTGCGTGAAGACGTCGAGCGTATGAAAGCGCAATGGCTCTTTCACCAGACTTTTAACTCGCCCTGCATTTCGAGAATCGTGACGCTGTCGCGATATTCGATGAGCTCGACGATCAATCCATCCTCGAATCTGACGAATTCCGCGAGTTCGACCAAGCCCCGCCGGCCCGTGCCGCGATGACGCCACTTGACCGTGCGGCGGCAGGCGAGCCGTCCGTCGTCGACGAGAATGTCGGAGAGCTCGTTGTTGAGTTGTTCGAAATCGACATTGATGCCGCGCACGATATTGATCACGGCTTCGACGCCCACGTGCCGGCCGGCATAGGGAATGCGCGCCCTGTGGCCGACGAACTCGCAAACGATGTCCGGTGAATAATATTTGCGTATCAGCTCTATGTCCGGCCCCCGCGACGGCGCGAAATTGGCCAGCTCGTTGACGCGCCTGACGATTTCCGCGCGGTCCAATCCCGGCGTCCGCGGGCGCAACATCTCCTCGTAGCTGGAGAGCTTCTCGCGGCCAATCGCCAGCGGCCCCGGATAATCCAGAAATTCGTGCAGCTCGGCTACGGTGTCGCCACGCCATTTCAGGAAATAGGCCATTTCGACGGTGTAAACGCCGCCGGTCCCGCGGTGGCGCCAGCAGGTGCGCCAGCGCAGCGCCGCATTGCCGTTCTCGACCAAAACCTCGGTGATTTCGCCTTCGAGCGCCTCATAGTTCTCTTCCGTGAGCCGCATATTCGCCAGAAACGCGGCGCGGCCCCGCCAAATGCCGGGAGTGAATAGGCCGACCTGGGTGCAGTTATAATGCACGATCACGTCTGGAGAGAAATGCTCCACCATCCGCTCCAGTTGACCGGTCAGGCGAAATCTCGTGATCTCTTCCAGTCGACGGCGTATTTCGCCGCTGGTCAATCGATTTGGTGGTTCCGTCGCTCCGTCCATGACGGCCATCCCAAAGCGCCGCGGCGTCCAAAAGGCGCCGACGTCGAGCCTCTAAATCCGCTCTCCCTTTGGCTGTCGACATAAAGACGACAGCCAAAGGGGTTAGCGCGCATTATGCGCTAATTGCGATCCTTGTCGACAAGCTTGTTCTTGCCGATCCAGGGCATCATGCCGCGCAGCCGCGCTCCGACCTCTTCAATCGGATGGGCGTTATTGCGGGCGCGCGTCGCCTTGAACGAGGTCTGATTGACCTTGTTCTCGAGCATCCAGTCGCGGGTGAATTTGCCCGACTGAATATCCTCGAGCACCCGCTTCATCTCCGCCTTGGTGGCGGGCGTGACAATACGCGGTCCCGTGACATATTCGCCGTATTCGGCGGTATTGGACACCGAATAATTCATATTGGCGATGCCACCCTCGTAGATGAGGTCGACGATCAGCTTGACCTCGTGCAAACACTCGAAATAGGCCATCTCCGGCGCGTAACCGGCCTCGGTCAGCGTCTCGAAGCCAGCGCGGATCAACTCGACCAGGCCGCCGCAGAGCACGACCTGCTCGCCGAACAGATCCGTCTCGCATTCTTCGCGGAACGTCGTCTCGATGATGCCGGCGCGGCCGCCGCCGATGGCGCTGGCGTAGGAAAGGCCCAGTTCATGGGCGTTGCCCGAGGCGTTCTGATGCACGGCGATCAGGCAGGGGACGCCGCCGCCCTTCAGATATTCGCCGCGCACGGTGTGGCCGGGGCCCTTTGGCGCGACCATCGCCACGTCGAGATCCTTGCGCGGCTCGATCAGGTTGAAGTGGATGTTGAGGCCGTGGGCGAACAGCAGGGCCGCGCCCTGCTTGAGATTGGGAGCAAGGTCATTCGCGTAGATTTCGCCCTGCAATTCGTCAGGCGTCAGCATCATGACGACATCGGCCCATTTGGCGGCCTCCGCCACCTCCATGACCTTCAGCCCCGCTCCTTCCGCCTTGGCGGCGGAGGTCGAGCCCTTGCGCAGCGCCACCGCCACGTTCGGAACGCCGCTTTCCTTGAGATTCAAGGCGTGGGCGAAGCCCTGGCTGCCATAGCCGATAATGGCGACGTTCTTGCCCTTGATCAGATTAAGGTCGGCGTCCCGGTCGTAATAAACGCGCATTTCCTGTTGTTCCCTTGATTATCCTGGAGTTGCCGGCGGATGAGGGGCCGCCCGTCGTCACGGCATGAATTTGGTCGACTTCTTCTACGCGGGAGGGAGACGAAGGTCAAAGCGATCCTCGCGCTCCGGTTGCCCGGCGCGATCCGGGAAGCGCCTCGTCTTGCTTGAATTCGCGATCAGAAGATCGACGACGGCCACGCTTCCCTGTTCGGCCGCCGCAATTCCGGATGGCTCCGGGGGGTTGAGAAATGCGGTTTGCTATTTTGGAAGTCACTGATTTCCAAGGTCGATACGCCCATCTTCGACCAGCGCCCGAGCTTGATCGAATCCTGGTGAGCGACGTCGCCGCGGGCCGAATATCGTTAGACGCCGAGGATGCGGAACCCTCTCCTCAACCCGCCTCGCTCGCGGTCGCCACGCGGCGGCTGTTTTCCCCCATGATCCGGTATCGTTCCTGCCACTCGGTCGGGCCGTTGGACGGCGACACCTGCACCGCGGTGACCTTATATTCCGGGCAATTGGTCGCCCAATCGGAATTATCCGTCGTGACGACATTCACCTGACACAGCGGATGATGGAAAGTGGTGTAGACGACGCCGGGCGCGACGCGGTCGGTGATCCTCGCGCGCAGCGTCGTTTCGCCGGCCCGGCTTTGCACGCGCACCCAATCATCCTCGCGCACGCCGCGCATTTCGGCGTCCTGCGGATTGATCTCCAGCACGTCCTCGGGATGCCACTGGCTGTTTTCGGTGCGGCGGGTCTGCGCGCCCACGTTATATTGCGAGAGGATGCGGCCCGTGGTGAGCAGGAGCGGGAATCGCGGACCGCTACGCTCCTCCGTCGGAATATATTCGGTGATGACGAACTTGCCCTTGCCGCGCGCGAATCCTTCGATGTGCATGATCGGCATGCCGTCGGGCGCGGCGTCGTTGCATGGCCATTGCACGGAGCCGACCTCCTCGAGCCGCGCGTAGGACACATTCTTGAACGCCGGCGTCATGCGCGCGATCTCGTCCAGGATTTGGCTCGGGCGCGTGTATTTCCAATCGCAGCCCATCGCATTGGCGAGAAGCTGCGTCGCCTCCCAGTCCGCGTATTTCGCCTTGGGGCTCATGACGCGCCGCACGCGCTGAATGCGGCGCTCGGCGTTGATGAAACAGCCGTCCTTTTCGAGAAAGCTCGCGCCCGGCAGCAGCACATGGGCGTAATTGGCCGTCTCGTTATGGAAGAGGTCTTGCACGACGACGCATTCCATCGCGCCGAGCCCGGCCGACACATGCTTGATGTCGGGGTCGGACTGCAAAATGTCCTCGCCCTGCACGTAGAGCCCCTTGAACACGCCGTCGATCGCCGCGTCGAACATATTGGGGATGCGCAGGCCCGGCTCGCCATCGAGCGGAACGCCCCATTCCTTTTCGAAGGCCTCGCGGACGTCGTCGGTCGCGACATGGCGATAGCCGGGGAATTCATGTGGGAACGCGCCCATGTCGCAGGAGCCCTGCACATTGTTCTGCCCGCGCAGCGGATTGACGCCGACGCCGCGCCGCCCGAGATTGCCGGTCGCCATCGCGAGATTGGCGATGGCCATGACGGTCGTCGAGCCCTGGCTGTGTTCGGTGACGCCGAGGCCGTAATAGATCGTCGCGTTGCCGCCGGTCGCGTAAAGCCGCGCCGCGCCGCGCACCAGATGGGCGGGAACGCCGGTGTATTTCTCGGTCTCCTCGGGACTGTTGCGCTCCTCGGAAACGAAGCCCGCCCAGTCCTGATATTCGTCGAGATCGCAGCGTTCGCGCACGGATTTCTCGTTGGCCAGACCTTCCGTGACGATCACATGCGCCAGCGCCGTGACGATGGCGACATTAGTCCCGGGGCGCAGGGGTAGATGAAAGGCTGCCTCGATATGCGGCGAGCGCACCAACTCCGTGCGGCGCGGATCGATGACGATGAGCTTGGCGCCCTCGCGCAGCCGCTTCTTGATCTGCGAGCCGACCACGGGATGGGCGTCGGTCGGATTGCAGCCGATGATCAGAACGACGTCGGCCTCCGTCACCGAGTCGAAATCCTGCGTGCCGGCCGACGCGCCAAAGGCCTGGCTCAAGCCATAGCCGGTCGGCGCATGGCAAACGCGGGCGCATGTGTCGACATTATTATTGCCGAAGCCGCCGCGGATCAGCTTTTGCACGAGATAGGTTTCCTCGATCGTGCAACGCGAGGAGGTGATGCCGCCGACGGAAAGACGCCCGTATTTCGCCTGAATCCGCTTGAACTCCGACGCGGCGTGATTGATCGCCTCCTCCCAACTCACCTCGCGCCAGGGGTCGGTGATCTTTTCGCGGATCATCGGGGAAAGGATGCGGTCGCGGTGCAGCGCGTAGCCATAGGCGAAGCGGCCCTTGATGCAGCTATGGCCGTGATTGGCCTTGCCGTCCTTCCAGGGAACCATGCGCACGATCTCCTCGCCGCGCATCTCGGCCTTGAAAGTGCACCCGACGCCGCAATAGGCGCAGGTCGTGACGGCCGAATGTTCGGGCTGGCCGATCTCGATGACCGAGTTCTCGATCAGCGTCGCCGTGGGGCAGGCCTGAACGCAAGCGCCGCAGGAGACGCATTCCGACTCCATATAGCCCTCGCCCATCCCCGGCGAGACGCGGCTGTCGAAGCCGCGCCCCTCGATCGTCAGCGCGAATGTGCCCTGCACCTCGGAACAGGCGCGCACGCAGCGGTTGCAGACGATGCACTTCGAGGGGTCGTAGGTGAAATAAGGGTTCGACTTGTCCTTGGGCAGCCATTCGACGTTCGGCTTGCCCTCGTTGTGGGCGAAAACGTGGTTCTTGCCGTCGTAACCATATCGCACTTCGCGCAGACTGACCGCGCCCGCCATTTTTTGCAGCTCGCAATCGCCGTTGGCCGGGCAGGTCAGGCAGTCGAGCGGGTGGTCGGAAATGTAAAGCTCCATGATCCCGCGCCGGATCGCATGCAGCCGCGGCGTCGATGTTTTTACGGAAATTCCCGGCGCGACAGGCGTCGTGCAGGAGGCGGGAAGGCCGTTGCGGCCCTCGATCTCGATGAGGCACAGGCGGCACGAGCCGAACGACTTGATGTTGTCGGTCGCGCAGAGCTTGGGAATCTCGACGCCGATCTCCATCGCCGCGCGCATGATCGACGTCCCCTCCGGGACGCTCACCGCCCTGCCGTCAATCGTCAAGGTCACCGTCTTTTCCGACATGGAGGCCGGCGTTCCGTAGTCGATTTCCTTGATGAGGCACATTGTTTCGCTCGTATCGACAAGATTTCAAGGGACGCGGCGAACGCCGCTTCGACCGCGGGCGTCCCGCGCCGCGAAGGCCGGCAGGCGGAAGGGGTTCAAGCCCAACCGACAATTCCGGCAACGCCGTATATATGAATTATATCGCTTGATACATCCAAGCGGAAAATCCTGTCAACACGGAGCGGTGCTGAATTTTCGAGCGGCTAAAACGCGGCGGGCGGCGGCGTTAATCCATTGCCGTGCGCTTACTTTCTTCATTTGTAAAACAAATACATATATCGTTTCGCTCGATAGATAAATGGGAAAGCCATGCGAGTGAACATGCGCTGGCCGGAAACTCCGGGCTCTTTATAATCACGCCCGACGCAAGCGCGATATTGTAGCAAATATCACAACTTTGTTAGTAATATATCCAATACCGACAAATCGCCAGACGGTTTTGTTCCATATCGGCCGCCCGGCGAATCTCATTTAATAAAGGTATGGTCGAAATTTAGGCTAGACACCTTCCAAATACGTCTTGTCCGCGCTCAAATCCAAGCGTAATGATTTCGTTGTGTATATCGTGCACATAGCGGTTAATTGAGGGCGTCGACGTGGATGGCCCTTTCCGTGGGCGATAGTCGCCGCCGCCGAGAGCGGATCTGGCGATAAATCGTCGCCTAGGTCGGCGTTGGGCCGCCCGGATGCCCTCCGGGCTCCGATTGTGTGCTTCACCATGAAGGAGGATGCAATGCAAATGAACACAGCCATTGACGTGGCGATTGACCGAGAAAATCCCCCGACGGTCGCGCGGATCGAAACGGCCGCGGAACAAGTTGCAGCGCCCGCCGCCAACCTTAATAGCGCGACGGTTCTCCTGCATGTGCGCTTTCGGCCTGATACGACGATTTTAAATATTGATGAATGTCCCGCTGAAATGACCAACGAGGAATGGTTCAAACGCCTTTGCGCGCGCGCCGGCGGCAAGTTCGCGACCCGCGCCGGCGGACGAGGCTTCTTTCGCCTCACCCATGTCGAGTTGGAGACCTTGAAAGTGCGACGACCAAATTAATGACCGAGACCTCGAGCGCCGGATTGGACGGGCCGTCCAATTTCCGGCCTCGTTCGCTCGAGGTTCGGGCCACCTAGCGCTTCTCGCCCGAAGCCCGTATTGCCGGAGAGCCAGCCCGACGAGTCGCTTATGATTCTACGACGAACATCGATTCGGTTTCAATGTCGAAGCGCGAGAGACCCGCGAATCACGACCGCGAGGGTCTTCGTTATCCGAATGTTCTCTTGTCCCGGCCGCGCAAAGACGTTCAAAAAGAAGCGACGAGCCTGATCGAGCGCATTTGGCTGAGTTCAGCCCCGGTAATCGCACAGAAGAGAGTTGTTTTTTCTTTCAGAATCGTTAAATGCTTTTACACGCTTTTGAACGGCCCTTCCGTTTCGTCCCTCCTTGGCAAAATGCAAGACGCCTAATTCGAGCGCGAAGCGGCTGGGTTCTCGTCGCGTGCGATTCCTGATTGGGGCGGCGCCCACGTCGCCAAAATCGCCGCCTGGACCTAAGCCCATCATAATTTCCACGCTGCCGAAGCGTCGTTTACTGTCGAGGTTCCGTGCGCCGTCCCGTCCGACCTTTCGTCATCGAATTCAAGCCCCGGTCATCCAAATCCTCGGCGCCGCGTTCGCCTAGGATCGATGAGGCCGGTAAGACAAATGCGACGCCAGCCTTCCTGGATGTCAGCGTTTTCACCGCGAGCCGAAGCGTTCAAGGCGACTATGAAACCGCGATGAAGGCGGCCGACGCCGTTTTCGGTCGAAGCGCCGCCGTCGCGGCCGAACCGATCGCTCCGCCCAACGCGCCGACCGGCAGGGTGTTGCCGAGTCTCATCGAAAGCGTCGACGCGTTTGCGGTTCCTTCAACGGAGATCGAGGAGAAACCCCGTCGCGGTCGTGTCGCGAGAAAAGCCGAGACGGCTCCTCCCGTCCAGGTCAAGTCTCGGGCGCGGCCAAAGACGCCGACCGTTCGGCTGGAAAGCGTCGCGCCACAAGATTTCGTGAAACCCGCGGCGATCGTCTCGCAGCCCCATACGCCAACCGCCGCCGAGCCCGATCGCGAGCCCAGATCGCTGCGAAAGCGTCGTCTTCTCGACGCGGAACTAAAAGCCGGCGAGAGGTGGAAGCGACGCTTGTGCAAGGCCGCGCGGTAAAAATCGCGGACGGCCGCTCGCCTTCCCGTTGAAATCGCCGTTCCCCGCGCGAAAGCAACGAAAGCATGCCCGAACTGCCCGAAGTCGAGACAGTGCGGCGCGGCCTCGCGCCGATTTTCGAAGGCTCATCGATTTTCGAGGTCGAACTGCGCCGCGCGGATTTGCGTTTTCCGTTCCCGCCGAATTTTCAGGCGAGATTGAAAGGGCGGCGCGTCGCGACATTGCGCAGGCGCGCGAAATATCTCGTCGCCGAACTGGATAATGACGACGCGTTGATCATGCACCTCGGCATGAGCGGATCGTTTCGTATCGACGCGGCTCCGCTCCCGGGCGATTTTCACTTTTCGCGTTCAAAGCATCCCGCCCACGACCATGTCGTGTTTAATTTCGAGAGCGGCGCGCGCGTGACCTATAATGATCCGCGCCGTTTCGGCTTCATGCTGCTGCTCGCGGGCAAGGAGATCGATGCGCATCCGCTGTTCGCGAAGCTCGGCATGGAGCCGTTGGATCCCGCGATGAGCGCGGGGGCGCTGGCGAGGATACTGCAAGGCCGCGCGACGCCGCTCAAGTCCGCGCTGCTCGATCAAAAAAACATCGCCGGACTCGGCAATATTTATGTCTGCGAAGCGCTTCACCGCGCCAGACTCTCGCCGCTACGCATCGCCGGAAGTCTCGCCGCCTCGGGAAAGCCTCTGAAGGCGCTGGAGCGCCTCTCGACCTCGATCAAGGCGGTTTTGACGGAGGCGATCGAGGCGGGAGGCTCCTCGCTGCGCGACCACCGACAGACCGATGGTTCTCTCGGCTATTTCCAACATAATTTTCGGGTCTACGATCGCGAGAACGCGCCCTGTCCAACGCCCGGCTGCAAGGGTCTCGTCGCGCGCGTGACGCAAGCGGGCCGTTCGACGTTCTACTGTCCCGCTTGTCAGAAATAGGCCACGCGCGCCTCCGAAACCAGCTAACGCCCCGCGACGCCCTTTTTCGGATCGAACCAGCCGAACAAAAGCAGCCCGGCCATGAAACCTCCAATATGGGCTTCCCAGGCGATGACGCCCGCGCCGCCTGGCGCTTGCGGAACCAATCCATACAGGAAATTCACGAGCAACCAGCTCATCAGAAACACCACGGCCCGCGAATCGGAAAAGGTTTGCGCGAGCGTTTGACGGCGACGGCCTTCGCTCTCCTCGTTTGCCCGCTCGCTCACGCGTTCCCCGAGCGCTTCTCCCGGCGCGAAAGCAAAGCGCGCGATCGCCGCCATGGCGCCGGATATCGCGGCCGAGGCGCCGACCACCGGCTCCAGGTCGAACGGATGCGTGGCGAGATGCGCCAAGGCGCCGGCGATGGCCGTCACCGCGAAGAAGCCAAGAAAACGCATCGATCCAAGACGCCTCGCGACCGGAGCGCCGAACGCCGCCAGCATCACGCCATTGATCGCGAGATGGGTCCAGTTGGCATGTAGAAAGGCGTAGCTGAGCGGCGTCCACCAGGCGAATCGCGCCGTATTGAGAAAGTCCGCCAACTCGTCGGCGTCGACATCGGCGAGCGCATGCAACACCTGATTGGGCGCCACGAGAAAACTTAGGCGGGCGGGAATGAAGGAAAAATACACCAGCGTCCAGACGCCGACGGATCGCGGAAACAGATCGACCGCGATTTGAATGATCGTCAATATCGCGATGAGAGCCGTGACGACGCCCGGCAGGTTGAAAATCTTCTCCCGCTTCACGTCGTCTCCTGTTCGGCGGCCTGTTCAAGGCGCTCCAGCGCCCTCGCGGCCCCCGAAGCGCGCGGAGCCCCATTGGTGCGTTTCGACACAGGCGGCTGTTTCATCTCGGGCCGCGTCGATCTTTCTCGGCGCTTCCTGGCTGGCGTTTCGAACCGAGGGGGAGGAACCGCCGGAGCATGCGCTCCCTCCCGCCTTCGCCATCTATTCGAATCTTCAACCGCTATCACGGAGCAACAGCTTGTGGAGCTTTTCCCAGCCTGTCCGGGATGCTCGTCGGCGAGCGGAGCGTCTCGTTCCGAGCCCCTGGGACAGGTGGAGAATGTCACGCGGAGGCCCCTGGCGCAACGCAACTCTTTCGAAAGGGTTAATCGCATCCGCGTGGCTCGATTGCTGCAGTTAACAGTCTGGCGCCCGCGATTTCGATCGCTGGCGTGCCGAAACGGCGCCATTAAGACCCAGCTAGCGAGCCGCGGGACCTATGATGAGACATTCCGTCAGCAAAGACCTTTACGCCTATTGGAATTGGTTGCGCGGCGCGCGCGCGGCTCCGGACAGAAGCGATATAGACCCCGCCGCGATTCGGCATGTGCTGGCGGACAGCTTTATTGTCGAAGTCGAGCCGGCCTGCGTCTTTCCGATCCGGCTGTGCGGCACGCGGATGAACGCGCTCTGGCTGTCCGATCAGAAGGGCAAATCCTTCCTCGATCTCTGGCGCGCGGAAGATCGCCGCAATGTCGCGGCCGCGTTGCTGACGGTCGTCGACGGAGCGACGCCGGCCGTCGCCGGCGCTCTCGCATGCCCGCCGAGCGTCAACGACGGCCGAAGCGGAGCGAACTTCGCGGAATTCGATCGTGATTTGAATTTGGAATTGCTGCTGCTGCCGCTGCGCCATTTCGGCAAGACACACTCTCGTCTGCTGGGCTCGCTATCCTCTTCCAATCAGACTTCCTGGTTTGGTCGCGCGGTCGCGGCGCCGCTTTGTCTCAAATCGCTACGGATAATCCGCGCTCAAGAGCAAAAACCGACCGCCCAATCTTTGTCGGTCGGACTCTCGCCGCGAGGAACGCCAAGACCCGCGCCGCGCCTCATTGTACACGAGGGAGGTAGGTCAAATATGTAGACATTGCTTAATTTTGAATGTAAGGCGTTGTTAAGCCGCGCTCGCTACTATCTTTCCTCAAGAGCGTATTCCCGCTCGACAGATGGCGGCCATGACACTCCCATTGCAAACCCTTATCGATCAGGTTGAAGGTCGTCGATTTCAGCGCGTCTCGGTCGTGTTGTTTGGCAGATACATGCTGGAATCGAAGACCGAATATCCCTGTCAAACAATCCAGATGTCGCCTGGCGACATCTTGTTGTTCGCGCCGGTCAAGGCGAGCATCGGCGAAAAAGTGATTGTCTATCTCGACCAATTGGGCCGGTTCGCCGGAACGACGGCGCGCCTCGCTCCGACCGGCTTCGCGATCACGATGAATTTGCCGCCGCTCAAGCGGGATAAGCTGGCGGATCAGTTGACCTGGTTCGCCACCCGCAATGTCGTCGGCCTCCCGGAGGATCGCCGCCACGGGCGCTTCACGCCCTTGATGACCCGGGCCATTTTGCGGTTGGAGGACAAGCGCGAGTTGATCGTCAGAATTTTGGACATTTCGATTTCCGGCGTGGCCGTCGCGACCGACACGATACCGCCGCTCGGCGCCCAGATCGTGCTGGGGTCCACTCCGGCCACGGTCGTCCGCCATTTCTCCGGCGGTTTCGCCGGCGAGTTCAAAATACCCTTCGCCCCGGGTTCGATAGACGAACTCACTAGACTATAATTTTACTACATCTAAATTTCGCCGCCGGATTTTTTGTTGGCGACACGGGCGTTACATCAAGACACGCGCCAAGCCGGAGCGGATGCCCGCGATCGCCGCGCGGCCATTTAACGGCGCGGCAAAACCGGGCGATGGGCGGACTCGGCGAAGGCCGCCTCGCCGACTTCTTGCCAATCTCGGCTCGTTGACGCATGGTCGAGCGGGGTGACCCCGGCGGGGGCCGGGCGGCGAAGACAAGCATATGCGAGGTTAAACGAAGGCGAGCGTCATGACTTATATCATCTCGCACTTTTGGCTTTGGTTGCTCCCGATCTTCATCGCGGGAATAGCGACGGCGATCCTCACCCGCCAGGCCGAGGCGAAGGGGAAGGTCGCGCCCTGGCTGATCTGGTGCGGACTGGCCTTCGCCGCGGGTGTGCTGACGGCTCTGCTCGACGTGCTGCTTGGCCGCGCTGGCGTTTGGCTTGAGACCGCGCTCGCCTCCTTCGTGGTGTATATGCTCGGCGCGGGGGCCGGCGCCCTTTTGCGCAAGGGCGATCTCGCCGAGCACAAGGGCTGGGCGCTGGGGCTTATTCCCGCCGCGTTGCTCTGGTTCGCCGGGAATGTCTTCGGAACCCCCAATATGGAGGCGGATCTCAAGAAATCGGTCGGCGCCGCGATTAAGGACGCTCGAGAAGACGCGCGGAATTTCCAAATTGTCGGGCGCGACGTGTTGCTTTCCAATGACGTCGCGGATCGCGGTGCGCTCGCCGCGACAATCCGCAAGATCGAAGGAATTCGCGCCGTGATCGAAACCGAAAAGACCTTGGCGGAGACGCCGGCCCTCGGGATCGCGGAGCGGGCGGCGGACGTGGCCAAGGACGCTGCGGAAAAAGCCGCCGAAGCAGGAAAAGAAGCCGTCGAGACCGGCTGGGCCGACGCTGGGAAGGCGACGCATGACGTAGCGACCAAGGGCGCCGACGCTGACAACGACGCGGATAAGACGACCGTCCACGCCGGCAAGGCTGTCGCCAATCAGTCGAATACGGCGGCTCCCGCTGCTTCGCCGGCGGAAAAGGCCGCGGCGGCCAAATCGGCGCTGAAATCCTTGCCCGTCTCCGGGCCGCTCGACGCGGCTGCTTGCCAGGCGGCGCTGAACGCCACGCTCGTTCTGGATAAGATCGATTTCCGCTCTGGCAGCGTAAAAATCGGCCGCGCTTCCGCCTATGCGTTGGACCGGCTGGCGGCGTTGCTCCAGCGTTGCCCGGAGCAGAAAGTGGAAATTGGCGTCCACGCCGACAATGTCGGCGACGAAGAGGGCAATCAGGCGCTGTCGCAACGTCGCGCCGACAAAGTGGCGCGATATCTCGCCAACGAGGGCGTCGCGGCCGCGCGTTTGACAGGCGTCGGCTATGGCGACAAGCAGCCGATCGCCTCCAATGACCACGAGGAGGGGCGCGGGGAAAACCGCCGCGTCGAGTTCATCCTGAAATAGCGCAATTTCCGCGTCGCGCCGGCGCGGCGTGAACCGTTCGCCGGAATGCGCTAACCTCTTCACGATAAAAGAGGGCATGGAGGCGCCTCTCCTTTAGCAACGCCGCGCGCGCGGCGAAGCCGCGGGAGACGCCGAACCCCGATCGAGAAAGTCCGCCGTGAGCATTATTGACCTGGCCGTTTCGCCAACCCCCGCCCCGTCCGATCTCGATCCGCGAGCGCGCGCCTTGCGCGACGAAGTGCTGCGCCGTCTCGCCGCCACCGTCGGCAAGGACAAAGCCGCCGCGAGCCCGCGCGACTGGTTCGTCGCCGCGGCGCTGGCGACCCGCGACCGCGTCGTCCCGTCCTGGCTCGCTTCGACGAAGCGCAACTATCAGGAGGATCGGCGGCGGGTTTATTACCTCTCGCTGGAATTTCTGATCGGGCGTCTGTTGATCGACGCGCTCACCAATCTCGGTTTGACGGAGGCGATGCGCGCCGCCCTCGCCGATCTTGGAGTCGACCTCGACGCGCTGCGGGCGCTGGAGCCCGACGCGGCGCTCGGCAATGGAGGCCTCGGGCGCCTCGCCGCCTGTTTCATGGACAGCATGGCGACGCTCGACATCGCGGCGGTCGGCTATGGAATACGCTACGACCACGGCCTGTTCCGACAGACCATCAAGGACGGCTGGCAGCACGAATATCCCGAGGACTGGCTGTCCTTCGGCAATCCGTGGGAGTTCGCCCGGCCCGAAATCGTCTACGACATCGGCTTTGGCGGCCACGTCGACGGCGCGCGTCTGGCCGACGGCGCCCTGGCGCATGTCTGGCGTCCGGCGGAAACCGTCGAGGCCGTGGCCTATGACACGCCGGTGGTCGGTTGGCGCGGAAAGCACGTGAATACGCTGCGTCTATGGTCGGCGCGCGCGCCGGACCCGCTACGGCTCGACGTATTCAACGCTGGCGATTACGTCGGCGCGCAGGCCGACCAAATGCGCGCGGAGTCGATCTCCAAGGTGCTTTATCCCAGCGATTCCACGCCGGCGGGGCAGGAGTTGCGGCTACGCCAGGAATATTTTTTCGCCTCCGCCTCGCTGCAAGATCTGATCCGCCGCCATATGAAGCAGAGCGGCGATATCAGAAAACTTAGCGATAAGGTCGCCATCCAGCTCAATGACACCCATCCGGCGATCGGCGTCGCCGAATTGATGCGGTTGCTGGTCGATGTGCATGGCGTCGCCTGGAAGGACGCCTGGGCGATCACGCAGGCGACCTTCTCCTATACCAACCACACGCTGCTGCCCGAGGCGCTGGAGACGTGGCCGGTCGGACTGATGGAGCGGCTGCTGCCGCGCCATGTGCAGATTATCTACCTGATCAACGCGCTGCATCTCGACGCATTGCGCGAAAAAGGCGTCTCCGATAGCGGGACGCTGGCCAATGTCTCGCTGATCGACGAGCACAACGGCCGCCAGGTGCGCATGGGGAATCTGGCCTTCCTCGGCTCCCACAAGGTGAATGGCGTATCGGCGCTGCACAGCGAACTCATCAAGGAAACCGTCTTCCACGATTTCCACAAGCTCTATCCGGACCGCATCGTCAATAAAACCAATGGCGTCACCTTCCGCCGCTGGCTGCTCGAAGCCAACCCGCCGCTCTCGAACCTCATCGCGCAGACGATCGGGCCGCGGGTTTTCGACGATCCCGCGCAACTCGCCGAACTCGAGAGTTTCGCCGACGACCCCGGATTTCAGCAGCGCTTCGCCGCGGCCAAGCGCGTCAATAAGGAACGTCTGGCGAAACTGATCTTCGACCGCGTGGATGTGAGGGTGGACGCGAGCGCGCTGTTCGACGTGCAGATCAAGCGCATCCACGAATACAAACGCCAACTGCTCAATATTCTGCAGACGATCGCGCTCTATCGCGACATCAAGGCGCAGCCGAACCGCGAGTTCGTCCCTCGCGTGAAAATCTTCGCGGGAAAGGCGGCGGCGAGCTATCATCAAGCCAAGCTGATCATCAAGCTGGCCAACGACGTGGCGAAGGTCGTCAACGCCGACGAGGATATGCGCGGGCTGCTGAAGGTGGTGTTTTTGCCAAATTACAACGTCAGCCTGGCCGAGGTGATCATTCCGGCGGCGGATCTCTCCGAGCAAATCTCGACCGCCGGCATGGAGGCCTCGGGCACCGGAAACATGAAATTGGCCCTCAATGGAGCGCTGACCATCGGCACGCTGGACGGCGCCAATGTGGAGATCAAGGAGCGGGTCGGGGCCGACAATATCTTTATCTTCGGCCTGACGGCGGCCGAGGTCGAGGCGAGCCGAGCCAAGGGCATAGACGCGCGCGAGGCCATCGCGGCGAGCCCGCGCCTCGCCGACGCCCTGCAAGCGGTGGCGATGGGCGTATTTTCACAGGACGACCCCAACCGCTACGCGCAACTGGTCGATACGCTCACCTATTACGATCACTTCCTGATCTCGAAGGACTTCGACGCCTATTGGGAGGCGCAGGCCCTGGTCGACGCGCGCTGGCGCGACCAAAAGGCGTGGCGGCGTTCGACCATTTTGAACACCGCGCGCGTCGCGTGGTTTTCCTCCGACCGCACGATCAGGGAATATGCGCGGGAGATTTGGAACGTGCCGGTCTAGGCCGATCCGAAAGCGCGTCCTCGGGTCGGGTCCAACTCCCCCGCGACAATGCCGCGCTGGCGCGGCGCGTGGTTTTTCTCTATTGCTTAGCGAGATGACCACTGGCCGCGGCGAGACGCAGTGACACGAATCTCCGATAGCGCGGACGACCCTTGGCGCCTCGGGCGAGGCGAGATCGAGGCGATCCTTTCCGCCCGCTGCGGCGATCCGTTCAAGGTCTTGGGGCTGCACGAAACCCCGGCGGGTTTCGTGATCCGGACTTTCGTTCCGGGGGCCGAGACGGTCCATGCGCGAACGCCGCAGGGCCGGGAGATCGCCGCGCTGGAGAGCGTCCATTCGGACGGCTTCTTCGAGGGCTTGATCCACGGAGCGACCGCGCGCTTTCCCTATGTGTTGCACGCGCGAAACGCCGGTGGTTCGTGGGATTATCATGATCCTTACGCCTTTGGGCCGCTGCTCGGTCCGCTCGACGATTATCTTTTGGTCGAGGGCGCGCACCAAAAGCTTTATCAGCGGCTGGGCGCGCATGTCCTCAAGCACGAGGGCGTGGACGGGACTCACTTCGCCGTCTGGGCGCCAAACGCCCGGCGGGTGTCCGTCGTCGGCGATTTCAACGATTGGGACGGGCGGCGCGGCCAGATGCGCAAGCGCGTCGACAGCGGCGTCTGGGAGATATTCCTGCCCGGCGTCGACGCCGGACCGCGCTATAAATTCGAGATCGTGGGGGCCAATGGCGCGCTGACGCCTCTCAAGGCCGATCCCTTCGGCCGCGCCGGCGAACTGCGCCCGGCCACGGCGTCGGTCGTTGTCGCGGACGCGCCCTTCCCCTGGACCGACGAGGCTTTCATCGCCGACCGCGCGCGGAAAAATCCACGCCGCGCGCCGATATCGATCTACGAGGTTCATTTGCCGTCATGGGCGCGAAGCGAAAGTGGACAGTTCCTGACCTATGACGACCTGGCGGCGGAACTGATCCCTTACGTCGCCGATCTCGGCTTCACCCACATAGAGCTGCTGCCGGTCAACGAGCACCCGCTCGACGCCTCCTGGGGCTATCAACCCATCGGCCTGTTCGCGCCCACGGCGCGGCACGGGCCGCCGGACGGCTTCAGGCGCCTCATAGACGCGGCGCACCGGGCGGGGCTCGGCGTCATCCTCGATTGGGTGCCGGCGCATTTTCCGACCGACACGCACGGGCTCGCGATGTTCGACGGCGGTCCGCTGTTCGAGCATTCCGACCCGCGCCGGGGTTTTCATCCCGATTGGAACACCGCGATCTATGACTTCGGCCGCCGCGAGGTCGCCAATTTCCTGATCTGCAACGCGCTCTACTGGCTGGACTGCTTTCATATCGACGGACTGCGCGTCGACGCCGTGGCGTCGATGCTCTATCTCGATTATTCGCGAAAATCCGGGGAATGGGCGCCCAATCCCGACGGCTCCAACGACAATCGCGACGCCGTGGCCTTTCTCAAGCGCTTCAACGAGACGGTCCACGATCTATTTCCCGGCGTGATCACGCTGGCGGAGGAATCCACCTCCTGGTCCGGCGTGTCGCGGCCGACCAGCCAGGGCGGTCTCGGCTTCGACTTCAAATGGAACATGGGCTGGATGAACGACACGCTGGCCTATATGGCCACGGATCCCATTCATCGAAAATGGCGCCACGACAAGCTGACCTTTGGACTGCTCTATGCGTTTTCGGAGAATTTCGTTCTGCCGCTCTCGCACGACGAGGTCGTGCATGGCAAAGGCTCGATTATCGGCAAAATGCCCGGCGACGAATGGCGCCGGTTCGCGGGCGCCCGCGCCTATTACGGCTTCATGTGGGGGCAGCCCGGCAAGAAGCTGCTGTTCATGGGGCAGGAATTCGGCCAGACGAGCGAATGGAATTTCGATCGCGGGCTCGAATGGTGGCTGCTCGACCACGCCCCGCATCAAGGTCTGCGCGATTTCGTCCGCGACCTCAATCGCCTTTATCGCGAGCGCGAAGCGCTTTATGCGCGCGACTGCGAGAGCGAGGGCTTTGAATGGATCGTCGTGAACGACGCCGATAACTCGGTCTTCGCCTTCGCCCGTTTTGGCGAAAACCGCTCGAAACCGGTCGTCGTCGTCTCCAACTTCACGCCGGTGACGCGAGAAAGCTACCGCCTCGGATTGCCGCGCGCGGGTCGCTGGCGCGAAATTCTCAACTCCGACGCGACTGTCTATGGCGGCGGGGGACTGGGAAACCTTGGCGAGATCGTCGCGCGCCCGGAAAAGTTAGGCTCGTTTCCGGCCAGCGCGGCGGTTCTAGTGCCACCGCTCGCGACTATCTTCTTCGAATATGATTCCGATGAGCTAGAATAAGTTCGAATCTTGGGAAAGACCGATGACGCCCGCCCCATACGCCCCGCTCGCTCGACATGCCATGGCCTATGTGCTCGCCGGCGGGCGCGGCTCTCGGCTGATGGAGCTCACCGACCGACGCGCCAAGCCAGCGGTTTATTTTGGCGGCAAGTCGCGCATCATCGATTTCGCGCTGTCCAACGCGCTGAACTCGGGCATCCGGCGCATCGCCGTGGCGACCCAGTACAAGGCCCATAGCCTGATCCGCCATTTGCAGCGCGGCTGGAGCTTTTTCCGCACCGAGCGCAACGAGAGCTTCGACATTCTGCCCGCGAGCCAGCGTGTTTCCGAGGATTACTGGTACCGCGGCACCGCCGACGCGGTGTTCCAGAACATCGACATCATCGAGAGCTATGATCCAAAATTCATCGTGCTGCTGGCGGGCGATCACATCTACAAGATGGATTACGAACCGATGCTGCAGCAGCATGTCGACCAGGGCGCGGACGTGACCGTCGGCTGTCTCGAGGTTGCGCGCGCCGAGGCTTCCGGTTTCGGCGTCATGGCCGTCGACGCGAACAATGTGATCCACTCCTTTTTGGAAAAGCCCAAGCATCCGCCGGCAATGCCAGGCCATCCCGACAAATCGCTTTGCAGCATGGGCATCTATGTGTTCGAGGCGAAGTTTCTTTACGAGCAGTTGCGACGCGACGCGGACGACCCTGGGTCGACGCATGATTTCGGCAGGGACATCGTCCCCTATATCGTCAAGCATGGACGCGCGGTCGCGCATCATTTTTCGCGCTCCTGCGTGCGCTCCGCGAACGAGCAGGAAGCCTATTGGCGCGATGTTGGCACGGTCGACGCCTATTGGGCCGCCAATATCGACCTCACCGATTTCACGCCGCATCTCGATCTTTACGACCGCGATTGGCCGATCTGGACCTATGGCGAAATCACGCCGCCGGCGAAATTCGTGCATGATCAGGTGGGCCGAAGGGGACAGGCGCTGTCGTCGCTGGTGTCGGGCGGTTGCATCATTTCCGGCGCGACCTTGCGGCGCACGCTGCTGTTCACATGGGTGCGCGTGAATTCATACGCGAGCGTCGAGAACGCGGTGATTCTTCCATACGTCGACATAGGGCGCTCGGCCCGGCTCACCAATGTCGTCGTCGACCGCGGAGTGCAGATTCCGCCCGGGCTCATCGTCGGCGAAGACCCAGCGTTCGACGCGCAACGCTTCAGACGCACCGACCAGGGAGTCTGTCTGATCACCCAGCCGATGATCGACCGGCTTACGCAATGAAGCGCGTGGAGACGCTGGCGGTCGCCTCCGAAATCACGCCGCTCGTCAAGACCGGCGGCCTCGCCGATGTCGCGGGCGCCCTGCCCGCGGCGCTCAAGGCGGAAGGTGTCGAAACAAGGACGCTGATCCCAGGCTACGCGAGCGTGCTGGCGGCGCTCGGCCACGCGCGAAGCCTGTTCGATCTCGGGGCGTTTTTCGGCGGCCCGGCTCGGCTTCTCGGCGCGAGCGCGGCCGAACTGGATCTATTCGTCCTGGACGCCCCACACCTCTATGTCAGAGAGGGCGGCCCCTACGCTGGGAGCGACGGAGCCGATTATCCGGACAATGCGTTGCGCTTCGCCGCGCTGGCCCGGGCCGCGAGTTCAATCGCGCAAGGCCTGTTGCCAAACTATCGTCCCGATATTCTTCACGCGCATGATTGGCAGACGGCGCTGGCGGCGGCTTATCTGCGCTACAGCGGCGAGCCGCGTCCGGCGACGGTTTTCACGATCCACAATCTGGCCTTTCAGGGCAAATTCCCCAAGAGCATATTGCCCGCGCTCGGTTTGCCCGCGCACTCCTTCGCGATCGACGGCGTTGAATTTTACGGCGGAGTCGGTTTTCTGAAAGCGGGACTGCAATTTTCCGACCGCATTACGACGGTGTCGCCGAGCTACGCGGCCGAAATCATGACGCCGGAATCCGGCATGGGCCTCGACGGGCTTTTGCGCGCGAGAGCCAGCGATGTCGTTGGTATTCTCAACGGCGTCGACGAGAGGATCTGGAATCCGGCGAGCGACGCGCGCATCGCCGCGCGCTACGATCCGTCCTCCCTGGCGCTTCGCGCGAAAAACAAGACCGAATTGCAACAGCGCTTCGGCCTGCGCGCCGACCCGCGATCCTTTTTGATCGGCGTCGTCAGCCGCTTGTCCTGGCAAAAGGGGCTCGATCTCCTGCTCGAAGCCTTGCCCGAAGTCGTCGGGCGAAATTGCCAATTGGCGCTGCTCGGCGCCGGCGACAAGCCGCTTGAACAGGGTTTCACGGAGGCCGCGCGCAAGAATCCCGGGGAAGTCGGCGTCAAGATCGGCTTCGATGAGGACATCGCCCATCTCATGCAGGCGGGCGCGGATGTGATTCTCGTCCCTTCGCGTTTCGAGCCCTGCGGTCTCACGCAGCTTTACGCCTTGCGTTACGGCGCCGCGCCAGTTGTCGCGCGGGTCGGCGGCCTGCGCGACACGATTATCGACGCCAATGAAATGGCGCTGCGAGCCGGCGTCGCGACGGGCTTCACATTTTCGCCGGTGACGGTCGATGAGTTTGTGGCGACATTGCATCGGGCGCGAAAACTTTTCGCCGACAAGGAGCAATGGCGCCAGTTGCAGGGCAATGGCATGAAGACCGACGTTTCCTGGCGCCATCCCGCAAGGCGCTACGCCGAGCTTTATCGCGGCCTGCTCGCGGCCCGCGCCGCGCCGGGAGCGCCATGACGCGCATCACGCAAGGCGCGCACGAGCCGCTCGGCCTGACGCTGACGGCGACGGGCGCTAATGTCGCCGTCTTCTCCATGTCGGCGCGAGCGATCGACCTCTGCCTGTTCGACGAAACTCGCGATGTCGAGGTCGAACGCATAAGACTCGGCCATCGCACCGGCGACGTGTTTCACGCGCATGTCGAGGGACTGACGGAGGGCCGGCGTTACGGACTGCGCGCTCACGGCGCCTTTGAGCCCGAAAAGGGCCTGCGTTTCAACGCGTCAAAGCTGCTGGTCGATCCTTACGCGCTGAAGCTCGACCGGCCCTTCGCTTTGCACCCGTCGATGTTCGGCTATGACGCGGACGACGCGGCCGCGGATCTCTCTTTCGATCGGAGCGACAGCGCGCCCTTCACGCCAAGGGGCGTCGCCACGCGCCCTTCGCGCGCCGATACGTCCTCGCGGCCCCGACATGCGTGGGAGGGCACGATCCTCTATGAACTGCATGTCAAGGGATTCACCAAGTCTCATCCGGACGTGCCGGAAGCGCTGCGCGGAACCTTCAAGGGCCTCGCGCACGAGGCCGCGATCGCGCATCTCACGCGGCTTGGCGTCACCACGGTCGAACTCATGCCGTGCGCGGCGTGGATTGACGAACGCCATCTGACCGGCCTCGGCCTCTCCAATTACTGGGGCTATAGCCCAATCGCGTTGATGGCGCCCGATCCGCGTCTCGCGCCCGGTGGTTGGGACGAGGTGCGCGAAGCGGTCGCGGCGCTGCATCGCGCGGGGATCGAGGTCATCGTCGATGTCGTGTTCAACCACACGGGCGAAGGCGATGAGCTCGGCCCCACGCTGTCGCTGCGCGGCTTGGATAATGCGACCTATTATCGACTGCGTTCGGATGCGCCGCGCCATTACGTCAATGACGCGGGCTGCGGCAATATTCTCGCGATGGACCGCGCGCCGGTCTTGCGCCTCGCGCTCGACGCCTTGCGCGCCTGGGCCGAATTTGGCGGCGTGGACGGCTTTCGTTTCGATCTCGCGACAACGCTCGCGCGCCGAGCCGAAGGTTTTGATGCGCAGGCGCCGTTTCTCGCGGCGCTGCTGCAAGACCCCGTATTGCGCGAACTAAAGCTCATCGCCGAGCCGTGGGACATAGGTCCGGGCGGCTACCAGCTCGGCGAGTTTCCGGGGCCATTCGCGGAGTGGAACGATCGCTTCCGCGATTGTATCAGGCGCTTTTGGCGCGGCGACGACATTGGCGTTGGCGAACTCGCGACGCGCGTCGCGGGTTCGCGGGATTTCTTCGAGGCGCATCGCCGCCCCTCGAGAAGCATAAATTTCATCACGGCGCATGACGGCTTCACATTGCGCGATCTTGTGTCGTATTCGCATAAACGCAATGACGCCAATGGCGAAGACAACCGCGACGGGACGAACGAGAATTTTTCCTGGAACAATGGAGTCGAAGGCGTAACGGACGACGACGCCATCCTCGCGGCGCGCGGCAAGGATCAACGCAATTTGCTGGCGAGCCTGATGCTCGCGCGCGGAACGCCCATGCTGTCGATGGGCGCGGAGCTTGGCCAGACGCAGGACGGCAACAACAACGCCTATGCGCAAGACAACGAAACCGCCTGGCTCGACTGGAACGGGGCGGACCGGGAACTGCTGGCGTTCACGCGGGGCCTGATCGCGCTGCGCAAAGACTCTCCCGCGCTGACGCGCGACAGCTTTCTGCTGGGCGCGCCGTTAGACGAGACGCTCATTCCAGACATCGAATGGCGCCGCGCCGATGGCGCGCTCATGCGCGAGGAAGATTGGCGCGACGGTTCAGCGGCGACGCTGCTCGCTTGTCTCTACACTCCGACGGAAGGCGCGCGCGACGCCGATCGCGTAGCCATTATCTGGCATAGAGGGGCGGAGACCGTGGCCGTCATGCCGCCGCCGCGCGACGGTTTCGATTGGACCATTCGCCTCACGACCGCGCCCGCCGAGCTTGCTCCAAACGGCGTCGCGGTCGCCGCGCGCTCGGTCGTCGTCTTGCGCGAACAGGCCGCGACCCAAGGCCGTCGATTCGAGAGGGAAGCGCCGCCCGAACTCGTCTTCGCGCTGGCGCAAGCGGCGGGCGTGGCGGCCAGTTGGCGGGACGTCGACGGCGCGGAGCACGCGGTTCCGCGCGAGACCATCGAAGCATTGCTCGCCGCGCTGCATTTGCCCGCTGACAGCCTGTCGCAAGCGCGGGAAAGCCTGGCCCTGCTGGCGCGTCGCGAGGATAGCCGCGCGCTGCCGATGAGCGCGGCTTTTCGCGACGACGAAGACATATTTTTGCGTCTCCCCGTCCGTGATTGGCGCGCGGCGACGAGGCTGCGGCTCGCGCTCGAAGACGGCGAGCGGCGCGATGTCGATCTTCGCGCGGGCGATCTGGAGACCATCTCCTGGCGTGGCGTGGATGGCCGCGTTCATGAGGGCCTGCGCGCGCGCCTGCCGCGCTTGCCGCTCGGACGACACATTGTGTCGCTGGAGGGGACCGATTGCCGCCTCACCGTCGCGCCGCGCCGCTGTCACGCGCCGCGAATCGCGGGGCGCGCGTTCGGCCTCGCGGCGCAGCTCTACTCGTTGCGGCGCGACGGCGACCAGGGCGTCGGCGATTTCACGACTCTCTCGCAACTCGGCGCGCTCGCGGCCGAGCACGGCGCGGCGATCGTCGCGATCAACCCGCTGCACGCGCTGTTCGCCGGGGATCGGGAGCGCGCCAGCCCCTATTATCCGTCCGACCGTCTCTTTCTCGACCCGATCTATCTCGACCTCGTTCGCGGCGGAGATTTTTTCGACGCGCCGAACACCGGATGCCTGGTCGACTATCCCGCGGTTCACGCCTTGAAGCAGCAGTTTCTCGAACGCGCATTCAAGGGCGTCGAGCAATTCGCTCAAGATTTCGAAAGCTTCATCGCGAATGGCGGCGACGCTTTGTTTCGCTTCGCCTGTTTCGAGGCGATCAGTGAGCAGCGCGGCGGCGAAGACTGGCGGCGCTGGCCGGGGCCGCTGCGCGATGGAGAGCCGCTCGCGCTGGCAAGCTTCGCGCGCGAAAACGCTAGCCGCGTCCGCTATCATCAATATTTGCAATGGCTGTGCGAAAGCCAGTTCGCGCAGGCGGCGCGAGACGCGGGGAATGCTGGCCTCGCGCTCGGCTTTTGCCGCGATCTCGCCGTTGGGGCGGCGCCCGACGGTTGCGAGAGCTGGCGCGGCGCGGCGCATCTTCTCAAGGGCTTTTCGATCGGCGCCCCGCCCGATGGTTTTACGCGAGAGGGCCAGAACTGGGGCCTGCCGCCGCCCGATCCGCTGCGATGGAAGGCGGACGGATGCGAAAGTTTTGGCGAGCTGTTGCGCGCGAATATGCGCCACGCCGGCGCGCTCCGCATGGATCATGTCATGGGTCTGGCGCGGCTCTTCGTCGTGCCCGATGGAGGCAAGCCGCCGGAGGGCGCCTATCTATCCTATCCGCTGGACAATCTGCTCGCCGAGCTCGCGCTCGAATCCGAGCGCGCCAAATGCATGGTGATCGGCGAGGACCTCGGCACGCTGCCCTGGGGCTTTTCCGAACGACTGGCCGACAATGGAATCTTGAGCTATCGAGTGTTGTGGTTCGAGCGGGAAGGCGACGGCTTCGCGCCCCCGGCGCACTATCCACGAATGTCCATGGCCTGCGTCTCCACCCATGATTTGCCGACGCTCAAAGGCTGGTGGGAGGGCTCGGACATCGCCGAGAAGCTGGCGCTTGGCCTGCTGAGCGAAAAGGACGCGCGAAAAGAACGGGAGACGCGGCGCGAGGACCGGCGCCTACTGCTGGCGGCCCTCGCGCGCGAAGGACTGCTCGCGGCGGACGGCGGTTCGGACGTTGCTTTCAGCGACGCTCTCGCCGGCGCCGCGCATGCCTATGTGGCGCGCGCGCCCGCGCTGCTGGCGATGGCGCAAGTCGACGATCTCGCCGGCGAAACGGTCGCGGTCAATCTGCCGGGTACCGACCGGGAACGCCCAAACTGGCGGCGCAAGCTCGACCCGAAAATGGCGGTTCTGTTCGAAAGTGGTCTGGCGCAAGCGATTTTAAATGGGCTTCGCCGCAATCTGGACTAGATTTCGGCGGCATATCCGCTAAACGCGAGGCCGGAGCGGCACAAAATTTGGACCCGAATGAAGCAGGCGAGATTGCGTGACTAGCGACAGCTCCCGGCGTCTTTGCCTGGCGCTCGTTGGCGCCCTGTGCCTGCCAGCGGCGCCGTTGCGCGGCGATCCCGCGCTCGTGCAAGATAATCATCAAGACAATCATGGGGCCAGCACGACGGATGGCCCCGAACTTTCCAGTAAGCGCCTCGAATTGCGCGGCGTGCAAGACACGCTGAACACCTCGGACGAACAAAGACGCAAGATCGAAAGCGAAATCGCGGCGCTTCGAGTCGAGCGCGAGCGGCTCAATCAGGCCTTGCTCGACGCCACCGCGCGACTGCGCGCCACCGAGGAAAGCGCCGCCGAGGTCGAGCAAAAGCTCGAATCGCTGAAGGGCGGCGAGAACACCATCGTGCAATCGCTGCGAAGCCGCCGAGCTCTCGTCGGCGAGGTTCTCATGGTGTTGCAACGCATGGGCCGCCGACCGCCGCCGGCGCTGTTGGCGCGGCCCGAGGATATTTTGGAGGCGATCCGCGCATCCATGGCAATCGGCGCGGTGCTCCCGCAAATGCGGGCGGAAACCGCCGCGCTGCAGGCCGATTTGACGCATTTGCTCGCGCTGCGCGACGACATCCGGACGCAGCAAGCCAAACTGGCGCGCGAAAAGGAGCAGCTCGTCTCCCAACGCGCGACGCTGGCTCCGATGATCGAGGCGCGGCAGGAGGCGCTTCGGGAGAAGCAAACCGCGCGAGACGCACAGGCCGAACGCGCGCGGACGCTGGCGGCTCAGGCGACGAGCATCAAGGATCTGATCGCCCGCATGGAGGGCGAAAGCGAAGCCGCGAGACACGCGGCGCAGGCGGCGCGCGACGCCGACGCGGCCCGCGAGGCCGCGGACGCCACGCTATCGCGCGAGCAACGGGCCAAGGCGCGGGCGGCCCCCTTCCGCGACGCGGCGCGCCTCGCCCCGGCGGTCGCCTTCGAACATCTAAAGGGCCGCCTGCCATTGCCGACGACCGGCCCGGGGCTGCGCCGGTTCGGCGCGCCCGACGGGTATGGGGGGACCGAAAAAGGCGTTTCCATCGCCGCGAAGGAAAATGGTATCGTCATTTCGCCCAGCGATGGATGGATCGTCTTTTCCGGGCCATATCGCAGTTATGGACAACTCTTGATCATTAACGCCGGCGCCGGCTATTATGTAGTCTTGGCCGGCATGTCTCGAATCAATGTGAACGTGGGGCAGTTCGTACTGGCGGGCGAACCGGTGGCGAGCATGGGCGACGGAACCGCGCAAACCGCGGCTACGATAGCTATCGGCGCGAAACAGCCTATTTTATACGTCGAGTTCCGCAAGGACGGAACTTCGATAGACCCCGGCCCATGGTGGGCGCGGTCGGACATGCGGAAGGTTGGCGGATGATTCGGAAAACTGCTTTGATTGCCACCGGCATCGCCATTGGCGCCGGATGCGTCGCGCTTGGCCAGCAGGCGCGCTCGCTGGTTGGCGGCCCGGCCATGGCCGCCCCCGCGGACACCTACAAGAATCTGAGCCTGTTCGGCGACATCTTCGACAAGGTGCGCACCGACTATGTCGAGAAGCCTGACGAGCAGAAGATGGTCGAGGCCGCGATCAACGGCATGCTGACGTCGCTCGATCCGCATTCCAGCTATCTCGACGCCAAGGGCTTCAAGGATATGCGGACCCAGACCGAGGGCAAGTTCGGCGGTCTCGGCATCGAGGTCACGCAAGAGGACGGCTTCGTCAAGGTGGTTTCGCCAATCGACGACACTCCCGCGTCGCGCGCCGGCATCCAATCCGGCGACCTGATCGCCGGCATCGACGACGAGAACGTGCAAGGTCTGACGCTCAATCAGGCCGTCGAGAAAATGCGCGGCGCCATCAACACAACTGTCAAGCTGACAATCCTGCGCGGCAAGGACAAGCAGAAGCTCGACGTGAAGCTTACCCGCGCCGAAATTCATATCAAATCGGTGAAGTCGCATAAGCAGGACGAGGACATCGGCTATATCCGCATCTCGCAGTTCAACGAGGAGACCGCGGACGGCCTCAAATCGGCGATGCTCAAGTTCCAGCAGGAGATTCCCGCCGACAAGTTCAAGGGCTACATCATCGATCTGCGCAACAATCCGGGCGGCTTGCTCGACCAATCGATCCAGGTCGTCAACGCGTTCATCGATCACGGCGAGATCGTGTCGACGCGCGGTCGCAACGCCGACGAAACGCAACGCTACAACGCGCGTCCCGGCGGCGATCTCTCCAAGGGCAAGCCGGTGATGGTGCTGATCAATGGCGGCTCCGCCTCGGCCTCGGAGATCGTGGCCGGCGCCTTGCAGGATCATAAGCGCGCGACGCTGATCGGCACGCGCTCCTTCGGCAAGGGTTCCGTCCAGACGATCATTCCGCTGGGCGGGTCCAATGGCGCGCTGCGACTGACCACGGCGCGCTATTACACGCCGTCGGGCCGCTCGATCCAGGCCAAGGGCATCGATCCCGACATCAACCTGTTGCAGGACGTGCCGGACGATCTGAAAGGCAAGGACGACACCAAGGGCGAAGCGTCGCTGAAGGGCCATCTGAAGAACGGCGACGATGAAAAAACCGGTTCGCAAGCCTATGTCCCGCCGGACGAGAAGAAGGACAAGCAGTTGATCGCCGCCGTCGAGCTTTTGCACGGCAAGCCGCGGGCCCAGATCATACCGGCCGAACCTCCCAAGGACGCGACTTCGGGCAAGACTGAAAAAACGGCTAATTAGCCGCGAACGCCACTCCTCTCCCCGGCGCCGGGGAGAGGAGTTTTCGCGCGCCCGGGGTGAGTGAGCAAATTGGCGACCTTTATCGATTACATGAATCCGACGCGCTTCATGGCGCTGACGGACAGAGTCCTGCCCTGGCTCGGCGCGGCGGCCGCGGCGCTGCTCGGCGTGGGCCTGTTCGCGGCCTTCTTTTTGGTTCCGCCCGATTACCAGCAGGGCGAGACCGTGCGGATCATGTATATCCATGTGCCGGCGGCCTGGCTGGGCATGTTCGCCTATATCGTGATGACCTCCGCCTCGCTGGGCGTGCTGGTGTGGCGTCATCCGCTCGCCGACGCCGCGCAAAAGACCGCCGCGCCCCTGGGGGCGGTGTTCACCTTCGTGTGCCTCGTCACCGGCTCGCTATGGGGCAAGCCGATGTGGGGAACCTATTGGGTCTGGGACGCGCGGCTGACGTCTTATCTCGTGTTGTTCCTCCTCTATCTCGGCATCATCGCCATTCGTCAGACGATGGACGACACGCCGCGCGGCGCGCGCGTCGCCGCGATCATGACGCTGGTCGGCCTCATCGACATTCCGATCATCAAATTTTCGGTCGACTGGTGGAACACGCTGCATCAGCCTGCCTCGGTGTTTCGCGCCGGCGGCTCGACGATCTCGGGTTCCATGCTGTGGCCGCTGCTGGTGATGGCGATCGGCGCCTCGGCCTTGTTTTTGACCCTGCATTTCATGGCGCTGCGCAACGAGATCCTTCGGCGGCGCATCGCCCGGCTGACAAGGCAAAGCGTGCGCGCGGGAGAAGTCGACGAGTTGGAGGCGGCGGAATGAACGACGACGCGCATTGGTCCTATATTCTGGCCGCTTACGGCGTCACCTTCGCGCTTGTCGGCGCCGTCGTTTGGCGCATCGTCGCCGAACATCGGCGCCTGCTCGCCGAACTGGCGCGATTGCAAGACAACGGCGGAGACGACGTTTGAGCGAGTCGTTAGAGCCGGGCGCGCCGCGACAGGGCTCGTTGCTGCGATTGCTGCCGCTGGGCGTATTCATCCTTTTGGCGGGGCTGTTCCTGCTGCGACTTTTCGCGGGCGACGCGTCGCGTCTGCCCTCGGCGCTGATCGGCCGGCCGGCCCCGCCCTTCGCGCTGCCGGCGGTCGAGGGCATTGAAGGCGTCCCGGGATTCAGCGACGAAAATCTGCGCGAAGGGCATGTCAGCCTGGTCAATGTGTTTGCGTCCTGGTGCGCGCCGTGCCACGCCGAGCACGCGACGCTGCTGGCGCTGGCCCGCGATCCCGCGCTCAAGGACAAGGGCGTGCGGCTGTATGGGCTATCCTATAAGGACGAACCCGCCAATGCGCGCAAATTCATTGAAGGCGACGGCAATCCCTACGCCGCGATAGGCGCGGATATCTCTGGCCGCGCGGCGATCGATTTTGGAGTTTACGGCGTGCCCGAAACCTTTGTCGTCAAGGGCGACGGAACCATCGCCTTTAAATTCGTCGGCCCGCTTTCGCCGCAAGCCCTGGCTACGACGCTGATTCCGGAAATCGAGAAGGCGATGAAGTGACGCCTTGATCGCGCGCTCTATTTTCGCCGTTGAATGGCGCCCGCTTCCGCGACGCGGTATTTACCCACTCCCTTGCCACGGAGCGCAATCTCTGAATCCATGGCGCATGGATCGGACTGATTTGCAGCGCCTGAGCAAGGACGAGTTGATTGAGCTGGTGATCCAGCTTCAACGACCGG
>Ga0182012_10000203_pt1 | contig 67597 bp, 61 predicted proteins | sample 612S2SmetaG_FD_120486 | JGI IMG/M metagenome (GOLD analysis project Ga0182012, IMG submission 120486) | Permafrost microbial communities from Stordalen Mire, Sweden - 612S2S metaG | ecosystem: Environmental > Terrestrial > Soil > Wetlands > Permafrost | place: Sweden: Stordalen | collected... | reverse complement strand
GTCACTCGGACCCACATCGCAGGAGCAGGGCTGGAGATTGCGGTTTGCGCCGCAGCGCGGGCAAAGTCCTTTGCATTCAGGCTTGCAAAGGGTTCTGACGGGCAGGGACAAAAGCACCTGTTCGCGGAGAACGTCTTCGAGCGCAAGACTGTCTCCTTGATAATAACCGATTTCCGTCTCGGGCGCTGTAATGGAGCGCTCGGGGGCGTCGGTATCGACGTCGAAGGGGCGGAAAATCAGGTCAAAGTCAGCAGATAAAGGGGTTTCCACAGGCTCCACGCAGCGGGCGCAGGGAATCTGAAATGTGCCGGAAAAGTTGCCACGCAGGCGGATGTCGGGGATGATCTCCTTCGGACCGCGGTGCTCGTGAATCACCTCAGCCAGACCCGCAGTGGCTAAATTGCCCACCTGCTCGGCTTCTTCGCCGTAATCGACCGCTCCCGGCGGCAGGTTCAGATCGAATGAGATTGCTTCCCGCTCCAACTCGCTAACTTTGAATTCCATGGCTTGCCACTCCAGATATGAGCGTAAAACATTTTGAAGCTCGACGCGGAGCCTTCTCTCATAAACTGGCATTCAAACAGGATCGCGTCCATGCTGGGACGGAGTTTCGGAGACTCCCCGGATGAGGGGTGGCACAGCGCGAACCCATTCAAGAGTTGACTGCGGGTCTGCATGCGTTTGCCATGGTTGCAAGGCTGGCAGCCCCAGCCCCGCATGATTTAACCTCGAAGTTGCCATGAGTCTCAAGAAAAAGATCCTCTTTTCATCCGTCGTAGCCGCATGCGCCGTCTGCCTCAGCATGCTTGTCGTTGCCCAGCAATCAACACCCGCAAAGACCGCTCCGGTGGACGACCTGCCCGACGCGCCCACGGCAACCGCTGCCGCTATGACCGTGCCCAACGGGCCCTTCGTCGTCTTCGACACCTCCATGGGCCGCATCACCTGCCAGTTTTACAAGAAGCAGGCGCCCAAAGCCGTCGCCAATTTCATCGAGCTCGCCGAAGGCACCAAAGACTGGACCGACCCCACAACCAACAAGGTGCAGCATCGCAAGCCGTTCTTCAACGGGACAACCTTTCATCGGGTGATTCCCGAGTTCATGATCCAGGGCGGCGACCCGACGGGCACCGGCATGGGCGGGCCAGGGTACGAATTCGCAGATGAAACCGATCCCGACCTCAGCTTTGACCGGCCCGGCCGCCTGGCTATGGCCAACTCCGGCCCCAATACCAACGGCAGCCAGTTCTTCATTACCGAGGCTGCCTACCCATCGCTCGACATGCACTATTCCCTCTTCGGCCAGTGCGACGACGCGGGCGTGGAGGTTGTCAAAGCCATCGCCCGCGTCCCGCGCAACAGTGACGATAAACCGCTCGCTCCGGTCATGCTGCAAAAAGTAACCATCGTCGCGGAGGGCCAGCCCTTGCCGCCGTTGCCCGCAACCACTCAGCCCGCGCGTGTAACAGCGCCTCCCGCAGCGCGCTAATCGCAAACTCATCTCCCCGGAACGAGATATCGGTAATACAAATATCGGGAACACAAACTTTGGGTGCCCCATCCATGACGCAGTCTTATCGCGGCATGGGTGGGAAGGCACAAACCTCAATCGGAACGATTCGAATCAGTCAGGAGTAACAATGTCATTAGCACCCGGAACCTACGCCATCTTCAACACAACCGAAGGCAAGATCACCGTCCGCCTCTTCGAAGCCGACGCCCCCATCACCGTCAAGAACTTCATCGATCTAGCCGAAGGCACCCGCGAGTGGACCCACCCCGTCACCCGCGCCAAATCATCGGACAAGCTGTACGACGGCACCATCTTCCACCGCGTCATTCCCGACTTCATGATCCAGGGCGGCGACCCAGCCGGCACCGGCATGGGCGGCCCCGGCTACAAGTTCGGCGATGAAACCAAGGGCTCGCCGCACACCTTTGAAAAGGCCGGCAAGCTGGCCATGGCCAACGCCGGCCCCGGCACCAACGGCAGCCAGTTCTTTCTCACCGTCGCGCCAACGCCGTGGCTGCTCGGCAACCACACCATCTTTGGTGAAGTGGTCGAAGGCATGGACCATGTGGTGAAAATCTCGAAGGTTCCTCGGGGCGCGCAAGACAAGCCGCACAAGCCGGTTGTGCTTGAATCCGTCGTCATCGAGCGCGTCAGCTAAGCAAAGACAATCCGTAAAGCAGATACCCCAGCCGAGGCTGGGGTATCTGTTTTGTCAGAGTCGACAATCTCCAAGTCAATGACGCTTGAAGTCAAAATACATTCACATCCAGCCCCGCAATAAACTGGATCCCATCCACCCGCAGTTTCTTCAAGTCCTTGTCGTGGGTTAGAAACAGATCCACGCCGGATGTGGAGGCGCAGGCCAGATGAATCGCATCCGCCGCGCTCATCTTCGCCGTCGCCCGCAGACGCGCAAACCGCTCCGCCGCTTTGCGATCGAACGGCAAAAGCTCAATGCCGCCGCTGTCAAACAGCGCCAGTACCTTCGCCTCAAGTTCTGTTTGGTTATGCGTGAGCGGCCCGGCCAAAACCTCGCCCAGCGAAAAATAGCTCGCGCAAAGCCGGTCCCCGCGCTCAAGCATCGCTTGAAAAATCTCCTCGACCCGCGCAGAGTATTCGGGGTGGCCCTCAAGCCAGTAAATGAAGACCATCGAATCCCAATACACGCGGCTCATTCGAGATCTTTTCTGCCCGGCCCGTAGAATTCGGCGCGCTCCCTGGCAAGATAAGCCTCGCCCCCGCCCTCGGCGGCATACGCTTCCCTGCCCATGCCGCGCAGCTCATAAAAAAGCTTCACCCAGGGCTGATCCGCCGCGTTCGTCTTCACTGCCATCGGTGTTGTACCTTCCGTCATCGCCGTAGCCTCCGGACTCTCAGGATTCACCGTGTAGGTGATCGTAACCGTTGTCCCTCTACCGCTCGGAGGGCCCTGCTTTGAGCTAACCTTCACCCCGGCCTCCCTCTCCAGCAGCCTGGACTCCATCACCTGGCACACGTTCGGCACGCGGTTCCGCAGACCAAGCTCGCGATGAATGTCGCCAGCCCGCAGCGTAACCAGGGTTTCCCGCCTTTTTCGCGCAGGCTCCATATAGCGGCAGCGAATGTACTCGCGTATGGCCTGTGCCGGGATAAGCTGTTTCTGACTCATAACAACCATATACACAACATAACACAATCACAAAAAACATTCAACACACAACATAAATATTTCAACCCATCCTGCTCCGGGTCTTCCTCATAACTGTCCATAACCATAAAGATGTTGAATCAAATGCATTTATAAAGTCAACATCTTAAAATTGGACGGAATCCCACGAATGAAGATGATAGACATAACACGTAAATAATATACAAGCACTCATAACATAACTTACTTTAAACAAATGTCCAGGATGGCCTCGCCAAACTTCTCCACTTTGGCGGGGCCCATGCCATTAATACTCAGAAGCTGATTCGGATTCGTTGGCCTTTCGTTGGCAATCGCAATCAGCGTGCGATCGTGCAGCACCACATAAGCCGGAACCCCCAGCCGCTTGGCCTCGCCCGCCCGCCACGCTCGCAGCCGCGCCGCAATCGCCTCACCCTCCGCCGACAAAACAATCGGCGTCTCATCGCCTTCAGCCTTCTGCGCAACTTTTCCCGCCGGACTCTTCGACTTCTTCGCCACCTTTGCCCCACGCGCGGCCCGCGACCCGAACTCCTCCACAACCCCGTCCGAGATCAGCAGCGGCAGCGGAGTGCTTGCGCGTACCGCTAACCCGGCTTCCGTCAGCCGCAGCTTGCGGTATCGGATGATCTCGCCGTCCTTTTCAAACTCCGACTCTTCAATCTCCAACAATCCAGCGCGCACCATCGCATCTAACAAGGCGTTATATTCCTCGCGGCTGATGCGGCCAACCAGTTCCAGCTTGCGCTGCAATGTGCCGGAGGCGATGTAATCCACCGGCCGCAGCTCGTCAATCATTCGCTGGACAAGCGCGCGCTCGGCGACCGTCGAATGGCGAAACAGCCGCAACACCGCGCCCGCCGGATCGCACACGTCGCAGATGCCGCACGCCCGCCCGGCATCCTTCAAGTCGCCAAAGTGCCGCACCAGCGCCGACATCCGGCACTCGCTCTGCTCCGTGTAGCGCAGCACCTTCGAAAATTGTTCGGCCCGATGCTGCGCCTGCACCGTATAAGTCTTCTTCCAGCCTGGGCCTCCGCGCCTTACGCTGCCGCCAAAGTCCACCTTCGCGCCGCCGTGAATCTCCAGCTTTTCGAGAGCCTTGTCGAAGGCCTCTTCATCCAGTTTCGTCGGGCCGCGCAGATCGTCCACCAACTGCGGCTCCTCGCCGAGCAGCCGGAAGACTTTCTCCAAATGATCGGTCGGCGGATAATCCCGCGTCAGAAAAAAATCATGCGTCCGCTGGTCCGCATACGAGTGCATCAGGTAAACCCGGCTCGGCTTCGCGTCGCGACCCGCGCGCCCAATCTCCTGGTAGTAGCCCTCCAGCGTCGCCGGCAGCCCGGCATGAATCACGGTTCGAATGTCGGCTTTATCGATGCCCATTCCAAACGCAATCGTGGCTACAACGACTTCAAGTTGCGCCTGCTGAAAGGCCGTCTGCACCCGCTCGCGCGTTTCGGCGTCCAGCCCCGCGTGATACGCTGCCGCAGGCATGATCGGAGACAACCCCGCGGCCAAATTCTCCGCCTGCTTGCGCGAGGTCGCATACACAATCGCCGGCCTGTGCGCGGGATCGGCAAGCAGGCTGGCAATCGTCCCCGCCCGATCCGGCATCGGCGCCTGCACCACCTCAATGGCCAGATTGTCTCGCCGAAACCCGTGAATGAACTGCGCCGGCCTCACCATGCCGAGCTGCGCAAGTATATCGGCCTGCACTGTCGGCGTGGCTGTCGCCGTGAGAGCGAGAATTGGGGCCAGACTCGAAGGAGCCAGACCAGAAGAAGCCAAATCCGTCTCGCCCAACGAATTCTCGCCCTGCCCGCGCAGCCTCGGTAGATACTGCCCCAGCATTCTGTAGTCGGGCCGGAAGTCATGGCCCCATTGCGAGATGCAATGCGCCTCATCGACTGCAATCAAGGAAAGTTTCTTCTTGGCCAGCATCTCCGGAAATCCCGGCACCCGCAGCCGCTCCGGCGCAATAAACAAAAACTGCAAACTCCCATCCAGATAATCCTGGCATGCGCGGCGCGCCGTCATCCGCTCCACGCCGGAGTGAATCCGGGCCACGCGCTGGCCAAGAGAAGCCAGCTTCGCTGCCTGGTCGTCCATCAGCGCAATCAGCGGCGAGATCACCAACGCCGTGCCCCCGCGCGCAATCGCCGGCAACTGGTAGCAGAGCGACTTGCCCGCCCCGGTCGGCATGACCAGCAGCAGATCGCGCCCCTCGATCGCCGCCCGGCACACCTCCTCCTGATTGGCGCGAAACCGCGCAAACCCGAACACGGAGTGCAGGAGTTCAGACAAAGCAATCGCATTGGAAGAAGTCGTCAAAAGAATGGAAGCAGCCACGCACTGCGCGCGCAGAAAATAAAGAAGTCGCTTCCATTCACTTTACAGGAGCAGATGTTGTCAATTTTCCGGAGCCAGTAACAGGGCGTACCAACCTCAACATCTGGGTGTTCCAGGTCTCAATCTTGAGACCTGAGAGCGCAGGAATAACAACATTCGGGTGCCCCATCCATTCAGAGTTCTTTTCTGAATGGGTGGGAAAGCACAGACCTCAACAGCTTGGTGCCCCCGGTCCCTCGCACTTGGGGACCAGGGAGCGTCCAAACCTCAACTCCCGCTCCACCCAGTCGAAAAACCTAAGTAAAATGCAGCCACTTGTTCGGCGACAGCCCCGCGCCCGGAAAGACCAGATCCAGATTCGTCGGCCCCATGGAGCGCGTCACCACCTCGCCCAGCACGGCGCGGAAATCGGTGGTCAGCGCCAGGTCGCGGCCTTCGTTCAGTTGCTCATTTTCGAGGCCGGGCCAGCGCCCGTACACCTTGCCGCCCTTCACGTTGCTGCCCAGCACAAACATTGCGTTCGCGTGCCCGTGGTCGGTGCCGCCGGTTCCGTTCTCGTGCGCCGTGCGCCCAAACTCCGACATCGTCACCAGCGTCACGTTCTCCGCGCCGTCGCCCATATCGCGCCAGAAGGCGGCAATGCTTGCGGAAAAATCGCCGAGCCGATTGGCAAGCTGCCCGTTCACGCTGCCTTGATTCTGGTGCGTATCCCAACCGCTCACATCGGTAAACGCGGCTTCCACGCCGAGGTTCGACTTCAGCAGTTGCGCGATCTGTTTCATGCGGTTGCCGAACTCGCCGTTGGGATAGTTTGCGCCCGCCACCGGCGTGTACTGCGCCGGATTTGCGTCACGCAACATCTTGACGGCTTCAAAGGTTTCGTCTCCGGCGGCATGGAGAATCTTGTCGCCGCTGCCGGCGTACATGGCCTCAAACGCATTGGCCGCAGGCGACGGCGTTGCCCCGCGCCCGGCCACGGAAAATCCATTTACATTATTCAAGGCAATGGCCGGCACCTTGCCCGCCAGCGTCAGCGGAACCTGCTCGCCCAAAGCCAGCGCGCGAAACGCAGTATGCTGCTGGCGATGGCGCGCGTCTTCGGATTGCAGAGCGCGGTTCAGCCAGCCCTCGTATGTGGCCTTCGACCCCGGCGTGCCTGTCTCCATATAATCCTGCGCGTCAAAGTGCGACCGGCTCATATCCGGCGAGCCCGCCGCATGAACGATGGCCAGATTGCCCTGGTCGTAGAGCGCCTTGAAATCCGTCATCGACGGATGAAGCCCGAAGAATCCGTCCAGATCGATGACTTGATTCTCGGGAATCGCAATCGTGGGACGCATCTTGTAGTAGTTTTTCTCGCGATACGGCACCACCACGTTCAGCCCATCGACCGCGCCGCGCTGGAAGATGACAACCAGCCGCTGCCCCGGCGCTGCCGCCGTCTCCGCCAACACACTGCGAACCAGAAAACTCGGAATCGCCGTCGTCCCGGCAATCGCCAACGCGCCCTTATGCAGAAAAAATCGCCGATTCAGTTGCATTTTTCTCTCCCCTCGAAACCATCCGCTTCGTAACTAGCCAAAACACGTCGGGTTCCTCCGATCCCTCGCGTTTGGGGACCGGGGATCCGACCCAATCTTACCGCCGCTGAAACTCCGGCGAACCCAGGAGCAACCCGGCCAGCACTTCATCTTCCTGCTCCGTCTTCGAAACTCCATTGGCAGGTTTGTTGGCCTTGGCCGCCGCCGGCTTGGTTGTCGCGTTCGCCGAAGTATTGGCTGGCGCGTTCCCCGGCGCATTCACCTGCACCATCTGCACCTGGAACTGTTGCAGCGCCGCCGACCGCGTCGCCACGCTCACTCCGCCCGGCACCAGCAGCGGCTCAAGCCACGCCTCCTCAGACTCCGGATTCGGCGCAGCCGCATCGCTGCCATCGCTCGTCGCCGGCGTCCAGGCCACCTGCACCCCTGGCAGTTTGTTCCCAGCCAGCGACAGCGCAAAATTCATCCTGTCGACGATCGCGCCGGTCGAAACCCACGTCGCTTCATCCCAGTAATATCCCGTCGGCGGAATGCAGCCATAGAGAGGCATCCCCATCTGCTTCAGCGCCTGGATCAGCGGCACATAATTGCTCACATCCGCATTGCTCGCGCGCACGGCGGAGACAACAAACTCCAGCGGCGTCTTCACCTTGGCGCGATTGTCGCTTGCAGCCCAGAACTCCGGCGAGTGGAACAGCACCTTCAGCACCGTAGGAATATCGCCGCCGCTGGCCATATATGCCTTCGCCATCCGGTCCACCAGCGCGTGCGGTGGCTCATCGCTTACAAAGCGCATGGCCAGCTTCTTCGAAATAAACTCAGCCGTCGCCGGACGCGATGCCAGCAGGTGCAGCAGCTCGCGGCCTTCCATCTCCCCGCCTTCCTTAATTTTTTCTCCCAGCACGGTCTTGGTGCCCGGTTCATGGCGATTTACATTGAATTGAAATCCCCCGCCGCGCACCGGCTCATCCACGCCCCAGCCGGTCAACACCCGCGCCACCTCGGTCACATCGGCCTGGGTATAGCCGCCGTTCACGCCCAGCGTGTGCAACTCCATCAACTCGCGCCCGTAGTTTTCGTTCAAGCCCTCATTCGCCTTTTTCGCTTTGCCGTTTCGCTCAGCGGCAATCTTGGCCCGCTCGGCTGCCAGCGAATCCGGCCCGATGCTCTGCGCATTGTCCAGATACAGCATCATGGCCGGGCTGTGCGCCACGGCTTCCAGCAGGTCCTCAAACTTGCCCAGCGCCAGCGGCCGAATCACATCCCGCTCGTAGCTGACCAGGTAGTAAGGCATCTGCGCGTCTTTTTGAAGATAGATGTTGAAGTGATTCAGCCAGAAGTCGGTCATCACCTCCTGCAACTGAGCGTTCGAATAGATGTCTCGCGTCAGTCTCTGCGCCAGCAGCTCCTCGGCCACCAGCCGCTCCGGGTTCTCGAGCGCCGCGGCAACCTCTTTCTCCGGCGCGGTCATATCTGAGATGAGTTTGAGTTTCTGCGCCGGCTTCAGAGACTTCGACAAGTCCGCATACTCGGACGGCTTCAGTGCAGCAATTTTGTTCAGCCGCTGCTCAGGCTGCATTGCAAGCAGGCTTTGATAAAGCTGCGCCTGGGGCGAGGCATCGTCCAGCACATCCATCTTCTTGGCTATTACCATGGCCTTCGGATCAAGAATTGGATCTCGCACCGGCTCAGCGTTCGAATTCGCCGCCCCACTCACGCCATTCATCTGTCCAGCCGACTGTGCGCCAGGCGCCTGCATTCCAGCCGCAGCCGGAGCCGCAGCCGCACCCTTTTCCGCCTTCTCTTCCTTCTTCAACTGCACCCGATAGAGTTCGTTCTCCCAGATCGCATGCAGCACGCCCTGCTGCGGAACCGGAACCTTGCCATCCGCCGCCTGGCGGATCAGCGCGTTGCTCGGCAGCCGGTAGAGCAGTTCCTGGGGCCCAAGCTGCATGGCATAAAAATCACCCAGCCGCGCCGTCAGCTCCGTCTCATCGATCTTGGCCGGATGCAGTTGCTCATCGAACCACTGCTCCAGGCCCATCTTCTTCACTGCTGCAAGATCGCCGGCCCGGGGCCCGAAGGTAAACCGATTCAGCGCATGGAGAATCCGCTCATCGCCCTGCAGCGTCGCCTGCGGGTAAGCAGGCCGAGTTGCCGTCGCCGATACCGTCGCCGACGCCTTCGCCTTGGCCGCACTCTCGCCAGCCGCCGTATTCGAACCCGACTCGGCGGCATAACCCGGCAGGCACAAACTCCAGCAGAGAACTACGGCAAGCGAAGCGCTGAATGAACCTTTTATCGATCCCATGGAATCTAACTCCTGTGGTATGCCAAGGCAGGATCGGACAGCAAAGCCCTGCTACCTGAACAGACGCCCTTTCCGGGGGGAAGTTGCGGTATCCTCGGCTAATTCCTCCAATCCGGCAGAAGCGGGAACAAATTTTGGATTTCTGGAACAGGCTTGCCCGACCGTATCCCGGCAGATGGCGACAGTAATCCACCACCATCATTACGGAGAATTCACCCATGATCAAGACCCACGGCTACGCCGCCCACTCCCCCACCTCCGGCCTCGCGCCCTTCGACTACACCCACCGCGACCCCGGTCCCAACGACGTGCACATCGCCATCGACTTCTGCGGCATCTGCCACTCCGACATTCACCAGGCTCGCAACGAGTGGAACAATGCGATGTATCCCATGGTACCCGGCCACGAGATCGTCGGCACGGTGAAAGCGGTCGGCGGCAAGGTGACAAAATTCAAAGTGGGAGACCGCGCCGCCATCGGCTGCATGGTTGACTCCTGCCGTACCTGCGCAAGCTGCAAGGCCGGCGAAGAGCAGTACTGCGACAACCATGCCACCGTCTTCACCTACAACTCGAAGGACAAAGACGGCAACCTGACCTTTGGCGGCTACGGCAACCACATTGTCGCCGACGAGAGCTTCGTCCTCCGCGTCCCCGCCAATCTCGACCCCGCCGCCGCCGCGCCGCTGCTCTGCGCCGGCATCACCACTTACTCCCCGCTCAAGCACTGGCAGGCCGGGCCGGGCAAGAAAGTCGGCGTTATTGGCCTCGGCGGATTGGGCCACATGGCTTTGAAATTCTCACACGCATTCGGCGCGCACACGGTCCTGTTTACCACTTCGAAGTCCAAGATCGAAGACGCCAAACGCCTCGGCGCGGATGAAGTGACCTTGACGAAAGAACCCAACTGGGGCGCGGCGCACGCCGGCAGCTTCGACTTCATTCTCGACTGCGTCTCCGCCGACCACGATGTCAATGCGTACCTCGCCCTGCTCAAGCGCGATGCGACTCTGTGTACCGTCGGCGCGCCTTCCAATCCGTTGGCGATCTCAGCCTTCGCCGTCATCCCCGGCCGCAAAAACTTCACCGGCTCGGCCATCGGCGGCATTCGAGAGACCCAGGAAATGCTCGACTTCTGCAGCCAGCACAACATCGTCTGCGACATCGAAATGACCAGCTTCGACAAGCTCGACGAAGCCTGGAGCCGCGTAGTCAACGCCGATGTAAAGTACCGATTTGTGCTGGATTTGAAGACGCTCTAATCGCGAACCGGGAATCTGGTTCGTCTTCTGATTGGGTACTGCCATGTACTTGGAGAAAATCTATTTGCAACTCTAGCACTTCGTCATAATCGCCGCGTACAGTCGCTACCCTCATCACGGACACTTTCCGATTCCATGGCAAAATATACGTTCGCTATCACCGGCAGTGGCAACACCAAATGCGATGAAATTTTCGTTTTCCATAATGACCCTCTAAGGAGCCCGGTACTGCGCTACTCGCCAGGAACGATCACAGTCAATTCCGGAAACACCTCGAAGTCCGCGGCATTGAAGGTGTAGATTCTCGAAACATGATTGGCCTTCATGGTGGCGGCAATCTGAAGGTCGAAAACCTCCGGCCCAGTAACAGGACAGCGGCGCATGAATTCAAGCAGTTCTGTGACGGCGAGGGAAGTGATCGGCAGAATGAAAATTCCCGGCATGCTCCCCAACGCGGAAAGCGCCTGCAGAGCGACGGCGGGGGATGAAGGAGCGGCAACGCGGCGCGGGTTGGTGATGACGGAATAGAACGCGCACAGTATTTGCGGAGTCACATAGAGCGTCGCCGCGGGTTCGCGGGCCTCGTCAAGCAGAGCGCGGGAAATCGAATATCTTGGATCGTCGGCGTTCGACGCATATGCCAGCACGTTTGCGTCAACAACTCCAGGCTCAATGAACCTCGTCGTAGATGTCGCGGCGGCGGAGCGATTTCATCGCGCCAAGATGCAAAACGGGCAGTTCGGCGGCGGGCAAGTGAGTTTCCTTTTGCAAAAGCCGCAATACGGCGTCTTTCACCAGATGATCGGCGTCAGAGCCCGTTTTGCTGGCAAGTTGCGCAAGTTGCGCTTCCTGCTCGGGAGTGAACTGCAATTCCATAACATCAGACTACGAGAAAACCGGCCCCGGCTCAAGTTTTAGATTATCGGAAGCGCGATGATTCGATCAAAAAACAGGGGAAACACCGAAAAGCTTTGTGCGCTTTGGACCCCGCGGAGATCCAAGAAATAATTATCTATTTGCAACTCTTGCACTTCGCCATAATCGCAGCGTGCAGCCGCTCCCTTAAATCCGGCGGCAGCTCATACACTTCATTCGACCTGTAAATAGCAATCGTCTTCAGCGTCGTATTGAAAACCACCTCGCAGTGCTCGCACTTGAGCGTATGCGATTCAATGGCCGCCCTCACCTCGGCCGCCATCTTCTGGTCCAGCTCGTCGTCCAGCAGCTGCAGAAACTCGGTACACTTCATCCCTCAACCTCGTCTTCCACGGGCAACGGCACGCCCGCCTTCTTGAAATATTTACTGAGCCGTTCCCGTAACTGCAGCCGCGCCCGCAACAGCCGCGACTTCACCGCCGGCACGCTCAGGTCCAGCGCATCTGCCGTCTCCTGCGTGGAAAGCCCTTCCACATCGCGCAGCACAAACACCACGCGAAACCCCCGAGGCAATCCCTGAATCGTCTTCCCTAAAATCTCCTTCAACTGCGCCTGGTCAAAATTCTGCTCCGGGTTCGGCGCCCAATCGGCCAGGTCGCGCGGCACCGATCCCTCTTCGGTCTCCACATCCTCGTCGATCGAGACCGTCTTGGCCGTGCGCCGCTTGCGCAGCCGCATCAGGCTTTCGTTCACCGCAATCCGCACCAACCATGTGTAGAACTTCGAATTGCCCTGAAACTGATCCAGCTTCTGGTACGCCTTTAAAAACGCGTCCTGCATTACATCTTCAGCATCTTCCCGGTTCTGCGTGATGTGATTCGCGATACGGAAGATCTGCCGCTCGTACTTGCGCACCAGCGTGTCATATGCCTCCACCTCCCCGGCGCGTACCCGCTCCACAAGCGCTACGTCGGGATGCGGCTCGGTCTCAATGCCTTTTTGTTCGATGGTCGCCATATTCTTTGGTTGCAACAATTCTCTTCAGGCCGGGGAAATGTACCGGAACAGGAAGCCCAATTTGGTGTTGGCAATAATTGAGTGTACCGGACGGCAGGGGAAGGTACCAAGTGCAGCAATGAACGTCGAATCAGGAAACACCTTCGCCGCGCCTACCAGCATGAAAAAAGGATAAAGTGAAACTATGAGCGTGAAACCCTCCCCATCCGCGCCCTCTCAACTCACCGCACTGGCGCTGGCGCTGCTTCTGGCCGCACAGCCGGTTGCCGCGCAGTCGAGCTCCGAGGCTGGAGGCAGCGCTGCGACATCCAGCGCAACCGCCCATAAAGCAACCAGCAAGGCGAGTCACAAGGCAACCGCCAAGATGAGCGCCAAAGCAAGCGCCAAAGCAAGCAGCAGGGCGACAGCGGCTCGGCATCCCGCCGCGCCCGCCCGCGCCGCGCGCCCAACTCGAAACGCTCAAACTACCCGCATGCACGAGGCCTTCACCGCCTCCACCGAGCTGCGGCCCATGGCCCAGCAGCTTGCCAACACGCGCACGCCCGAGGCCTACGCCGGGGTCATCAACTACGCCGAGCGCCACAGCGGCGATGCCGCCGCCGCCGCGTATCTGGCCCTGGGCCACGCCTACCTGCTCGACAAGCGCTACGCCGAAGCCGCCACGAACCTGCGCAAAGCCCACCAGGATGGCGAAGCCCTGGCCGACTTTGCCGACTTTCTTGGCGCAGAGGCCAGCCACGGGGCCGGCGAAGAATCTGCCGCCGAATCCCTGCTCCACGGCTTCAGCGCCCGCTACCCCGGCAGCATCTTCAACTCCCAAGTGCCGGAGCTCGAGGCCACCGTGCTGCTGGCAATGAACAACCCCACGGCCGCGCGTCAGGCGCTGGCTTCTTCAACCGGCGCAGCAGGCCGCGCCGGTTACGAGCTCGCCCAGGCCCAGGTAGACCTCGCGCTCGGCCAGCAGGATGCCGCCATCCGCGCCTTCAAGCAGCTCCTGCTCTCTCACCCGCTCGCCCCGGAAGCAGAGTCAGCCCGCGCCCAGCTCACCGCGCTTGGCGCAGAGACATCGCTCACCGCCGCCGAGTTGCGCTCTCTCGCCGACGCCTACATGAATGCCGGCCGCTACAGCGAAGCCGCCGAGCAGTACCGCGCCCTGCTGCGCTCTGCCTCCATCAGCGCCACAGATCGCAACAGCTTTGCCGTCTCCGAGGCCGCCTGTGAGTTGAAGCTCAAGCGCCTCACCACCGCGCAGGCCGAAGCGCTGCCAAACACGGATGACGAAAACGGCGCGCACCGGCTCGACCTGCTCATGGAGCTGGCTCGCAATCGCCAAGACACAGCCGAACAGCAGCGGCTGGTCCATGAGATGGAGACGCGCTTCCCGCACAGCCGCTGGCTGGCGGAAGCTCTCTTTTCAAGCGGCAATATGTACATGTTGAGCCACGACTATCCCACCGCTGTCCAGTACTACGGTGAGCTCTCCTCCCGCTTCCCCGCCAGCACCAACGCCGCTGCCGCTCATTGGCGCGCCGGCTGGCTCAGTTACCGGCAGGGCAAGTTGGGAACCGCCGCCGTATTCTTCAGCGAACAGATTCATCTCTACCCAACGGCACAAGAGACCGTCTCCGCCCTCTACTGGCGCGGGCGGCTTTACGAGATCATGGACCACGCCCCGGCGCAGGCCGCGGCCAACTATCGCACCATTCTCCGCGTGTGGCCGCATTATTTTTATGCCCAGATGGCGCGGGTGCGGCTTGCCGCGCTGGGCGGCACCGAGCCCGCGAAAGTTCCCGAGCTTGACGGTTTCCAGCCCGTGCCCCAGCCCGCGCTCGTTGACACCTTCCCCGACAACAGCCCGCACCTGGCCGTTGCGCGCCTCTTGGCCAACGCCGGCCTCAACGAATATATCGCGCCGGAGATTGCCTCCGACCCCGACTCTTCCTCGTGGAGCGCGCTCGCCGAAGCGCAGATCTACGCATCGTTTGACGAACACTTCCGCGCCCTGCGCCTGATGAAGAAGGCGCTGCCCTCGGCCTCCTCCGCGCCCATCGAATCGCTGCCGCTCATTTACTGGCGCATCCTCTTTCCGGAGCCCTACTGGGACACCATCAAAGCAGAGTCGGCGCGCAATAATCTCGACCCCTACTTTGTCGCTTCGCTCATTCGCCAGGAGTCGGAGTTCAACCCCACCGTCGTCTCCCGCGCCAACGCTTACGGGCTCATGCAGCTGCTGCCCTCGGTCGGCAAATCGATGGCCAAGGAGCTGGGCATGAGCAACTTCCAAACCTTCCAGCTTCTCGATCCGGCAACCAACATCCGCCTTGGCACCCGCTACCTGCGCCAGATGCTGGACCACTTCAGCGGCGTGCCGGAGTACGCCCTGGCCGCCTACAACGCGGGCGACAACCGCGTGGTCGACTGGCAGGCGCATGGGCCCTACTCCGGCATCGATGAGTTCGTCGAGTCCATTCCGTTCACAGAAACCCGCGACTACGTGCAGGCCATCGATCGCAACGTCGAGATCTACCGCGCCATCGACGACTACGCGCGCCGCAAATCCACGGTCGCGTCCGCTGGAACCAGATAAAAGTCAACCTGCATAAAGTGTCACTATATGCAGGTTGACTTTCGTTTAGTTACAGGTCGATCGAGGGTCAAGTCAGTCCGCCAATGAATGTCTCCAGCGGTTGGAAGCGTACGGTCAGTGCGCCGTACTTCCGGCTGAATGCCTGCTTCACATCCTGAGCCAGCACCACGTTCTCCCCGCCCGGATGCTGGCGGCGGAATGCTTCGAGATTCTTGGGATCGAATCGGCCCTCCGATTTGCCCAGCGACCATTTGCACTCGATGGCCATCGGCTGCCTGCGCCGGCCGGAGAGGATGAAATCCACCTCATGGCCGCGCTTGTCGCGCCAGTAGCCGACCTCGCGGCTCTGCAGCTTTGCCATCACCTCGTTGAGCACGAAGTGTTCCCACAGGATTCCCAAATCCTCGTTGCGCAGTTCGTTCCAGCCGCGGTAGTAGCAGAGGAATCCCGTATCGAAGCCGTAGACCTTGGGCGCGGAGATGATCTCCGCAGCGCTTCGCGAGCTGAAGGGACGAATGATGTGCGCTACGAACGTGGCTTCGAGCACGCGCAGATAATTTGCAATCGTGGGCCGGCTCACTTCGCAGGGCCCCGCAAAGCGCGTGGCCTCGAAGATGCCTCCGCTCTGCGAGAGTACGAGTTCGGTGAACTTCTGAAAAGAGTCGCGCCGCTCCAGGCGAAAGAGCTCCTGAATGTCCTTGGCCCAGTAAGCATCCATCCACTCCTGATAGTCCCGCTCATCGATCGCGTCGGCCAGATAGAAGGGCGGCAGCCCGCCGCGCAGCAGGCGGCGCTTCAGGCTCGCAGGCTTCGATGACTTCAGATCGCGCAGGCACATCGGCGTCAGCCACAGGTCGCGCTTGCGCCCGGCCAGGGTGTCCTTGAATTTCGTCGATGCGCTGAGCGTGGATGAGCCGGTAGCAATGATGCGGATGCCGGGGTAATGATCGGCGGCAATCTTCAGCAGCTCCGAGGGGTTCTGCAAGCGGTGAATCTCGTCGAGAACAATGCGCTTGCCGTCGTGCTCGTCGAGGAACCCTTCCGGGTCCTCCATCATGCGGCGCACGCGGGGCAGCTCGCAATCGAAGTACTCGACCTTGGGAAGGCTTTGGCAGAGGTAGGTCTTGCCCACCCGGCGCACGCCCGCAAGCCAGATCACGGGCCGCTTCTTCCAGTCCGCTTCGATCCGGTCGATCCAAAATTGACGCTGAGAATGCCGCTGTGCCATACGGAAGTATGGTTGCATAAAGTGTCACTATATGCAAGTACACTTGCGTTTAGTTACACACGAAAAACTGCTCTTGCTGGCGCGCGATTCGCTCGGCCCTCCAACTCAGTAAGGCTTTTGTCCGATGTAATTGCCGGGCGGATTGTATTCGGCAACGATTACGAGCGCCCCGCCGGGGCAACTTGCCTGCCCCATGCCGACCTGTGTGGTGCTGCGCCAAACCATCTGCGTGTAGTGGCCGGTGGGGGCAAAGTTTGCTGCCGTCAGCACGCCGTAGCGATACTTGGCGATCTCGCTGTACCAGTCCTGGGAGGCATCGAGCGCCGTGTACGCCATGCCGTATCCGCCGAAGAGATTTTCGCCATAGGTATTGTTCTGGGTGTGGACGAGATTGCAGTTCTCGTCCCGGGCCAGATGATTGGCCCAGTTCTGCGCAGCCGCGGCAAGTGTGGTCGACCATTGCAGCGGGCCAACGCCCACGGCCTGCCGCTTGGCATTTTGAAAGGCGAGCGCGGCCTGCGCCTGGGCCTGCGGCACGTTGGAACCGGTATTCGACGGCATCGCACTCTGCCCCTGCGCGGCATTCGAGCCCGCAGGAGAGTTCGAGGCCGCCGTGGCAGCGGGAGAGTTTGCGATGGGGTTGCCGACCATCGCCGAAGGGCCGGATGGCGCAGTTGGAGTCTGGCCGAAGTTGATCCATTGCACGCTCGATCGAGGGTAAGTATGCGTCATCCCGTCCGCCGTCTTGAACTGCACCGACGTTGCCGACACCGCGACTGCCGTGCCCGGAACCTGCGTCCCATCCACCAGGTACAGCCGGTCGGCAAACGCCCAGCCGGCGAACAGCGCGAATAAAGAAATGCAGACAAGCAACCTCGCACGAGCCTTGCTTGCAAAGGTCGAAACCAAATGTATCGTCCCCATGAGATACCTTCCTTTTCCCAGGCATTTCTGTAGCGCTAAGATCGCTGATAGGCGGCCTGAACCCATCCCACCGCACCAAGCCTGTGCCGCTTATAGTACCGCAGGCTGGCCCCTTGATTGAATGACGAAGGCAGCAATCCCCCAGGGCAATCGCGTGTAGAATCTTTACAGTAACCCTTGGGCAACTCTTACGTCCTTGCAGCATTGGTTAGTTGTTTCGCATGGAGCAGCCAGCTGGGACGGGTTGAAGCCGGCCGTATTCCCGCTCCCCCGGTAAAAGTTTGCAGCAATTCATTCATGCATTTTCCCCTTCAGCCGATTAACTTGAAACAAGCAACAAACGGGCCTGGAGGCGCTGCATCGGCAGTTTGGCAAACTGGCTGCCCACGCACGCGAAAACACGCGCTTGTCACTGGTCGCAGTGAGCGCAGAGAGAGAGCGAATATGCTCAATAGCTACCTGGGCCCTGTTTCAAAACTTGATGGAAGCAAGCGGCGGCGCAAGCCTGCGCCCATGATTCCCTTTGCGGTCGCACTCGCCATCTCGCTGGCGGGTATCTATCAATCTGCCGCGCAACAGTCTGCCGCCAACCCGCAATCGCTTGTCGATTCCGACTATGCGCAGCCGCAGGGCCGCGTGCAGCCCATCCGTTTCGATAGCTTCCCCAAGTGGGCATCCATCGACTTTCAGCTTCGCGCCCGTGGAGAGAGCCAGAGTTCGGACAAGTACATCGCCGGCAACGACGCCATCTATGCTCTGACCCGCGTCTGGGGCGGCCTTGAGCTGCGTCCCGACCGTCACGTCACCGCCTACATCCAGTTTGTGGACGCGCACGCGCTGGGGCTCCCGCTCACCTACGTGGCCGCAAACATGCGCGACGAATTCGATGACCGGCAGGCGTTTGTCGATCTGCACGCCGGTCGATTCAAGCTGATCGCCGGCCGCCAGGAGCTGCGCTACGGCTCCGAGCGCCTTGTCGGCATCAGCAACTGGACCAACACCAGCCGGACCTGGGACGGGTTCCTGGGCCGCGTCGGCGACAAGAATCGCCTCGACCTGTTCACTACCTCTGTCGTAGCCATCCATCCCACCTCGCTCGACAAGCACGGCGCGGGCCTCACCTTTCACGGCGCAGTCGGAACCATCACGACCTGGGTTCCGCACATGGTGCTCGAGCCGTTTGTGCTCATTCGCGCCCTGCCGCGCGTTTCTAGCCAGCAGTCGATCTTCGGCACCGAGACCGAGGTCACGCTCGGCGGCGAGGCCTCGGCAAAATATCCCAGCGGCATCTACTTCGATGTGCTGGAAGCCTTGCAGCGCGGCAGCTACTCCAATGACTCGATCCGCGCCGACGCCGCCTATCTGAAAGCAGGCTACGCCGCCGACAAATTTCTCTGGAAGCCGCGCCTGGCCGGCGAATACGACTATGCCTCCGGCAACCCCAAGACCGATCTCACCCGCATTGCCACCTTCGATCAGCAGTATCCCAGCAATCACAACGCATTCGGCCTGACCGATCTGTTCGGCTTTGAAAATATCAAGCAGGAGCGCGTGAATCTCGACCTGACCCCCGCCAAGCCGGTAGCGGTTTTGGTGCAACAGGAGTGGCTCCAGGTGGCGTCGAAGATGGACAACGTCTACAGCGGTTCCGCGTCAACCACGGTCAAAGCTCCCACCGCCGGCTTCACCTCGGATGACATAGGCCGCGAGTTCGACATCTCCGGTCAATACGCCTTTCTTGGGGAAAAGGACATGGCGTTCAATGGCGGCCTAGGCCATTTTTCGCCCGGAACGCTCATGCGCGGCAACGCGCATGGTGCGCCGCTCACGCTGATCTACTTCGGGCTGACGTATAAATTCAACGTCGGCCACAAAGACGCGCCACACAAGAACGCATCGCACTAGAAGCTATCCCTTAACCGGATTTCAAGGTCAATTCGACCGGCGAATGACAGATTCCGAGCGCGGCGTCACCCAGACCGAGTTCGAGGCGCATGAGCCCTCCAGACGCAAAACGTGGGAGCCGGGATAGCGCCTAAGAACGCCGGCCAGCTCCTCTCGCGACAGAATGAATGCCGCCTTCGACAGCGCCTCGGCAGCCGATCCATTCTGCGTGACCACGGTGACCTGGCACATGCCCTCGACTGGTTCTCCCGTGCGCGGGTCGAAGATATGGCTGTACGTGTGAGAGCCGGATCTTAGAGATTGCCGCGAGACGCCCGAGGTGGATAGCGATATATCGCGAAGTTCGACCAGGGCCAAGGCCTTCGTCTCATTCGCGGGGTTGGAAATCGCAACCCGCCACGCGCTCTGCCCCGGCGGATGCCCAATCGCGTTGATGCTGCTTCCGCCCGCGTTCACCAGCGCCGAGCGAATCCCGAGCCGCCTCAGCACTTCCGTCGCTCGATCGGCGGCGTACCCTTTTCCAATTCCGCCCGGATCCATTTCGAGGCCTGCAACCGTATAGCGAATGGTCTTTTCCCCCTGGTCGATCCGCACTTTGTCGAATCCCGTGGCGAGCCTCGCGGCAGCAATCTGTTCGGCAGTCGGCACGCCGGGCCGACGCGAAAAAAATCCCCACGCCCGCACCAGCGCTCCCACGGTCGGATCGAAGGTTCCTGCGTGTCGTCGTAGTACTGGCGGCAGGCGCTGACAAAATTGAATAACTCCTCGGACGCGTGAAACGGCGCTTCAGCAGCTTCCCGATTCATCCGGCTCAGTTCGCTCGCCGGTTTGTAGTTGCTGAGCAGTTGATCGACGCGCGCCATCTCATCCAACGCCGCGCCGATTGCGCCCTTGGCACGCGCGGCGTTCGTATCGTACACCTGAACCTCAAACAGCGTCCCCATCAAAATGCGGGAGTCGCGATACAGGGCTGGTTTCGCCGCCAGACAGGGGGCGGCACACGCCAGGATCAGGACCAGGATCAGGGACAAGATCAGAATTGGGGGAGAGGATTTCAAAACGTCTCTGGAAATATGCCGCATAGCGCGCGGTTCAGTTTTTCGCCGGATAATAATGGACCGCCACATCCTTCACCACATCCGTTCCGATATCGGGCTTCGACGGCAGGTAAAGCGTCTCCATCTTCAGTTCCTGTTCCGAGTCGCCAACCTCCAGATCTCCCTGAAACAGCACATTGTTCTGGTCGTCGATATTCACCTCGAAGCGGAACTTGTACTTTCCCGGCGCAACCTTGAATTTCTCCAGATCGAATGGCATCATTCCCGCGCTCACGTTGGGCGTGGGCCCGGTCACGGCATTGATCAATGACTTCGGCGCCTTGGCCCATCCAGCCTGTTTCACCCAATCCGGACAAACCTTTCCCGATTGGTAGTAGGTCGTCGAAAGGTCGTTGCTCACAAAGAGCGTTTGCACCATATTGCCCTTCGCATCCTCCAGCCACATAGCGGTGTGGTAGGTGGGATCGATCGACCCCGGATCGAGATACACAAATCGCACCTCGATCCGGCCCGACGGGTTGGCCCCGAATGCCGGCCTCGGGCTGAAGCACGCAAGCAGGCACGCCGCCACGACACACATCGCAAACGTTCGCATTTTTTAGCCTCTCAGCCTTGTGGAGCTTGCCTGCCCTGCTGCGCCCGCACCGGTGTAATCTCCAGCGGGCCCATCCACTTCAGTTGGTCGTCCACCGTACCGGGAAGTTTGAAAGTTGTCTTGACTGCTTCCAGCTTCTCGCCTCGCACCTCGATATTCGCCATGTCGTAGTTGCCGAGGCCCATTTGCCAACCGTACTGGAGATAGCCAATCCATTTCGGATCCATCCCGATCGCCTCGAGCGCCACACGGTCGGCGGCAATGTAATCCGTCGACGCCATCGCCACCTTCCAATCCACCTTGGTGCCGTAGATCGGACCGTCCCCTTCCATCGCCTCAAAGCCATCCAGAACGGTCGCCCCCCAATAAGGCGCCAGATGCTGCGCCATCAGGAACATGTTGTAGTTGTGCTGCCAGTGGCCGTTCACATGAATCTTCCGCTTGTCGCTCCAGACCGTAGTTTCCTTGATCGGGCTGCGCAGCGGCGCGCCCATGGCCATATTCTTCACCGCTCCCGTATAGATCACGGCATTATGCGTCTTCGGAATGCAGCAATTGATGATGAATGCGTCCGAATCGACCAGCCGGGACGCGATCCGAACCGGAGTCGGGTGGATATTCACGTCGATCGACTGCATCAACGCATATTTTTCCTCGTTGAAGTCGACCAGGCTTACTTTTTGCGACTTGAAGTCCTTTACCAATTCGCTGTAGTTGAAATTGTCGAAACCGGCCAGCGTGTTGTTCGAGGCCGCTTCGCCAATCACCACTGGCCCCTTGAAGCGCGGACCAAGATAATCCAGAATGCCCGCCACCGCATCGCGGTGCGTGGAAGCCAGTTGGTTCGTAACCGCGGTGAAATTCACTTTGATCAGCACATACTTCTTGTGCTTCAGCCCCTGAACCATCTCCCGGTCGATGCCCATCAGGGAATCGTGAATCGCCTTCCGCCTGCTATCTCCGCGCACCAGGCTCACAGGCGAGCGGCGAGTCGAAGGAACGATGGGAGGCAGTGGAAGTTCGAGCGCCGGCTTGGGCGGGTGTTGGGCAAAGAGCCGTCCTGCGCCCGTCAGGGCCAGCGCACCGCTGGCAAATAACATCTCGCGACGTGAGAATTCTTTTGACATAGGGATCGCTATCCTTGCCGTGGAATATTCCACCTGGTTTCGCCGGAGCCGAAGTGCCGATTGCGCTTTTGGCGAGCGTGAGATCGAGCGTAGTGGTCGGGGTTTGGACGGACTTCATGATGGAGCCCTCCTACCGGGAAAAATCTGCTATCCGAAACGGTAGCCCCAACCTGCAACGAAAGGGTGTGACCGAGATCACGCAATTCGCAATCCCCCAAATTGTGTGTCGGGAATGAATTCCGGTCTTGTAGCCTGGGTGCCACCGAGTCTTTGCGGATCGCCAGACATGGGCTGGCAGCCACTCAAGCCAATTCCTGAATGTTGGGAACGTGAGCACATCCCACCGGTCCTCAGGTTTCCAATATCGGTATACCGACTGTTGACGGCATGTGGATTGTGAGATAGCTTAGTTTCATCTGCACAGCCAGGACGATTGGCTTCCCGAAATTATGCAGGTCGCGCCTCGACGCGCGACTCTCATTTTCAGACCGGCACTGTAGCTTGTCTCGAACACTTGAGCTGATTTCAAGCGCAAGGAGACCCATGCGAAATATTCAGGCTTATTCCTGTCCGCTCTTGCTCGCCGCCTTGGCGCTTCCCTTTGCCGCATCGGCGCAATCGCTGGCTGCAAAAACGCCGCAGCACCCTTTGGATGGGCTTACCACCGAGGAGTACTGGACGGTCCACGATGTGTTGCAGAAGAGCGGCCATGTCACGGAGAAGACGCTGACCTCCAGCCTGCTGCTGCATGAGCCGGCCAAGGACAAGGTGCTCGCCTGGAAGGAGGGCGATCCGATTCCGCGCGAGGCCGATGTGATCCTTCTCGACGAGGGCAAGACGGTTGAGGCGCGGGTCGATCTAACCGGGCAGACGCTTGAGTTTTGGAACGTGATTCCTGGGGTGCAGGCGCCCGTCACGGCGAGCGAGTTCACCGCAATGGCCGACACGGTCAAGCACGATCCGCGAGTTCTTGCCGCCCTCAAGCTGCGCAACATCACCGATCTGACGACGGTAAACTGCGGCGCGGGGCCGCTCTCGTTCATTGTCTTCCCAGAGCAGAACGATCAGAGAATCGGCTGGGGCGAGTGTACGGACACTCACGGCGCATACCATAGCTGGGGCCGCTCGATACAAGGGATTCACATTCTCGTCGATCTCACGGCAAAGAAGGTTTTGCAGGTGATCGATACGGGAGTGGTTCCGGTTCCCACCGGCGCAACCTCGTTTGAAGAGGCCGATGCAATGGCGCGGGAGGGAACTACGCCAATCGTCATCACGCAGCCGCTCGGGCCAAGCTACAAAATCAGCAAGGGTCTCGTAAGCTGGCAAAACTGGCAGTTCCGCTTCCGGCTCGATCCGCGCGTTGGAGCGGTTGTGAATCTGGTGAAATATCAGGACGGAGACAAGCTGCGTTCCGTGCTCTATGAGGGCTCTCTTTCCGAAATGTACGTGCCCTACATGGACCCGGAAGAGGGATGGAACTCGCGCGCATTTCTCGACGCGGGAGAGTTTCTGATGGGCGGCTTGATCAAGCCCTTGGGCGCGGACGATTGCCCCGAGACCGCGCAATACTTTGCCGGCTATGCTCCGTCGGACCATGCCACCCCGGTGCGCAAGCCGCAGATCGCCTGCCTGTTCGAGCGCAGCAATGGAGACCCGGCATGGCGCCATTTCGAGAACAACGCGATCAGCGGACGCCCCAGCCGCGAACTGGTGCTGCGCACGGCGGCCGTCGTGGGCAACTACGACTACCTGATGGACTGGATCTTCCAGCAGGATGGAACGATTCGCGTTGCCGTAGGCGCAACGGGCATCGTCGAAACGAAAAGCGTGAAGGAGACTTCGATACCGCCGGCCATGGGCGACAGCATGGCGAATCCCTCCTTCGGCACGCTGGTCGCGCCAAATACTGTTGCCGTCAATCACGATCACTACTTTTCCTTCCGGCTGGATATGGACGTCGATGGCACGAAAAACAGTCTCATGATCGACCGGCTCGTTCCCCAGCAGATCAAGGCCCGAACCCGCACCAGCATCTGGGCCGTCGAGTCTTCCATCGCGCACACGGAGAAGGACGGCATTCTGGATATCGATCTGCGCAAGCCGTCCATGTGGGACTTCATCAGCGCCTCGGAGCATGACAAGCTCGGGCATCCGACCGGGTATGAAATCATGCCCGGCGCAACGGCGATTTCATTTCTTTCACCCGACGATCCGGCGCAAAAAGTGGGAATGTTCTCCACGCATCAACTCTGGGTTACTCCGTACAAGCCGGATGAGCTGTATGCGGCTGGAGTCTATCTGACCAGCAACAAGGGTGGGGAAGGTTTGCCGGCGTGGACCAAGGCAAATCGCTCCATCGAGAACACCGACATTGTCGCCTGGTACACGCTGGGCTTTCATCACGCTGTGCGTGTCGAGGACTGGCCGGTAATGCCGACCATGTGGCACGACTTCCTGATCCGCCCCATGAATTTCTTCAACGAAAATCCCGTCATGACGCTCCCGCACCAGCCATAGCTACACGAATTTGCGCTAATGTTAGAAGGCCGGTTGAGAGGAGTGGTCTCCCATGTCTCAAACGCGAGACATGGGGCACCCAGTCATTTGTGGATGGTCAGACATGGGCTCCCGTCACCCTCCATATCTCAACGACAATACATCGCGCACCCTCCGCACCGCGCCCATTCCAATTCGCCGAGGCGCCGACATGCAACATCGACCGCATGGATCGCAGGATGTCAATCTCCTTGCTCGGGTTCGCAGAACTTGGGGCACTGCCTGCTGAGAAGAAACTGGTGCAGCTTCCCCGTGCCCAGTCCCGCGGTTCCCAGAAAATAAGCCGAGGCCACTTCCTCCAGGTGGAACGCGTTGACGAATCGCGTCGCGCACTTGAGTTGGTCCTGATATACGTGCCCCGTAAATTTCGGCAGACCCTGATCCGCCAGAGCGATGTCGGCGAAATATTGCGTCAGCCCTTCACTGAGAAACTGGCTGCACGCGCCTTTCAACAAAAGTTTTGAATATTTGTGCATGGACTCGTGCAGCGCGGTGCCGAACTTCGCGTCCGGCGGCAAATGAATGGTGTCCGTTTGGCGGTCATAGAAGCCGCCGATTTTCTTTCCCTGCTCCGCCGGCTCAATGCCCGCTTTCCGCACCGCATCCTGCAGGTCGGAGTCACTGGAGTGGATTACGAATTTCCGCGCATCGCGCAGGTCCGTGGGCTGGCTGCCTGCGGCCCGTTGCTCCTTCAGGTAGGGGCGTAGCGTCGGACTGGCCTCAATGACGGTGCGCAACAGCGTCAACTGATCCGCGCTGGCCTGGTCGTCCGTTCCAACCTTCGCCTTGCCGGCCGCCGATGCAGCCTCCTTTTCCAGGGAATGCGATCTCTGCGTCAAATAGGCCGCGCGCTCCGGCAGGAATCGCTTGGTGACCTCGATTTGTTTGCGAATCCCGTCAAAAAAGATCATGGTATCGGCGTAATCCTCCTCGCCCCTTTTCCGTTCTTTCAGCAGCGCTTCGTATTTTTCGGTGTCGCGCAGCAGCGCTGGTACAAAGCTGTTCATCTGTTCGACGAATGCGATCCTGGCGCGGAGCTGATCCAGATTGTCCGATTCCCTGAGCGCTTCTTTTCCCACTGCCCTCAGGCTTTCGCGCAGCTTTGCCAGGCGCGCGGGCACCTGCGTACGACCGGCGGCGATCTGCTGCTCCATGCGCTGCACCTGCGGATCCTCCTGAACGAAAAACGGCGAAACCTTTGCCTCGCTTTCCGCGCGATCGACCCTGCCAGCGTCTCGTTGTTCGCGGATCTTGTCGAAGAGTTCGTCGAGCAGATCGGACAGACCCTGCTGTGCCAGGGCATCATTGAGCGGCTCGTCAGGCTGGCCTCCCGGTTGCCGGCGCAGCACCGTGGATGGCGACGGCGTGGCTGCGCCGCGCTCCGCGAAACCCGCCGATGGGCTCGCATCCTGTTGGACGACGTGGGCCAGTTCATGCGCCAGCAGGGTCCGCCCCTCAACTCCGCTTCGATTGAATTCGTCGTTCCGGAATACGATGTGGTTTCCCACCGTGTACGCTCGCGCCGCGACGGCTTTGGCCGAGGCCGCTGCTCTGGCATCGGTATGCACCCGCACTTGACTGAAGTCCCATCCGAACCGCGGCTCGAAGAACGCGCGCGTGGATGCATCCAGCGGCTTGCCGGGCTCGCTTAAAACTTCATGCACGATCGCAGGCGCAGCCGAACTCGCTCCAGAGGCGCTGGAAGAACGCATGAGAACGTGTGCCGTTTCATGTTCGTCATCGCCATGTTCTTCAGCTCCTCGCTCGGCATCTCCTCGCTCGTTAATTCCTCGTTCTTTATCTCCTCGTTCTTCATCTTGTCGCCCGGCTTTGCAGTTGGCGCACGTGCCGCCGCAGGCGCATTCGCGTCGCAGGGATGCAGCCTGGCCGGACGCGTTAGTCTTCGCGGTGCGAGCTATTCGGAAGCCGTCCCTATCGGATGCCGGCTCAGAGACGGGCGCGCGCGTCACCTGGGCGGCGATGCGGTCGGCTTCGCGCTCGAGTGGATCGTCTACCGCGCCGACTTCGAGCTTCGCCTGCATCGGTAAGGGCGGAGCTCCCACGTGACGCGTACCGCCCGCTCTGCCGAAGTTTCGTTGGTCGTGGCCGGCCGCTGGCGACAGCAACAGGTTGCGAAGGCTCGAGGAAAACCTGGCCGGTGAGACAGATGTTTCCTGCTCCTGCTCTCCGGCTGAGTCGTGGGAAGGCCTAATGGACTGAGCCCTCGCCGCCTTTCCGAAGGACGCCTGCGTGGGCGCAAAATCGTGGGCAAACATGGCCGGCCTCCAGCCCAATTTGGCGCGATTATATCGGAAGGAACATGAGGCGCTCCAGCGGGTGCCCCATCCTTGCCGCAGTCTTGTGGAATGGTTGGGAAACCACAATCCCCAATCGCGTGTTTTTCATAGTCCCTATTCCCTACTTCCACGCCCCCAGCAGCCGGCGCAGCAGAACAATCTGCCCTACGTGATACGCATTGTGGTCGGCAACCAGCAGCGCCTCGCGCAAAATTGTCTGGCCGTTTCCGTGCGGAATCTTGGCATAGAGATCGGTCGACTCATCCGCCACCAGTGCGCACATGGCTTTTAGATCGCGACGAAACCCGCGGACGCTCTTGGCCCACGCTTTCTCATCCGGAGGAGCTGCGGTCTCGGGCCAATACTCCCTGGGCCACTCCCGCTGCTTGTACTTCGGGTTGGTCGAGAAGTCGAGAATGTCCCACTGGGCGATGCGTAAATGCTCGAGCAACTCCCACACCGAGTGGTCCACCCCTTTGGGCGTCTTGCCGCGCAGGCCGGGGGGAAGATCTTTGATCGCCGCCTCAAAGTCGGCATGAGCGTTACGGCCGACCAGCAAACTCAACAAATGTTCCCGCAGCAAACCATCGCGCTCAGACAGAGTGATTTTCTTCTGCTTCACCATGCGCACCTCCTGAAAAGCAGCTTACAGCTTTCAGCTATCAGCTTTCAGCTTTTAGCTATTAGCTATTAGCTTTTAGCTCCTAATTTTCGGTTGCGGGTGGCCCCGGTGACCTTTCCAAACCACCATGAATGGGTGCCCCCGGTCCCTTGCATTTGGGGACCGGGGAGACCACGCAAATCAACCAGCGTAAATTACATCGTGGACTTTCACCCGTTGAGTTATTGCAAGCTGGCCTTCATCATTTCTACGAGGTTGTTGACGATCGCTTTCTCCGCGCAGCCGCGAACGAAGGCCTGACCCTGGCCCTGATGGTCCCATCCGGCGTCGTCGGGGATGTAGCCGTCGCGGTTGTTCGACAGAGTGATCATCATGTTCTGCGGGAAGGGCGAGAGGCTGGCTACGTGTTCAAAAATGTGTGAGCCGATTTCGCCGGAGACGCCGGTGATGGCCAGCTGGTTGATGCGGATGAAGCCGAGCTGAATGTCGAGCTTGTCGCCGGGCTTGGGCGCGTCGAGCAGGTGAGGCATCTTCATCTGCGGCGGCCGAGGCGGACCACCAGCCGCGGCGTTCTGGCCGCCGCCGTTCTGGCCAGCGCCATTGCCGCCATTTGCTCCGCCATTCCCGCCGCTGGGCCCAACCCGAACGCCGGCTTCCTGCACATACATCTCGCAGGGCACGGCGCGGGCGTCGGCATAGAGGGTTACCACGCCGGTCATATCCGTCGTCCGCTTGATGACCTTCATCACCTCACCGCCGATCATGGCGCCCTGAATCTCAATCGGCGCGAAGACGGAAGTTGAATCGGTTTCAAGGCCCATATCCCAGTTGAATTTGGGGTAGACGTCGGCGGCGGCAGACATGCTCCACAGGGCGACGACCTGGTCCTTATATTGATGCTCGATAAATGCTTCTGCATTGCCGGCAATGTCGCCGTTGATCATGTTGGAGGGCTCGCCGGTCTCGGCATTCGAGTGCACGGCGTAGTTGAACATGATGGCGATGGGTGTGCCGTCGGGCTTGGTGAACTTGACCACGCGCACGGTCTTGTCGACCGGGATATCTTCGTTGGGATTCTCGCGCCAGCCGCGCTCGGGCGTGTAGCCATAGCGGGCCACGCTCACGTCGACCTTGCCAGTCCCGTAACCGACGAACGCCGGCTGAACGGCAGTCTTGGCCTGTTTCAAAACCTCCATAATCGAGTCGTCAACCTGCTTGATGTAGGCCGGAGGCGAGTAGGGGCGGCCGTCGGCAGATGAGGTGCCTGCGGTGGGCGGCCCTCCGCGCGGGGCGTTGTGGTCGTGGCTGGCGTGGATGATAATGTGCTCGGCGGGAATGCCGAGTTCTTTCTCGATGCGCTGGCGAAGGACAGTGGTGTCTCCCATCTCGACCAGATCAAGCGCCACGATGGCGGCGGTGACCGCGCCGTTGTCGAGGACGAGAGCGCGTGCGTAGAGGCGGTCATGCACGCCGCCGTAAGGGCGCGGCGAGATGCCGACCATATCGGTTGTGTCTTTGGGCGTGATGTCCACCTTGGCGACGCCGACTTTGAGATTGGGCGCGGCAGCGGCGTGGGCAACGGGTGCGGTGAGTAGAAGAACAGCTGCGGAGACGAGGAGGATTTTTAAATAGTTCATCGCGGAGGATCCCTTCGATTGGTATTTATCTATATTTGATACGCCGATTTTCAGGCAAGACGCGTCCCCGCAATCTTACACGCGGCAGAATGGGGGAGTAAAAGCTGAAGGACGAATATTGTGATCGCAAATATATGTGCGATCCCCAGTCCCAGAAGCGGGACCGGGGGCACCCGGCCGTCAGAAAATTCCTGCTTTATGCATCGAGGACTTTGGTGAGGCGCTCGACGGCCCAGTCGATCTCATCGCGGGTGATGGTGAGCGGAGGCGCAATACGGATGATGTGGTCGTGGGTCTCCTTGGCCAGGATGCCCTCTTCCTTGAGCGCTTCGCAGTAGGGGCGTGCCATGCCGTGGAGCTCGATGGCAATCCACAGGCCCTTGCCGCGAATCTCCTTGATAATTTTCCTTTTGTCGCGGCTCTGGATGGCGCGAATGCGATCGAGGAAGTAATCGCCCAGCTCGGCGGCGCGGTCGATCATTTTTTCATCGATCAAGACGCGCAGCGCGGCGCGGGCCACGGCGCAGGCCAGCGGATTGCCTCCGAAGGTGCTGCCGTGATCGCCGGGCTGTATGACGCCCAGGATTTCGCGAGACGCGAGCACGGCTGAGACGGGCATGAAGCCGCCGGCCAGGGCCTTGCCCAGGATCAAAACGTCGGGGACGATGTTTTCATGCTCATAGCAGAAGAGCTTGCCCGTGCGCCCCAGGCCGGACTGAATCTCGTCAAGCACCAGCAGCACGTTGTTCTGCTTGCAGATTTCGGCGGCGGCGTGCAGGTAGCCATCGGGCGGAATGATGATGCCGCCTTCTCCCTGAATCGGTTCGACGAGGAAGGCGCAGGTGTTGGGCGTGATGGCTGCGCGCAGGGCCTCGACATCGCCATAAGGAATGGACTTGAAGCCGGCGGGGAATGGGCCAAACCCGTCGCGGTACTCCGGGCTTGAAGAGAAGCTGACGATGGCAATCGTCCGCCCGTGGAAGTTGCCGTCGCAGACGATAATCTCGGCCTTGCCCTCGGGAATGCCCTTGATCTTGTGTCCCCACTTGCGGGCTATCTTGATGGCCGCCTCGACGGCCTCGGTGCCCGAGTTCAGCGGCATGGCCATCTCAAAGCCGGTGAGGTCGTTCAGTTCCTTCAGATAATGGGGCAACTGCTCGTTGTGAAAGGCGCGCGAGGTGAGCGTGATCTTGCCGGCCTGATCCATCAGCGCGCGCAGAATCTTGGGGTGGCAGTGGCCTTGATTCACAGCGGAATAAGCGGCCAGGCAGTCAAGGTAGCGGCGGCCCTCCACGTCATAGACCCACACGCCCTCGGCGCGCTCAATGACCACATCGAGTGGGTGGTAGTTGTGAACGCCGAACTCGTTCTCCAGGTCGATGAGTTCCTGAGTGTAGCTCAGATTCTCAGATAACTGCTGCATGATGTGTACTTTCCGTGCGGCCGTTGGATTGGATGTGCCCGTCTGGGTCGTGGACTTTGTTCGCTGGAGGTTGGTGGGCAATTCCCTGGCGATACCTATTGTAAATGGTTTGCAATTACCGGGATATCGGCGGGGCGGGCGAGCGGGCGCGGCGGTCTGTCCCAGGCGTTTTCCGGCAAGCTTGTGCGCAATGGCATCACCGAAAAAGCCAATGATTTCACTTGACACCGATCAAACCTTGGTGCTAGGTTTTCGCAAAAGCCCGATTCTGTGCATACTTTTTCCCAGTCAAGCAAGTATGGACAGTCGGATCGCTCGGCGCGCAGGTTGCGTTTTAGAGCCATCGACCGCGTCGGCATCGTGTGTACGGCTTAGCCGCTTCCAGTTCAGCGGGTTTGGCTGCGGTTCCAGCCGTGGATGGAATGGGGCCTGGGAAGACAGGCCCCATTCAAAAAAACAACAACTCGAGGTATGGCTATGAGAGTGAATGCCGCAGGTATCCTTGCCTGTCCACTTCTGCTTCTGGCGGGGTGTTGCAATCCTCCGCTCGTGTCTACGGTCAATGTGCCGACTCTGCCGCAGCAGGGTTCCAACTGGTGCTGGGCGGCGAGCGGAGAGATGACAATGAAGTACTTCGGTCATGACGTGAGCCAGTGCACCGAGGCCAACAACGAATTCGGCCTGACCAGCTGCTGCCGGGACAACAGCGGGTCGTGCAACAACGGCGGGTGGCCGGAGTACACGAAGTATGGATTTACCGCCGTTCAGACCAGCAATGCGGCGCTGACCTGGGCACAGGTGCAGAGCCAGATCTTCTGCGCGAACAAGCCCTTTGCATTCTCGTGGCATTGGACCGGCGGCGGCGGCCACATGATGGTGGTCAAAGGCTACCTCACCGTCGACAATGTGCAATACGTGGATGTCAACGACCCGGAGCCGTATACAAACCTGAATACGTTGACCGGCGGCACGGAGACGATCATGACCTATTCCCGTTACGTGAGCGACACCGATCACACTCACTGGAACGACTACTACAACATCACTTATACGGGAGGTAAATAACATGAGAATCCGTGGAGCGATGTTACTCGCATTCGTTGCCCTGCTCATGCCGGGGTGCAAAGGAAGTTTGATTCCGATCAACACGTCGAGTCAGTCCGGTGAGCCGCCGGCAAGCGCTTCCAGCCAGGATGCGGCGCAGGCCGGGCTGAAGCTGATGCAGTCGCTGGTGATGGCACAGAACTATCAGGGGCTGGGATTCAGCTCGGTGGATCAGGCAAAGAGCGCCCAACTCAGCGATCCGATGAAGATCTACAGCGTACCCCTGGACGCGCTGAAATCCTACAAGGGAGACGCCAACGCCGGCGCGCTTTTGCAGGATGCGCATAAGCAGATATATCCGGTAACGGTGGATCAGAAGGTGCTTACGTCTCTCTCGACGGCGCAACACAGTGATGGCTGGAGGGCCAACGAATTCGGCAATTCGGCGCTGATCGTGGCTCTGGCGGCGCATCGCGCGAACAAGGACGATTTTGTGGTCTGGGTTCCGGCGCTGAAGGTCTACTTCGTTGCGCGAGGAGAAGGAGAAGGGCTGGCGCTGACACCCATCATGGACGATCCCAGATTCGACTTCAAAGCGGGCGAAACCATTCCCGCGGGCCGCGCGTTTGCGGTTCTGCAAAGGAGTGCGAGCCAATATAACGGATTGCCGGAGTAAGAGCCGAAGAGGCGCATGCCCGCAGTATCGACGCCGAACTGAGCAGCAAGAATCTCGGGCCTGGTTTTATGAACGAAGCGCTGCATATCTTGGCCAGAATGTAGCGCTTCGGTATCGGGAACGAACCGGGCCGCGAGACAGATTTACGTAGCCTTTTGCTCAACCGTTTTTGCAGGAGAAGCAGCCTGCGTGTTGCCGACGTATCTCAGCTCGTGAGCGAGAATCTGTTTTTCAATGTAATCGGATTCCGCGTGGCCGAGGTGCTTGAGGTCGACCATGAGGCCGTTGCGCTCCACGCGAACCACTTCATAAGCGCCGGTGAAGCCGACAATTTGCACACGGTCGCCAACGCGAGGTTTTCTGAGCGAGTTCATGGTTCGATGATGAGGCCATTCCAATAAATTGGCGATACTACGAAAGGCGCACACGCAACCCACGAAATAGCTATGCAGAACAAGCGTGGGAGGTCGATGTGCCTCCATCCCGGTCACGATGTGCGAAATTGAAACAGCTATTTGGTGAAGGGCTCTCCGGCGGGGATGAATTTAATTGGGATATCTGGAATAAAGGTGCGCAGCCACTTGGCGGCTTCTTCCATTCCCGGCTCTTCGGAAACAATGTGGCCGAGAATGATGAGGCCCTTCACGGTGCCGAGCGATACGGCATCGCGAACATACTCGGTGTTGTCGAGCGCGCTGTCGCTCTCGATGCCCTCGCCGCAGAGGACGACGTCGACATCGGGGCTGATGCGCGGCACTCCCGAGCCGACACCGACAATAATTTTGCTGACCATGGAATCCGGATTGCCGGCGACGCGGAGATTTTTTGAGCCGATACGTTTCGCTACATCCGAGGCCAGCGCGGAGAGTTTGACGGGCGCAACCGTATATATGGTGTCGGCGGTGGTCTTTTTTGGATCGGCATCGGCAAAGCCCAACTGGTGCGCGGTGCCCCAGTATTCGAGGTCCGGCTTGCGCGCGTGCCAGTGGTCGTGGAAGCGCCAGACGACGATGTCGTTCTTCAGGCAATACTCGTTCTTGAATTGAAAGACCGGATCTTGCTGGATGTCTTTCGTGGAATCGGAATCGCTCCAGAAGGTGGGCTCGTGGGTGATGACGAGGTTTGCGCCGGCTGCGTGAGCGCGCTGAATTTCGTCCAGCGTCGACATGCAGGTGACCGCGATGCCCTTGACCTGAATGTCCGGGTTGCCGGCCTTGAAGACATCGCGGAAAGTGTTTTCGTTCCAGGGCACGCCGACGTTTTTCTTGATGAGGTCGATGATTTCGCGAGCAGTCATTTATGCGGGCCTCCAGAAGGGATCCGTTGCTGGAATCGTTTGCACGGGAACTTCTTTGACGAATGTTGCAATCCATTTTGAAAATGCCGCCATGCCGGGGTCTTCCGAAACCACGCGGCCGATCTGCGCGTAGCCTTTTTTCAGGCCCGCGAAATCGGCATCGGACGCGTACTCGGGGCCTTCCCAGTCTCGCGACTCGCCGAGCAGCAGCAGGTCGCACTGCGGCAAGTACCTGAGCAGATCGGGCAGCGGGCGCAGGCCTGGAAGAACAGCTACGCGCTGGATGGAGGTGCGGGAGTCGCCGATGACGCGCAGGCCGCCGCGCGCGCCTAGTTTTTGATGAATGTCCGCGAGTATCGACCCAAGCGGGCGGGCGGGGATGGTGTAACGCAGCGGATCGTCCGCGGAGCGGTTCCCTGCCCAGCCCATGGCTGCGGCGAGAGAAGAGATAGATCTTCGCCTGTCGTCCAATGATCGCCAATGCGGAAGACGACCAGATTATTCTGCTCGATGATCGCCTTTTTGGCGAGAAATATGGGGTCGGTGGGAGAGATGCCTTGCTGGCGCGGCGGACCGCCTTGAGGTCCGCCTGCGCCTGCCTGCTGTGGACGCGGTGCTGGCGGCGCGCCGTCGTTGACGCCGAAGTAGGTTGGCTCGCAGGTAAAGATCAGGTTTGCGCCCGACTTGATGGCCTGCCGAAGCACATCGACGGTGGCCATGGAAGTGGTAACGATGCCACGGACGGGAGTGTCCGCGCTGCCTGCCTTGAGGCCGGCGGATGCGTTACGCGGCCAGCCTGCGCCGGCCTGCTGATGGATGCGGTCGAGTATATTTTGCGCCGTCAGCGATGCTTTTGACTGCGCAGCAAGGGGCGCAATGCCATAGCGTGCCGCCGCGGCTGCGCCTGCGGCCATAACGGTGAATTCTCGCCTCGTGAATTCTCGTCTTAATAGAAATGATGGTTTCATTGTGCAACTTTCCATGCCGGCCGAGGGCCGGTTTTTGAATCGACCCATGGTAAACGATCCCACGGAATTCATGCATCTGAATTCGTCTTTTGCAACCGCTGGCGCGTCGTTAAGCATAGCAATATACACTCCCGACATTGAACCAGGTTTCTTCGTAATGAACTGCTCGGAGAAGGGTGAGAGGTATATCCCGGTTTTCGAACTACAACATAAATCTATCTAAGGAATGGCATGATGAAATCTATGAGTATTCTTGATCGCGCTGCAAACGTGCGCTCCCGCACAATGCAACTGAGAAATATTTGGCTGGCGGCATTTGGGACTCTGATGTTGGCCGTCGCTCCATTCGTTCATGCGCAGGGCGGGCAGGATTTCAGCAAGGTGGAGATTACCACGGCGAAACTCGCTGACAACTTCTACGTGATGGAAGGACGGGGCGGCGCGATCGGCGTGCTCACCGGCCCGGATGGCATTCTGATGGTCGATGGAGAGTTTGCTCCGCTGACGCCGAAGATCGTCGCGGCGATCAAACAAATCTCATCCCAGCCAATCAAATATCTGATCGACACGCACGATCACGGCGATCACACCGGCGGCAATGAGAACTTTGCCAAGTTGGGAGCGACCATTGTGGCGCGCGAGGAGGTTCGCGAGCGGCTTGCGCATCCGCATCCGGGCGCGAACGGCGCGCCCGGTACGCCCGCTCCCGCGGCAGCGCTCCCGACGATTACGTATGAAGGCCGGATGGATATCCACTTTGACGGCGAGGACGTGCAGTTGATCCAGGTGCCGCCCGCGCACACCGATAACGATACGCTGGTCCATTTTCCAAAGGCCGACGTAATCATGGCCGGCGACTACTTCAACTCGGACCAATACCCATACATAGACCGCGAGGACGGCGGCACGCTCAAGGGCATGCTGGACGGAATGTCGATGCTGATCGGCATGGCCGGGCCAAATACGAAGATTGTGCCGGGGCACGGCCATGTGGCGGACAGAAACCGGGCGATTGCCGTGCGCGACTTGATTCTTGTCACGCGGGATCGCGTGGCGGCGATGGTGGCCGAGGGCAAGACGCTCGATGAGGTAATTGCAGCTAAGCCTATGGCCGATTACGATGCCAAGTTCGCGGATGGGCCGCGGACAACGGTTCGCTTCCTAACCCAGCTCTATGCAGAGTTGAAGGCGGCGAAGTAAGCGACTGCTCGCAGCGAATAGGCGTTGGATAAAAATGCGCAAATGGTACGCTGGGCTCATCAAATTGCGCCAATGAGCAGAATGGCACACTCGCTGATCGCAATCTGGGTTTATCATGGTTCTTATGGCGGCCACAGCAGAACGCGACCACTATCTGTTCGGAGCGCTCGACTCGAGCGCGAAGAACCGCATCAAGCTGAATGAGGCGAGCTACGGCTTTGAAGAGCCGGAGGGCATTATTCTGACGTCGCTCGATTTTGCGGTGAACTGGATTCGCAAGAACTCCGTTTGGCCGATGACCTTTGGCCTGGCCTGTTGCGCTATCGAGATGATGTCCATGGGCGCTTCGCGGTTTGATATTGCCCGCTTTGGCGCGGAGGTGTTTCGCCCCTCGCCGCGGCAGTCGGACCTGATGGTGATTGCCGGCCGGGTATCGCAGAAGATGGCCCCGGTGATTCGGCGGCTTTACGACCAGATGCCGGAGCCGAAGTGGGTCATTTCCATGGGCGCCTGCGCGACTTCGGGCGGCGTCTTCAATAATTACGCTCTGCTGCAGGGGGTCAATCAGGTGATTCCCGTGGATGTGTACGTTCCCGGCTGCCCGCCGCGCCCCGAGCAACTGATTTATGCGATTACCCTGCTCCAGGAGAAGATCCAGCGGGAGCCGAGGAGCCTGCTGAAGACGCTCAATGCGGAGTGAAATTGTGCCCATTGCCGGAGTTGGCGAGAGGCAAATAGCCCAACATATGCCGCCAGGTACCACAATGCGTGATGCTTGAAACGGCACAAATCATCAAAAAAAAGCTCTGGACACTCAATCTTATGATAGGTTTAATAACTACAGGCTATGATTGCGCCCAGCGCTGCCTGTGCGGTAAAACGGCAAAGAGTGGTACCTTTGCTCCCCGGTATGAGATTTCATTTGGCTGAAATTTGGAGGAATACGAAATGCACAAACATGTTTTGAAGTCTATCGGCCGCTTTGTCGCCCTGGGATTGTTGGCTTCCATGCCCATGGCGATGACTGCGCAATCACCCAAGACGGCAATGGCCAATAACCCGGATTCTCCGCCCAAGTGGGACATCTTCGCCGGATTTAGCTCGCTCATCCCCAATGGAGATTTCTGCTGCCTCAACAAACAGCAATTTGGCTACAACTCCATCGATTACGGCGCGATCTTCAGCGTAACCCGGTACTTCAACAGACACATTGGCGTCCGGGTGGAGTTGGATGAGCACGATCTGCTCCCTGAGACAAATATTACGACCAGCCAGCCGGGCGATGATTTCACCGGCGGCAGTGTAGGCGTGGTATACCGGATTCCCACGGCGAGCGGTAAGTGGATCCCGTCATTTCACGTTGAGGCAGGCGGCGAGCAAGTTGGCAGCAAGATCCAGAAGGACGTAATCGGATTTTCGCTCACCGCCGGCGGCAGCCTGGACTACAGGACATCGGCATTCAAGCACCACCTGGGGATTCGTCTCTACCAGGCGGATTATCAGTATCTGCATGCCAGCTTCGCGGCCAACCAGGGCGGGACTTACAACTTCAACCCACAGGGTCGTCTGAGCGCCGGTCTGGTATGGTATGCCGGATCTTTTGCACCGCCAACACCGATCGCGATCAGTTGCGCGGCCAGCCCTCGTTCCGTGTATGCAGGCGACCCAATCACCGTGACGGCGACCGCGTCCAACCTGGATCCGAAGCTGCACGACGTGTATTCCTGGTCAGGCTCCGGCGTGACCGGCAAGGACACCACGGCCACAGTGAATACTGCAGGCCTGGCTCCCGGTACCTACACTGTCAATTGCGGCGTAAAAGAAGGCAAGGCCGGCATGGAAGGCATGAAGCCATGGGAAGCGGCAAACAGCACGGCGAGCTTTACCGTGCAGGGTTATGAGGCCCCGACGATCAGCTGCTCGGCCAATCCCTCCATCATTCTTCCCGGCGGAACCAGCATGATTACTTCCAGTGCCGTGAGCCCGCAGAATCGTCCGCTTACCTACACCTACACGGTGACGGGTGGCTCGATCTCCGGCAGCGGCAGAACGGCAACCTTCTCCTCGGCGGGCGCGGCAACCGGAACGGTTGGCGTAACCTGCAAAGCAGCAGACGACAAGGGCCATGTGGCTACAGCGAACACGACGGTGACCATCCAGGCTCCGCCGCCCATCAAGGTTGTGCATGCTTATGCGGCACAGTGCTCGCCTCTCAACTTCTCGCTGGATAAGAAGCGTCCGACCCGCATTGACAACACCGCCAGTGCCTGCCTTGATATCGTCGCCCGCGACATGAAGTCGCAGACCGGCCTCAAGACCGTGGTTGTGGGTGAGTCGACTGCAGAAGAGCGGGCTGAAACCGCCAAGCAACAGGAGCGGGCCGCCAAACACAAGAAGACCGCGGTAATTGACTACGCAGCGCAGCGCGCCGTCAATGCCAAGGATTACCTGGTTAACCACGAGGGCATTGACGCTTCGCTGGTCAGCGCCGCAACTGGAACCATGGACGGAGAAACGGCGCAGGTTTACGAAGTTCCCCCAGGCGCGAACTTCGGAGCCGATTTCCCCGGCACCACTCCCGTGAGCGATTCCGTGATGGCTCAGAAGCGCGTTCCTCTGCCGATGCGTCATGCGGGAAAGAAGAAGTAACAGTCAACTGGCTCGATAAGTAACTTGCCTTGTTCCGGCTAATCCATGGATTGGCCGGAACACGGATAACCAGAGACAATCAGCTGTTATGTAACAATTCGAGGCTGGCCGATATCCGGCCAGCCTCTTCGTTTGGGAACTACATGCTTGACTCCCGCGGAGTGTTAGCGCGGCTGACTTGCTATCGCGCATAGCGCGGCTGACTGTCTAAAAGTAGGACAGGCGGATGCTCCAATCCATTTGCGGATCGGGGAGTACATGGCAGATCACGGTTGGGAGTTATGTATATAGTTTCCCTCCGTTTTCAGGCTGAAATTCTGATTACCGATTCTTTATAATGCATGCATACGCGCTATCTTCATGCAGGAGTGTACGACTTGCCCAATTTCCCTATCTCGCGCCTGTGCCGTTTTCTTTCCATCCTGTGTCTTTCTTTTCTCGCAGCAGGGCTCCAGCACAAGTTACAGGCCGAAGAAACCTGGCGCTCCGTGGGGCCGGATGGCGGCGATGCGCGATCGTTGGCCGCCGATCCCGGCGATCCTTCTCACCTTTACCTGGGAACGACGCACAGTTGGCTCTACGAGTCGACCGACGGCGGCGCATCCTGGCATCGGCTGGCCAAACTGCAGGAATCGAGCACATTGGTTCTAGACCATATCGTCGTCGATCCCTCCCATCGCTCAACGCTCTACGTGTCGGGATGGCAGACGGGCACGGCCGGCGGCGGCATTTGGGCCAGCCACGACAGCGGCCGCACATGGAGCGAGCTTGCCGGGATGCGCGGACAATCGGTCTTCGCCTTTGCCCAGGCACCCTCGGACCCAAAATATCTTTACGCCGGCACGTTTGACGGCGTCTATCGCAGCACCGACGCCGGAAGCACATGGACTCAGATCAGCCCGCCGGGGAGCCATGAGATACACGATGTGGAATCGCTGGCTGTCGACCCGGGCAATGCGGAGATCGTTTATGTGGGCACTTGGCATTTGCCCTGGAAGACCACGGACGGCGGCAAGAAATGGACGAATATCAAGGAAGGGCTGATCGTCGACTCCGATATCTTCTCCATTGTTCTTGATCCTCAAGACCCGAGCACCATTTACATGAGCGCTTGCAGCGGCATCTACAAGAGCAAGAATGCCGGCGCGCTCTTCAGCAAGATTCAAGGCATCCCAACCGAGGCGCGAAGAACGCGCGTGCTCATGCAGGATCCGGAGAATCTGCAGGTGGTCTATGCCGGCACCACGCAGGGGCTCTATAAAACGGAGAATGCCGGAAAAACTTTTCGGCTGATGACCTCGCCGGACTTGATCGTGAACGATGTCTTCGTCGATCCGCGAAACTCGAAACATGTGATGCTGGCAACCGATCGCAGCGGCGTGCTGGTGAGCCAGGATGGCGGCGAGACGTTTGCCGGTTCCAATGCCGGCGTATCCGAACGCAAGGTAGAGTCGCTTCTTGTGGACTCGAAGGATGCAAAGCGGCTGTATGCCGGCGTACTCAATGACAAGGCATACGGCGGCGTTTTTGTCTCCACCGACGGTGGCGCTCGCTGGGCGCAAACCGGCGCAGGGCTCGACGGACGCGATGTCTTCGCGCTCGCCGAGACCAAAGACGGAACCGTGGTTGCCGGCACCAATGACGGCATCTTCGTGCTCGATCCGCCGGCTCCAGGCGCTGCAACGTCCGAGCTGACCTGGGAGCCGCGCAACACCATCGCCAATACGACGGTAAAGACAGTTACGGAAACCGTGCGCAGCACGCGCGTCAGCGTGGAGAAGCAGGTCAAGGTTCCGGTATTCTCGCTCGGCGGGCGCATCAACGCTCTCGATGTCTCCGGAGATGTTTGGGTGGCGGCGGCGAACTACGGCCTGCTTACCTCAAGCGATCAGGGCGCAAGCTGGCAGGGCGGGCCGGTGATGGGCGCGGGCGAGTATCTCACCGTTGCGGTGAATGGTAAAAATGTGGCCGCCGCGCGGGCCGATGGGGCCGTGCTGTCGCAGGATCAGGGCAAGACCTGGTGGCCCATGACGCTGCCCACGATGGTCACCCGCATTCATCGCCTGATGTTTTCCCCCGACGGCACGCTGTGGATGGGCGCGCGCGAGGGTGTCTACTTTACTCACGACCTGGGCAAGAGCTGGCTCTGGCTTGAGCGCCTGCCCTTTCGCGATGTGTACGACTTGAGCTACGAGCCCGGATCTCAAGATGCTGGCGCAAAGGGCGCCGCGCCGGGCCGCATTTTGGCCAGTTCGCGGTCCAGCGACCAGATCTTCGCCATCGATCCCAAGACAATGAGTTGGGACTGGTGGCAGACCGGCTACAACATCGCGCTGATCCGAGCCGCAGGCAGCCGACTGGTGGCCGTGTCGCTGGATGAGGGCGTAGTGGTCGGACCGCAAGCAGATCGTCAAGACGCGAAGCCGCAAAAGACGGAGCAAAGCGCCAGCCTGGCGGGAAAATAGCCCAGCCGCAGACAGGCAATCGCCAAGTCGCCCGAGCCTTCTTTCTGTATCATCTATGTATGGGCGCAGCCACCATACAATCCGCTTCCCGAGACCAGGTTCAAACCGCGGCGTTTCAGACACCCTCGCCTATTCAAACACCCTCGCCTTTTCGGGCACCCTCGGCTTTTCGCACACATGACCCGAGGCTGGAGCCAATCGCCGCCAAAGTGCTAGCCGGAGAGCGGCTGGACGCAGCCGATGGCATGGCGCTCTATGGATCGAATGACGTGCTGGCCGTTGGCTGGCTGGCCAACATGGTGCGCGAACGGATGCACGGCGACCTGACCTACTTCAACGTCAATCGCCACATCAACCCAACCAATATCTGCGTTGCCCACTGCAAGCTGTGCGCATTTGGCCGCACCAAGGGCGACGCAGCCGGCTACACCATGGCGCTGGAAGAGGCCTACGAAACAGCGGCCTCTGGATACACCGAGGCAGTCACCGAGTTTCATATCGTGGGCGGCCTCCATCCCGATCTGCCGCTCGAATACTTCCTCGACCTCGTCCGCGGACTCAAGCAGCGCTTTCCCAAGGTGCACATCAAGGCCTTCACCATGGTGGAGGTTTCCTTCTTCGCTCGCCGCGCCAAGCTCTCCATTGAAGAAACGCTTGTCAAGCTGCGCGATGCCGGCGTGGATTCGATGCCCGGCGGCGGCGCGGAGATCTTTGCCTCCCGCGTCCGCTCCATCATCTGCGACCACAAGATCGACGGCAACGAGTGGCTGGACACTGCGAGAGCAGCGCACAAGCTCGGCTTCCGGTCGAATGCGACCATGCTATACGGCCACATTGAAAACGATGCCGACCGCGTCGACCACCTCATGCGCCTGCGCGATCTGCAGGATGAGACCGGCGGATTTCAGACCTTCATCCCGCTTGCGTTTCATCCTGAGAACACGCCGCTCGACCACCTGCCGGTGACAACCGGGCTGACAGACATTCGGCAGATTGCCGTGAGCCGCCTGCTGCTCGACAACTTTGCGCACATCAAAGCCTACTGGCAGATGATGACGCCAAAGATTGCGCAGATCGCGTTGCGCTTTGGCGCGGACGATCTCGACGGCACCGTGATCGAAGAAAAAATCTACCACGACGCCGGCGCAACCACGCCGCAAGGCATGACGCGCAAAGAGCTCTGCCGCCTCATCACCGAGGCCGGCCGCGTGCCCGTCGAGCGCGATACGCTCTACCGCCCCGTGACCCGAACCGAAGACAGCTTTACGGTCGCGGTCTAGAGCGAAAGGCAGGCTTGCGTGGCAGACTTCGGTCCGGCAATGATTCTGGGGCTTTGCCTCGGCTTTATGTGGGGAACGGGCTGCTCGCTGGCCATTCTCTACTCCATCTATCTGGGCGGCTACCGCAAGGCTGTCGAAGAGTCCCTGGCTCCGGTGAAAAGTCAACGATTCCGAAAGGCGCTTGCTCGCGTTGAAGCCAAGCTTGAGGCCCGGCGCAAAACAGAGACCTCCGCCGAGCAATCCAGTCGCATAAGTTCGTAGCGCCGTCCTCCGACCGGTTTTCCTTAGGGCCTCCCGGCCCTCATAGCCTTCGCCATCCTCCGATTTCAGCTTTTCAAAATGGACTGATGAGAGATGCCGGCCACTTGCGTTTCATAGTATGCTTAGCTAAGCTAGACTTAGCTAAGCTCGAAAGCCCCACCATGACAACCGTAAACATCTTCGAAGCCAAGACCCAGCTTTCCAAGCTCATCGCCATGGTCGAGAACGGAGAGGAAGTTGTGATCGCGCGCGCCGGCAAGCCGGTCGTTCGGCTGACAAAACTGAAGCAGGAGAAAAAGCCCATCATCTTTGGCCTGCTAGAGGGCAAGATTCACGTCGCTGACGATTTCGACGCGCCGCTGCCTCCGGAAATATTGGCCGAGTTTGAAGACGGCCCGATCTTTCCGCCGGAACGCTGACGATGCGGCTGCTCCTCGACACACATATTCTTATTTGGCTGATGAATGGCGACCAGCGGCTAACCTCGCAGGCTCGCGCCCTAATCATTGACGCCGCAGAAGTATTCGTATCGACCGCCAGCATCTGGGAGGTCGCAATCAAGTGGCGTCTTGGAAAGATGGAAGAGAACCCTCATGAGTTGGTCGCGTCGACTGGTCGAGCCGGCCTGATCGACTTGCCAGTCGCGCCGCCCCATGCGCTTGTAACCGCCCAACTGCCCCTTCACCATCGCGATCCCTTCGACCGCATTCTGGTTGCACAGGCAATCTCCGAGACCATGCGCCTGCTCACCGCCAACCCGCAGTTGGCCGCTTATTCCAAGCTTGTGATTACGGTTTGAGGAGCTTGCATCTGTGGTTTCCCATGTCACAGAATCGAAACATGGGGCACCCACTTTTTGCGATGAGTTTGCATTTCTAAGACACGGGCCACCCACTTTAGATTACGAGAGAACTCCAGCTTCAACTGGTAGAGATTTCCGGCGGCAGGTCAGTCCCTCGATTTCGTTAAGCGATATATAAAGTAAGGTCGGTGTTCCAGAAGCTTTGATTTGTCCGGGGGCCTCACGAGCTGATCTATGTAAGACGGGATTGAGCTATCTGTAAAGTAGACATCACCGTCGTCTCCAACGACGACCCCGTCCGGCCAAACAATATCTTTTGACCGTCCGAGCTTTGACAACTGATTTATGGCTGGATCAAATGCCATGATTCCACCGTGTTCGACGTCGGTCAAAATGACACGCCCATTTCGGTCGATCGCGATGCCATCGCTTTGCGGCTTTTTCCCGATGTCTTCGATGCTCTGATTGAAAGCTTCCGTTGTCGTCACCGGGTTCAAGACGACGGACATCGGCGCGCGACAAAGACGAGAATTGGTCATCGAAGCGATGTAGAGCCACCTTTGATCTTCACTTATCTCAATGCCGTCGATCCCGACAGAGAAACGAAGAAGACCCCAAAGCAACCGGTCAGGCCCATATGGAGTGTGAATAATCCAGTTTTCAGGCCGTAGACACGGGTGATCTGATTGGATCGAATAAAACGTGTGGTTCAAGACGGAATAGACGACAACACTTGGAGTCGTGAAACTAAAAATCCCTGGATTGGGCAAGATGACGTATTTACCATCGGCTGTAACTCTGATGTCCTCGGCAAACTTTGCTTGCCCTTCAGGAAATTCAAAGAACTCCACCCGCTCCTTGGTATTCAGATCAAACGCGGAGACACGGATATGCTTGAAATCAAAACTCGCCGGCTCGACAAACCAGATTCGGTCTTGTTTATCGATCGTCATTCCAAACGTTCCCTGGAAGTCCTTCTGTGCCTCCAGCGAGGGAAAAGGCTCCACTTTGCCGTTGGACCATTTGAAAACAGTTGCAGGCGAAAAACGTTCTGTCTTAGCGACCGGATGGTAGTTGAAATAAACATCGCCATTCTTCGCAACGGCAAGATTTCCCGGCGGATAGTCCAGTTGAGTCAGCCTTTCCAGGACAAAGGACTCTGTTGGTAAATTGGCTCCAAGGTCAGGGTAGTTTTTCCCGGTCCCATACTTGAACTTGACAACGGCCAGAAACACAAGCAATCCCGAGATTGCGAATGCCACACACTTTAGAACGGCCGATCTTTTCATGACGATCCTCGTTTCTAGGCAGGCTTCGCCATTTGGCGTCCAATCAGCCGGAACATCGCGTCGAAGGCGCGGTCGGAAAGAACGCGGCGCAGGAACAACATTGTCCTCGCCAATCCGCCGGTCACATAGCGGGTCTTGGGCTTGCGCGACTGAACCGCTTGAACGATGGTCTTGGCGACAACACTTGGCGGCGCGGGAACGGACCCTTGATGGCCGGCCTCCATCATCTCCGCATGCGCGGAGGCGCCGTTGCGATAGGGGCCGTCACCCGAATACTTGATCAGACTGTCGTGGGCTATCTTGGACCATTCGCTATGGGTCGCGCCCGGCTGGATAACGACGACATCGATCCCGAACGGATGCAGTTCCATACGCAAAGAATCGCTAAGCCCCTCCACCGCGAATTTGGTAGCGTGATACCAGCAGCCAAAGGGTTCGCCGAACTTTCCGCCGATGGAAGATATATTGACGATCCGCCCGGAACGTTGCGCCCGCATCGCTGGCAGCACAAGTTGGGTGAGGCGGGCGAGGCCGAATAGGTTGACATCGAATTGCCGGCGCGCTTCCTCCGGCGGCACATCTTCAAGCGCCCCATAGGAACCGTAGCCCGCGTTGTTAATCAGCACATCGATGCGTCCCGCTTCTTGCAGAACAGTGTTTACAGCAGCGGTCATTGAGCCATCGTCGGTCACATCCAAAGCCAACAAACGCGCGCCCGCATCGGCTAAGGATTTCATCCGGTCAAGCCGCCGCGCCCCGGCATAAACCGTGTATCCCGCCGCCATAAGGCGCTTGACGGTTTCCTCGCCGATGCCCGATGACGCGCCTGTGATGAGAACTCTTTTAGTCAAATCTCGCCTCCTTTTGGACGATTGACAATAATCGTCTATGTGTCCATTATTGACAAGTGGACAGATATTGTCAATAGTCAAGAGATGGATATTGCAAAAAGAGACAAAGTGCTCTCGGCCGCTCTGGATGTTTTCCTTCGTTACGGATACAAGCGCGTAACGATGAGCGACATCGCCGAGGCAGCCGGTATTTCAAGGCCCGCTCTTTATCTGGTCTTCGAAAGCAAAGAGGACATATTTAAAGGCGTATACGAGCATTGGGTCAAAGTGACCCTGAGCGATATGGAAACTAAAATAAGTCATCTGAAGACACCCGAGGAAAAGCTTCGAGCCGCTTTTGAGCTATGGACGGTTCGGCCTTTTGAAAGGATGCAAGCCTCCAGCGAAGCCGCGGAACTCTTGGAATGCACGTTTGGATTCGCTCAAGAGTCTGTCAATCAAGGCTATAGATCCTTTGAGAAGATTCTGTTGCCGATTCTTAAATCACACTCCAAATTTCAGAGCGCTAAAACAAAAGTCTCCGCCGAGAAGACGGCGCACATTCTTTCATGTGCTGTTCGTGGATTCAAAATCGTAGCAAAGGATGCTCCCGAAATCCGTTCGCTGATCAAGGAACTTCTAGCTCTTTTGTTAGAGGAGTAGTCCTTTCCATTCCACCCGTTTTCTCGAACAAAGACGGCAAGTGGCCTCGTTCCCAGCGAAGTTTTCACTCCGCGATGACGGTGTCGCCGAACGCTCGCCGTCAAGTGCCGGGACCGGCTGCACCATCGGCGCGATCGGATGCCTCTGATATATCCGCGCCGTCAGCTGCTTCGTCTCGCGTCACCTCCTGACGAGGTCGATGCGCCAGTCCTTCGCTTCGGTGTCTTTGGCGGTCATCTTCTGGAGAGTATCGGCGATGGTGACGCCGTGGCAAACCTGGAATTGGTGTCCCGACGACATGAGACTGGGATTTTTGTTGCCGAAGGGAGGCACGGGAACTCCGTAAAGCCGGCACAGTCTGATGAATTCCGTCTGCGACTTCGATTGCCCCATGGTCACATTTTTGTCAACCTGGGTTTGCATCACCGACTTTTCCTCGCCGGTCTTCGAGACCAATCCGGTGCTCTTCTTGGCCATGATGTCGAGGGTCGCCTGGGAGTAGCAGATGTACTCATCCGGCAGGCCGAGCATGTGTCCGTACTCATGAACGGCGGCGTATTGCGCGATGTCCGAAACCCGGTGCGTCGCCGACATCACTTCCATCTCCAGATTCAGCAACTGCTTCCGGTCTACCGAGAGCTTGAACATACCTTCGGGGCCCTTGCCTTCATATTTGAACTTTGCGGTCAGGCCGAATGTTTTCAGTATTCGGCCGACATCCTCCGCAATGCTCTTCCCGTTGGGTCCAGGACCTGTGACGGTCACGGACGCTGACTTCTTCCAGCCCTTGAAGCACGTCTGCACCGTGTTGGCGAAGGTTCGCAGCGCCTCCATCGTGTTCAAGGAGAATTTGGCATTTCCCGGTTTCGAGTCCACCGCGAGGCTCAGCGGCTCCTTCAGAAAATTCAAGACGCTGCGGGACTTGTCTTCGAGTATCAGGGTCACTTGCGTGAACTGAGCCGAGAGCTTGCCGGCGTATTGGTCGAAATCGGACTTGTAATACTTTGTGTTTCGGAGCTGCGCCAACTGAGGATCTTCTCCCGTTCGAACGCAGATGCTGACGTCGTCATTGGCGTTGGGCAAAATCACCAGGTCAAAATGCGCATCTGAAATGCTGGACTCCTGCACCTCAAACACCGGTTTTACCACTAGCGCTTCGAACTCTTTCTTGACCAGCTTGATTTGGAAGCGGTTATTCCAGTACTGCGGCACCTGCTGGATGAATGCGTTCAGATATTGATTTTTCAGCTCCGTGGTGAAGTCCATCTTTGAGTAAAACTTCAGGCGGGGACACACCTTTACGGTGAACTTCATTTCACCCGTGCCCGCATTGAATGCCGCGTCAAACATGCCCAACCCGCCGGGCGGAACGTGGTTCTTGACAGAATATAGTTTCTCGCTTAACCCCATGGAACTCGCTATCCTCTCCTATGCGCGAAGTCGTATGATGGCCCGGATTTACATTTTGCCCCCCGGGCTTCAAGTGATCGTATCAACGCTTGCCTTTACGGGCAATCTTTTTTTGCTTCCGTTTCCATTTCAAAGCCGAACGTCCCCGGTCTCGATGACCATTTTCATCCCTTCATAACGGCGCCCCGGTCCCTAGCCTTTGGCGACCGGGGAGATTGCCGCAGACCCCCGACCCGCCAACTCACGATTGGCTGTTGAGCAAACTCGCAAGAATCGATGGGGAGATATGAAAACTCGTCTGACGAAGACGCTCAATGCAGGCTTTCAAATCAATCAATCCAGCACTTCCAGCTTCTCGGAGCACGCCGACGGTCCCGATCACCAATAAGCCCCGCTGCTCGGCAATCCGACGTCCCATTTGTTCATCCACAATCAATTGGTCCGCGGATAATTCTTCAGCAAGTACAATCGCGTCTCGCTCACCAGCATCGAGTTCACTCAGCGCCGCATCTGAAGTTGCAATGGGCGTGCGAACTTCGAGCCATTGAGGCGGCCGTGCCATCCATGACCGAAGAGCTTCCGGCGCGCGGATATGCGTCAACTCATCCTGCACAGCTGGCGGAATGACGACACGCCCATACAACTTGGCGCGTACATCGATCTCGCCGATGAGAATCAGATAGTTGATTGGAGTTGTGTCGGCAACGACAATCATCCGGCCCGCCGCTCTGTTGAATTGAGTTGCGCATCGCGCTTGGCTCGCATCTTGATCGCCGTTTCGCGGTCCTTCTCGAGGTCTGCGGCGGAATAGCGCATATAGGCACCATGCTCCTTGAGAAAGGCATGGACCTCCATCCGGGTCTCAAATCCCAGGAGATTGCGAATTGCCGACTCGGACAGGCGCTCGGTGCGGTAGCCTTCAACGGCCAGCGCTTCGAGCGCTGCACGAGGGAGATTCTGGCCTGGGGAAACAATCTGAGCCGCAAACTCATCCGGGATGTTGAGCGTAATCTGCACAGATAGAGAATACCACTGGGCGAATTTCAGGGACAGACGCGCGAAAGTAGATCGTGCCAGTCGCGCCAATCAGCTCGACCGCTGAATGCGCAACACCGTGATGTCGTCTTCCTGGCCAAAGGTCTGCGCGGCCAAGACGATCTCCACGGCGGAGCGGTCCTGGCTGGCCAGTTCCCTGGTTCGATCGAAGCCGAAGAGTTGGCTGGACTTGTCTTGTGCCTCGACGACTCCGTCCGTGAGCAGGATGAGCCGATCTCCGGCATGGAGCAGGAGGCGGCTCTGCTCGATCGCCGGCGAGTCGATGATGCCCAGCGGAATGCTGCCCGCGATCTCCGCTTCAACTCCATTCCAATACGGCGGCAAGTGGCCGGCGTTGGCAATGGCTGCGTCGCCAGTTGCAGTAATATGCACGGCGAGGCAGGTGGCAAACTGGCTGCTCATGCGTCCGTAAAGCATATTGTTAATGCCTTGCAAGATCTCCGCCGGATCGCGGGTGATTTTGGCCAGAGTACGGATGGTGCCGACGATCATGGCCACCAGCATGGCCGCCTTCAGCCCTTTGCCGCTCACGTCTCCCAGCACCGCCAGTACGCTGCCGTCGTCTCCAGGGAGTATCTGAAAGAAATCTCCGCCCACCTGCTGCGCCGGGCGGTATTCGCTTTCCAGCGCAAAACCTGGAATCGCAGGAAGCTCTTCCGGAATGAGCATCTGCTGCACCTGCCGCGCCTGCTCCATCTCCGCCTTCCACTGCTCGCGCGCGCGTTGCGATTGAAAAAACCTGCGCAGCAGCAAGACGGTAATGATGGTGAGAGAGATGGCCGTTGCAATCTGGCTGGCCGTAATCGAGTAGCCATGAAGGAAAATCACCAATCGCGCGTGGAACAACTCAAGCTCGTTCTGAAACTGAGCCACGCCGATCAATATCACCGCCGGCAAAGCCAGCAGGCCCTCGGCGCGGTTCTTCAAGATGCCGCGATAGGTAACCAGCAGGACGAGCGCGCCCAACAGCAGTTTGAGCGCCAGCAGGATGGGCGAAGTCCAGACCATGCCGCCGACAGGCAAGAGCCGTCCGTAGAGCGGCGCGCGTTCAAGAGCGGTTAGAAAGGCCTGCAGAGCCACGATGGCCCAAACCGCACGGCGAAAGTCCGCTCTCTCTCTGAACTGAAACCAGCTGGCCCAGAAAAATATCCACAGCGCCATCTCCAGCGGCACCATCATCACGTCACGCAGAAAGACCGCCGGCATGGCTGGAATCAAGGTGGTGAAATAGACCACTTCACCGAGGCAAATCTGGAGCAGAATGACAACGCAGTTGACGCCGAGCAACAGATATGCGGGTTCCGAGCGGTCCAGCGCATAGAGCGAAAAAGCCACCACGATGGCCAGCAGAAGAATTGCGCCTTCAAAAAATCCGCTGGAGAGCGAGTGGTCGACGGTGTCCCAGTCCACATGATTCATGGCCATGATGACTGGCGCTTGCCCCAGCACAGGCGGCCCATGCAGGCCGCCGGCCGCGGTTTCCACCAGCAGCGTGTGCGGATCCATCCACATGCGGATGGACAGGGTCAGCGGGCCGTCGCCGTTGCCGGGAGGAAGCAGAAAGGCTCGCGGCTGAGCGATATAGTTGCTCACGCCGTTGGCCGAGAAGCGCCCGAGTTCGCCGATGAGGCGGCCGTTGGCGAAGACCTGGTATGCATCGTCCACATCGTCCGGCATCTTGATGGCCAGGCCGCCCGGCACCGGGTCATGCAGAGTCAACCGCAGGCGATACCAGGCATAGCCGGAGTAGGCGGGATAGCCTTGCGCCGTCCAGCCAGGCACGAATCCGCTGCTGCCGATGTAGGGGTCGTAGGAGCCGGGCGGAGGCGTGAGGTCTACGCTGCTCCAGGCGGAGTCATCGAAATCCGGCAGCGCCCACCCCGGATTATCTCCGGTATGAAACTTCCAGGCTCCGGTCAGCGCCGATGTCGCATTGCCCAGCACGATGGTTGATTGCGCGGAGAGCATCGCAGGCAGCATCAGCAAGATCGGCAACATGCGCCATCGCCGGCGCCGGCCGTAACGAATCATGCGGATGAGTCTGAAAAGCATGTGCCTCCTGGGGTGCGTGGCCGCTAAAGGGGCTTCCCGCATTGTAAATTCAGCGGCATGACGGCAAGCGGGGATTTGTGAGATGGGCCGCTGTACGCGCTTCCGAATGCGCTGAAATCAACGCGATGGGGAACTGCACGCGATGCAAACGACGGTAGGAACCCGGCTGGCAAGCGGAGTTCCACATAGATAAGGATTGACGCAGAGGGCAATTGCGGACAATAATCCATCAACCCCGGAGGTTCCATGAAAATCCTAGAATTCCTCACAGACTTGGTCACCGACGCCGAATTAATGGCTGCATTCAGGCGCTCTCCGCAAGCGGCGCTGAGCAGCGCGGGCCTCACCGAGCAGCAGCAGCAACTTCTTCTCGCCGGCCATCCGCTTGCCATCCGTCATGCGGTGAACGCGGAAAACACTCAGACGCCGGCGACCCGATTCGCTGGTGTCGAGACCATGGTCCAGGCGGAGATGTTCCCTCCACCTCCGCCGCCCGCGCCGCCGGGTTGGGATGATCCCAATCCGACGCCAACACCTGATCCCGATCCCGAACCTGATCCAGTGTCTGAGCCGGGGCCGGGGCCGGATGTGAGGGCAGAGATGTATCCGCCGCCGGCGGGTTCGGAAACGCGCGTGGTGGAATCGATGCAGGCGGAATCGATGCGGATTGAGCCTCCTGATCTGGAACTGGATCTGGAACTCGATCTGGCCCAGGATGCGGTTCTGGCCGGAATCAGTTCCGCGCGCGAGATGGATCGCGATCCGTCGGGGATTTGGTCCTCGAAGGGTCTCACCGTTGTCGGGATGGGAATGCGCGCCGGCCTGCATATGACCGTCGAGACGAAGCTGGCCATCGAGCAGGCGTCGCGAGTGCTATATATCGTCGGCGATCCGGTCTCCGAGGCCTGCATTCGCAGGCTCAATCCAGCCGCCGTGTCGCTTGGCAACATGTATGAGAGGGGCAAGCCGCGCATCGAGATCTACGAATCGATCATCGCCCGCATTCTGGGCGAGCTGGATTCGGCCAGCGATGTATGCTTTGCCATCTACGGCCATCCCGGCGTACTGGCCTACCCGGCCTGGGAGTCGATACGCCGCGCCCGCGCCACCGGCAAGCGCGCGCGAATGCTGCCCGCCATCTCCACGGAAGACAGCCTGTTTGCCGATCTCGGCATCGACATCGGCCGCTCCGGCATGCAGAGCTTTGAAGCGACGCGATTCCTGTTCAACAAGTACAACTTCGATCCGTGCGTGGGCCTGGTGCTGTGGCAGATTTCCGTGCTCGGAGAGAGAGACTGGAATCTTGCCAACAGCGGCGCGCACGCGCGGCTTGAAGTGCTCACCGGCTACCTGATGAAGTTCTACGGGCCCGAGCATGAAGTGTTCCTCTATCACGCTCCGGAGTTCCCCACCAGCCGTCCGCTAGTGGAACGCGTCGCGCTGCGCGATCTGCCCAAGGCCGAGTTCATCGCCATCTCGACTTTGTACATTCCGCCTGCCGGCCAGCCGGAGCGCAATGAGGAAAACATCCTGGCTTTGGCGCAGATCGAAGTCCGTAGATGAGTGGCTGCGTCGCTTTCCGCGGATTGACTTGAAACAAAGACAAAAAAGAGGAAGGACGAGATGCATCGTCCTTCCTCTTTTTTGGGCCGTACTTTTGATGGAGAAGATCGCAGCCCTGAATGTGGAATGCGCCTGTCGGGATGGCTTCTCTGTTTACTCAGCGTGTTCGAGCGCGGCTTCAGCTCGTCTCTCGGCAAGAAATTCGTCGAGTATGCCTTTCAGGCTTCCGCGCTGCCGGATGATACTTGCCCGAACGCTCTCGAGGGCCATCTTACGGCTGAGAATGCGGATTTCGCCGCCTTCGCTGTATACCGTGAGACGCTCTCCCGGTTCAAGGCCAAACTCTTTGCGAATCGCCGCCGGAAGTACGATCCTGCCACTCTCGCTCAATGTGACCGTTTCGGCCATAATCTGCCACCTTGCTGGGATTATGGCAGATCTGGGACTATGTGGCAATGGATAGGAAACTAGATACATCACTCCCATTCGATAGTGCCGGGGGGTTTGGATGTGATGTCGTAGACGACGCGGTTGATGCCGCGGACTTCGTTGACAATTCTATTTGATATGCGCTTCATGAGAGCGTAGGGCAGCTGAGCCCAGTCGGCAGTCATGCCGTCTTCAGAGTTTACGGCGCGGATGGCGCAGGTGTAGGCGTAGGTGCGCTGGTCGCCCATGACGCCGACGCTCATGACCGGAAGCAATACCGCGAAGCTTTGCCAGATGCTTGAGTAGAGGCCGGCGGCTTTTATTTCTGCAATGACAATTTCGTCGGCCTCCTGGAGCAGGGCCACGCGCTCCGGTGTGACTTCACCAAGAATGCGGACGGCGAGGCCGGGGCCGGGGAATGGCTGGCGGCCGAGAATCTCTTCGGGCATTCCAAGGTCGCGGCCGATGCGGCGGACTTCGTCTTTGAACAAATCGCGCAGCGGTTCGATGAGTTTCAATTTCATGAACTCGGGCAGGCCGCCTACGTTGTGATGGCTCTTGATGGTCTGGCTCGGGCCTTTGACGCTCGAGGACTCGATCACATCCGGGTAAAGCGTGCCCTGCACCAGCCAATCGACACCGCCGGTCTCCTGCGCGATGCGGTGTGCCTCGTCGTCGAAGACGGCAATAAATTCATTCCCAATGCGTTTGCGCTTGATCTCGGGGTCGGTGATGCCGGCGAGCTTTTCCAGAAATCGCACGCTGGCATTGACGGCGACCACATTGAGGCCGAGCGCATCGCGCATGGTTTTCTGCACAGTTGCAAATTCGTTCTTGCGCAGGACGCCATTGTTGACGAAGATGCAGGTGAGCTGCTTGCCGATGGCTTGATGAACCAGGACCGCGGCTACTGAAGAATCTACACCTCCTGACAGGCCGCAGATCACGTGGCCTGTGCCGACCTTGGCGCGGATGGCGGCGACAGTCGTCTCGATGAAGTGCGCCGGGGTCCAATCGCCTTTTGCGCCGCAGATATTGAAAACGAAATTCCGTATCAGCTCCGCGCCGCGCGGCGTGTGATGCACCTCCGGGTGGAATTGCACGGCCCAGATGCGGCGAGCGGGGTTTTCAATGGCCGCGAGCGCATTGTCGGAGACAGCGATGCGCTCGAAGCCTTCCGGCAGCTCACGCGCTTCGTCGGCGTGGCTCATCCAGACTTCAATGGAGGCGGGCAGGCCGGCGAACAAAGGAGACTGCAACCGCTCGAGGCTAACCTCCGCCTGGCCGTATTCGCGCTTGGGCGCGGAGATGACCTTGCCGCCGAGATGATGAATGATGAAATGCAGCCCATAACAAATACCCAGCACGGGAAGGCCGAGTTCGAGAACCTTGGCATCGGCGGGCGGGGCGTCGGCGTCATACACAGACGAAGGCCCACCGGAGAGAATGATGCCGATGGGATGCAGAGCCTGAACTTCGGCTAGAGGGACCGTGCAAGGCAGCACGACACAGAAGACATTCTGCTCGCGAATGCGGCGGGCGATGAGCTGCGTATACTGCGAACCGAAATCGAGAATGACAATTGTCTGGGTGTCCACGATTCAGTTTGGCAGGGGCCGGGGGGCGATGTAAAGGCAGGCTGTAATGACGCCAATTTAGCGATCCGTAGCTTTCCGGGTGTAGAATTTGCGCAGGAGCTGTGTTTTCCATGAGTGTTGTGGAAGACGTCCCTCAGGTCTTGCAGGATTTTCTAGCGCCGGAGTTGCGCGAAATTCGAGGGCAGCTGACGAGCTTGGACAAGCGCCTGGACACGATCGAAGAAGTGAACCGCGTCCGGTACGAAGCCGTAGTGCAGCGTCTTGAGCAAATCCAGCAATCTTTCGCATTCGACAAGCGCATCTCCAACCTGGAAGATGAAAAGCGCCGCTCGGCATAGCAATCATCTCCTACCCTGGCATTGTTAGATAAGTACCGGGGCATATCCAGTTTTCTGTTCAGGGTAGATTTCACAAATTCCCCAGACGAGGACGTTATCATGCATCCGATCCGCGTTGCTTCTTTCGTATTCGCTTTTACGGCTGGAAGCCTGCTAGCTCAGGCGCCGGTTGTGTCTCAGGACGTTACCTCCACGCCCAAGCCTCCCCCGGTCGTGAAGAGCTTCGATACCTCGGCGATGGATTTGAAGGCCGATCCGTGCACGGATTTTTATCAATACGCCTGCGGCAACTGGGTGGCGAACAATCCCATCCCTTCCGATCAGACGCGCTGGCTGCGCTCTTTCTCCGTGGTTGCCGAGCGCAACCGCTACCTGCTCTGGCAGGAGCTTGAAGCCGCCGCCAAAGACCCCAAATCTCCGCTGCAAAAGCAATATGGAGATTTCTACGCCGCTTGCATGGACACGGCCGCAGTTGAGAAGGCGGGCATCTCACCCATCATGCCCACGTGGGCGGAGATCGATCGACTGGCTAACTTAAAACAGTTGCCGGCGCTCTTGGGCAGGCTGGAGAACCAGGGCGTGCATTACGGGTTCTTCGACTTCGGCGTGGACGTGGATGAGAAGGACTCGTCGAAACAGATTGCCGAGGCCAGCCAGGGCGGAACGTCGCTGCCCGACCGCGACTATTATCTCTCCGACTCGAAGCACTTCGCCGATATTCGCGCTCAGTATGTGGAGCACATGAAGAAGATGTTCACGCTGGCCGGCGACACCCCCGACCAGGCCGCCAAAGAAGCCGCCGCGGTGATGGCGATTGAGACGGCCATGGCCAAGGCGTTCCTCACCCGGACCGAACTGCGCGATCCGGAGAAGGTGTATCACATTTACTCCGTTGCCGACTTCCAAAAACTCATCGTCAACTTCGACTGGCAGCCTTATGTCGATCTGATCGGGATGCGGCACTTCGATACGCTCAACGTGGCCACACCGGAGTACTTCAAGGCGCTCAACGCGCTGCTCAAAGATCAGCCCCTTTCCGCGTGGAAGAGCTACATGCGCTGGCATGTGCTGCATGGGGAAGCCGCGAATCTTTCCACTCCCTTCTTCAATGAGAACTTCACCTTCTTCTCGCAAACGCTCTCCGGCCAGCAGGAACCCACGCCGCGCTGGAAGCAGTGCACCATTGCCACGGACGGCGCGCTCGGTGAAGCTGTGGGCCAGGACTGGGTGGCGCGAAATTTTCCGCCCGGAGCAAAACAGAGCATGGACAAGCTGGTTGCCGCGCTTGAAAAATCTCTTGGCGACGACATCAAGACTCTGCCCTGGATGACCGACGCCACCAAAAAAGCCGCCGAAGAAAAGCTGGCCATGTTCCGCAACAAGATCGGCTATCCGGAGAAGTGGCGCGACTATTCCAGCATCAAAGTGAGCCGCACCGCGCTGGTTGAAAACATGGAGCACGCGACCGTCTACGAACGCGATTACAACTACAACAAGCTGGGCAAGCCGGTGGACGAGAAGGAATGGGACATGACGCCGCCCACGGTCAACGCCTACTACAACCCCAGCTTTAACGACATCAACTTCCCTGCCGGCATTCTTCAGCCGCCGTTCTTCGACGTCAACATTGACCCGGCGGTAAACTTCGGCGCAATCGGCGTCGTCATCGGCCATGAGATGACGCACGGCTTCGACGATCAGGGCTCGCAGTTTGACGGCAAGGGCAACCTGCGCGAGTGGTACACGCCGGAAGATCGCAAGGAGTTCACCGAAAGGACGGACTGTGAAGCCGATGAATATAGTGGATTCCAGGCCGCGCCGGCTAAAGCGGACTCTCCAGCCGTCTACCTCAACGGCAAGCTCACGCTGGGCGAAAACACTGCGGACAACGGCGGCTTGCACATCGCGTACATGGCGCTGCTGGACACGCTGAAAGATCAGGGCAAGTCGATCGGCGACAAGATCGACGGGTTCACCGAGGCGCAACGCTACTTCATCGGCTTTGCCCAGGTCTGGTGCCAGAACACCACCGATGCCACGGCCCGCCAGTTGGCCCTTGTCGATCCGCACTCGCCCGGCAAGTGGCGCGTCAACGGCACGGTGCAGAACCTGGACGCATTCGGCAAGGCCTTCAGTTGCAAGCAGGGCCAACCGATGTTTCCGGTGAAGAGTTGCCGGGTGTGGTAGAACGAAGAACAGGGAATAGGGGTCGGGTGGCAGGATCAAGCGGCGCAACGCCTCTGCCAGCCTCCATTCCTTCGTTTTCGCGCCTCGCTTAGGTCAATTTAACTTCCCTGCAACCATAAAAATTTCATCCGCCTCCCCTGCCCCACGCCGCCGCTCACGGCATGGGGCTGAAAATCCGAAGGCATGTATTTGCAGGGTTTCCGGGCGAAGCTAGGCATAACCTACCCTCGGCTTTTACAATGAAAAACGGGACCCGTCCCTAGCCCAGCACTGTTTGGGAACCATCATACCCAGGAACGAATAGCCTGGGAACGACTAAACCTGGCGGCAGACGCCTGACCGGGATGAAGGATTGGCATGAAGTTTACGAAATTCGGCAAGGCACTCCTGATGGGCGCGCTTTCCATCGGCATTGTCTTCGGCACATCGTCTTGCGTTGTCAGCTATATTGTGGGCTACATGTATGTGACGGGCACGGATACGGCCCAGCCCTCGGGCGTAGGCATCATCAGCGGTTACAAGATCGATCACAACACGGGTCAGTTGTCGACAGTCAACGGGTTGCCGATCTCCTCCGGAGGCTCGAATCCGGTGCGCGCCGTGCTTTATCCGGGCAGCACCTATCTCTACGTCCTGAACCGCGGCGTGAGCACCAACCCGGCGGGCACCAATATCTGCACCACGCAGTATCCCTGCCAGGGCGCAAATATCACGCTGTTCGCCGTGGGCGGCAACGGAGTTCTTACGCCGCAGGGCACGGCCTACTTTACGCAGGGGCTCAACCCCTTCCGCATCGCGCTTGACCCCTCGGGCAACTACCTGCTGGTGCTCGATCACGACTCGATCGGCAAAGACGGCGTGAACCCCGCGACGGCAGCCAACCCGAACCCGAACTGCGCCAAGGCTCTGGGCGGCAACCTGCAGACCTGCGGCGACATTACGATCTTCGCAGTCGCCGGCGCGACCGGCCGTTTGTCCCTGGTGCAGAATGCACAGGTCACGGCCACCGGCGGCGTAGCGCCGCTTACATATTTTCCAGTGCCGGCGAACCCGGTGGATTTTGTTCTGGCGTCAAATACGGTCTTGACCCTGAGCGCGGCGGCAAACCAGACCACGTATCCGTATATCGGCGGCTCGTCCGTCTATCCCTACTCCTACAACGGCAGCAGCGGCCAGTTGACGTTGAGCCTGAACAGCTCGCAGAACCTGGGCATCACGCAAGGCACGGCGCTCGTGAACCTGTCCAGTGCGTTTTACGTTCTGGATAACGAGGCGCCGAATCCCAACCCGACCGGCGCAGTGAGCCAGCTCTTGCCTTACACCATCGGCACCAATGGAGCGCTGCAACCGGAGACGAGCGGCATCATCCCCGACGATCCGACGCTGGCCAATCCCATTTATGTTGTCCAGGAGAGCAAGGGCAAATTCTTCTACGTGGCTAACCAAGGCAACAACGCGCTGGGCAATAACACGCAGAGCGGCATCTCGGCCTACTTCCTGACCACGTCGCCTGCCTTCCAGGCGACGTTTATCGCCGGTGAGCCGTTTGGAACTGGCGCAGGCCCGCAGTGCATCGTCGAGGATCCGTCGAACCAGTTCATTTACACAGCCAACTACAACGACTCTTCGATCACCGGCCGGACGATCGACGTGAACACTGGCGTGCTGGACAATCTGCGCAATACCAACCGTTATATTCTGCCCGGCCCGGCGACCTGGTGCCTGATGAATGGGCGCACGAGCTAGAAGCTCTGACCGTTTTCATTCGTTCTTTTTGGTTTCGAGGTCTCCCACCCTTTCGCCAGAAGAAAGGCGAAAGGATGGGGCACGGAGATGGTGCAAAAACAGGCGGTCACATTGAGATTTGTTTTTATGAGGCTCGGAAACAGGCCGGTAGACGAAAGATGCGCATGAAGCTCCACAAATCGAGCCAGTTGATGCTGGTATCCGCGGCCAGCCTGCTGGCGGCATCGCTGTTGACCGCCTGCTCTCAGTTCACGCAAACGTTGACCGTTGATTTTGTCTTCGTAGCCAGTGCACGAGCCGCCGGAACCAATAACTACGGACAGATCGATGTCTTCGAAGTGAACTCGGAGTCCGGCGCCATGCGTCAGATTCCCTCCTCTCCGTTCCCTTCCGGTGGGCGCAATCCGGTAGCCGAGGCAGTTTCCGCCGATAACGGCAGCCTGTTTGTGATCAACCATGACGACAACACGATCGTCCAGTTCACCATCGGCAGCGACGGCAAGATCTACCAATTCAACACCGTGAATACGCCGGGAGTTTTTCCGCTGGCCGTTGCCACTTCCTCGAACAATCTTTTCGTGGTGGATACCTACGAACCGCTTCCGACCTGCTCCCCAGCGGAACCTTGCACCGGCTCGATTGCAGTGTATCCGCTAAGCAAGGGCACCACGGCAACCCCGGCAGCGCTGGGTGCGCCGGTGAACAATGCCAGCATTGGCGCAACCTACTGGCCGCTGACGCTGCCGTCGAATCCGGCACATATCATTGTTCCGACGGCGGTGAATGTGACTGCTTCCGGCGCTTACGTTTATGTCACGGCCTATGACGCCACCGTGTCTCCATCAGTTGGCTATGTGTATGGTTATTCGGTTGGCACAGGGGGCGCGCTCACCGCGCTCAGCGGCTCGCCGTACGCGGCGGGAACGCAACCTTCAAGCATCGCAAGCGACGCGAAGAGCGCCTACGCCTACGTGACGGATTTTGCCGGCGCCGATGTGCTGGCCTATTCCATCTCCGCCACAACGGGTACGCTTGGCAAGCTCATTCCGCTGACCACGGGCACCGGCGGCACCAACAAATTCCAGGCCGGCAATCAGCCGACTTCGATCGTCGTCGACCCTTCGTTCGCATTCGCCTACGTTTCCAACGGACAGGACTCGACCGTCTCTGCCTACTCGATCAGCAACGGCACGCTGGCCGGCGCCGGAACCAGCTCGGCAAACACGAACACGTACCAGGTGGGCCTGGAGCCGGTCGCCATCGGCATTGACCCCTCGACCAATCATTTTCTTTACACGGCCAACTACCTTGGCAGCAATCTTTCCAGTTTCGAGCTAAGCCAGACGAATGGAACGTTGGTACAAGGCCAGGGTTCGCCGTTTGACGCCAACCAACTGCCAACCGCGTTGGTGGCAATTCCGCACGCCGGCACTGGGTCCGGTATATCCCCATAACCTGCTTGATGTTTGAGAGCAAAAAACCTCGCTGCCGGCTTTTACAATGGCTAGAGGCAAACGAAAAGATTCCGGGGCTCAAATTTTGACGGCCCGCGACGAAGGAAACGCATGAAGTTGAGTAAAGTGAGCCAGCTTGTTATGGTCTCGGCAATCGGCCTGGTACTGGCCACGGTTCTGTCCGGGTGCCTGTACGTCACCGTCGATTTCATATATGTGGCGTGTTCGGGCGGCACCGCGACCAGCGGCACGGGGCAGATTCAGATCTATGCGGTCGACTCGGCCTCCGGTGCCTTGCGCCCCAGCGGCACCACAGTGCCATCCGGCGGCTCGCAGCCGGTCTCGCTGGCCGCAACCGCGGACTACGCCAACCTCTACGTCGCCAACCAGAGCGGCACGGTTGTGCACTTTACAATCAGCAGCTTTGGCCAGCTCACGCAGAGTGACGCGGTGACGGTGCCCTTTGTTCCTGCATCGATTGCCGTCAACACGGCTGGTACCTACCTTTACGTAGCCGGCGGCTCCTCGCCGGGGCACGTCGCGGTTTATCCGCTTTCCTCGGGCAAGATCGGTACGCTGGCTTCGAACACTTCGCTCATCGTCCCCGGCTATGCCAACGACGTGCTGATTGCAACCGGCGTTACCGTACTGGCTAACAATAACGGCGTTTACGTTACGGCCTATGACCAGTCCGCCTACAATCCGGGCGGCACCGTGACCAGCAACGCAAATCCGGGCTGGCTGTTCGGCTTTGCCGTGGGTACGACGGGAGCCCTGACCGCCGCTACCGGCAGCCCCTACCAGGCCGGCGTCAAGCCAGATGCGGTTACGTCCGATCCGCGCAGCTTGTTTGTGTATGCCACCGACTTTGCCTCGAATGAGCTGATCGGCTACACCATTCAAGGCGGCACGGCGCTGAGTTTCATGCTCAACGGCCCCTTCAAGACCGGCAGCGAGCCCTCGGCTCTCACGGTTGACCCGCGTGGGCTGTATGTCTACGTGACCGACGCGCTGCAAAACTCCGTCTCCGGCTACACGCTCGCGCTTTCCACCGGTACGCCATCGGCCAATGGCGGCACCTCGGGCGCATCCGGCGGATACACCACGGACACCGATCCGGTGTCGATTCTGGTTGACCCATCCCAAGGCGTATTCGTTTACACGGCCAACTATCTGGGCAACTCGATCACCGGCTCGCATCTCGATCCCAATACCGGCACGTTGAGTCCGAACCAGGCCACGCCGTATCCCACCGGTCCTTACCCCGCGGCGATCGCAGCCATTCCGCACGGCAACCACGCGATACAGATCGTTACACCGTAGGCGTGGAATAGCTCATGCACAAAAAGCCCGGTCACTCGACCGGGCTTTTTGTTTTCTGTGAAACAAATCGCTCACCGCCACAGGCTCAGCCACTTGCGCAGTTGCTGCTGCGCAGGCTTCTCGACCAGGTGCAGCGCCGCCAGCGCCAGCGCGATCACCAGCAGATAACTGATCCAGGGATCGAAGCGGGCCAGACCGAGCCGGTCGAGTATGTGCGTGTTGTGGATCAGATTCCAGAAGTTGAAGTGCAGCAGGTAGAGGCAGTAGCTTGCTTCTCCGACAAACACCAGCGGGCGCAGGCTGAAACAGCGAGCCAGCCCGTTGTTGCCCGCCAGGCCCAGAATGATGCAGCCAAAAAACGGCATGAGCAGTCCGTCGTGGAGGATAGGGTAAGGCAGGTGCGGGGCCAGCTCCAGAATGATGAATGTGGCGACGAAGCCGAAGACGCCGAGAATAATTCTCAGGCGGCTGGTCCGGCCGATGAGTTCGTCGATGTCCGCCAGCAGCACGCCGAAGATAAAACTTGCCAGATGCGGCAGCGGGGTAAACTTGAGCGCCTGCAGCCACGGCCCCCAGCTCCAGCGATCGACGTGGGCCAAGCCGTCGGGGTTGTAGATCGCGTAGAGCGTGCCGGGAACGAGGCCCAGCATCCAGACTCCGGCCATCTTGGCCAGGTGCTTTCTCACTCGCTCCGGCCGCTTCCAGCGCGCCATCCAGGGGAAGATGAGGTAGTAAAAGGACTCGGCAGACATGGTCCACGCCGGCGTGTTGAGAAACGTCGCCAGCTCCGGCACCCATCCCTGCAGCAGCAGCGGCGTAAGCACCATGCCGGTCCAGAACATGCGGTGGGTGTGGGCCGCGTACTCCGGCATCACCATCTCATAAGCCATCAGCAGGCTGACAAAGTAGATGGGGTAGAGCCGCGTGAAACGCGCCTCCCAGAAGCGCACGTGATCGAGTTTTCTCTCCCGCGCGCGCCCTGCGTAGTTGTAAGTGAGCACAAACCCCGAGAGCAGAATGAAGAAGCTGACCGACGCGTACCCGGCGTTAACCACCGGCGCAAACCAGCCGAACCAGTTAGGATCGGAAAAATGGAAGAGAACAATATTGATGGCTGCAAAGAAACGCAGGCCGGTAAGCGCAGGCAGCCGCGCGGGCTTTTGCATCTCTGCAGGGGATGGTGGGAGGGTGGACATCCGGGAATTAGCCTCTAGCCTTCAGCTCTTAGCTCTTAGCTCTTAGCTTTTAGCTCTTAGCTGCTTTGTTGCGCTGCCAAATAGGGGCCCTGAAGGAACGGTTTCCAGGTCGATAGCCTCATTGCCCTAACTCCGACTCCTCATAAAATGCCGACTCAAGCACGGTCGGAGCTAAAGGCTAAAAGCTAACAGCTAAAAGCTGCCTTTACGCCGTTACCAGCGACCCGACCTTCTCGCCCATCACCACACGCTTGATGTTTCCCGGCTGGTTCATGTTGAAGATGATCATGGGCAGGTTGTTGTCCTTGCACAGGCTCACCGCGGTCAGGTCCATCACCTTGAGGCCCTGGCGCAGAATCTCCATGTAGGTGATCTCGTCATACTTGACGGCGGTCTTGTCCAGCACCGGGTCGGCGTTATAAACGCCCTCAACCTTGGTGCCTTTCAGCAGCACGTCGGCCTTGATCTCCATGGCGCGCAGGCTGGCGGCGGTGTCTGTGGAGAAGTACGGGTTGCCGATGCCGGCGGCAAAGACCACGACCCTGCCCTTCTCGAGATGCCGCTCGGCGCGGCGGCGAATGTAAGGCTCGGCGATCTGGTTCATGAACACGGCGCTCATCACGCGGCATTGCACATTGCGCTTTTCGAGCGCATCCTGAATGGCGATGGCGTTGATGACGGTGGAGAGCATACCCATGCTGTCCGCGCTGACCCGGTCCATCTCTTTGGCTTGCTCCGCCACGCCGCGGAAAAAATTGCCTCCGCCTACGACGACACCGACTTCGACGCCCAGCGCATGCACCTCGGCAAGTTCGCCGGCCACATCCGATACCCTTTCGGGATCGAGACCAAACCCACGCGTGCCGGCCAGCGCCTCGCCTGACAACTTCAAAACAATCCGCTTATACATTGCAATTCGAGTATCGCATACGGGCGGATGGTGGCGCTTTGTGGGTGGTGTTGCAGTTTCCGGTTTGCCGGTTACTCGGGCATCAGCGAGAAAAACTGAGGGGAAGGTACTGTACAGGCAGGCTCATCAAGTCAGCTCTTCTTCCAAACTAAGAGCGCCAAACAGGCCGCAGCGAAGATTAGGAACAGCCAGAATGTCAAGTTCCTAAGGCGGGGAAGAAAGCTGTGTGGATAAAGCTCCTGATAATTTGAAGCAACTTCGTCACCTCCGCGTCGCCACCACAGCAGTTTCTCTGAGGGCGGCTCTCTCTTAGTGAGGCGAACTCTCATCATGATTTCGCCGCAGCCATTGAAGATCGCCAAAGCTACGAAGATAAAGAAGACGATGGGAACGACGTTTGCCACTACTCACCCCGTGGTTCCTAGGTTTTGCCCTTTCGTTCCATGGGGGAACAGACTCGCGGTGCGGCAAACCCACTCATTCCCATAGAATTGTCGACTAACCGGAAACTACGTCACTACCGCCTTCTACCTGCACCCATCACCTGTTGGCTCTCGCGGCACAAAAAACAACCCCGGCAAAAGCCGGGGCTGCTGTTGGCATCGTGAGCAATTTCAGGCCTAGGCGCGAATCTTGCCGGTCACGCGGTCTATTTCCTTCAGACGGGCGGCCTTGCCGCGCAGGCCGCGAATGTAAAACAGCTTGGCGCGGCGAACGCGGTAGCTGCGAACCTTCTCGACGCGGTCGATGACCCTGGAGTTGAAGGGGAAGATGCGCTCCACGCCCTGGCCGAAGCTCATCTTGCGGACGGTAAACGTGCCTTGCGGCCCGCGGTTGATGGCGATCACCAGGCCCTCGAAGGCCTGAAGGCGTTCTTTGTCGCCTTCCTTGATCTTTACCTGGACGCGAATCTGGTCGCCGGGTACGAACGCCGGCAAATCGGTGCGCTGGAGCTTGTCTGCCAGGCGCTGCATTACGGGATGGATGGACATGGTCTTCTTCCTGCTATTGGACTCAGAACTCTGATTTTAACAGAGAATGCGGGGCGGCGCATACCGGCCAGCCGCAAAGCCGGACGGAATTGTGCGCCAAGGCTCGAAATAGCCTGGAAACGAAGGCAGTTACAGGCCCATGGCCTCATAGAGCGTGGTGCGAATCCAGCCCGACACGGTGGTCTTGTTGGCCCTGGCGGCGGCGACCAGCCGTTTCCTGTCCCTGGGGCTGAAACGGACCGGCACGATGGATTGTTTGGCTCTACCTTTGGGCAGGGCCGGGCGGCCGGGCTTGCCGAGTTTTTGCTTTGCGCGTGGCATGGTGTCTTGGCTCCGATGCGGTTCTGGATTGAGCTTGTGCTTAAGCATCATCCTAACCAGAAATCGGGTTGCCGCCGGAGCGTTGCCTCTATAGATGTTTAGACGTTTCCTGAAAGAGAACCGTATGCAGAAAACGGGTCGGATCATTCGTGTCTGGCCGGCCTGGGTTTCCGTGAGGAAATATCGGTAATACGGCTTGCGTGACCGGGAAAATCCGCAACCAGGAGAATCCATGACAACTATTTTCGGGGGACGGGGTTACGGCTAGGAGTCCTCCCCCAACGGCTGCGGTCGACTCAGAACTTGGGGTGCCGCAGCCTGGATTTCGAGTTTGGTCATTCGGCTGGGGCTACTGGATGAAGTTGCCTCGGGGTAAAGAAGGAGCCCTTATGAATCGGTTGGCGAATGTGTCTGTCGCAGGGAACAATCTTTCCAGAACAAGATACTGGCTGTTGCTGGCAGCGCTGGCCGCTAGTGGCGGAGCGCTTCAGGCGCAGCAGCCGTATTCGCAGTACGGCAGCGGAGATGGACAATATGCAGCGCCCAATCAGCAGTATGGATACGGGCAGCCGCAATATGCGCAGCCAAACTATGCCCAGCCGCAATATCAGCAGCCGCAGTACGCCCAGCCCCAGCAATATTCGCAGGCGCAACCTTATGCGCAGCAGCAGCAGCAATATTCGCAGGCGCAACCTTATGCGCAGCAGCCGCAACCCTACCCGCAATCTCAATATGACCAGCCGTACGCGCAGCCGCAACTGACTCAGCAGCCCCAGCAACCGCTCACGGCCGACCAGCTTGAGCAGCTTGTTGCGCCCGTCGCGCTCTATCCCGATCAGCTTCTGGCCCAGCTTTTGACCGCTGCAACGTATCCTGCGCAAGTGGCCGCGGCCGACCAATGGCTAAAGCAGATGGGCAGTGCTCCCACTGACCAGATTGCCGCCGGCGCGGATGCTCAAGCCAATTGGGATCCCAGCGTGAAGGCCCTCACCGCGTTTCCGCAAGTGCTCTCCATGATGGACCAGAATCTGCAATGGACCACCAGCCTGGGCAACGCCTACTACAACCAGCCGCAGGACGTGATGCAGACCGTGCAACTGATGCGCCAGCGCGCCGAAGACGCCGGCAACCTGCGCAGCACGCCGCAGGAGCAGATGACCTACGACCAGGGCGCCATCGAGCTTGCGCCGCCAAATCCGCAGGTGGTTTACGTGCCGCAATATAACCCGTGGTATGCCTACGGCGCGCCGGTTGCGCCCTATCCGGGCTTCTCGCTGCTCGGTGCGATAGGCTCGTTCTTCGGCGGCGGTGCCATTAACTACGGCTTGGGCATCGGCATTGGAGCCTTTGAAAACTTTCCCTGGGGATGGCTGGGCTGGGCCTTCGACTGGCTGGGGCACTCGATCTTCTTCAACCACAGCCCGTACTTTACGCACAGCAACACGGTGGCAGATTGGGGCTATCCGCGCGGCGGAGCCCGAGCCTACGGCGGATGGTCGCGCGATCCGCGCTATGCAAACGCCGGCCGCGGTTTTCAAAACTCGACTCGAGCCGGTTATGGTGGCAACCAGTATGCGGCGCGGCCTGCGCAGGCATTTGGACGCACCGGCGAGGCTGTAACGCGCCCGACGCCGCAGTTCGCGCGGCCGCAAGCAAATGGATTTTCTTCAAATGGGTTCGCTGGCAATCAGCGTGGCGGAATGCAAAATGATATGCGTGGCGGCACATTTGATCGCGGATATCAGGCGCAAGGCTTTGGCGCGCAAAATTACGGCGCGGCCAGACCGATGATGCCGAACCAGCAGGCCTACAACCGGGCTCCCGAAACTATGACTCGCCCGCAGGCCTATGCGGGAGGCTCCGCATACGGCTATAACAACCGGCCCGCGCAAACGTTTGCCGAGCGCCCGGGGATGAACTACGGAAGCCCGGCTCAGGCCTACCGCATGCCGCAGTCGAGGGCGCCTCAGATATCCGCACCTCCGATGTCCGCTCCTCGCGGCTTTGCGCAGGAACAGCCACGCAGCTTTGCCGCAGCGCCGCAGCGGTCAGGCGGATTCTTTGGCCACAGCAGCGAGCCGAAAAACTTTGGCGGCAATTTTGGCGGCGGCAGCTTTAAAGCCCCCAAGAGCTTTGGCGGCGGAGGCGGAAACTTCAAGGCGCCCAAAAACTTTGGCGGAGGCGGAAGCTTCAAAGCGCCGAAAGAGAGTCACTCCGGTGGCGGCGGCGGGCGTAAACGCTAACTCATCTTGATCGTTCATCGGAAATTAATCTGTCTCCGGCAGTTCATTAACGTGTTCGCGCGCAGTTGACTACGCTATATTTTCTTCAAGAGGAGACCGTTCCCTTTCCGGTCTCCTGCTTGAGGAAGGTCCATGAGACGCTGCATGCGCATGGCCATACTGTTCGCGCTCGCCCCCGCCCTGGTTTTGAGCAGCGCAGGGTTGTATGCGCAGGGTCCGCCCTACCAGACGGACGACCCCGTGCCGGTGGATCTGCATCATTACGAGTTCTACATCTTCGGCAGTCTGGACGGAACACCCGTGGCACTGGGCACCGCCGGCCCCGCGCTGGAATTCAACTGGGGCGCCATTCCGAGAGTGCAGCTTCATGCCATCCTACCCTGGGGCGAGGCTGCTCCGTTGAATCATAAAGTGTACGCTCCCGCAGGCCAGGGCCCCGATACGTTCGGCCTCACGGACATGGAACTGGGCGCAAAAATTGCCTTCATCAAAGAAGGCAAGCATATGCCGCAGATCGGCAGCTTCACCATGTTTGAGATGCCCACCGGAAGCGCCGACAAAGGCCTGGGCGTGGGCAAAGTCTGGTATAAGCTGCCCATCTGGTTCCAGAAAAACAGCGGCAAGTGGTTGTTTGACGGCGGCGGCGGCTACCAGCTTGTAAAGCAGACGGGCTACCGCAGTTTCCCTTATACAGGATGGTTGGTGAAGAAGGAGCTGAGCGAGAAGCTGGAGCTGGGCGCGGAGCTGTTTGCTCATGGGCGCGAGGGCTTTGCGGCGGCGCAGACGGAGTCTTCCGCCATGATCGACGTTGGCGGCTACTACCACTTCAAAAATCCGAACCAACAGTTTCTGTTT
>Ga0182012_10000202_pt1 | contig 67760 bp, 111 predicted proteins | sample 612S2SmetaG_FD_120486 | JGI IMG/M metagenome (GOLD analysis project Ga0182012, IMG submission 120486) | Permafrost microbial communities from Stordalen Mire, Sweden - 612S2S metaG | ecosystem: Environmental > Terrestrial > Soil > Wetlands > Permafrost | place: Sweden: Stordalen | collected... | reverse complement strand
CATTATTTCTCCAAAGGTTTGTAATATGAACTAATATGGAATAATCGGATATGACCTGTAATATTTAAAATTGCTTCATTTCCTTTACTATCTTTCCATTTTGGTGCTAACTCAATTAAACGGTCAGCAATTTGATTGCATATATCTCTTTTTACATAATCAATATTTTCAATTTGTGCGAGAGCTTCATCACGTTCTTCAGTAAGATCAAATAATTCTTTTATTTCTAATAGTCGTTCAGAAGTAATAAAGTTTTTGCAGCCATTATCACTACTGGTATATAATGGATGCTCACCTTCATGTCCAAATCCATTATCACAATAGCCCATAGGCCAATTATCAACTTTTAATGATGCTGGCATTGACGATCCTAAAGCTGGTCGAACTAATTCAAGATTGTCGGACCAGTCAAAAGAATCACCATTAAAATACACTCTCCATTTGAAAGCACTAGTATATCTACTATAACTAACGGTTCTTTCTTCACCAATTAAAAAAGCACTAGTATATCTACAATAACTAACGGTTCTTTCTTCACCAATTAAAGTTGAGGTTATATAACGAACTATATCACCATTATTGAATGGAGGCGTATTTTTATCACTCATTGTTTGTTCTTCCATACCGTCATATGGGGTATTACGATAGTTGTCACTCATTGTCGATTCCTCAATTCTTTTAGAATTGCTCGTCGTTCAGTTTCGATTTTATTTAAGTCGATACCAAAGAAGTCAGCGAAGAGTTGTTCAGGTGGTATCGAAAGTGGATAATATCCACTAGTAGTATCATCCCAAACATTTCCCTCTTCAAAAGAACACAGATAATAGTTTTTATCCCTGAGCCAATCATAAAACTTGGCCAATAGTTCAGGTTGTCCACTTTCAATTATAAGTGATTGATAGTCTAATTCTGGTGTTGGTGTGTTCATTGTATTTATTTCCTCTCTTTCTATTTTATTTATTGATTTCTTGATTGTTCAAGATAATCTGCTAAAGCTCGAAGTGTATCTGGATTTTCTTTTACTATGCCAATAGCACGATTACAAGGACCGCATATCCATCCTCGAAATTCTCCTGTCTCGTGATTATGATCAAAGTGAAGAGTTTTTTCTGATTCCATATTACACACTTCACAAATGGTCGGTCGCTCGCGTCCAGCCAATGCAACAAGTTTCTTACGTTTATATTCTTTAGCGGAATCATTCCTCTTCTGGCGATTTCTCGCGTAAAAATTTTTATCTATTTCTCGTCTTTTTTCAGGGTTTTCTGATGTCCATTTTTTATTTTTGGTATGTAATTTAACTTTGTTCTTTTCCCAATATTTTTGAGAAATTTCACGAGATCTTTCAGGATGAGCATCTCTCCACTTTTTTGCGGCTATACGATTCGATTCACGTTTTTCCTGCTCTGTTTTAGCCATATATTTATTTACTCCTTGTCAAACAGAAAGTCTTTAGGACTTAAATAGATCTCTTCAGCATCTTCCATATCTTCTTCGGAGTCTCGTTGACCACGAATAGCTTCGGCTTCTTGCTTTCTAAGAATTACTTTTTGTTCTACTTTTTCTTCTACTGTATTTTTTGCAGTAGTCCAATAAGTCCATGTTGTACTAATACCTTTAGATATAGAATCAGCTCTATTAATTCTTTCAGAACGCTGTTTAAACGTACTATACTGTCGAGGCAGTTCTATGTGATAGAGATAGGGAGCATATAAATTGAGGCCCCTCTCTCCAGCATCACTCGTTAAGAACAAAGCTGGACCTTTAATATTATTAAAGTTGTCTCTACGAAGTTTCTTCTCAGTGTTACTTAAACCAGTTCCCCAGTGAGTAATGATTGGTACTTCTGCACCAAAAGTTTTCTTTAGGGCATCCTCATATAAGAACAGAGTTTGGTTAGTCCAACGAGTGAACATAACAGCCTTTTCGTTGTTCTCGAATATTCCTTCTAACTCTTTTTCATATAATTGATACTTATTAGAGTTCTCAATTTGAAATGCATCAGGGCCAAAGTGTTTAACTACTTCTTTAGCTATCTCTGAATTACTAAATAGTAAAGAATTAGAAGTATTACAGATTTTGCGTAGAATATCTACATAGCCCCATTGAACAGCACCAATTTCAGTATCATATCTATCTTGAGCCATCCGAAGAACGTACTTGTAGATAATCTTATCTTCTTCGCTTAGATCAAAGATAAGTTTCTTTTGAATTGATTCAGGAAACTGCTTGGCAATTAAGGGGTCTGACTTCATAGCAATATGAGTAGACCTTTCATGGGCCTTACCAAGTAAGCGTAATTTTTTGCGGTCCCATTCACGAACCTTTAGTTCATTAACCCAAGGTCCATACGACATAACAAAATAATCTTTGGCGTATTCACGCTTGAATTGATCTCTGGTAAATGTAGTTATACCATTTAGATGAGGTGACAGAATATCCAGAATATTAAATATATTAACTGGAGAAATTGTATATGGAGTTGCTGTTAAAGCTAGTACTCTCATATCTGAATGTTGATTAATAATATAATCAAATCCAGCTCTTAATAGATTCTTATCAGTATTGATCTTTTGGGCCTCATCAATGATTATTAGTGTTCTTTTGCCATTGATAAGAGCAGCAATTTCTTTGAGGTCAGTTCGACTGAAGTTAGGAACCTTTTGCCCACGCTTCTTAGAGGGTCCACGAACTTTCTCGTAGTTCATTACCAGGACGTCTGAAGTGTCGGCCAAATAAAAATTATGACGCTTAATCCGGGTGAACTTTTCAGAAACTTTTTCGACCTTCAAGAAAGTGTCTCTCCTCATGTCTTCTTCCCAGTCATCGATTTTAACTTTGTCACAAAAGACTAAGACTTTATCGATGAGACCCTCATCAAATAATTTTTGAGCAATCAAAGAGCCAGCCACTGTTTTACCTGCTCCAGTGTCCCATTGAAGAATAAATCTTCTGTCACCCTCAGTCATACAGTCCCAAATAACATTGAGACCAGCACTTTGGAAGGGATGCAACTGTTTAGTCTGAGTGAACGGACATGACACTATGAACTCATCATCGAGGTTCAATAACACATTCCAAAAACGCTCAGCACCCGCACTAAGAAACTTTAGTTCAGCTCCGGCAGCAACAAACAAATCGTTTAGAGGTTTGGCATCCCCATAGTGTTTAAGGGCGAACACACCGTCAATATATTGGCTAAAAGGCTCTCCCGTTAGTCCAAGACTGTCCGAAGAAAAACGAAGGACACCATTGAGTTGACGGGACTCCTCGACAAAGATAGTAATAGGCATGACCATATCCTACCAGTGTTCGAGGTGTTTGTCACCTCCTTCGAGACAACAAATTATTTTTTTTTAGTACCCCATGAGCGAGTCGAACGCTCAAACACTGCACCGTGTGGGGTTTAATCTTTTATTGTAAAGCCTTATGAAATTGAAACTCAACCATCTCTTGTACATCGAAGTTATCATTAGATACTGGTAACACTTTTGATCCACATGTTGGGCATTCTTTCCATGCTCTTGTTGAACTTCGTGTATTCTGAATATGAACAATGTCTTCCTTGGGAATGATTTGTTCACAAACTGCACAATGATAATACTTACTCATTTGATCTCCATGATAATATTTACTCATTTGTTATTCCTCGATCTTCATCAGTAGGGATATAGTCGCATTCTTCGTCTTTAAAACTCCAGGCATACTCACAGCATCTACCATTAGGTTTATGACTATAAGGATGTCCTCTCTTGAATCTATTTTTAAATGATTCTGGAAAGAACTCCAGTAGTTCCACTACACAGTCATGACACAAAAATGCGACTGGATCACTTTGAGTAAGATTATCAGTAAACATTCCATAACCAACGCTAAAGATTAATTTTACACCATCTTTAATTTGTTCAAATTGTTTTTCATCTCCCAGTCTTCGTGTAAATTCTGGTTCAAACTCAGGAGGAATAGAAACACCGCACTTAGTGCACTTAATCCACATTTCTTCATTCATTATTTATCTCCCAAAATTCGTACAAAGCATTTTCATATTCTTTACGATTTTTATTAATATCGTCTACTGCGTGAGAATGATCTCTTTTGGATTTGTCAAAATCAAAAGTTGCTGATTCTAATAGTTTCTGTTTTTCATATCGTGTTATTGCTGCTAAAGAAGCAGTAATAACACTTAATTCATACTTTTGTTTAATTGCTTCAAGTGTTTCTTCATCCATTACTTTCCTTTTGGTCTATCAATAGTATTTGAGGGAATCCAATATAAATCTTTTTCATCTCGATGTAAAATTGTTATACCATCTTGAATGGTATAACTAAATTTATCTAATTTAGGATTAGATGGATCGACCATTTGAAAATATGCATTAGTTATCTTAAATTTTCTACCATAGTTATATGACCCAGGATCAGTCCATATAACTACTTCATCACCTACATGATACTTTCTCATTTATTTTCCTTTTAACCATACCTTATCTCCTACTTTAAGATCTTTAATCATCTTCATTACCAACTATATAGCTTAGTAGTTCAACTGTAGATACTCTTTTAACCATCGACTTAATTTTCTTCTTAATCTTACGAGGAAGTCTATTAATTCCACTTACAGTTAAATCTATTCTAATTGGATCTTCCATTGAAAGAGTTCGACTGTTTGCTACAAATTTCTTCATTAATCCTTCTCCTCATTTCGATCCATAGATAGTGCTTCATCTTTAAAAGAATCAGTTACCTCTTCAACTGTTACTTCACAGTGATTAAACCCATAGGTTTTAATTTCTTCTTCTACATAGTATTCAGCAGTTCCTTCACGCCATGTAGGGCTACCACTAGTTGCTTCAACTGTTTTAGTAACAGTTACTTTATAGAGTGTCATATTATTTACCATCCAAAAATAGTTCTAAATCATCTAGAGCTTCTTCGTAACCATATATACTACCCTGCTGATGCCACCAATCTGAATCCTCATATGCAGCACCAGAATACTTTTCATATACTTTAGTACGTTGCGCTTTAATATACTCACGAATTTGTTTGTGGGTTCTAGCCATTTCCTAATACCTTCTCATATCTATTAACTATTTCTAATAGTTTCTCTTGAGCCCATGTTGCAGCCCCTGCAAATGTTTTACAGGTTTGAGTAATAGGCTCATAAAAAAATGCCTTATCACAGTATGATACTCCTGCTACATGACAATCAAATATTTTTTTAATACCTACATAATAAGTAATTCTAGGAAGAATTGTAGGAACACCAGTTAAACTAACTAACTTATAGTTATCTTCATCTATTTGTTCCCAAACTCCTTCACCTACTTTAATTTCCATTTATTTTTTCCTTAACTGGGGTAAATTTCATACAGTGAACTATCCATTGACCATTTTCATCTTGTTTCATTCCACTACTTTCATTAAAACCATAAAATTCACACTCTTCAACCCATACTGACCCGCCCATCAAATAAGAGATGTGATGATCGATCAGTGTATGACCACAAGTACAAAGTAAATTTTCGTCTTTTGATGTATAACTCATTTTACGACCTCCTTTATACGAACGAATAAGCCTTTTACTATCTTGCTTAGGACATCACAGCTTTCACCCTCTCATGATTGGAGACTTGTACTATTATTTACAGTTTATAGCCATAACTATTCCCCTATTCCTTATTATCAAGTATGCTAGAAATAGATAAACGTACATACTATTAGACTGCCTGTAATCCCTCCACTTATTCTAAGAAAAGAAGATCCATCAGTTATCAGTCGTGCTCCAGACCAGAATCGAACTGGTATATAACCATTTGGAGCTGTACTACATTATTTTAGATTCTATTACACCTTAAATATTAAGGGATTAATAACTAACTGTTATATATTTGATTGATTAACTGTTAACTATTAGTGATATACGTTACTTCACAAGTAACAATGACTATCAATTGACTATTAGTTAGTGTTATGGAGTTACTACCCCACCCCAGCACCCTTTAACCCTACGGGCATTATAAAGAGTAACTGATACCAGCTAGATTAGCAAGTAACTTAATATTACAAGTTTGTTACGATTAAGTACCCCACATCTGAATCGAACAGATGTAAATACCATATGGGGTTGTGTTATTCTTCTATGATGTTACTAGGTTTAATTGGGCGTTTAAGTATTTTTAGTAAATCATCAGGATCTAATTCATCACCAAAACTATCAGCAGATTCAATATTGTAAACTGCATCTTTAACAATTTTTCTTAATTGTTCAAGTTCACAGTGATTACAATGATCTTTCATATGCATCCAACAAAATGTTTCACTTTGAGGCATTTATTTCTCCTTTTTTGACTTATTATATCTTTTTATTACTTCTTGTGATGCTTTAATCTTTGCTAATAAATCTTTTTCTTTACCATCTAATGATAAAGAAGTATTAATATCTTTCTTAATATCTCTAACTGATTTACCCTCAAAGATAGCTAATTGTTTTAATAATTCACTATTGATCTCTTTATACAAATTTGCTAAATCTGCTAGTGCTTGATAACCAACTTCCATGGCTATTACTACACTCTCATGATCTTCATCATTAAAGTTAACTTTCATTTAGTCCCAATCATGCGACTCTAATAGATCAGAGTATATATTACCATGGTATACAAATTTCTGATTTACAAGAGAACCTAATGGAGTAGCTTTTTTGCCATACCAATAGTAGCAACCTCTTCCAGATGAATGATATTGTTTTTCATCAGCTGGAACTTCCTCACGACATAAACTATGATTTACTCTTACCATTATTTTTTTACCTATTATAACTCTACTTTTACGCTGAGGCGGGAAATCATACTTTGAATTGTATAATCGCTGATATTGTTTGTTGTCATTATAAAAAAGATATATATGAAAAGTTATATTCTTGCGTATATCTATAGTTTGTTCTTCGTCATTACCACGGTGTGCTGGGCTAGTTACTGGAAATAATTGAAAATCAAATTTGTGTTGACTCCAAATAATTTCTTTTCTCCGAATTACTTTCTTAAGAGCTTCATATTTAAATAGATCATCATTATAATTCCTATTAACTCTATATGAATATCTATCTAATTTATAAATCATCTCTATAGTTATGCATGAATGTTTATCATTAGATAGAACATCACCAACTTGTGGTACATAATCTTTATCTATAACTGTTTGTAATTTCATATTACACTCCTTTTTTTATATAAGAAATAGAGCACTTTAACGACATACTCAGGTCGTGGATGTATCGTATTATATTTATTACATACCTTACGGGGCATAGTTTTGAGACATATCCGGGTCTAATGTAAATTACATCTTTGATCCTAAACTAGTTCCAATAATCATCTTGTTATAGTTTTTGGTATTATGAGATTTCATTCTACCGAACGCTCCATTATTGAATTTACGGAGTTTTCGAGCCGTATATTTCTCGGAGTCAGTAGATTGAGTAAAATACTTTTTACGATTGCTATTCTTGATTTTAAAGATTAAACGATTGTCTTTCGTAGTGCTCATAGATATTTCCTTGCTTAATGTATATCTAATAGTATAGCATCAATTTTGATAAAAAATCAAGGATATGAGTGAGTAATTAGCTCATTTAACGTGATGAACTTTGTATTATTGATGTTTCGAATGGTGCATAAAGATCATATATTCTAATTGTGGTCCATTTTTTACCGGTCTTATCCTCACTAAAAAAATATTCAATTGCTTCATCTACAGTTTCAAATACTCCAAATACACTTGGTATAGTAGACCAATTTAAAGTATCACTTTTTTCGAGTATTACTAAGTAGTCTGCATCTTTTTCAACATTATTCATAAAATGTTGTTTTGTATATTCTTTTCTATATTGTGGATCTATCATTATAACTCCTATTTTTTATTTACTGAGCGGGGTCAGTGGGAATCGAACCCACTATAAAATCACCAGAACCCCTACTAACTTATTTTAGCTTTCAGTACTAAGTAAGTTAGTAATATCATCAATATATTCTGCAAATGTCTTAAAGAAATTAAGATGAGATTCAATTTCTTTCTTAAATGAACCCATTAACATTTTTATTAATCGCATATATGTTTTTTTATCTTCTTCATTCAAAATAGATTCATCATTTGTATTTTGAAGTATTAATATAAGTTTTTTAATAACTAATATAGTAATAGCAAAATCTTTTGTAATACTTTCATTACTTTTTTCAAATTCACTATAACTATGAAAAATTAGTAAATTTAAAGTTGAAAAACTTTCCTTAGAATTCACTTTAAATTTATTTGTAATAAAGTCATCTACTATTTCTTCAAATTTTTGAAGAGTTTGTAACTCTAAATTTCCTCCAACTTTAAGGAAGTCTTCAATCTTTTTAAATTCATCATCTAACATTTTTTCCCTTTAAATATTATTGTTTATTATAGTTTTAATTTCCGTCATCACATGATATTGCATGAAATATTCCCTGAAAAAAGAATTCTAATTTCATACCTGGTTTTGATAAACTTTCTTTTTCTTCATCTGAAAATGAAGAAAGTGTATTACCAAACAAATTAGTCAACTTTTCTGTAACTTCTCTTAAATTTTGTAAAAGAATATAATCTTCTTGAGCAATTTCATTAGAAGCTAATAATTCTGTTAATGCTGGGTCATGGTGTTCTATATGATAAATTTGACTATTAATAATATTATAAACAAAATTTATAGAACTACCGATAACTAATCTTTCCATTTCAGTTAAATCTTTTATTTGAATATTTTCATCATTCATATATCTCCTTTTTTAACTGTCTTTACTGATACTAATTGATATTATACATATCATTACTGCTAATATCGTGGGCAAAGGGAGAAACGAACTCCCTTTAACGCACCAGCTGCCCTTACTACTTATTTTTTATTTTCTTCTTCTTCTAACTCTTTTAAACGAGCCATTAGTTGATCTTCTATAGCAATCATTAATTCTGCTATTTGTTCAGCTCCTTGAAATTTTGCTTCAAGTAAGAACAGTTGATCTGCTTCTTCTTTACTAATAGCTTCTTCATCAGTCCACTGACAGTATCGACTATCATGCTTTTCTTCATGATTTTCTGTTAGTATACAAACTCCACCATGGCTACAATGACTATTACAAATCATAGTTATCTCCTATTTCTTGATACTTTTTTAGCATTTGATCTTGCAACTAAAATTTTCCAATTGCTTTCAAAGATCCACATTGTTAAAAGAATTAAAATAAAATAGCCAAATGATCCCCAACTAATAATAGATTTCTCTTGACACCATAAGATAAAGTCACTAATTATCCATATAAATGTAGCTATTACCCAAAACCATGGAGCAACTTTGTAAAATTTTTCAGTAATCCACCAAATCATTTTTTCCTACTCCCCGGCTTTCGCAAAGTATTTCTAATACTAGCACTTTGCGGATAACTACCTGAAGATCTACCATTAACAGAGTCCTCATAAGCATCTATTCTCTTCTGAAGTCTCTGTGCTGGTTTCCCATTTTCAGTACTGTGTTTTGACATTTAATTTATCTTTCTCTCTATTTTTTTAATGATTTTACAAATTGTATAGCAATTTGCTCTACGACTGTAGAATATACTAATATAACTTCTTCAAATTCTTCAGGAATTTCTTCTCCAATTTCTTCACGTCCACTTTCCCAAATCTTGTCACAAACTTCTTTCATTGCTGCAACTGCAGATTTAATTAGAATATTTCCTGTTGGTTCAAAAACTGGAATTTCAGAACTATCGTTTTTAATTTTTTCTATGTCCATACAATTATTTGCTAACAGAAAATCTATTAATGTATTAGTTACAATTAAAGTTTTTGATAACAGTATAGTCTGGAGAGGAGTAAGGCTAATATTAACACATTCCTCTAATATTTTAGATTCATCCATTTTATTTCTTCTCTTTCTTTAAGGTCTTGGTGTAAAGAGTGCTGTTAACAATGAAAGAGAACTTTGTAAACAATTCTCTAACATTGTAAAAAATGGTTCTGTATCTGGTGGTGATATTTTACTATATTCTTTTGTATAGGTATTATACAACTTTGAAGAAGCACTTAATATTGTTGTAATAATATTTTTAATAAGTATATCACCTTTATTAAATTCTTCACCATTACTTCCATTTTTATCATAAAGTGCATCTTCTATAGTTTTTAGTGTATCTTCATCTAAATCTTTTAAATTATTAAAATCTATATTAGCATATTCAGGATGTTTCTCTATAAATGCTTTTACATCAAAAATAGCTACATCAGAATACATACTGTATAGATTTAATACATTTGCTATGTGATTTAACGACAATGATAATATCATTATTTCTTGAGGAGTAAAAAGATTGTTAATTTCTTTACTAAAAAACTCCTCTAGGGATTTAAGATCTGTACTATTATCATTAAATTCATTTTCAAATTCATTTTCCATCTTTCTCTTTTCTATTTGTATTTTAAAACTAGGGGTCCTGGGTAGATTTGAACTACCTACTATAATTGCTCAAGCTAAATATAAATGCTAAAATCAATTAAAATACATTTATATAAAGCGAACATACTAGGGATTATTAACTGAAACTGATCAATAACTCGTAGTTTAAAGATAGTAATACCAACTATCAGGACCATGTAAACAGTTTAATGACGTGTTTAAGGTCATGTTTCTTTAAGTATTATCCCATAGGATGACATATTTTACATCTATTAAACTTATCATTATCAAATGGTGTTCCACATTTAGCACAAACTTCTACAATTCTTGGACAATTACATGTTCTCCAACTAGTACAATCAGAACTATGAGCATGAGGTACTAATTCTTTATCTTGACGCTTCTTGATCATGGTGAGATCATTTTGCTTAACATTTATCCACCCTCTTCCATCATCATCTTCCAGATGGTAGGTGGGTAGTGATTCAATATCTTTAATAGTTGCAACATTAGCAAACTCTTCAGGTAATGCACTATTCACAAAGTCAACAATATCTCCTACCTCAAATACTTCTTGATAATCTTTAATCCAAGAATAAACAACCTTTGAATTAAACTTAATCTTCTTAATAAAGTGTTCAAACTCATCTAAAATTGTTATCACTTCACAAGGCCAAATAATTGTACATTTATCACAATATGGCATTCCATTCATATCTTCCAATTTTAAATGCTGTTGCTTAATTTTATTAAAATTAATCATTTTATTTCCTTTCTTTTACTAAATCCATAAAATTCTTTGAAATCCTTTACGTTCCCATACTTTAACTGCTCTTCTAATATATGATACTTGTTTACTAGTAGTAGTACTATATCTTTGGGGGTTTATACAATAGGTTTTATCGTTAAAATTAATAAAACATATTAATGTTGAATAAGAATAAATCAAATAATTAATATGATAATGTTTAATTAACTGAATATCTATGTGAGATAAATAACCAGTCATATTACCATCATAATGTACAAACTCTTCAAATTGTTCCATTTTTACTATACAAGTTTGATAATTATCTTGCATATTAAAAACTTTCTCTTTTCTGTTTATCAGCTTTTTCAACACTTCTTATTATTGCTTTATGCCATTCTGCATACAGATCATATATTTCAACTATCTGCCAACCTTTTTCAAAGTGCCATCTAATTGCTTCTTCGATAGTGTTCCAAAGAGGCGGATATGGTATTGTACTCCAACCATAATCTCTATATGGACCAGCAGTAGAATTATTTTCTCTACATATTACTAAATAATCATTATCTGTTCCTTTTAATTTTTCAAAATGTTGTTTTGCAAAATCTTCATACATTTTTTCTCCTTTTCTTAATTAACTTTGTACCCCATACAGGAATTGAACCTGTACTTGTACCATATGGGGTTAATTCTTTTCTAGTTCATATATCCAACCTAAAACTATGATATAAGCATCTGCTCGACCATCTTCATAGTTAGTACTAATTGCTCTAGAAGTTGCTGCATCTGGTTTAAATTTTCTAATATTATCAATTGCATCTTGAATTTTACCTTTAAGCTTACCAAAATTATATTTACGTCCCCTTTGAAAGGCAACTGCCATCTGCTCAGCAAGTTCTGCTGTGCTGAAATTCTTTTCATTAACAGTATCACCAGTATGCAAATTTGGTACATCTCTTTGTAACGCTGCTGCGTTTTCATAAAAATCCATTATTTTTCCATTTCCTTATCCATTATCTTTGAAATTTGAGCAAATTTAGCATCAATGCCATCAACCCAACCTTCATGGTAGGAACACAGTATATAATAATCCCCATGTGGTTGACAACCTTTACATTTTTCATTTATTAATCCATTTTCAAGATTGTAGTCAATAAGTTCACTAACTAATAGTCTTGCCATATATTAACCTTCTTTCTTAATTATACATCGCACTCCAGAAGGGGATCGAACCCATTACTGTACCAAAACTATCTACCTGGAGTTACCTCAACCAAAGGGGTTGTCCTTTTACTTCTCACTAATTCCTATCTTTGAGTCTTATTTTCGTGTGTTAACCCACAAGCCTAAAACTTTCTAATAGAATTAGCATTTTAGTCCATATATTTTTATAGGCTGACTAATAGATCCTACCCTCAATTACCTCAGGGCCAAAGCCATTATTGGTAAATACCTAAACACCAACATTTAATCCTGGGATTGACCTCTTCTGTATATCAAACATCATACATAAGTTTGGTATGCCATTTTCTGGATGGATCATAAGCCGTTGTGTGCAAAACGTTATATTTATTGTCAATATTATCTCCCCTGATAAATGTCATAACATTCCTTCTCGGACGCTAGCCGTACTTTGCTCAGTTATGTTAGATGTCAGTCGATATTATCTAATGCAGCTGCGAAAGTATAATATTCTATTAACTATTTCCTTAATGCTTTTCACATTAGATAAATTTCGAATAATATCTATCGTCAATATAACAAATAGTTTAGCCCATAAATATTCCTATGGTAAGAGATTACTCAGCTCCACATTTACTATATCTTTTTTCAAAAGAATTCATTCTTAAAAGAGTATTTCTACAGTCAACTCTGTTATAAGCATTGATTTTTGAATCAATCATATAGTAACGAGACACTTTAAAGACATATATCTAGGTCTAATAGCGATTCGCATTATCGTAGGATTGTATACGATGGCGCATCTATCTATCGCGCACTGGAAGGAATCGAACCTTTCATTACAACCATTCAGTGCTGTACTACTTAGTTATTCATGTAAAGCAACAGTTGCATCTTCATTAAGATGTTTTGCTGAGTGATTCGATACTAACAATTTTGATCTATTTTCCTTCTTATCATGCTTACGAATACGACGCTTCTGTCTAAAAGAAAGACATGCTGAAGTAGTAGCCTTCCTCTGCTTAACATAATTCTGAATTCGTTTCTCGTTATCCATTTATATCTCCTTAATTTGGTACTTCATCTAGAATAACTTCAAATTTATTAATATAATAGATTACATCATCTACCTGATTACTGGCCCAACTACCATCTTTAATTTGGGCCCATATAATATCTATATGTAGTCTTTTAACTTCATTTATGGCTACATCTACATTTTCATAAACATTTAGAGTCTCTGAAGTTCCTTCTGCTGATAAGTATTGCTCTAACACCCATACTTCCATTATATAACCTCTAATGAAAAATATATTTTATCAGTTCCAGCAATAGTTACTAACTCAACTGATGTTGGAAATAATTCAAGTCCTCCACCACGATGACTACAACGAATCTCTAGATCATCTATAGACTCATCTTTTTCAACCATGATGAGATATTCAATGAGTTCATTCATCTTCATAAGTACTCCTTATAGATTAAACTCTGATGCTAGCAGTCTTTCCTTACCAAATGAACCATTCACACTACGACGAATTGCTCTACTGGTTCGTGGAGAATTCACTGTTGATTTGATCGTTAGACCAAGCTCTTGAATTCCTTTTACCTTTTTCTTTGTTACTGGTGTTGGCCTAAAATTAAAGTAATTAACCTCTGGCTTACCAGCATTCACTATACCATAAGGAATAGTCTTAATAGTTTCTGACATTTAATTCCTTTCTAACTACTATTTTTTTTTCTCATACATTGAGATCTGTTAAAACTAAGTGCCCCTGGAGCGATTTGAACGCCCGACTATTCCGGTAGAAACGGAGTACTCTGTCCAGACTGAGTTACAGAGGCTTAATACTATTTTTCTATACCTTTTTCTATACCTTCCCATCCTTCAGGATGATATCCACATCTCTTACAAATTCGTAGTACAAATGTATAATCACCTGCATTCATTTTAAATTTGTGTCCAAATATTCTCCCAAAACCAATACATTTAACTGCTTGAGAAGCACTTCCTCCATTATTATACATTATCTCACACTCTCTGGCGTCCAAAGTTTTTGTTTGGGACTTGACTGTACATATTCTATTACATCAAGTAATGTTATACCTAAACTATCAACAACAGTTAGAAGATATGAAGTAAGTTGATTCTTGGATTGTGAATACAAAACAGCAGCCTCTTTAAACTCTTCTGGCTGTGCTTCACCATCAATTTCCTGTACAATATTACCTAAATCATTCATCTGCAAAATCATTTGCTGAACATTATTAACAATAGCTGCAAGTTCTACTTTAACTTGTTCTAGTTGATCATTAGTCATTATGCATCTACTTTCACTTTTTCATGAATTAGTACAATTTCTGTTATATGCACCAAATAACCATTTCCATTGATGTAGCCAAAGACTACTTCATCATCAACAGGTATATGGTAAGTTGAGTGAGTTGCATAGTAATTACAAATTGCATTACCATTTGATGTTCGCCAACTCTGACCAAAATAATGATCCCACCAATCCTCAACAACAAAATCTTTATTATGAAGATCAGGATTATGTGAGTGTAACTTAACTGTCTTACCTGCTAATGGGTGTAAATCATTATGCTTTGTTTCGTCTTTCATGTATTTTCTCCATTTTCTTCATACTCATATTCAATCTCTGTTATAAGAGTAGAACGAGTCCATGTTTGTTCATTTGGATAAGTAACATATAAAACACCACCTATTCCAAATGTATTAATTGAGGTAAATGGTTGCCATTCTCCAACATTAATCATACCTCTTAATATTGAATCAAATGAGGTACCAGGACGCGGAACCCGCTTTATCCGCTTGTTATTTTCATCAATAATATAAATCGTCCCACTATGAGTGGTTACTTTGATCATTTTTCTCCTTTATATTTTACTACAGAAATGGAGCAGTTTATACAGTTGCTCAGCTGTTTCTTTCCTAATAAATAGTGTTATCATCCAAATGAACACTACTCCGACAGTATATTAAGAGTGAAAAAATATAAAAAGCCCTTAATACAGTATCTCTATTAGGAAGACTATTGACTAATTCTAATTGGTTAGCCGATAGCAGACCCTACATTAATTATTAATAAGAAAATTGGAAGAGGTTGGCACCAATATATTCCAACTTTAATTCGAAAGTGTTTTCATTGTTCGACAGAATCTGTTCCATGATACGGTAATATCAGGGAGTTAGAACAGACCGCAAAAGATCTTTACTTTTAGCTCGTTCAGAACAGTTACTCTTATCACTTTTCAAATTTTTACATTAATACATTAATGTAGGATCTACTATACGCAGACCAATCAGCGCACATACCCAACCCAGAGTATGGCATACACCCAGCTTACCTACTATTGATTGGCGATTATATTCCAACACAATATGGTGCTTCCACTTAATGTATAGCAAGCTACTAACCGCAATACGCGGGGTTCTTCTTCACCGATGATTGCTTCGTGCAAGAGCATCTAACTATACATCGTACTATCAGTGGATTTGATCCTAGATACGCTAATAATATTAGCTATCCTGATAGTTATAATTCATTAACTATGATCACAGTGATTACAACAATCACCATTCTCACGCATACCACAAGTTATTGCACTTTCACCACAACTTTTGCAAGTATATCCATTACCGTGAGGACCTGGTGCTAATTCTTCAATAGTCTCTTTCTTCTTTTTAGTTTCTTTAAGAAATCTATTTAATTCATTACGTAATTTCTTTACTTGCTTACGATTTAGAATTACATCTCCCTTAGTAAAATTATTAACAGTGACACCAACACGCAAATAAGGTAAATAACCCTCTTCATTGGGAGCATCTTCATAAACATCATTAACAACTACTGCTAGATCAATTTCATCACCAAACTCACCAGGCATTACTCCTGGTAATCGTTTTGCTTTACGAGGATCAGTAACACTATTTTCATAATGAAGTGCAAAAGTTCCAGGTATTGAACTCCAAATACTCATTATATATTCATCTCACTTTCTTCTAATGGTTGCCCATTCGTCAAACCACGTTGATAAGCAATTACTACAAGTTCACCAATAGTTTCCATTAGATTACCATCCAGAACATGTTGAAGTTCTTGTGCAATTCTTTTAGCTATTTCTATAGATGGAATATTTACTTGAATAATAAGTATACCACTAACTGAAAGTGCATAGACAGGATTTTCTTTTGTCCCACCCCATACATGGATATCCCACTTCTTTCCTTGTTTAGTTCTTACAGCAGGAAGTCCATTACATATATATTCTTCCCATTCTAAAACTGTTCTTTCGCTCATTTTTCTCCTTCTATTAAACTATTCGCATAGTCCTAAGAGTAGTAGAGTTGCAATGACGATAACCTACCGTGTTGTTTTCTCTGGCTCTACTACTCTTAGCACCATACGACGGTGCTATAAAACATTGTACTACAAATTACCCATTGCTATCTGAGCAAAATTCATTCCACTACTACTTTCGTTATACGATTCTCCGAGTATCTCAAAGTCTTCTCTGTAACAATAATAGTCTTTACGAGGAAAGAAAAATTTCCTTTTATCTCTTTCGCTTTGAGTTACTTCAATTTCTGTACCGATTGGATATCTATTACCATTATATCTAGCTTTGTTAGCAACAAGTTTAACTCTAAGTGTTGGATTCATGTTAATTCCCTACTGCTATCAAAGTAAAGTTAAACTCACTCTTTGAAGTATTATCAATATCTTCAATATTCACTAGTTCAGTATTAGATATTTTAATACTCTTGTCGGTCCATATACCATTTCTATTGATTTGATAGTAAGTCATTTCATAGCTAGGGTCAGGCCATGATCTTACTGTAAGAATTTCACCTTTCATGGCATGGCTGCCCCCATCGGTAATAACTCTTACTGTTTTAGGTTCTTTAGGTTCATCAACAATAGGCATTACTTCACCTCAGCAATGAGCCCCTGATAAAATCCAATGAGAGCATCGCTAACAGTACCAGCAACTACGCTGTACTTATTACCCAATCGATGATTAGCCAGATTTTTAAGTTGTGTTTCCAACTCGCTGGTGAGCTGTTCTTTCACCCACTGATCGAAGGAAACAGCATCAGGAAATGGCTCAAAAACTTCCTCACCCTTAACTATCTTCTTGGTTCCCCCGGGACTAGCCAACTGATTAAGTCGCGTTGTTTCAGCATACTCATCATACTGAACTTGAAGCGCAGCCTTAACCTTATCTGTTACTAATGGCATTTCTTTCTCCTTTATTTTTCTCATTATGAGATTCCTTACTTTATTTATAGACTAATACTTTCGTATAGCCCTAAGAGTACTAGCATCCCGTTATGGGCTATATGCTAATACCCTTAGCACCATACGATGCTATGATACTTAATTCTAATATAATGCACTCATCCAATTTGTGTGTTTCTGTTCAGAAATTTTGAAAGTTAAAATAAATCCTTGTTTATTAATGTAAGTAAATACTTTATTAGAAGTATCAAAATTATTTAGATCTGAATCTAAAAACATTATCTCCAACCATTCCTTTTTCTCTTTATCATCAGTTCTCATAATTCTCATATCAAACTTTTCCTCTTCTAGAGGGAATCCATCCCATTCATTAGGATAATTGATATATTCATTATTATCTTTATCTGTGATAGAAACTTTATATTCAACATTATTTTGATGAGAAGGAGTAATATTTAATAGTTCAATTGCTTTAAGTGCTGATTCATTATATCTATTCATTTCTTCAACTAATGATTTAAGCATATCAAAATTGAACTTCTCAAAGATTTTTGAAATTTTAACAATATTATCAATTTCTGACTTATTATTAAGATTATCTTTACAATATTCCCTAATAAAACTTTCTTCTATCCCATTAAATTCAATGAAATAGAAAATTCTTCCTGGTCGATTTAATAGAAATCTTGATAAACGATAAAGATCATTACAAGTAATGATAAACAAATGTTTAGTACCTGAAATACCATCGAGTAATGATAAAACTGATTCTTGAAGATCAAGATCACTATAAACTTTATCAAATTCATCAAAAAATACTATTACAGGTTGAGTAAGTTCTCCAAATAGTTTTAGTAGTGCAGCACCCTCAAAAGGAGCATTTACTATTACTGTAGGAATACTCTTATCATGAGCTTTTAGTGAAATAAGTCTACCTAATAGTGATTTTCCACTACCTTTTTCTCCTGACAAAAGAATACCTGTACTAACTTCACGATCTTCAAATGTTTGAAGAGTGCGTTCTGCCCAAGTATTTAGGCTTCCATAAACCTTATCTAAAGGTTGAAAACTTTCTATTCTTTTAAAGAATAATCCTGTCATACTTTGTTCTATTGTATAATTACCCGAAGGTAATCCTTCCAATAATGCTTCTTTAGAAGCTGCAGGAAAAAAACTATCTCCTGATTGTATAAAATAACTCATTTTTTCTCCTATTTCCATTCCATATGAATGTATATTGATCATACATTTTTGTTTGATACTCTTTTAAACTCCACCAATACTTATATCCCCAACTCACAAACTCAATTTGTTTGTTAGTGACTTGTATTATTGCTACTGCATGTTGACCTTGGCCTGGAAAATTAATCCATGCTTGAACTCCACCATTAGCAAGTTCAGTTGAAAGATTAATAGTATTCTTGCCAAGATCAATAATAGTACTGGCTTTTACTCCATCAAAACCATTGGTTATCATATAGTTGAGACCATCTGATTCTCCATAGGTTTGGAATGCCTCTATTACTTGTTTTACAGTAATATGAACATGGGGATCATATAGTTCTACCATGTTTGCATCAGCAGAGTATATACAATCTTCGAATTTTTGATTACCAAATGCATTTAATGCAGGCGGTAATGTTAACGGTTGATTATTCGTTGCACTAGCAGTTGAAGTCAACAATAAAGGTGACAACAATGAAAGTGCAATTAATGATTTTTTCATTCATTCTCCTTTATTATTGATTCGTTAACACACGAAATGGGGCAGTTTATACACTTACCCAAGGTGTCCACATTGGCCATAATTACTTATTATATCTAGCTTGATAAGCGTACTGAAACCGTCTGTGTATTTATCAAATGATGGCCTGAACCCACTACCATCTCAGTCCCCATTTACAGGTCTATTATTTGGGACTTTCCACTCTGACATTGATGGGTAATTCATAGTATCTTACATCTAACCAACAATGTGGAGCAGTTTAAGGTCCATACTCAGGACCAGATACTATATTTTCTTATTTCATTAGTTAAGTATTATACACAATTAAATTAGGGCATAATGATCATCTCCTTTCATAGTACCCCATGTGGTCTTGTTCCACTCGTACACTTAAGTAATGGGGTTTAATACTTATCCTCTAATATTTCGGAGAAAATCTTCAACATCTTCTTCAGTTACTCCAGGTATACCACCCATTTCACCTAATTCTTTACCAGTGATAGATGGCTTAAATGGTCCTCTTCTTGGAAGATCATCTACAGTATCAATAATAACCATCTTTTTATTAACTGAAGTTTTAACTGATTCAATTATGTTGAGACTACCATGCTCATCAGTAGATAATACTTCAACATCACCAATTTCTGCTTTAACATCTTGCAGTTCTTTGATTAGTTCTGATAGTTTCATTCTTCTTCATCCTCTAAAGGAATAGCAAAGAAGTCCAATTGATCTACTCTTAATGCTCCACTAGGACTATCTGCAATCAATTTTTGGACTACTTCAATAGCCTCCTCATCAGATGCTGTTGGATCAATTCTAATAGGTATAACAGCTTGACAAACTACTTCTCTAGTCCAACTATTCTTACCACTACTCATTCATTCTCCTTATCATTAATCTCCTTTATTAATAACTACAAGGCACACATGGAGTGTACCGAAAGAATAGTCTTGGTACCAACTATTCCACTCCATGTGACCCTTGAAGCTATTAACTTCAAGTCATTCTTAATACCACTTTGCTTGAGTACTACCTAATAAATCTTGAACTGACTCTGGATCATTACATATTACCAGATCATAGTATGGACTTAGTGTTGACCATATCCAATCAATACCAACTGGATTCATTGAACAAATAACAATACGACCAACTGGATAAGGATTACCATTAAATGCTCTTTCAGCAAGCATTAAACAAATTGATCTGATAGTATCATCACCACCTAAATCATGGTCAAGCCAGAGTTCATCCAGACTTTCATTATTCATTGAAGTAGCGTAAATATTTCTCTCAAATTGATCAAGAAACAAATTACCATCTTTCAAAGTGCGAGCATAATACACTTCTTTATCATCTGGAAATGGAAATGTCTTTACATCATCAATGACTAATATCATTGTTTACCTCCTTTTTATTGTTCGTTAAGCCTTAAGTGTAGTGGAATCTTATACCTATGTAGCCAGAGGCTACGAGCAATAAGAGTATCCAACTAGGAACCTACTATTACTTGCCCGCCTAGTTAGCGAATAGTTCTACAAGTAATATCCCACTACACTTAGCGCCTAACGACGCTATTATTACCTACTTCTATGCATTCTTACTTGACGATTCACATGATTACGTGAACCAATTGCAATTAACTCACCACCTGATTCAGTATAACAAATTGCAATGGTGTGTTGCTTGGTGCCCTTGACCGTAATATCATGATCGATTTTACTGGTAGTATCCTTAACCATTTTTGTTCCTGGTTTCATATTTCTCCTTATATTTTTCTTGTTTGTGCTTCTAATAGTTTAGAAACCTGATCAAAATCAGGGTGTTCACTAAAATTTATTCCTAAATTTCGTCTTAACCAACCAAAATCATGGGTTCTAAACTCTGGAACACCCATATTGGTTACAAGACGTTCAATTTCTCTACAGTCTTTACATACTAAATCTGTTTCTTTATCAAAGAATCGTGGATCATCTTCTGTACTACGAATCTTACCACATCCAAAGAAACAAACATTAGTATCAATCATTTAATCTCCTTTCAGTTAATACATAGTACCCAGTTGAGGAATCGAACCTCAATTGTAATTCACTATACCTTCTGGGTCCAGCCTTATTCATAGTATACATCGGCTTTATGTATACCAGCATCAATTCAATGTAAACATCAGCTACAACTGAGTTTACTTATGCTCCCACTTCTTGGTCTCAGTGTTCCAGACCTGCTTGGGACGATTCTGGTGATTCTTCTTCTTTCTTCGGTTAATGACTTTGGTTGTTGTCATTTTTTCCCTCCTTTTCTTGTCTTAGTGATATTAGCCACAATATTGTCTATTACTAATAAAAAGACAATAACCATGACTGTGATTGCAAACCAATTAATCACAATGGTTCCATTCCTAATAATTTCCAAGCCCTAGCAAAATCAGGGTGTCCACTATTATTAAATGGAAGATTGCGTCTTAACCATTCAATGTCATTTCTTCTCCACTCTGGGATATCCATAGTTTTTAGAAGACCAAGTAAATGATGATTTAACATTACATGGTTTGCAAGTAATTCTGCACTACTTCCTTTGTAGTCGCACCAACTACATGCTAATTGGGGATGTCCCAATTCACATACTTGTCCATCAAAATGGAAATCGAAGAAACATCCTCCATGACTTCCACAACCATCAGGACAATGATAATGGTCAATATCAATAACTCGACCATCAGTCGTTAATCCATTGTCAACATTCTGTTGCTCTTGTTCAGTTAAAGCCATATTTTCTCCTTTGTAATATTCTTGTAATCTTATTACATTTGTGTTAAGAAAAAGGGCAGTTTAACCATACATTTACCTCATTAGGTTTCTGCATGTCAGCCATACCCAGGACCAATGTTTAGACAGTTTAATTACTTATCCAGGTACATATTATAATAATAAGTTAAAGCCAGCACTTAATATGCTAAGAATAAATTCATGGGTAACTTATTATTGGATCATATTTAACGCACTTATCCAAGGTGCAACCATGATTCAAAGTGTTATGGCTCACTTCTAATAATGGTGGGTATCATCCCTTCTCCACTACAAGATCAATTAGAAATGGGGCAGTTTTTAAACCAACAATACCCAGGTTGGTGCACCATTTTATTAAAGTGGTATATGCTTCCACTAATGATAGAATTCTCTGATTATCTCTAATAGAGTTTCCTGATCATTTAAATAATAGAGAACTATTCATTATAGGAATTTTATCCCGTAAAGGATTATTAACCGAAGTTCACGCCTATCTCTATTATTACTGACTTGTAGTCCAGTCAGTTCTTTGCAGAAGCAGCCATTGAAAATGATCCAAAACCAAAGATCAAAATCAAGATTATAATTGCATACATTCTTTATTCTCCTCCCACGGGAATAACACCAAAGCAAATCATACAAACTTTTGTGCCTTCACCTGGAAGAAACTTATGTTTAAACAATCTACTTCGTTTGAATATAACAACTCCACGTTTTGGCCAGTAAGGAATTTGGATATAACATCCTACTTTACTGGTTATTTGTTTAACCATTTATTCTCCTTTGTTTTCATAAAGCCTTATGCGTAGTGGAATAGAATTCACGAAATTCCTTTGTTGGCTCTGTACCTTCCACTACACATAGCACCCTATGAAGATGCTATAATCTGACTTGTTTTGCAAGGCCAAACTTCATTGCATTCAATGCAACATCTTACTGGCTTAATACTAAAGAAAACCTTTTGAAACCTTGTTGCTCTTAATTGGGGTCGATGTAATTTTGCAATTTCACCTAATTTGTCAGTCATTATTTCTCCTTATTTATTTTATTTAATTGATAAACCTAATAAGTGATAGGAACTATCAGTATCCCCACCACAGGGTAAACTGATAACAGACAGGGTGGTGACCTTCTGCGAAACTTTTGCCAATCCCTATCACTTATTACATCTATCAATAACTGACCAATTTGGTCATGATTAAACAAATAACCTGATCAGAGGCTATCCTAATCAAATTTTCGTCAATGACTCTATATTTACACCCTCTCATCAGGTCACTTGACAAATGAAAATAAGTGTACTAGACTCAATACTAAGGAAACATCCAATGTTCCAAGTCGTAGTATTAATAAGAAATGGGGACAGTTTAACTACATGTCCCAAGGTAGTTAATAGTGGCTCGTACTCAGTCATTTAACCCAGGTCACATTAGGGCACCACTATTAAATTATTAATCGGCCATCACTTACTATCTTATTCTCCCCAGTGATGGCTTTGAGGTAGGCAAGTATCTAAGCCGTTACTTACTTGGCAAACTAATTTAGCCACTAGTTTAGGTGGGATGTAATAACACTAAATTTGGAATCAACCTAGTGTTTGACTCAATACTAACTACTCTCAAGAAATAATAGTTAGTCTCAAGAAATAATAGTTAGCATTGAACTTACATCGCTCCCAGAGCAGGACTCGAACCTACAACCTTATCCTTAACAGGGATTTGCTCTGCCAATTGAGCTATCTGGGAATGTCTTGATATTTGTACTACTGGGGGGACCAAGACATTGGGCAGTTATCGAGTACGGACTTAAATCAATTACTGATCATTAATCAATAACTGATCATAATCAAGTTATTAGTATTGATCATTACCGCTAATCATACCCAGGATTAGTATTGAGTTGATGAAGCAGGGGTTATTAACCCCTACTCATCATCCTCTTCATCCTCTTCTTCAGTCATTACCTCAACTGGCTCATTGATAATAGCATTGAGGTTGACTTGGGCGAGAATCTCAGCAAGACCTCGCAATTGAGAAACTTCCTCATTGGGGAATGAAACAGCAACTTCGTGAACTTCCACGATGGCATTGAGGTAAACCTCGAAATCAACCAAAGTGGAGTATGGGAATGAGAAATAGTCCCCATTGTTCTTCACTTCTGGAAGACCACTGGTTGCATCAATCTTCCATATTCCCATTTGACCCTTTGAGTTAGCACCCAAAAGGTATTGAGCACCCTTACGAAGGACCTTTTGGAAAGACAGAACACTGTTAACCAATGTTGCCTTCCACCACTGAACGAAAATCTCACCCTCATTGGTCCTTGCCAATGAAACAGCAAGAATACCAGTCTGAGAATAACTCGGAGTTATGCCCATTGCGACTTGATTAGCCCTATCGTAGGACTTTTGGTCAATGACACCCCAAAGGGTATTACCCTTTAGATTGCCAGCAGTGAACAAGTCAACGTGATTGTCCGAACGAAGAGTCTTGAGCATTGACAGCCCCAAGTCATCAGCCCCAATGTTATTGGTAGCCTTTCGTCCACCACCACGCTTTCCGGGAACAATTGGCGATAACCCTGGTAGGGATGCCAAAAGTTCGTCGAACTCGTCAGTGTTGTCACTAGTAAAGTCATTTGACATAATCAATTAACTCACTTTCTTTTATTTCTTTTTGGGCGTAGCCCATCCATTAGATATTTTCTATTGGGTATCACATTAGTCTAACCAATTGGTATTAAGTGTTTACCTCATTACCCATTGGCAGGTGCGATAACGGCATTATAACAGGTGCATTAGACGAACACAAATGTCATAGAATTATACTATTAGATTTTCCTGTGAAAAGATCAAAAGGTATTACTGGTACCATATTTTACCTGATAACAGAGCTAGCTCTACCTTTATATAGACTGAAATATTCAATTTCTAATGTGCATATCTGAATAAATTTCTAATATGCATATCTGAATAGTCGTCCTTTTATGTAAACTGGAAATCTCTATTTCTAATGAGCATATTAGAAAGCATGCTTTGGTATATACTAATACCTAAATAGCGTTTTTTATATAAAGTGAAAATCCCAATTTACTAAGTGCCTATATTAATATTAATAGAGTTATATTATATATTGTTTAACATGTAATACTAATGCTAATACTAACAGAAGAGAAGATCAATTTCTGGCCCGTGTTCAAGTTAACCAGAGCGTGACCGTCAAAACCGTGTGCCTATTACCCCTAATCCCCTGCCCCTTATTGTAATGTAATTGTAACATTAATACCAACTGCTAATGAGTACCTTATGTTATACTCATAAGTATGAATCAAATAGATAATACACTCCGACGAAAAGAACTTCGTGCTGATCTTTATACAGCAATGTTATACCAAGCAGAAAATTGGCTGTTCACAGGAAGTTTTGGCAGCTCGTGTCGTCAATGCGGTCACTTTGAAGAGGATCATTCAAGCGGTCAACAATGTCTTGTCGCTGTTGGAGACCTTAATGACTGGTGTTTTTGCCGTGGGATTGACGATCTAATGGAAGGTATTATAGTAAATCCAAGATTGATCCAAGTCAGTTAACTGTTATACTAATCTCTATACGAAAGGAATCAAATGAGCGTATTCGTTAAAGGAAAGTGTCCCCTCTGCCATTCAGGGGTATTCGTTGCTCAGGGTGAGTGGTTGACATGCTCCGGTTCTGATTGCCCCGATCCCACATTCGTCAGTGAGATATTCAAGAGGTACGAAGAGTTATTAACAATGACTAACGGCTCAGATAATATTAGTAGAGCAGTCGCACTAGAGGCCCTCGACGCAAAAATTGATGACGACTGGGCCGAATGGATGTCTGATGAGCAGGGATACGCATTTGACGAAGGACTGATGGCAGCACTTGACATAATTTCTGAACTCCCTGCCGCCCCTTCACGAGCCGAGCCGGAAGAACTTTCAACACTTCGAGGAAAAGTGGCGATGTTGGAACAGGCTCTGAAAACGTCGGCGGCGTTGACTGGCGAGATTGTCAAGCAGCGAGACCAGTTGACAAAGGAGCGAGACCGCTGGGAGACCGCCGCACTAAAAGTCCGTTCTTCTGGACGAGCCGAGGGAACGGATTACTACTCTTAATTATAATCATTATTATTATTGTAGTTCTTTAATATTAAATAAAAAAGGTAGTATCTGTAGTTTGCCCTAAAAAGCGGATTATGGATACTATCTTTTTTTTTAATTAGTACTGAAACTCCAACTAGTGTTTAGTAATATAAGAACTTTAGAGATCATCATGCCAAAAAAAGATAAACAAATGCAACCACCTGGTCCAATATGGACTCTAGAAGCTTGGATTGAACACGCCCAAGATCTTCGAGAAAATGATCAAAGAGCACTACAGATTAAACAAGAGGCCGATGAAAAAGCATTGGATTTGGCACGCCAACAGCAAACGTATAAAGACGAAAAAGCTAATGAACTTCGTGAACAAATTGCTAGTGAACGAGGACTTTATGCTACTAAAGAGGATCTAAATACTCTAGAAGCTAAACTTGCTGCCAAACAAGATGCTGATAGAACAAGTGGTCGTGCGTTATTCTTCTCGATTTTAGGTTTAATTGGTATCTTTAGTGGAACTATTATAATTCTCTTCACTAGTGGTGCATTTAAGTAAATAAATGCATTGGTATTTACATTTAACAGTACACTACTTAGATCTTTTTAGACACGAAGTTATTTCAACTATTGCTTGGGAAGCAGTAAAGACCAATATTGGTGCTACCTGGCCTTGGCAAGCTATTCTAGTAGCAATAGGTTCTTACTTTTTAGTTCCTCGATTTAGAAAATGGGTCAACAACCACTTTGAGGCTCTTCACAAAAAACTAGATAAGAATCACACAGAACTTAAAGACCAAGCTCAACAGCATCACGACGAAAAAATGCAACAAGCTGACGAGCACCACGAATCTCTTAAACAACATATTGCAGATCTTTTAGACAGAAAGAATTAATACTATGAAACATCCATTATTTATCCCTATTACTGTTGCTGCAGTTATACTATTAACATTGGGACTATTAACAGGGGTATCAACTAATTCATCAGTTGGTTCTCATCATAAGAAGCATCCTACTACTACTACACAACCTAAATCTACAACCACCACAGTTCCACGTACTACTACAACGATCCCCGTATCAACTACGACCACCTCAATACTGAATGGATCATGGTGGCAACCCCAATCAGGTGCCAACCTCCCTTGGCAGTGGTATTTAGCTGGCCAATTATCCTTGACTAATCCTACAGAAATGGGAACTAATGACAAACTTCCATCAGGGGCTACGGCCCCATCACCGCAAGTCTATGACATCGATGGAATCGAAAACTCAGCATCTACTGTATCAACGCTTGAGTCATCTGGTAAAAAGACTATCTGCTACATCGAAGTCGGAACTGCAGGTAACTACTACACTGCAGCGCAAGAAGGCTTATCCACTACTTACTACTCCCAGTACCAGACCGCAGGTGATTTTGGTTCCAAGCTCAGTGGATATCCCGAATATTTCCTCAATATCAATGCTCCATCTACTGTATCTATTACGGAGGCGATGATCAATCAGCAGTGTGCCCAAAAAGGATTCAACGGAGTTGAAACCGATCTGGATGAAACCTTCAATAACAACGAGGGCAAAACTGGTTTTACCATAACCGAAGCAAACGAAGAAACCTATATGACTACGCTAGCTAACTATATGCATTCTCTAGGGTTAGCTTGGATCATTAAAAACCCTGATGATGTAGGAGATAACACCTACGCTAACGCTATGTATCCTCTTGCCGATGCAGTGATCACAGAGCAGTGCAATCAATATGGTACTTGTAGTTTCCTAAGTAAGTATGAAGGTCATAAGGCAATCTTTAACGCAGAGTACTCTATTGCTACGAGTAAGTTCTGTCCTTCTGATATTACAGCAGGAATCAATGGTGCTCTATTCAATCAAAACCTTAATGGGACCAGAAGTCCCTGTAACTAAATAAGAGATCCCTATCATTAGGGATTGACATAAGGCTATTACTCTGCTAGAGTAGTAGATATGAAAATCTTACTTACATCAAAAGTTCTTGTCGGAGTTCTGGCGATACCAACCCTAATAGTTTCCCTGTCTTTAACGGCAGGAGCTTCTCCAACGACTACAACTACGAGACCATGCCCAACAACGACAATTCCATATTCGAAAAACACCACTACCACTTCGACGGTACCGAAGTCCACTACAACGACAAGTGCCCCAGTCCAAACTACCACCACGGTCCCGGTCACCACTACGACTGTAAGGTTCATAAACACCCCACCACCACCTCCGATAACGACATCGATGACCGTGATTGGGACGACTACTACTACCAGCACGAGTACCTCGACAACTACGACATCAACAAGCACGGGCCCTAGTACTACATACCCACCAATAACCATTCCTCATGGACCACCTAATACTGGTGCTGGTGGATCGGCCACCATTGGTGATACTACCTTGGCTATCTGGTACTTCGGTGCATTAATCGTACTTGGTATTATTCTTTTTCTAATGTCCTTTTATATTGAAAAGAAAGAGTAATGTTAAAAGAACTATTCACTAAAGTTATACAACCAACTACTAATCCATCTATTAGTGAAGATCCTGAAAAGGAGGACATCCACGAAAGAATAAGAAAAGGTGTCTTAAAATTTCTATCTGATGCTGGATTTCCTAATGTAACAGTTGAAGTAGGACCTAAAAATGGGTGTTCGCACGAAAATTGTAATATTACTGTAGATGCATTCTTTCAAAATGAAAGATATGATCAAACAACTGAAATAAGTAAAACATTCTATGAGTGTGTTCGCCAAGCATCACTAATCGTTTTTAATGAAATTCTTAGACCTATTGTTGGACCACGTGTTCTTATTAATGAAAGCCATGAGACTATAGTAACACCAGTAGATAATAAAGGAAAGAGATAATGCTTCCAAGTTTTAATGAGTATTTGGGTGCTGCTTACTGGACTCATCGTAAGGGTAAAGATATGGCTATTATCAGACGAACTAAAGATGGTTGGTTTGGTGGTGCTATACCTGCTGGTGAACATCCTATACCATTGCATGGTCCCTATTTTTTTAAGCGAACTGCGAAAAAAACAGCACTTAAATATTTAGCATTGATCAGTGATAAGGATGAATAGAAATGAATGCTGGTACTGGGCTTTTTGGTGTGCCATCATTGCCATTGTGTGTCTTGCTATGACAGGTAATATCGTAATATAGTTGTAATATAAGTATTAACTAATGACTTGACACTAACAAATAGTGTTAATATACTAAGTAATAGTGAGAGGGCAGTAAAAGACTAAGGAGATATTCCCTCATCAGGCTTTGAACACCAGAGGAGTTGGATGTTTCTAAAAGCATTCTGTTTTTCCAATGGACTTTGCTGTCCTCTCGCTGCAATCTAATAGAGGAGTTAAATGAATTATCCAGAGTGTGGATCTTACGGTTGTTTCGGGTCTGCTAACTGTAGTTGCCCATGTCATGAGGAGTTATAATGAGTAGATCAATTGATTGGCAATTTCGATTCTGGATGATGTTAGTATTTATGTTTATAATGATAGAAGGTTTATCTGTTGAAATAGGAAAACGCAATTTTGGTTGGTCAATATTTGATATAGTCTTTATCGTGTTGGATGCAATCTTCGCAAAGATAAGTTATGATAACTGGAAATGCTTAAACTAATACATAAGAAAGAAGGAAAAGAAATGGCTTTAAATGGAGATCCACCAATGTTAACAGCAGATTTATTAAATAAAGTAGTAAATCAAATAAAAGCTCAAAACCAACGATTACTTACAAATACTTATACTGGTTATGCCACTACTCAAACTAGTAATTATGCCACTACTCAAACTAGTACTGCCTTGCCACCATTTTCTCCTTCTCCTAAGACAGTGTGGAATGAAGCTACTGATGAAGCTCTAGAGCCTAGTCCTAATATTGATATGGAAAATCCAATATATGCGAATGAGTTTGAAGAGTGTGGTAGGGTTGAAATTGGAAGAGATCACCAATACGCAAGAATCAAAGATGGTGTTTATTTCCCTTCAACTCCAACACCAGTCTTCGCTCACATTGGATTAATTGATTCAGTATTCGAAGACGAAGAAGATTTATATGCCAAATTCCCTGACGGTGAAATTGTTCCTTTTAATGGTCATCAAGAAAAAATATTCGTAGAGTTCGAAACATGGAATGATCTTCAAAGATCAGATCTTATTGGTAGTGAAGTAAAGAAAGCTGCCATTTGTAAAATTTATATCAATGATAAATTGGCCAGAATTCTTGAAAGTATCGATGTACAAGATCTTCTAATGAAGGCTGATCGAGCTATTGATGAACTAAAGGTACAACCTTTCTCTATCTGTAGGGATGGTCAAGATTTAGTTGGTCGAGAAATTTACTATGATAATCAACCAGCAATTATTGATTCGATTGATGAACTAAATAACTTTATTCATATTATTCCAGACTCTAATTACCTTAATACTTTTGATCCTCCACCCTATGCTCTTGAAGATAATGAATATGATGAGTGGACAACTATGTATGGTAGTGGAATGCTAATCCGTGATTATGATATAAAAATTTGGTGGTGGCGTAACAACACTGGTAACGTTGATCCTAATACTGATCCATTTTATGAGCAGTTCCCACAACCAGTACAACAACCTCCATTAACACCAATAAATCCAATAACACCAATAAATCCAATACCACCATATTATCCAGGTGGTGTAGGTGTTATACAAACTCCAAATACTAATCCATGGACTCAACAAGGTATGACAACTGTACCATATAATAGTCCATACACTGGTATTTATAATAGTACTTGGACTACTCTTGGATCAGTTACTCCTGAAAATACAGTGTATACATATGTTAACCCTATTGATGGTTCTACTACTATTACTTATGACACAGGAACAAATTTTGAACAAACTAAAGTTACAGTCAAAGAACAACTTGCTCAAGATGATTTAAAGGAAATTACAGAAGATGTACAAAAAATGATGGTAGAACCTATTAATAAAAATTATTACAATAAGTATAAGAAATCTTTGGGTAAAACCAAGAAACCTTTGAAAAAGCTTCCAGAAGAATTACCAGAAGGTTTCTATGATGATGTTGAAGATCCAATAGACATTGAATATGGGGAGCTTTTATAATGAGTGAAGTTCATACATTTGAAGAGTTTCGTGATAGAGGCTTATTGTGGCTTATCAACACTAGTGTTTTTCATCCACGAGGTTATGCCATTGCATTTGTTTACGAGGATGATGATACTGAATTCAAGAACCCAACTGGTTGGCAATTAATAGGCGATGGTTCAGAACCTTGGTGGTTTATTGATGATAATGGCTCAATTGACCTACACTTTGCGATGGTCGAAAAATTATTTAAGGAAAATAATGATTGATATTCCAGAAATGTATGAGTTTATATCAATGGTTGATTTCGCAGATCATATGATTAACGAACATGGAATGAATTATGATTCAGTATACTATATGGATCGCTATCAACTACACGATCTTCATGTTAAAAGTCATACCGACCTAGATAAGTATGATGCACGGAGAATTCTCGATGTCTTACTCTCTCTAAAGAATGAAGAACCATATCCGATAAATGCTATTACTGAATCTCACCTAGAAAAAATTATTGATAAAATTGATTATCAACTTGACACAGGATGGACTGGATTCGGCTATACTGTATGGATGGAAGGAGTAGGACCTTGAGCGTAGAATCATTTGATAATGTATTGAATTGGGCCGTAGACCTAGAGGATGAAGCACGCCAACAGGCAATTCGTTCAGCAGCAATGCCATTTGTCGAAAAACCACTAGCACTAATGCCAACTCATGAGTTAATAGTAAAACATAACAGCGGTGGTGTAGAAATTGATCTTGGTGATGATGAAATATTATCTATAGATTTTCCAAGGATAATAATTAGTAACGAGTCACATAATAGGGATTTCCCACCAGATCGTTTAATGTCATTGGAAGGTGAAATCATCGGTAGAAGTTTTCATGATCTAACATTAGATCGAGTTGCTATTATTGACTGGACAGTGTATAGTGATGATTGGGATCATGAACAATGGACAGTATTATCCTGGGTCATTGCCCGAAAAGATAGTAATGATGAGAAAAGATATATTAAAGATGGTATTGACATAATGGAAAATACTAAAAGAATACTGGAGGAAAGTTTAAATGTTAGAAACTAAGAAAGTGAATAATAACAATGACTAAAAGAGTCTATTTAGCAGGACCAATAACTGGATTATCTTATGCAGATGGTCAGGATTGGCGTGATTATGCCATTAAGGAACTTGAATCATGGGATATTGAAGGACTAAGCCCATTACGAGGTAAAGATTATTTGGCAGCGTTTGAGACAATCGATAAACAACACATTGGTCGTACCGATTGGCCTCTCTCACTCCCTCAGGGTATTGTAGGACGAGACCGTAACGATGTGAAAACATCTGATTTGATCCTCGTTAATTTTGCTGATGCAAAGAAGGTCAGTATCGGAACATGTATGGAAATAGCGTGGGCTGATGCTTTTCGAGTTCCTGTGTTGATGGTTCGTGGTGAGGTTCATGATCATGAGTTTATTAATCAATTAGTGGCATGGAGTGTTGACACGCTCGAAGAGGCACTCACCCTAGTACCAGCTATTCTTAACGCTAAGAGAACGGAATTGTAGGATGAAAGCATATTTAAGCGGTCCAATGTCAAATTATCCACAATTCAATTACCCCGCTTTTCACGAGAATGCTAAGTTCCTGCGAGCCAAGGGCTGGGATATAATTTCTCCTGCTGAACTTGATGCTGAAATTGGTATTGATGCTAATACAGTGATGACGGAAGAAAGATATCTGGAAGTTATTAAACATGACTATGCCGCTCTATTAGAGTGTGATTCCATTATTTTCATGCCAGGATGGGAGAAGTCTCGTGGAGCCAAGCTGGAGAGTGACTTTGCTAATGTACTAAAATTGGATCGCTACCGAGTGGATGCCGATAACTCATATTTTGAGAAAGAGTTAATTTTGGCATTTTGTGGATTCGCAACCGTTGGAAAAGACACCATCGCTCAGGAGTTCGTACAGAATGATGGTTTTGAACGTCATGGATTTGCGGATGCTCTAAAAGAGATACTCTATGAACTGAATCCTCTTATATTTCATAAGGGACTATACTACCGTACTCAAGATCTCGTTGATCGACTCGGATGGGAAGAAGCTAAAAAAATTACTGAAGTACGTCAACTACTCCAGCGTCTTGGGACTGAAGCCGGTAGAAAAGCTTTAGGAGAAGATGTTTGGGTCAATACACTTTTCTCCCAACCTCATAAAGCTCGTCTAGTTATTCCCGATCTAAGATTTGAGAATGAAGCAAATGAGGTCCGTAGACGTGGTGGTATAGTTATCAGAGTTATGCGGGATGGTGTAGGCCCAGTAAATGACCATTCATCTGACCAAATTTCTTTTGATGCCGATATCACAGTTTATAATAACGGAACTCCCAAAAAAGCCTATATGAATATTGTAGAGGTACTTCCTGAATTTGGAATTGAACTATGAGCGAAGGAATAAGAAGCGAATTTCATGCTAAAAATGGGTGGTTCTTTGCTCGTACTAATAGTGGTAGCGTACGTATTAGACATGAACACTTCGATTCCAATTTAGATAGATTTATGGAACTTAGTATTGAATTAGATGAATCTGTTTGGGCATCAGTTGTCGCATCTGTCTCTGAAGAAGGGGAAACTTGGGAGAGATGGGATCATATTAGGAAATTTCATGATGGAGAAGAAGTAACCTAACTATTAATTTAATAGACTAGTTTTTTCAAACTAGTAGTTGATATGACTACTAATAATTATAAAAACAATTGGCGGGATCGCCTAAAGACCGCTGATAATGCATATGTTAGCGAATTCTTACACAATTTTGGCTTATCTGGCGGACCTTCTGTAAAGGACCTCCCATGGCTTGCTCTTACTGGTTTCGGTACAGCTGTTGGTATCTCTAAGTATAAGGAACGAAAAGAGCGTAAACAACAGGAACAGTCGGACGATAATAAAAACGTCAATGACTTCTCTGAAGATATGTCTAAAATGAGAGATATCGTCAACCAGCGTAAAACTGATAAGCCTGCTCGTAATCATCCATCTGTTCCTGGATTTCAGCCTGAGACTCGCTCTCCTTATGGAGTTTTTGATTATAATGAAAATGGCTACACTGGAGGTCCTCCCCCTTCAAGTGGTTCTATAACTGATATTAGTGAACATCCTAAATTCAATTCGGGTGATCAAGGTAGATCTCAAAAAGGACGCCCTTTTGATAGGGAAGAAGAATAGTGTTTAACTCCAGGGTAGCTATTGCTCCCAAGAATGACTTAGTAAGTGAAGAAGCACCTAAAACTGTAACACCAACTAAAAAGATTAGAACACGGCGTGTTCAGAAAAATGTAGTTGGTAACCCAGGTCTTAGTCTTTCAAAGAATCATCCAGCAAATATTATTGAGTCTCGTCGTAAGTATGCTGCTCGTGAGTATTTAGATAAGGCCACTGAATCCGGTTATTCAGTTTCTCCCTTGGCAGCTTCTGCTCTAGGTCTTGCACAATCAGATGATGGTACGTGGAATACTAATGGAAAAGTCGATGAACGTTTATATGGACAAAATCTTACTAAATATAATGACACTAAATTAGTTCCAAAAGATACTGGTGATTCATCACCTGTTTCACAATCCAAAAAGAGATTTAAGAGACTATCAAATAAAGGTTATGCTGACCGAGATCATGTAACGTTTGGTACTCTTATAAGAGATCCTTATTTCAAGATTGATACTAGTGAAGATGCTGATGGAAGTAGTCGTGTTCCAGTTGGCAGAGATGAGTCAAGTGGTAAAGTTACTAGTCCTTTAACTGATTTAACAGCTCATCATTTTGATACACAAAGAGACCTATTAGATACTATTGATGGAATAGAAAAGGGTGCTTTCCCAGAAGAAAAATCTACTCCAGATATTACAAATGTTACTGGAGCTATTAACCGAGGACTACGAGGATATTCTAAAAAGCGTAATAAGGCTCTATTTGTAGACTCAGCTGGTGAAAAAACTTCATTTTTCAAGGGATTTACGACACTCGCTAATAACATTCAAAGTATGACTCAGCCTTACGATAAAACAAAAATACAACCACCTACTTCAGATGACTTATTTAAGGCAAAAGGTCGAATACGCTCACAACGACCAGAACTTTTTGATAATAAAGGTGATTATGCCAGTTCTGAAATAGGCAATCAAGTTAATGATATGGTAACTCGTCATGTCATCGATAAAAACAATAAAGCACAATTAGGGCAGCATCAAGATGAATATAACGGATTAACCAGAGCTCTTCGTAATGTGGCTGTTTGCCCATGCCCTCATTGTCAAATATCAAACTATGAGAACCCTTTGGCTACCGTTCTTGACTCCTCATTACACCGTGAAGTCAAATCAAGTAATGATCCAATCTTAAAGAATGTTTTTAAGAAGCACTTCGGGTTTTATAACCCACACGCCATTATGGTTAATGACCCAGAAACGATTTACACTCGTGAAGATGGAACTAAAGGTGGAGGTCATCCACATTCTCTATCAACCAATATCGTTAGACAGGTTTTACATAAGCGATTAAAACTTCGCGGATAGGAATTAAACCATGAATGATCAAGAGGAAGCGTGGCAACAGTTTCTAGACAGTCACGAAGACTTCGAACACGAATTTGCTGAAGAAATTGCAGATGAAGATATGGTTCCAGAAAAAGAGTATGGATTAACTTTATTTAGTGGAGAACCAAATGGTTATTTCATGGTATTCAATACGCAAGTTGATATCTTCCAATTTGTTAGATTATTGCGTTATTTCTTCGGAATAGACGGTGTAGATATTGGACATGTTGGCGGAAATGGTCATCACTATCACAATATAAGCAATGAAGATGATGATGAAAACGATGACGATTAAGTGGGAACAACGGTTATCCGCTAATAACCAAAACCTTGATGAGATCGATAGTTTTATTAGAGATTATAACTCTAGGCGTATAGGAGCTAGTGAAGAAGAATTAAAAAAGCCTGAAACGCAATATGAATTATCTAATCTAGCAAATAATGTAACAAAAGCTGCAACATCTCATGCTTTAAAAGGAAAAAAACATCTTTGGCCTCTTGCAAAAGATTATTCCAAAAAATCAAAATCTCATAAAGAAACAGCAAAACAACTTGAGTACGGTACTCAAGATTCTTTATTCTAAGAAAGGCAAATAATTAGTAATGGCATCCCCCAGTCAAACTATCGTTACCATTAATGGAATAAACAATAAACAGTGTTCTAGATGTCAACATATTAAACCATTAGAAGAATTTACAGCAGATAAAAGAAGATCATCTGGATTTCAAGCTGAATGTCGACAATGTTATAGAGAACGTGCTAGTAGGAGATGGATCGAAAAACCCGACCATATGAGAAACTTGAAGAAAGCTGAATATCAACGCAATAAGGTCCCGTATTTGGAATATCAGAAGAAATACAAATCTGAAAATGCTGAAATGATTGCAACTCGACAAAAGGCATATCAACAGAGGCCAGAAGTCAAAGAAAATCATAGAGAGTCTTCCAAAAAATATAGAGAATCTCATGTTGAAATCTGTAATGAAAGAACGAAAAAATCGCTAGTAAAAAATCCTATGATTGCTAAAAACTATCGTCATAAACGCAGGGCAATTATGTATGGGTCAGAATCTGAAAACATAAAACTATCAACTCTTGCAGAACGAGATGGTTGGATGTGTGGAATCTGTAATAAATCTATTAACCCTGAAACAAAATGGCCAAATCAACAATGCTGGTCTGTGGACCACATTGAGCCGCTATCGATGGGTGGATCACACACCTACGACAATGTGAGATTAACTCACTGGATCTGTAATGTAAAACGCGGGGCAGCCCGTGAACGAATAAAGGAAAAAATATTATGACAGAGGTAATGAAAGCTGGACGGTATGGATCACTACGAGAAAGCCATGAACCGAGATTAGACGCTGTTTCACTATTAGTGGATGGGGTGACACCAGTTTCAGGTTATTTAAAATTTGATCATACTCATGCAATTGGTGAAAATAATTGGGGGATGGATGGGAACTCAGAATATGGAGACTGCGGATTTGCTGCATTGGATCATTACAACGTCGCCAAGACTGGTGATGTAAGCCTTATCGGTAAATTTGGAACATCCAAGTATCCAAGTTTAATCGATGCTTACTTTGCTTATGGTATAGCCCAGGGAGAGCCAGGGCCACATCCAGATCAGGGTGTATCTAATGCAACAGTTCTTGCATGGGCTGTTCAAGAAAGTTTTATTTATGGTTATGCTGAAGTACAACCACAGTACCTAGACTGGTTCGCCAAAGAATTTAGTGGAGCTCTTCTTGGCCTTGCTATTGATGGTGCCGTGGCGAGTCAGGACTTTGATGATTCTCCTCGTCGTTCATGGAACGAAATGGCCCAAGTTGATGGTCACGATACCCTTTATGTTAAGTCAAGTGGTATAGGCAACGGAACCCTGGTAACTTGGGGTGGACTACAGACCTTCACAAAGGCTTTCCGCGAGAACAATGTTACCGATTCCTGGGTTATCTTTGACCAGTACGATCCTCGTGTTAATTGGACAACTCTTGAGACTGCTCTTGCTGAAGTTCATGGCACTGATGTACCTCCTGCTAGTTAATAAGTTAAAACAACTTAAAAATCAGACTAGAAGTTGAAATGACTACTGCTTTTGAAAAACTATACAAACTTGCGGATGATCCCAAGATTTGTGCTTGCGGTCGCTGCAGTCAAGAAGTGATTTCTGGCAATCCAGAAACTAAGTATATTAAAGGCCATAATCCTGATGGTATAGAGACTCAGTTTAAGACGGGGATTACCCAACCACAAGAACAAATCGATAAGGCCACAGCTTCTCGAATGGGAATTACCTTAGAAGAGCTGATTGAGTGGAAAAAGCAAAAAGAAGAAGAGTTTTTGAAAATTCGTATATGTGAATGTCCAGATCATGAAGAATTTACGACCAAATATAATGCTAGATACATCACTGGTCATAATCGCAAAAAGTATCCAATCATAAACAAGGTCTGTAAGTGTCCCGATAATGAAGTATTCACTACGAAATTTCCAAATCAAGAATTTATTTATGGGCATAATGCAAAAGGTATAGTTCGTACAGAAGAACAAAATAAGAGAAATTCAGAGAGTAAAATCGGAATTACTAGATCTGAAGAAGAACGAGAGCGTAATCGTCAATCCACACTACGGCAGTGGGCTACTAACCCTAATATGAAACTTCCTCTATCAAATGGAAGAGGTATTCCTACTCAATATCATGGTGTTCAGATGCGTAGTAAATTTGAGGCAAGAGTTGCTAAAAAACTTGATTCATATGGTGTCAAATGGGAATATGAACCTCAAAGGTTTAACCTAGGTTCAACAACTTACATGCCAGATTTTTATCTTCCTGAGTTTGACATCTGGCTTGAAGCAAAACCTTCTAATGATTATGAAAAATTTCCTAAATTGTACAAAGTTGATCTACTTCGTCAAACTGGTAAGTTTGTAACTATTGTTACAGAAAAAGACTTAAGGACACTATAATGAGTACAACTTTTCAACGATTATATAAGTTAGCAGAAGGAATTTCACAAAACGACGAAATGTATATGCCCCAACCCTTTGGGGATGACCCTGAACACAAATCGACTATGGACCCTGTTAACCCAGAGCCACTAGGGATTACTGAGCCCAAAGAAGATGGTAATCAGTTCACTGGCTCTACAAAATTAGCTGATATGTCTAATACCGATGAGAATCCCTCACCGGGGAATATTAGTGCTCCAAAGTCTGTTTATAAGATTAATGTCGAAGATCCACCCGAACAGCAATTATTTGGAGATGCTGGAGAGACCAGTCGAGGAGATGGGTCAATTACAATGTTAAGTTCAACTGTTAATGCAGAAGCACGTAAAATCGTTCACGCTTATGTCACTGAAAATGGTTCGCCTCAATGCACAGTATGTGAAAATTACTATACTCCAAAGTCAATTGCTGAGGCCAAATTAGCTCACTGCGGTCATTGCCCAGAAGATAACCCTGATGCTAACAAGATTGAAGAAGGTGATGTAGTTGATGGTGATGTAGTCAAAACTTCATCTAAGAAATTTTCTAATGACTCTGAACTATACACCAGAGGATTCTTAGACCATTTGCATGGTAAACCACTAGATGAAGATCTAGCAGTTCTTAGTGATGACTATTTTAATGGTTATGATCAGGCTCGTTACTATGGTAAGACTCCCCTAGAGAGTGTTGGTACTACACCTCATAAGGTCACGCAACCTGCCTCACCAGATGGTTCATTGGAAGGTTGGGGTCAAATCGGTGGACAAGACTACAGGTATGATATTGATCGTAGTAAAATAATTGCATCGACTCTTCCTACCAACGTACTAGAAGCATTCTTTAACACCGAAGAATAATGACTAACTGCCCAATCTGCTCAGGTAAATTACTTATTACAGCTTCAAAAGCTGGTGAAGAAATCTACTGTATTAAGTGTCTAAGCGTAATTAAGTCGGCCTCTCTTAAGTTTAGCTATAATGCAGCTGATCTTGCTGGTGAAGTTAGTGAGTGCAGTGATGGTGGACTTCCTGGATTTAAGGGTAGTGGCAAGAAAGCAAAATGTCACGTCTATCAACCTGGTGATGAAGCAGGTCAATCAACAGCCAAACAAAAGGCTAAACAATCTGCTTATACCACACAGAAGAAATCTCATATAGAAAACCTCATACGCGAAGCAGCTTTTGGTGGTTTCGATACTACTCAAGTACCAGAGTTTGCTACCACTAATGATAAAGATCACAATGATCATTTTGGTCCTTCAGGTCAAATACCAGATGAAGCAGTCGGTACTCAAATTTCTGAAGATGGTACATGGGATCAAAACGCTGCTGGCAACATTAACAATAATTCTCTTTCTTCGGCATATTAGAACTAAGATACTGGTTAAATGGAGATGAATATCAACGTAGATGTTGAGGAATAGATATGTCTGATTTATTAAAACAAGCGAGTGTAGTGAAGAACGCTTCATGGTTTGACGGTTCTTCAGATAGTATCTACTACCGCATTGATCAATTGCAAGAGATAATTGATGGGTTAAAAGTTGGTGCATCAAATGTTCGAGCCGGTGATGCAGAGATTGAAAGATATGCCTCATATGTCGTTGAATTGGACGCCGAAAAGGATGTCCTGCAAAAGGTAGCTTCAGAATATGTTGACTTTGATACTGAAGAGTATCTCCAAAGTTTGCCTGGGGGTGTTGTAGCCGCTCAGTATCGTAAATACTCTGGTCGAATTGACCTTGGTGCAGATGATGGAACCTTGGAATATCGTTTGGCTAAGGAAACTCAGGACGATATTGACAGTGTTGATTGGATCAACTTTGTTACTGCTGGAGCAGAAAATTGGGTAATCGATCAGAACCCTTCTCTGCTAAATGACCAGAGTGCCACTAGAGAAGCTGCTTCTTATTACGTTGAAGACGAAACTATGCCTATTCTAGATGTTACGCATAGAGCCTCAGTTATAGACAATTTCTTAGATAATGTAGAGCTTACACGCCGAGAACGTCATGAGGCTAATCTCAAGAAAGCCACTAGTATGGCTCGACAAGCTAGTGTTGCTCAAGCCTATATTACAAAGTCTTATGACGATACGTTTGACAACACTGGTGTCAACTGGCTATAATTGTCTTAGGTATAAAATTTATACCGTAATGCAACCCAGGGAGCAACCTTGGAAGATTATAAAGAAGACGAGCCTCAGATCCTAAATAAGGTTGTGGCAATTCTCACAGCAATATATTCTGGTCAAGAGGAAATCGCTCAAGAACTATTTAACGAAGTTGATAAAGATGAACTTTATTCTTCTTTAGTTAATCTGTTACTGAGTGCTTACACAATTATGTCTAGAGCATCAGGAATTCCTGTAGAAGATTATCTACAGCGATTAGGATATTTTTCAGCAATTTTTTAATTAGTTTAAAAAGTTAAAATATTAAATATAATGCATGAATTCTTTATTGAATATCCATTTGAAGTAATAGCTACGTGGACTTGTGAAGAGTGCATTTTTACTTGGGAAGCACTATTACTTGGCGAAAATAAACGTTTTATCGGCCAAATATGGGATAGTGATAGTTCTAAAGTTATTTGGAATAATGTTCTTCCTAAAGAACGCGATAAAGCAGTAATTATGTTAGAATTAGAATTAGTAAAACGTTCTGATCGTCATAAAAAAATGACTCACAAAGAAAAACTAACAAACTAATAAAGGAATATTATTATGGTTATTAAGTACGGACAACCGCTCGACAAAAATTATACGAAAGATCCGTTGCAAGAGGGAGTTCCATCTGGTACAATAGATACCGAAGACGGGAACGACCCCAAAGCAGAGGACGATCAGCAACAAGATTAGTGCCTCTGCTGGAATATAAACCAGTGAGGTAAATAGTGTCAGAATGTTCAATATGCTTTCCACAAGAGAGAGCCATTAAGATCAATGCAGACATATCCGAAGGAAAGATTACACAACGAGCAGTAGCTGAAAAGTACGGTATTAACTACTATACTTTGCGTGGCCATATCAGGAAGGGTCATACCAATTTGGTGCCCTCTACGGGGCATCTAGGGGCCTCTGGTGCCACTGAGAAGATCAGGGCAGAGTTGCTTGCAGGAGTAACGTCCATTAAGCATACTGTACCACAAGTCATTAAAATAGGACCGGATGATTTATCGGATAATGGTCCCATAACCCATATCATGATCCCAGACACACAAGTTGGCCCTGGAGTTCCAATTGACCATATTCTGTGGATCGCACAGTACATTGTAGATCACTTCTACGGTAGGCGAATACGAATCATAATCATTGGAGACTGGTGGGATATGCCTTCCCTATCTAGTTATGATAAGGGAACTAAGGACTATGAAGGTCGCAGAATTATTGCAGATTTTGTAGCAGGAAATGATGCAATGGCTGCATTTATGAAACCTTTATTAGATAGTCGAGCAAAAGATGAAAAGAAGGGCAAAACTCCATGGTGGCCACTCAGTTTAGAATTCCTTGATGGAAATCATGAGTTTCGAGTCGAACGTGCACTACAGTTGTCACCTGAGTTAGAAGGGCTCATTGGACTAGAATTCATGGATGTAGAAAAATATGGATTTAACCGCTATCCATTCTTGAAAGTTGCTAATTTTGAAGGCGTCAATTATTCACATTACTTCCAAAATAACATGACAGGTAGACCTTACTCTGGTAATAATATAGAAACACGACTTAAAACTATCGGTGCTTCATTTAGTCAAGGGCATCAACAAGTTCATCTTACAGCAATACGTTATGTTATGGGCCAGCAACAACGAGGATTAGTTTCAGGCTCCTGTTATATTCACGACGAAAAGTATAGAGGATTCCAGGGGAATGAAGCTCATTGGCGCGGTATAATTGTGTGTAATGATGTCAGAAATGGTGGCTACGAATTAATGGAAGTTAGTTTAGATTATCTATGTAGGCGTTATGAGGGGAAATCATTGAAGCAATTTGTTTCTCGTAAGTATTCCAATTTACAGCCGTTCTAATGACGCGTATACGTGCAAAGAAAGGCGAAATAAGACTTTGCTCATTTCCTGGTTGTAAGAACATTCACAATGCTCTTGGGCTTTGTCACGGACACTGGAATCAACAAAATAGAGGAAAAGAATTACAACCACTAAAATATCGTGTGATTCCAAATAGTACATGTTTTGTAGATAATTGCGATCACCCTCCGCGTACTCTCGGATATTGTGTTTCTCATTATAGTAGGGTCAAAAAATGGGGAGATCCTAGAGTCGATATCCCTTTAAGGAAGAAGGGCAAGTCCGGAGAAGGTTATATAGATAAAGATGGATATCGAGTGATAGGTCGTCATGGAAAAAAAACGGTATTCGTGAACATAGATTTATCATGGAACAAATTCTCGGTCGTCCTTTATTTAAAGATGAAAACGTCCATCATATAAATGGAATAAAGGATGATAATCGTCAAGAAAATTTAGAATTATGGTCCACTTTTCAACCAGCAGGTCAGCGCGTAGTAGATAAGTTATCATGGGCTCATGAGATAATTAACCGATACGAAAATCACTCTAGTTAATAGGAAAATAATTAAAGGAGCATAAAGTGAGTGATCCAGTAGAAGGTGCTGAAGTAACTCAACACTCCCAGACTAGAAAATTGACCGAAACAGTGATGTATCCTACTCATGTTCAGAGGGGTGCTGAATCTCCCGAATTTTCAGAAAACAAGAAGGAGATGGAAGCATCTAGTAGTCCTGGATGTTATATCTGTGGGATTACCCAAGAAGAGTTAGGCGAACAAATACGACTAGAAGGCCATCACGAATTCGTAGAATGGGCCTTGGCTAACTCTACTGATTTAGCAAAGATACAGGCAATTTTTCCAGACGTTACTAGTGTCCAAGAGTTTTTGGACTCAAAAGAAAATTTAATACTACTTTGTCCCAAGCATCATCGCTCGAATTCATATGGCGTTCACGAAATTACCTATCCTAATTGGGTAACTCAGAAGTTTCAAGATCCAGGTTGGGATTTAGTAACTGGTCCTACTGTTAGTGGAACTACTACATTAAGAATAGATCAAGTTGCGACCAAAGATTGGTATCCTGAACACTAATTAGGTATAAAAATTGGCGTAGTAAATGTACTATGCCATTAAACCGTGAAAATCGTCGTCGCCAAATTACTCTTAATGTCACTCCCTTTATCTATGATGTAGATGCAGTTGCACTTAGTTTAATCAATCAATTTAAGGCTGATGGGGCTGATCCCGAAGTCACCAAATTAGATGATTACAAACTTTCTCTTACTTTTAGAGAAAGTGATGAATTAACCTACGAAGTAGCCTGTCAAAAAATTCTTTGGAATCAGTATGTTCAGAATATTGAACAAAAGAATGTTACTACTAATATAGAAGTATTAAAGAAAATGTTAGATCCATACTTTGATAGTCCAGTAGTTGCCGGTTTGAATGGACCACATAATGAAGTATTAGGAGATGGTAAAGGTCAATTAGACGGTATTTCTCCCAGTGCTTTTAATCATGGAGAAGTTCTTTGGGAGAATGGTCAACCAATGGCTCATCCCGAATATAAACTAGACGTTGGTGATAGACCCGAAGGTCCTCCTCTTTTAACTAAGGATATAAATAAGGCAGTACAACCCAGTACAATAACTGCTTTTAAAGAGCGTTATGCTGAAGCAATGGATAGAGAAGATTTCGATCAAGCCTGGGGTTCCACTCCACAACCATCATATACTATGCCCCATTACCAGAACGAAGATCAAGAACAGCAGAAATGGAATGACTATTCTAGAGGGGAAAATAATTCCTTAGGAACTAGTAAAGAACATCACGACAAGTATCATACATCAATACACTCCTATCCATTTGCGTGTAGACACTGTCAAGATGGTGATTTTGGAAGAAACATCTAATGAGTTGGAAAGAACGTTTTTCTTCCAAGATGAATAGAAGCAGTTGGAAAATTGCTCACAATGATCATCATCCTCACATAGACGATGAAGACGATTTACTAGCACATCTAACAACTCATCATAAAGATCAATTCATTGGTGATGAAGATGATCATGAATTATATCATACAGATCCAAATGGTTATAATGCATTTTATAAAGGACTTGGTTTCCCAATAAAAAATGATCAACCAGATCACTATCATTCGAATGATCATAAATTTGAAGAAATTCCAGATGCATTACCACAATCATTTTCATTTAAAAAACTAGCCGATCCTACCGATACTCTGCGTGGAGAAGGAATTTCGGGGATGATAGATCCTGACGAAGAAGTAGTTGGTCCACAAGATCTAGACAGTAACGCTACTAATGTTGATAAATTCCCTAAATCTGTTGGTGTATTTAAAAACAGTAGTTGGAAAACTGCAGGACCAAATGAGTTCGGAAATCCACTTAATGATAATGCCAATAGAATGGTCTCCCTAGAGGATACTAGCAGACTACAATCTCGATTCCCAATAGATGATGGTCAACGTAATTATTCAGAACAACGTCAAGATGCTAATCCTCTTACATTAAGGTCTTGGTTCACTGGTGATGATGTCAATGGCCCATGGCCACACACTAAGAACCTAAGTGGTCCACTAGATTTTGAACCAACTGATAATCAGAATGAAGATTCAACTGGTCCTGTCATGAGTTCTTTTCAAGAGAGATATGCTCATATGGATGGCATTAATCACCCTTGGCCCGAAAATCATAACGATGCTAAAGAGCATATAATTAGTCATCATGAACCTGTGATACAATCTACCATGGAACAATTTGGAGAAAGTCGAGAACAAGCCATAGCACATATTCGAAGGGTGATTGTATATAATTCAAAGGATGGAAACACAAAAGATCTTTCGCCAATTGATGCTCATATATATCTTCATAAAAATCCTTCTGCCCGTAAAAATTATCCACTTACTCATGAACACGACGATGACAATTTGGGTGTAGATATCCCTGAAAATATTGAAACAATTGAACCAGCATATATAACTAGTAGTTGGCATCAATCAACTGTCGAAGTTTTTGATACTCATCCAGATGAAGAGTCTCCAGATACTTTATTAAATCCAGCAGATGAACTTAAAAATGGAAGACCTCGTGCAAATGACCTTCCAAACCAGAGTGCCCAACTATTACCGGGTATGCTAATTGACCATGATCAAATGGGTGGTTCAGGAACCGCTAGTGGAAGTTTTTAACTAGTTTTACTTGACTTACTAACTAATTTAGTATATACTTAAATACCTAAGTAACACCACTAACAAATTGGATAAGTAAACCCATGGCGACGTTTAATTCTCAAAAAGCTAATTATACCGTTTACGGTCCAGGAGAGGAAGTAACCTCTTCTAAGCCTGGAGATTTCTTTCTATTACGCAATACTACCCTTTTTAGTAGATTAATTCTCTTTGGACAAGGACTTAGATTCCATGGTGAAAATCGAAAGTATTCTAAGTGGTCTCACTGTGGAGGCTTTATAGATAATAATGGTACTATTATTGAATCTCTAAGTTCTGGAGTTAAAATTGATAATATTTCTAAATATAAAGATTTAACTTACTATGTTGTTAATACAAAATTAAGTTCTGCAAATAGAATTCAATCAGTAAATGCAGCCAAAACCTTCCTAAAAGATAAATATGGTTGGGTTAGTGATATGTCTATAGGATTTCAGTTTGCAACTGGAGTTAAACTTCGAATTACAGTTAACAACACTATTAACTGTTCGGGTCTAGTTGCTATGATGCTCTGGGGTGGTGGTATATTCTTTAATGGAACCCCACAACTATTTGCTCCTGCTGATCTAGCATCAGCCTTTGATGTACTATCACCAACTAAAATTCAAATCAAAAATGAAAAACAAATGTTAAAAGAAAGAAAGAAAAACAAATGATTACCCAATTAAATAAAAAGAATTTTGAAAATTTTATATCTTCTGAAGGGAAAAATATAGTAGAATTTTCTGGTACATGGTGTAATCCATGCCAAGTAATTAAACCAATTATAGAAGAGATTTCTAATGAAAATCCCGATCTCCACTTTGGAGTAGTAGATGTTGATGAAAGTTATGAAATTGCCGCTCAGTATGGGATAAAATCTATCCCTCAATTTCTTGTCTTTCAGGATGGCGAACTAGTCAATGCAACATCCCTTCAGATTAATTCTAAAAATTCTTTAACCAAAGCCTTGACAGAGGCCTAACCAACCTGTACTATAATATAAGCAACATTTTACCATTCTAAACAGAGAGAGAAATAATGAGTAAAGGATTAAGCAACACCGTAGCAACTAAGCCTAACTGGGCTACAGCAGTATCTGCCTTTGTAGCAGCAGCAGTGTCACTAGGACTTACCTATTGGACAAAAATTGATCATGGATTTGTACTTTTGTTTACAGCTCCTATTGGGTATGCATATCACTGGCTAATTTCTGAGGGTGAAAAGAAGTTCCCTTGGCTGAGTGTGTTTTTCCTAGCACTTCCAGCGAATTTGCCAACTCCCCCAGTAACACCACCTGTATCTTCAACATTCGCAGAAACACCTAATGGTGTATGGGCTGCTGATGTTAATGCATTGGAGAAGGCTCAAGAGGTTGCAAAGACACCTGTAAAACCAGTTTCGCCTGCTAGGACAAAACAAACGCCTAAGTCAACACCAAAGACTAAGCGCTAACAAGATCGCAGGGTAGAGAAGTCTGGTCGTTCTCGCTTGGCTCATAACCAAGAGATCGGTGGTTCAAATCCATCCCCTGCCACTAAGGTTTATCTTGCAGTCAGAAGGGGATAAACCTAGACTAGTAGTACCAGATCCGCCAGACTGTAAGGAATGGGGCTGGTAACAGTCTAACCGAATCAATCATTGACTAGAGGGTTCTGACCTCATCTAGCCTAGGTTAGTGAAGTACTACTGGTCGAATTATTCCTCCGGTAGCGCAATTCATTAAGTTGGATGCTCCGGAGGTGCAAATTTAAATAAGGAAAAGGAAAATAAATATTGGTGGTGTATAGACAGTCGGTGTAATAAAATAGCCCCTTTAATACGCTCCTTCGCTTAATGTTATAAGGAACTTTAAGCGTCGTAGATGAGACTTAAGTTACCTCATCAACGTCAAGGCTAAGGGGATAAAGACCGAATAATGCATACTAGCTGGGTTAAGATTAGTTTCACGGGGCAGTTGGCTACTGGACTTGCAAACCCGGAACCTCTTCGCTAGAGGCGGCTAGAGGACTCCGTGGCTATGGAAACCGGAGCCAATATTTCTAATAAGTAAAGGAAAACAAAAATGGAAATAAAATGTCCAGGCGGATACCATACTGTTGAATCTTTTTGTGTTTGTGGTAAAACAATTTATCAATATGTAGATTGGACAGGAACTGAAATAATCTATCGAGAAAACTGGAGTACTCCTACTGGTTGGTTTCATAAGAATGATCGTACTTTTAAATGTGGAGATAACTTTATAGAACGTGATGAAGATTTTCCTATAAGACATTTTAATATTCGTACTGTTCCTGATTTTAGTATAGTACGAGAAGAGATAAAGGAGAGTAACTAAAATGGTACCAATGACTTCTTCAAACCCAAAAGGTCTTAAGAGTGATATACTTAGAGTATGAAAATTTGTATTGTTGATGGATGTCCATTAGAATCTCTTCCCCAGAGTAATAAGAGCAGATGTAGAACTCACTATAACGAGTATATGAAGAAATATACTCTTGCACGCTACCACCGTCGTCGTGCCGAATGGATAGAAAAATTGGGTGGTATATGTGAAGTATGCGGAACAACTGAAAGATTAGAATTCGATCATAAAGTGGCTTCCGAAAAGGAGTTTGATGTATCTAAAATGATAAGTGGTGCCAGTGAAACAAAATTGGCAGCTGAGATGAATAAGTGTCATCTTCTTTGCCACGATCACCATGTAGAAAAAAGTATTTCTGAGGGAGATATAAAAACGGTCAATCACGGAGGAGGACTTACCGGAAAGTATCATTGTCAATGTGATCTTTGTGGACCTTTAAAAAATGCTTATAACGCAAAGTTTAGAAATAAAAAATTAGAAAGAGTTATATAATGCAAACATTAGTTGATTTTCAAGGGATTTCAAATAAAGATCTTTCGATGCTATTGCTAGCGTTGAAAACAGCTAAAACCTCTGATGAAAGATTCAAGGTCGGAGCAGTTGCTGTATCTGGTGGTAGAGTAATTGGTGTAGCCTGTAATAAGGGAAGAAACCATCCTACTGTTCTAGAAGACAAAGATATAAAATCACAGGCAGGTATTTGCGCTGAGCGCCGTCTTCTTGCTATACTAGGTAGTAAGGCTAAAGGCGCTATTGTGTATGTAGCCAGAGCTAGGAAAGATGGTAGCTTTGGTTTGTCGGAACCGTGCAGTCGTTGTAAAAAGGCATTGAATGATGCTGATATTAAAAAGGTAGTTTACTCCTCATAGAGAAAGAGATTAATACAATGGCAAGATTATATGTAGTATGTTTACCAGATTCAATTGTTGCATTGCCAGCACCTGACACAGAAGATAAAGGAACTACCATGGCTCCTACAAGATCCTTTATTAAGGGTCATGGCTGTCCAGCTTGGATCTTTAGTACTTCAGAAGAACTAGTAACAGGTAGTGATGACTACAACTATGTTCAAAGACATCTATGCTTCGGATCAAGTCCCGAAGGAGAAAATCTGTATTATATGGAACGTTTGCAAATGGTTATCAAAAATGCCTTTATTAACATCGAATCATTGGTGACCGGTGGATCTTAAAACTCTATTAGCAGAAAATCTAGACCTAACTTGGTGGAAAGAACCAGAATGCGGTACCGACAAAGGTGGGTATCCAGGAGAACATGATTATATCAATGGTTTCTATAATAAAGAGTTTAAGAAGTATCAAGACCAACCAATTAGTCTTCTAGAGATTGGTGTCTATAAAGGAGCCTCCTTAGCATTATGGAGTAAGTATTTTCCACATGCTGAAATTACTGGATTCGATATTTCAGATCAACGAGTAGATAAATATAAGAATATTGATAGAGTATCAGTAGGAATTTGTGATGCCTATAGTTTTGATGCAGAAACACTTGATCAACTCGATAATTGGGATATCATTATTGATGATGGTCCTCATACTATACCTACTTTGCAACAATGTATGGAACTATATTTACCAAAATTAAATGAGGGTGGAATAATGGTTCTAGAAGATGTACAAGATACTTCATGGTTTCCAATTCTTATTGAATCACTACCTTTAAATTTAAATGATAGTATTAGTTATGAGTGTATAGATTTAAGAGAAAATCTCGGAAGATATGATGACCTCTTATTTTGCATCCGTAAATAACATGAAAAAACTTACTTTAAATCGTAAAGAAATCATAGATGAAGATATCACTAGTCTTGCTCAATATCAAGAGGGATGGTGTCCCCCTAACTTTATGTCCTGGGACAAAGAAGCAGGTACTACGGAGTATAAACTCTATTCTTATCTAGCAAAACAAGTAGGCGGAAAAATGGTTCTAGATATTGGTACGCTATTCGGCGGTTCCGCTCTAGCACTTTCTACTAGTGATAAGAATGTTATTAGCTATGATTTGATGAGTATAGAAACACATCAACCTGGAGCACTAGATAAAAATAATATTATTCTGCGTGTTGCTGATTTTATGGAAGATGAGATTGAATATGATCTTGTTGATCTTATCGTAATTGACGTAGATCCTCATGATGGCCTACAGGAACCTCCAATGATTGAGTTTTTGGTTGACATGGGTTTTAAAGGTCTAATTATACTTGATGATATTCACCTTAGTCCAGAGATGGAACAAATGTGGAATAACTTCGAATATGAAAAACATGATGCTACTGAAGTTGGCCATTTTTCTGGTACAGGTATATTGAATATCGGCAATAAATTTGAGTTAGATTTTGTGTCTGGTGAGTAAATAGTAACGGAAATCAAACTAGTAAACGTACAGAGCCTTTTAAGGCATAATACCTACTATTTGGAGAACCTCCCATGTCATTAGAATATTCGGACGATAACGAATTAATTTATCAAGCCAAGGCTGCAGCGAAAGATATCGTTAATGCTAAATATGAAGTTACCAAAAAGGTAGGTAATTTCCTATTTATTGCCCACTCAGAAGAAGAGTTCTATCAGAGGGCAACTGCAATTGATGAAATTCTTGAATCAACTTCCTCACGCCGACTAGCTTCTGTCTCTGATAGCAAAGCAAAATTGGTAAAAGCACTCTACCAAGAATGGGATATCAAGCACGCTAATTGTACTCTTTGTCCGAAGGTAGCTGATAAAGAAGTTTCCGTAAAGGACGAGCAAGATAAAGAACAAGCTATTAGTGACGCTTCTGATGTTCAGAAGAAGTCTAATCCGTACAGTGGACTTTCTGATCTTTCTTCGGCTTCGTTTCCACAAAAAGAATATGCTAAAGAGGCTTCGGCCAAAGGTAGCTCTGAGAGAAATTTTAACTTACCCGAAAGGGTTGCCTCCCCGGTCCTTCCAGAAGATAAAAAAAGCCGAAAATTATGGGATAAGTGGTCAATTACCAGACAAAAGGATGGTGATGGAGAACCAGAAAGACGTTTTCCTCTTGAAGAGAATAGCCCAAAGACCGGTAAACCTTATACTCCATTTGAACAAACTTCCATAAAATTAGGACTTTTAGATAAAGCCATTGGTGGATCTCTAGGTCGCTTAGATGACCCAGAAGTTAAGAAACAATTAACTCCAAACTCTGCTGTCTGGATTGACGCCCATGGTCTATACGGACCAGATAAAAAGCGTCTGGGTAATAGCCTTAAAGGACGTAAAGGAGAAGATGCTCCTGGTGCAATAGATCCATCACATATTCGTGCTATGGCAGGGACAGTACTTGGCCGTAGTTCCTTAGGGAATTCAGGTGTATTTGAGAGTCATCACAGATGCACTGGTAATACTTTCCGAGGATTTGATTCCAGTGATAATTCATTTACACAGTGTCAACACGAACACCATGAAGGTGATGGTTGCGGTCTAACTTCAGATGTAGCCGAGGATGGCTCAATGCAACCTGGTTGTGGTCAACATCACATTCTTACTAAAGTACAAACCCCCAGTTTCGTTAGTGTAAACGGTCAAGTTGGTGCTCTACCACATATGGAAGATGAAAGACCAAAAGATCTTTCGGGGCTTACACCTGATGCTAGACAGCAACATATTAATCGATCAAAGTCGTCAGCAGGGTCTGAAGCGGATAGTTTCACTAACCCAACTGAAGAGCAAGTTGGAGAAATCCCACCAAGTAGGATGTTCTTAATGCATCCAGATCAGAGTGCAAGATGGGCTGCTGCTAAAGATGCATATCATGCCAGAACAGGAGGCACGGGTCCTCACCCGGATAATCAAGAATCGTTTAAGATAGGAGATAAAACTCATCGAGTAGGCGACATCGTATCAACAACTCGCAGTTGGGGAGCGAGCGAACCAAGAACTGAAGCCAACTTAGGTATATTAGCTGGTGTGAGTTCTCATAGAAACGGAAAGCATGTACGTTTAGGTAGAAGTGAAGGTCTTGCTCCCGATACTGAAGGAGATTCATCCATGGCTGGTTCTACTCCTGGTGAATATTCATTAATAGTACACCGATTAGATAGTCCTACCACTGGTAAAAGTAGATATCCCCGAACTGCTGTTGATCCTGATACTAATCAGATTTCTCCAAATTCAGTAAATGAAACTACGCAATACTATCCAAGTTCTAATGTTGATACTGTTCAAACAGCGAGTAAAAAAGTAAACACACTATCAAAACTATACTCTACTCTTAAGGGAGCTCAGGCATCATTTAAAGCTAGGTCAGAAACTCCTCGACCAACTGAAAAACCTAAGACAGTTAAGCCATCTAGGGATAACTTAGATATGTCTACCCTTGATCTTGGTGACCTATTTGGCGATTCAAACGAATAAGATTAACTAAAATATAAAATGGCTAAGTCTGGTTTCGCTGAAATTGGTGAGTATAACCCACGTCAAGAATGTACGTTTAAAAAACGAACTGACGAACATGGAAAAACTCTTAAAGAACATGTTGGTACTGACGGTACTTCTGAATGTAGTCTAGAAGCCAAATATGGTGCAATAGATCCATTCGCTAGTATGGGATATCTTACAACAGTATGTCGTAACCATTCAGAGGTACCAAAGAAGTTAATGACAGGTATGGCTGAATTGCATAGAGCTTTCCCAGAAGATAGTGAGAACTTATCTGATGAAAAAACTAGAGTTGATCGACAAGTTGAACGTCAACGTATAGATGATCCAGAAGTAGAACACCAAAAGAAACTGAAGGAACAGTGGGACAATCAACGTTCACACAATAAAGACACTGGTAACCAAGGTGGATTTGACATAGATCTAAGTAACCTATTTGACTAATATGAAAATCTTTTTTTCTCCCAAAACAAAACTAATTAAATTAGCAGAAGATGAAAGATCATGTCGTCTATGCAGTACTAAATCCGGAAAAAATTCTGGTTCGGTTGCAGTAATTCCATATTCCTTATCTGGTGAACCAACAGCTAACAAAATCCGTAGAAAAAAAGTTCCTGGTTGTTCGGGTTGCAATAGTACTGGGAAAATAACTGCTGGATCTCCTACTTATACAGAATGTAAGACCTGTAGAGAGGGTGCTATAACTGCTCGTGGAGTTGGGCAAGGACCCGGTGTTTATAAACCAAGTGTTTGCCCAGATTGTTTTAATCGAGGTAAAAAAGTAGTTCCAGCTTATGGCGGTGGTGTTGATGAAATTAACGAAATACCATGTCCAACCTGCAATGGGAATAAGAATAATATTCCTATAAAAGAATGTCCTACATGCCTTGGTAAAGGATCTGATAAACCTGGATTTGCTCAAACTGGTGAAGCTAAGCATGATATTGTTTGTCCTACATGTAATGGTTCTAAAAAGAGAACTATCGCATCTCCTTATACACCAATTCTTCAGGTTAAGTGCCCACATGTTGACGGGAAAGATACTTATACTAAACCTGACGCTGAAGGTGCTGGTAATGAATTAGGCCCTTATGATAAAAATTATTTTGAAGGACAACGCCTACTTCCGTTGAAACTTCTCTGGAAAATTAGAGGTGTAGAATCAAAGTACGACTATGAGAGTAAAAATAACTTATCGGACTTTGATGGAATAACTCCACACGAAGTCGGAATGCTTACTCCCCCCGTACCTCCGATTCATAGTGCAAAAGAGCCATCTTATATGGACTTCCTATCAAAGACAGAACTACTAGACCCAGATCGTCAAAGAACTGCAAGTAACTTCTTTAAAAGGATTAAAAATAGTTTCAATAGCAAAACAGCCAAACCCGATGAATCAGGAGATGATTTTTTTGGTAAACCAGAAGGTCCTAAAGATTCACCAGAAGAAGACTTTTTACCAGAAGGATTATCATTAGCTCCATTAACTCCATCTAGAAGAACTTTAACGCCTGAACAGAATAAGCGTCTACATGGAGGTCCTATAACAGTTCGCCAAATGGATGAATCTGATATGTTGCGTCCATTTGTAAATAATCCTTCTAAAGCACTAGAGAAAACTAAATCTATGTTAAAGGGGCAAAAGTCCCTTAGCGAAAAGCGTTCTACTATGTCCAAAATGTTTAAGGGTATGAAGGATCTTGAAGCAGCAACTGAAACACAGGAGAACGAACCCGATGAACAAGTAAAGGCAAAGAGCAAAAAACGCGATCTTGGTTTACGTCCTTCTTATAGAGGTTGGAGAGATAATCTTCAAACTGTTAGCGAAAACCTGGATATTTTTGGACAGTTAAGAGGAGCTTTGAGAAAAAAACTTTCTCCTGTCATAGGTAAGGATATGGACCCTGAAATCGCTACTGCTCTAACTGCTCAACAATTTAGGCAGGGTAGAAAAATACCTCACCAAAGCGGTAGCGTACTTGATTTAGGCAAACATAAAATGGGTATCACGGACCCCATGCCATATTTTAAAAATGACGAAAATTGGCGTGAAGTCCATAACGGTCTTGGTTGTGACCATGATCCTGGTGAAGACCATGAACCAGATGTTGGATGTATGGTTGATTATCATAATCCTTCTGATAGCCCTAGAGAAGGCGTCACTACTGGTATTAACAGTAGACTAGTAACAGGAAAATACACTAAGCCAAATGGCAAAGCTATTCTTCAAACTGTAGGAGCACGTTTAAAAAGACCTATGGAATCTGGATTAGCTAAACAAGATCTTAGAGGTTCAACCCCACAGTGGACTCCAGAGAACTTTGGACGTGTAGTAGAACTACCAGCAGATAGAGCTACATGTGTCCCTAATAGGATACAAAGAGAACATTATGTGGTCAATCACACTATAGAACCTCCAACAGAAAAATCAGAATACACTTCTTTGCCAGCAGAAGAAACAGGTGTCCCAGGTAGAAGTCCAGAACCAGTTCTTGCTAAAGAAAAGGTTAAATTTCCAGAGGAGATCCGTCAGGGTGGTCCAAAAGAATCAGTATATGTTGGAAACCCCTTATACCAACTTAATAACCCATTTAGTACACAAGAAGTTGAACATGGAATGTGGGCTAATAACCCTGTTGTTCAACACTTCGCTAAACAGATTAAAAATGGTAAACGACCAGAAAAGTTTAAGCCTTATATACCAGAACCAAAGTTCAATAGTCAAAAAATGCGAGATCGTCCAGGATTAACTGGACCTCCTGCTCAAGAAGAAGGTAGGAGTCTTGATACAGATGGTTTTGACTTAAATACTCTATTTGATTCCCCAGGTGAAGAAACTTCACCTAAAACCTCTGCAAAAGAAGAAAATAAGTTAAATCCGGTTGAAGAAAATGCAGATGATACTTATGATACTGATAAGAAACTTAAGGTACAAAAAATGCAAAGAACTCAAGTACATATGGTAGAACCAACTAATTCCTCTACTCCTGATATTACCCCCGATGTACCTCAAATGAATTACAGTTAATCTCTATTGGAACTTACCATAGTTATCGTAAAGGAAATTTATGACCACAACTTCTAAATTAAACATTAAAGTCGCTGATCTCTTCTCAGAAGGTTCTGAGGTAGATGACGATTTTGTTGCCCCAAATCAGGCTCTTCCCAACGACTTCGTTGATGAGTCCCAGAGTGACCTACAACGCAATGAGAACTCAAAGCAAGAACTTCGAAATGGATGGGCAGAACGCATTGACTGGGACATTGCTCATGGAACTCAACATGGTCGTGACACTGACAATCCAGCCCAACAGACCGCTCCATATAATCAGTTGGTTTCTGCCTCAAAAGATTCTGTATTTGGTACTGTGCTTGTACAGGATGGTTCAGTTGTAAAAGGCCGTGTCGCTGCTCAAGGAATTCAAGGAACAGTTATCTCAGAAGGAACTAATGAATTCTCAGTTATTTGGGATGACAAAGTAGCTTCTACTGAAGAGAAAGCAAATTACCGTTTGATTAATCAAAGGTAGTATGCTATACTAGTTTAGTATGGTACTTAGACTTTCTACAACAAAAATTGTATCTCGTTCAATAGATCCGGTTGAAGTAGTTTCCCCAGAAGTTACATTTGTTGCGATAGATACTTATATTGAAACATCTCGAAAAGATGAATTTATTATAGGTAATCTTTTTGATTATAATGGTAATAAGATAAGTTATACATGGGATTCTAAACAGAATCAGGTTGCTGCACTAAAAGGTAAAAACTTAAATACTGAAATGATTATTTCAGCTAGTGAATTCCTCAAGAATCTATATAAAAAACCAGATCCAAGTCTAGATGTAAAAGTATTATCAACTCATATTGTTAGTGCAATACAAGATTTTGCAGGACCAAATAACGTAATTCCATTTAAAGCAGATGCCTATAGAACCAAAAAAGCTTTAATGGCAAATACAAAAGAATCTGAAGAGATAGATAATAACTTCATTTATGACTACGAAAACGATTCTACCGCACCAGTATTTTCGGGTGAATTCCTAGGGGACGATGAAGAAGTGGACGATTTTGATGAGCAATTAGCTTTAAAGTCGCAGGAGTTTTTGAAAGAGCATCCTGAATTAAAATCAGAGATGGAAATCGTCAGACTTCTAGAAGGAAATTAATATGGCTAATTGGGCTGAAGGAGTAGGACCAAGACAAGTTAAATACACTTGGCCTCTTGGCCAATTTACTAATTTATTTTGGAATGGAACTCCCCCTAGCGGAGCACTACTAAGTGCTATTAATCCTAGTGGTACTCAGATTGGTTATCCTCCTTATCCAACGCAAAGTCAATATGGTACACCATCTGGTACAGTACCAGGTTCATTAAATCCTGGTCTTAACCCCATTAGTGGTACCAACCCATGGGGATATGGAAATAGTATTGATATTGGACCAATTTGTTCGTTTGATTCACAAACGTCAATTAATGATGCAACTTACACTAGTGTAAGTCTTTTTGCAGTATCTGGTTGGGCCGGTTCTTGTGTAGTTACTTTACAAGGAAATCTAAATCGTTATTCAACTAGTGGTTGGGTAGCCGTAATTCAGACGACTGTATCATCTGCTCAGACAACTTACTTTATGGGTCAACCTCAAGCGTCTGGTTTTGCTTATAATGCATATCGATTAGTCGCAAGTGGTGGTACAGGAGTTATCAACTGGTCAACTACTGGGATGTTCCTTGATCTTTCTGCCATGGGTGTGGGCTCCAATGCTTTGGATACTAACAGTTCATTGGGATCTCTTACTATTAGTGCTCCAAAAATCTATTCTCTTATTAGTGGAGTTATAGTTAGTACTCCTGGTCCATCAATTATTCCTAATCTCCCAAGTAATCATACTTGGCTTGGCCCATAAAGGATATTATGTCAATGGAACGCGAACAACGTATTAAGACAGCAACCCTGCGACGTGTGGGAACAAATTACACGTTAAGTGGTAGTGCAATTCGTGGGGGAAGAGTAATTATCTTATCTGGTGAAACTTCCTTCTATCACTGTGGTCATGAACGAGCTCCTGGCATTGATTCATGCTCTTGCGGAATGTAATTTTATCTATTAGAATTTGCAATTTTCGCAAAAATAAGATATAATATAGTTAATGCCAAACGAAAAAGACTGGTCGGCCTCTACTCAATTAAATGAGATGAAGAGGAATCCTCTCTTTAATCGTCTTCGCGCACAAAGTACAGTTGATACTGGTAGATACGGTAATCTCTCGCAAGACGTAAAAAACTATACCCGAATGTCTGCTGGTAGAGAGCGGTTAAATAGTTTTAGTGCTAACAAAAAAGAATTATATTTACCTAGCGATAATATAGGTCCAGCAGTTAGTAGAAATCAGCGTACTGGTGCATCCATGGGCACCAACTCCGAGTGGGCAATGCCTAAACTCCATGACCCATTTGAGTGGTTTAGAGAGAGATGTATTTTACCTGGACAGTGGATGAGTTTGTTGGATGGTGCTAAAAAGGTTGAAGATGTAGTTTGTGGTGATAAAGCTTTGACACATATGGGTCGTTACCGTAGAGTTCTCGATACAAAAACACAACAATATGACGGTAAGATTTATACAGTAACTCCTCAGTATAGATTTCCAGTTACTTTAACAGAGGGACATCCTTTTTGGACAAAAAGAAATGATGTAATCGACTGGGTACATATTAATCATCTAAAGCGCGGAGATCTAGTTTTTGTTCCCGTGGATAATTCTATTGAAGACTATGAAGAAATATCTATAATTGATTCTCTAAATGATGATGAATTTACTGTTAAAGATGGATATATTACACATCATAAATCTGGACAGTATAAGAATATTGGACGACCAATTAATAATCTTCCGATCTCAATCCCTGTTACGGAAGAATTGATGTGGCTCAGTGGTCTATATATTGCTGAGGGTTCATGCGGAAATCGTGATAAATCTCTTACCTTTTCTCTAAATAAAAATGAGACAGAATATGCAAATCAAATACTTGATTATGCAAAAAAAGTCTTCGATCTAGATGGGCATATCGATGATCGTTCACATATTGATAATACAATCAATGTAATAATTACTAGTCAAGCATTAGTACAGTGGTTCAGAAATACATTTGGTTCTGGTGCATATAATAAGCATTTACCAGAATGGATGATGCACCTTCCAGAGAATAAGCAGAAGGCACTTCTACGTGGTTACTTCGATGGAGATGGTTGTTACCAACCTGTCGAAAGTTCATTCTTCTCATCTTCAAATGCTCTTACAGACCAACTTGTTCTTCTCTTAGAAAGAAATGGATTTTTCCCATCAATTTATAAACGTACAACTAAATCCTTCTCAAGTAATACAGAAGGCAAAAATGTAAATATTAATCGTTCTGATAACCCACGTTTTTTGCAGTGGCTTGGTGTTGATATTTTTGATAATGATCCAAAATTTATCGAAGAAAATATACGTCGTTTTCCAATTGAAAGAACGGATACAGGTTATTGGGTTCCTGTAAAATCAGTAGTTGAAGAAGATTATTCAGGGCCAATTTATAGTTTTACCATCACAGAAGACCATAGTTTTGTTGTCGAATCATTGGCGCAAAAAAATACATGGTGGTTCAACATGGAGGATCCCGACGAACAAACTCGAAAGATTCGTGACTGGGCAAGGTTAATTTACACCACTCACTATCTAGTTCCTTCAATGATCGATATCTATTCTCGATTCCCATTGCTGGGAATGGAATTTGCCCACCCTGATAAAAGAGTTAATGAATTTTTCTCAGAGTTGTTTTGGGATGGTTTACAGTATCAAGATTTTCTGTATTCATTAAGTCGTGAGCACTGGCTCATTGGTGATGTATTCGCACTTGGTTCATGGAATGATGGTATTGGTGCTTGGGAAGCTGATGAACTAATTAACCCCAATGATGTTGTTGTTGCCAAGAACAGAGCTCTGAGAACTTATCAGTATCATATTAAAGTTCCAGAAGAAGTTAAAAAGTTAGTAGAGACTAGACAACCAGAAAAAGAATTTGCCATGCTTATGGCTATGTATCCTGACGTAGTAGAATACGCCAGAAAAGATGTTGAGATCCCTGTTTCAGATGTGATTATGAAGGGCATTCCCTATAAGTGTCTGGTAGCAGGAACTGATATGTTAACTCCAACTGGTCCACGTCCAGTTGAGGATCTTCAGATTGGTGATCCTGTTATAGCATGGGATATTACTGCAGACACTCCAGTTACTAGTTATGTAGAACATAATTCTGTAAAAGAGGCTTCCCCCGTAGTAACAGTCACTACAAAGAAAGGCCGCACACTTACTTGTACTTTGGATCATCCTTTCTTAACACCAACCGGCATGATAAATGCAATAGACTTATCACCAGGAGATAAAATACGTATAGGTACGTCTATTGATCTTAAGTCAAAAGAAGTGCCTGTAGATCTTGCTTATTTCTTGGGACTTATGGTAGGTGATGGATCTTATTATTCTCATTGCTTTGAATTTCATAATGAAGAACAAGTCCTTATCGATTGGGTTGAAGAATTTGTTAAGCAATATGATTGTGTTCTACACAAGAAATTTAAGAGCAGTTTTGCTATCGTTAATGATGGAACTAATGGGAAAACCAAGTTTTCAACTGGATCGAATAACCTACGGAATCTTTTCCGTGACCTAGGTATATTTGGACAAAAATGTCAAGAGAAGAGAGTTCCCCAATTAATATGGGAAGGCTCAGAAGAGGCTAAATGGGCTTTTCTCTCTGGATATTTAGACTCTGATGGCTGTCTAGTTTCTCGTACTGACCAGAAATCACAGAAAACGTATAATGCTTATGATTGGGCAAGTTACAACCAGAAGTTGCTGGATGATACTCAGCTATTACTATCTGTTCTTGGTGTCCCAACCACCCGTAGTCCTCATCATATTAAAGTTGAATCTTATCAAGGTGTTGATATTCTCCGGGAGAAGCTAACTCCATTGCTTCCTAGAAAACAACTAAAACAGATGTGGGACCAACAGGTTGTGTCTTCATCTGTTTTAGAGTGGGATACGATTAAAGAGATAAAAGTGGCTGGAGAGCAAGAAACTTATGCACTTTGTATCGCCGGGGCACACACACATGTTAGTGCTGGTTTAGTCACCAAAAATACCAACCCTTGGGCTGAACACGGTACTCCTCTTCTTATGAGGGCCTTCCGTCAGTTAATGATGGAAGAAAGTTTGCAAGCCAGTATGGAAGCAATCTCTGATAGATTGTATTCGCCACTTATTTTGGCAACACTAGGTTTACCTGATGCTGATGGAGATGGTCCTTGGATTCCTGATGCTGAGGAATTAGGTGCTTTGCGAGATGACTTAGCAATGGCTATTAATGCTGACTTTAGATTAATGGTATATCATCACGGTCTAGAAATTCAGAATGCATTCGGTAGAGAATCTATGCCTCGATTGGATGATGACTTCTACCGAATCCAGGCTAACTACATGATGGTTTTTGGTATTGGCTCTGAACTATTACAGGGTGGTAAGAGTGGTGCAACCTATGCTAGTGGTGCTCTTAACCGTGAACTAATTACACAGATGTTAACTACCCATCAACACCAAATTAAGCATTTTATCCAAGGTCGTATGCGAGCTGTTGCTGAACGTCAAGGATTCTACGAATATCGTAATGTCGGTGGGCACCCAGTACCAATCATGGAAACTGTGTTAGTTGTTGATGAAGAAACTGGTGCTCAGTTCGTTGAAGAACGCCCAAAACTCGCTATCCCTGATATTATCTTCCAAAGTATGTCACTACAGGATGAAAATATTGAGCATCAATTCCTACAACAGTTAGCTGGTATGGGTCTTCCTGTTAGCTTTCAGACATTTACTCGAAATGCTGGTCTTGACTTTGAGGATGAAATAGAAACCGTTAAGAGAGAAAAGGTCGATCTAGTAATTGCAGAACAGCAAGTTAAGAAAGATATCTTTGATAGGTGCTTCCAATTACAACTACCTATTCCTATGGAATATCAAGCCGAGTATGAAGCGTACATTATGCAACTACAAGATCCACAATTAGCTGAACAACTACGACCTGGTGCTATACAGGGTCTTGGTTCGCCTTCTCCTACTCCAAATATTGGTGGAACACCTGTTCATACTGATGTGAATGGTATTCCTAATATGTATCCATCTATTGCCAACCAAGAAACTCTAGATAGTTTGGGTACTCAAAAGAAGCATCCACCAGAATCTCATGAGCAAAAGAAGACACAACCGAAGCAATCTAAATCGGGTAAACCAAATGGTCCACAGAAGAAGACTGCCAGTATTGAAGATAATGAGATGGTAGTCACATCTAAAAAGACTGGCGATGACATTATCATCGAAGAGGGTGCCATAGTATCTAATGTTGGTGAAGAAGGTGGAGAGTGGGGTAAGTATCGCAAGAGTAACCCCAAGCAGGCATCAGTTACTGAAGAGTTTGATGGTGAACGAGAAATAACCTATGGAGATAGAATGAAGTTTTCTGTTCCATGGGAATCACAGTTTAGAACTCAAATGAAGTTAGCTAATGGTCAAAAAATCGTTGTTGATGATAATTACGAAAAATATGATGAAATTTATATGAAAGATCATATTGCAAAGATTTTAGAGTCTAACGTCGTTGGCCCAGAAGATAATGACTTCGATGACAAATTGAATGAAGACATCATCCCCACTAATATGGATTTCGATAAGCATAAGAGTGAAATGATGGGTTTTGATAACAAAGCCATTACTGTAGTGAATACAGAGGATATGGGTCCTAAAGTTACATTCGGGTCACAAGAATTCCCAAATCGCAAAAAACCAGACGACACAAAAGATAAATAGTGTAACTAAAGTGTAAACTTAACCTAGGTAATGAAAGGTCGTTAAAATGTCATTCTTGCTAGGTGAAGATAATGTTACACTTCCAAAATATGCTGTTTATGAAGGGTCCTTTCTCAGTGTAACTTCTCCGCTAACAAAGTTGGCAATTATACAAGAGGGTGAACATCAAATTGCTCGAAATAGTCATAAGTTAAATCTCAACGATTCAATTTATGATAATTAATGACTAATGTTGCTATCAAGTGTTTCCGTTAATCTCTTGTCGGGCGTTCACCTCAGCACTGTTTATTTACTCTTAGGTATTGCACTGGCAACGGTTAGTCTCTATATTGCAATTAAGAAAAATAGACAAGATAACAAAGATGCGATTGCGGAAGCTATTACAGATAAAGTAGTAGCCGATTCTAAACAAGATATAGCAGAAGCAGTTAAATTAGAGGTAATCAAAGCAGTAAGATCAGAAATTGCTAATATTGATTATAAAATCACTAGAAATGGAATGACTAGTAATAATTTAGGTGATGTTGCTGCTCGTACTGAAGAAAAGGTGGACCTGTTAAATAGAACTGTAGAAGTATTAGCGATTACTGTAACAAATACTAATGAACGACTTGTTGAACACATAGGTTGGCACAGTGGATATGAAGATAGTCAGAAATTATTTAAGGATAAGAAAAAATAATGTTTAGAAAATATGGCGCTCCCTTCCTAAAACTACCACATAGTATTGATACTAACTTCTCAAATATAGAAAAGATTCCTGAACACAGTATTGATTGGTCAGACTTTAAGTTTAACCCTAATACTAATGCTGAAAATGGGTACCTCTATAGGATTAGTAGGGCCATCAGTACACGAGTAAATGCCAACTATGATGGATGGCCCGTAGATCAAGTCAAGCAATCTTACAAAACATTCAATGGACGTCCTTGCTTTGTGGAGCATAACAATGCTGATCCCAAGCGTCATCGTGGTGTAATTCTTGCATCAATCTATAGAGAAACCAAATTGGGAAGTGGAATTATTGATGGTTCTGTTTACTGTCTAGAGGAACTAGATGCACAAACATTTCCTAGACTAGCAAATGCTGTAATGGATGGTTCACTTAATGGTGTTTCTATGGGGGCAGATGTACAAGGAACAATATGTTCTGCATGTGGTAAATATGCTTCAAAACCAGCAGAATATTGCACTCATATTCCCAAATTAAAGGGACAGATGACCACTGTTTACAAGAATGGTCGTAAGATTGAATCGAGAGTTTGGGAAAACTGTATTAAACCTAATTTCTTCGAACTATCTTCAGTTTTTGATCCAGCCGATGAATCTTCTTTGATTATAAAAAAATTCTACAAATCCCCTGCATTCTAATGTTAAACGCTACAGACCAAGTAATTGACTTCCACCGTAGTCTTCCTAAAAAGGAAGCTAAAGAAATAATGAGAGTCAATCTCACTGTTCTAGGTCTATGTCCTCAATGCTCTGGAGATAACTATCGATCTGGTATCTGTGAAGACTGTGGCTTTATTAGTCCTGAAGTACAAGAAGCTATTAAAGAATTTGAAGAAGCACAAAATACACCTGTAAAAGTGCCAAAGAAAAAATCCGAAGACAGTAAACAATTTTCACCTGGTTACCCAAAATTATCTAGTTCAAGTACTTCAACATACTATGAATATTTACAAAAGAATCATGGAACGAAACTAGATCTTTGCCCTAATGGTCATTTAATGGACGAAACTGGCCTAATGTGCCGAGAACCAGAATGTACTTACGAGAGACCTCCAGCTCAACTAGATTTTAAAGCACCCTCCTACACGGGCATCAGTCCAGACATCGAGCAAAAAAGAGTGTTCGTCAGTCCCGCCGAGAAACACATCACGGTAATGAAAAAAAAGTTAAAAAGTTACAAAAAGAAGAATAAAACTAGTAATAAATCAGAAAACTCAAATGAGGATATGAATGGCGCTCCTGGAACAAGTTTAGATGATGCATCTGTTGCAGCTAATGACAAAATTACTAGAGGACAACAGATGTTAGAGGATGCTGCGAAACTTGAATACTTTAAAAACTTACAAGGCGAAGAAGAGGAAAATTAATGTCTAGATTCCAAGCTGGAAACGGTTGGCAGAATAGTGGTGCTCCTAGCCCAGCTACTCCTCGACAACTTCCATATGACCAAGTGGATACAATTAACCTAGATTCATGGGGAGCTTCTGAGCAATCTCCTCCTCCTGCTGATGAAATAGAAGGTTGGGTTGCAGATCAACCAGCTGCTCGTTTTGTTGATGTTCAAGATCTAGATGCTGCTGACGAAGGCGAAATCGTCGGAGGTCCTGGTTCCAGTGCTGTTTACCCAGAAGGTCGGCAAATGTATGCTAACTATCAGGGAGCTTTTGACAACGATGTAGATGAAAAACTATATAAGGTTGCAGAAAACATTCATAATGTTCAGGTAGCTATTGCTAATGGTGATGACTTTAGTTTCTCTGGTGCACAGAGTGCAGCTAATGAAGCTAATGACCATATAAAGAGTGCATCTACTGATGTAAATCTACAATTTGTTGTTGCTAGTATTCCTTCGATTCTAAATGACATTGAAGACAACCTTGTTGCTACGAACGATTACCGTCAAGCCTCAAAAGATCTCTCTGAATTAAAGACTCTCGTAGAAGACACTTACAAGTTTGCTTCTGATGATGAAGATGATGATGAAGACGAAGACTCAACAAAAGAAGCATCAAAGGTGACAGATGATGAGTCGGAAACCGAACCTTCTGAAAAGACTGCGACGAAAGTTAGCACGGAAACTCAGCAAGGCGAGAAGACTGAGGATGGTGCTGTGGATACTTTTGTAAATCGTCTTGCGACAAATGGTAATCAGGAAACCCTTCAAATTACTGATGTTCGTGATCTAGATGATTCAGGCAGTAACTTCACTTACGAGAAGACAGTTACTCCTGACCATATAACGAATGTACTAGAACCAGAAGAAGTCAATGGTGAAGACGCTGGTTATGTTGGATATATGAACTGGGGACAAGGTACAGGAATTGAGCAGGGAGTCGGAGTACATCCTGAAGTCTTCCCTAATGATACTACTAACCCAGCACTTGTGCCATATTCTGCTGTACAGGCTGCTCGCACTAAGGTTTTTGCAGCTCTCAATCTTTATGAAAAACTAGAGACTCTTGACATGGTTAATCCAGATGAGAAGTTTATTCATATTGCTAAATTCGAACAAATGTCAGATGCTGAGCTAAAGGGATTTAGCGAATCAATTGACATGTTTGAGAAGTCCGAGACTAGTCGATCTCGGGTCAAAAAGGTGGCTTCTACAAATCGTGGACGCCTACCGGATATGGGTCGAGCGACTACGGCCAGCGTTAGCAAAGACAGTGTCCTTGCTGATGATTATCTATTAGGTATCAAGTAAGGAGATACAACATATGATACAGCTTACAAGCTTATCACAAGTCGGTGTCCACCGTACCTTCATTCCACTTCAGAGTAAGTATGAGGCCACCCCCGTTGGGACTTTTCTAGACCCAACAGAAGTAGGCAATATTTATTCCGGTATGGTTGTGTATCGTACTGGTGGAGATACCGTCGCACTATTTGATGGAAACACGGCAGTTTCCGGTTCTACGAGTCCTAAGCCTTTTGGCTTTGCTGCTCTTGACCGAAACGCCAGCATTGACGATGTTACCCAAACAGGCGTCAACGTATTTACCGTATGGATTGGTGGTGACAACGCCTACTTCCAAGTCTCAGCTCCTGCATTCGATGCTACACAGAGTTACACAGTTTCAACTAGTGGTACTCCTGTGTATTTGTATGCCGGTACTGGTACTCAGAAGGCCGTTCTTACTTCTACTGCTCCTAATGCTTATGCTACCCCAGTTGCTGAACTGATTGACGTTCTTGGTCCAACCCAAATCGTTATCCGTATAGTACCTCGTGGCACTCTATAAGAATAATTATAGAGATAATTACTAAAGGAAAAGGAAAAGAAAATGCCATTCACTAAATCAGGCGCACGCGTTGCGGTAGGTTCAGATGATTATGTCGAGAAGATTCTAGGTGCTCAAGATCGCCTAGAGGAAACTACTGGTCGTAAGACCGCTTCTAAGGAAGCAAAGGAAGCTCGTCTAAGTCAGATCCTAGCCGACCGTTCAAACTACATGGTCCGTCTTGGCCAGGGTATGATTGGTCCTATCCAGTTGAAGCTTCGTTATCAGGGTCTAACCCGTAACGTTCTTCTGGAAGACCCACTCACACCAGGTGTCCCCGTTATGTACGATATTCTTGACGAATATGGTCAGGCGTATCTTCTCAGCGGTTCTGAGGGAGAAGTCAAGGTAACACGATTCGAAGGTAAGAAAGTTCCCCTTCGTCTGTATCGTATTGCCACCTTCCCTGAGATCAAAAAGGAAGACCTCTGGACCCTTCGTGTCAACATTGTTGAGTATGCACAGGACATGTCCAAGCAGGCCATTATGATCCAGGAAGACGCTCGTACTATTACGCTTCTTCAAGCTGCTATCAATAACTACGCCATTGACCCTAACCACACAGTTAGTCCTAACCACATCGTTAATGAATTGAGTGGCTATGTCACTCCTGACTCATTGTTCGATGCTGTAGCTCTCGTGGAAGTCCACCAGTTGGAGGCAACTCGCTTGCTATTCAACCCAATTGACTACCGAGACCTCTACAAGTGGGACATTAACCAGACCGGTTGGGCCTTCAAGGACCGTGTTGTTGCTGGTGAGCGTATCGTTCAATTCGGTG